>Ga0210365_10259138_pt1 | contig 11416 bp, 10 predicted proteins | sample S637metaT_FD_159655 | JGI IMG/M metagenome (GOLD analysis project Ga0210365, IMG submission 159655) | Metatranscriptome of estuarine sediment microbial communities from the Columbia River estuary, Washington, United States - S.637... | ecosystem: Environmental > Aquatic > Marine > Intertidal...
ATTTCTTCGGCACGCTCGCTTTCTGGCCCCGCTCCAGCAGGCTCTTCTCGATGGACGTCAACGCGTCGATCTTCGCCTGCAGGTCCTCAATCTGCTTCTGGTCATCCCGAAGCCGCTCCTCGTATCGTTTGTTGTCGAGCAAGTAGCCGTTCAGCAACATGGCGAACGCGCGCAGCCCGGAGTCCCGGTTCGAGCCTTCCTTGAGCAAGGGCTCCAGCAGCGCCTGGGCGCCCGCCTCGTTGCGCACCGCCGAGCCGGGCATCGCCTGCACCAGGGCGAGACGCATCCTATCGAGGTCGTTCTTATCTTTGGCAAAGGCCTGACGCACCGTTTCCAGCTCCTTGGCGAGTTCCGCGGGCTGCAGTTTGCGCACCTGGCCATAATAGGTCAACAGGGTATCCAGATCGCTCGGTTCCGGCTCCGCGACCACGACCCGGGGTTCCGGTGGTGGCTTGGGACGTGCCTCGGCCTTCGGCGGCGGCTCCGCTTTTCGGGCCGCCTCGGCCTTCGGCGGCGGCTCCGACTGCGCAGGGATGGGCAGCCCCATTTCGGCGCAGCCCCCAGCGACCAGGGCCGCAGCCATTACCGTCCAACACAGCGCCTTCATGCGGCCAATTCCTGTTGCACTAAAGGCATCGTCACCCGAAAGTGAGCGCCTACTCCTTTCTCGTCGACCACTTCAATTGTGCCCCCATGAGACAGTACGTGTTCCCGGGCGATGGACAGCCCCAGCCCCGTGCCGCTCACCGGTGCCGCCGCGGTCTGTCGGCCCTGATAAAACGGATCGAAGATCCGCCCCCGGTCCTCGCCGTCGATTCCAGGCCCCTGGTCCATGACCTCAACCACCGCATCCACCCCGTTGCGGCGGGCAATGATGGATACGATGCCCCCCCGGGGCGAGAAGCGGATCGCATTGGAAAGCAAGTTGTCGAGGGTAACGCGCAGCTTCTCCTCATCCGCCTGCAACACGAAATCCGGGCAAATCAGCTTCAATTTCAGGTCCTTGGCAATCATCGCCAGCTTTTGGTCGGCCGCCACCCGCTTGATCACGTCCCGGATCTTTATGGGCTTGGTGCTCAGCGTTCCCTTCTGGAACTGGACCGCGCTGTAGTTCAACAGGTTCTCGATCAGCTTGCGCAATTCGATACTGTTGTTGCGAAGGATTCCCACCACTTCCCGTTGCTCCGAAGTCAGCGGCCCGGCACTCTCGTCCGCCAGCAGCTCCGATCCTTCCCGCAATGCCGTAAGAGGCGTCTTCAGCTCGTGGGACACATGGCGCAGAAAACGGCTCTTTTGCTCCTCCACCACCGCCAACCGCTGGCGCAGCCAGTCAAGCTGCCGGCCCAGATATTCCAGGTCCTGGGGTCCGCTTACGGCGATGGGCGACTCGAAATCAGCGTTTCCAAGCTTGCGGATGCCCTCGTCCAACTGCCGGACGGGGCGGGCAAGCACCAGCGAGAATCCCACCACCAGGATAACCGCCGCCGGGACTAGCGCCAGCAGCTGCCAGAGCACGATGTTCTGGGCCCTGCCCGCCAGCTCCTGCAAAGCGGCAACCTCGCGGGCAATAACCTCATTGCTGGTGGCCAAAATGGCCCGGCCTTCCTTCGCGAGGTTGGCGAACTCCCCGGCCATGGCCTCCGTCTTCTCGGCCCGCACCCCCTCGGGCGCAGTTCGCGGATTCTGCGTAATGGTCTCGAAATAGATCGCACTCTCCCGGGCAAGAATATCGTCCAGCTGCTCCCGCTGGCGCGCACTCAGGGGCAACTGCGCCAACGCCCGGGCCGCCTTCAGAAACTGCTCATGGGCCGACGCCAGCCCCTCCAGCAGCGCAGGGTCCCCCAGCACCAGATATTGCCTCGCGACCCGCTCCTCGTTGGTGATGGATTCCGCAAGAGCCCGGCTGCTCTCCGTAGCCTGCACCGCCCCGTATACCGCGTGACGACTCTTGTCGGCGAGACGGTCGATGGACACCGCGTTGTTCACCAGCGCGATAAGCAACGGCAGGGCGACCAGTGAAAAGCCAACAAAAAGAAGCTTGCGAAACGACTTTGGGTAAGGGACCTGCATGGCCGTTGCCGGGCCGGAGCGCCAGGGGAGACGAATGTTAACGCAGACTGATGGTCCCGCGCGAGGGGTTTCCCGAACTCGCTCTGCTGGCCTCCTCAAAAAAGGGCCGGGTCTCGAAAATGCTGGCCGGCAGGCTTTGGCCCCGCCAGCGGAGGTTGCGCTTCACCAGGAAGTCGAAAAGCAGCGGATTCGCCTCGCGCACTGCCCGCAACAGGGGTTCCAGTCCGGGATCGATCACCTCGAGATCCACGAGCTGGTTCACGGAAAACAGGGGCATTACCCCGGGCAGCGGATAATCCGAACCGTTCAGCAACCGGGGATGCCACTCCTTGTGCTCCAGGATCGTCTTGAGGTGCCGGGCGCGGTTTACCTGGGTGATGCCCGAGATGTCCCCGAACAGGCGCGACTCGTATTGGGGTTCAGCCATCAGCCGCGCGAACAATTCTATGGAAGGAACGTGGGGGCCGCTGGGCCCCCGGTCCAGGTCCTGATCCTCCCCCAGGGTCGCGCAGTGGGCGACGATGACCCGGACCCCCCGCTCCAGCGGCATCCTGAGCTTGAGGGGATTGCCAAGCGCATCGCCACCCGGCGTGCTGATCGCCCACTCGCCTCCCGCGTGGGAAAGCAGCGGCAGGCCTAGTCGCACCAGCGCGTCGTAGAAGCGCACGCAACGCGGAGACGCCGGGTCAATCCCCTGGGCCGCCGGCAGCCACTTCACGGCACGGGCGCCGTGCTGCGCCGCCCATTCCAGCGCGTCCACGCAGTCTTCCCGGTAAGGGTGCACCGAGCATATCCATTCAAAATAGCGCGGGTGCTCCCGCGCCAGCCGCGCCGCGTAGGCATTCGGCGTGTAGATGCCGGTGCGGTCGCGATCTACGACGCCCGTTTCCGTGTGGTACTGGTCGAGGGCGAGCAGCATCAATTTCACGCCGGGGCGCAGCCCGTCCACCAGGTTGTGCATGCGCTCGACAAAAGTCTGATCCACCCGCCCGGGAGCATCATGGGCGCATCCGGCATTCAGGTAAAACAGCTTTTGCACGTACTCCCAGGGATTGAGGAGGCTGTCCATGCGCGGGTTGACCCAGATGCCGGATTCGCCGTCGCCGACCCCGACCAAATGGACATGGCAGTCCCATACTTCGCGAGCGTCGATTCCGTCCCAGGCGGCGTCGATCGCGGGATCTTGGGCGACCTCGAGCGGCAGACTGGTGTGGCAGGACTGGAAAAGGCCCTGCTTCCGCGAATACAGGAGCAATGCGCCGCCCACGCCAGCCAGCGCCACGGCCCCGGACCCGATCAGGAAAGTGCGGCGTTTCATAGGCGTGGCAGCGGTGCGACGGCCCTAGCGGGCGCCCGATGCGTGAGCGGGCCGATCGCCTTCGCCGCTCATGGCGGCCCGCGCGAATTTCATGAAGTCCCGCAAACCCGTGCCGGGCACACGTCTTCCCCGGAGGAAGCTGAACACGTCGACGCCTTCCAACTCCCGCGCGATGACCAGTTGGTCGGCAAGGTCCAGCACCGCGTGCCAAACCTCTCGCCGGCGAAACAGGGCGCGGATCCGCGCCGCCCCCGCGCGCTTCGCCCCGGGGGCGATGGTCGCGAAGCGTTCGCCGTGGACATGGCGGAGCACCCGGTCGATCAGGCTCTCGTCGCCGGGGCTGATCAAGTACGGACGCCACTTCATCCAGCGAAATTCAGCGATGGACCCCGCCACCAGGGTATCCACGGCCGCGGCCACCTTGTAATCGTTGCGGCACCTTTGGGCGGCGATGGCGTCGGGATCGCCCTGCAGCGCGTCGAAAAGCGCATTGGCAACGAACGCCGCCGGCCCAACGTTCACCAGTCCGCCCTCATCGCCCAGCGACATGCGTTGAAAGAGGCTTTGGTGATAAAAATGAGCGACGGCGTGCCCCGCTTCATGAACGGCAATAAGCTTTTCCCGCTCCCGGGCCGTGAGCCGCTCGAATTCCCGCCGGCGGCGTTCCTCGCCCCTCGCGCTCATCCGTGATGCCATGCCGCGCCGCGACGGCGCCTTGATGCTGTGCCCATCTTCATCCGCTTCTTCCAGCATTCTTTTCCCTGGAATGGCCGGTCGCCAATTCGTAGATTCGCAGCAGGTCGTCCTCGCTGATGTCCACGAAGGAATCAATCTGGCTCAGCGCATAGACAAAGTCCTCGTGGGAAATCGTTCCCGGTCCCGGTGGCTTCCCAACCGGGCCCGTCGTGGCTTTTCCCTTGATCAGGGCCGCCGGATAACGCCGCCAGGAAAAGAAGGCGTTGAACGCGACCGCCACCGCGAGGATGATGACCGCGTCGACCAGCACCGGCGTCAGCACAAACTGATAGCCCAATGCCCGGGTCGACTCACCCCCGATTACCGCCGCGAACGCCGTCGCGCCGCCCGGTGGATGCAGGCAGCGCAGGTAGTACATCCCCAGGATCGCAAGACCGACGGCGCAGGCGGCAGCCAAGGCGAGATCAGGCACCCAGCGCGCGCAGGTCACACCGATGAACGCGGACAATACGTGGCCGCCAAATACGGCCCACGGCTGGGAGAGCTGGCCGTGGGGCACCGCGAACAGAAGCACGGCTGATGCGCCCATGGAAGCGAGCAGAATCGTGGCGCCGCTCTGGTCCAACCAGAGCAGGGTGACCGTCGCCACGCAAAGAATCCCCAGGAAACCGCCGGCCGCGGAAATCACGCGCTCCGCGTGGCTCACTGGCGCGGTCTCGATGCCCAGGAGCCCGACCAAACCTCTTGAATCTGTCTTCATGGCGCAGGCGAGATTCCCATCTTCAAAATGCAGGCGAGTAGATGGACGGCGCCGCCCCGGCAGCGCTCGGAGATGCCATGGCCACCGCCCAAGCGAGAAGGGCCCGCGCCGGTGCGAGCCCTCGATTTGGTGGGTCGTGCAGGATTCGAACCTGCGACCAACGGATTAAAAGTCCGCTGCTCTACCGACTGAGCTAACGACCCGGAAAGCCGCGCATTATACCGGGTCGCCGGGTGACGGAAAAGCCGTTGCCCCCGCGCTCGCAGCGCGATTCAGACCGCCTCCAGCTTGCGCAAGCTGGAGGGCAGCAACTTCAGGTCCACAAGGGCCGAAACCAGGGCCTTGAAAAACGTCGCCTCGCTTTCGTACACCATCTTGTAATACTGTACCTTCATCGTGAGGGCGCTGCCCAGCACGATGCCAAAGAAGGTGATGAAGGGACCGATCGCGAGGGTGGATATCCCGGTCACCGCCTGACCAATGGTGCAACCCATGGCGAGCACGCCGCCGAATCCCATGAGCACCGCCCCGGCGAGGTGATTCCAGAAATCCCGGCCGCTGGCGAACCATTCGATCCGGAAACTCCGGGACACCAGAGCCCAGAGCAGCGAGCCCAGAATCACGCCAGCGACGGTCATCACGCCGAAGGTGAGCACCGCGGACTGGAAGCCGGAAGCGGCATAACCCAGGGCCTGCCCCATGGGATTGATGAAGGTGAAGGACTGGGGCGCCAGCGGACGGCTGTCCGCCGGCCTCCCGGCGGTGGATTGGTTGTAGAAGTCCCATTGCTGCACATATCCCTGCAGCGACATCAGGTCACCGTCGGCGCGCACGGCCACGCTGCTGGTGACATACCAGGCGGCGACGATGGCCAGCCCCACCACCATCCCGCCCAGCACATTGTCGAAGCTGTTGCGAAAGTCCGCAGACCGGAAGGCAACCGCCAGGAAGCCGATGCCCAGCAGGCCGCCGATCACCAGCCGCGCCACCGCCACCTTGTCGCCGCCCACGATCACGGCGCCCAGGTCCTGGCTCGCGCCCAGATCGACGGCGAGGGGACGAATCCAGTAATAGAACAGCAAGGTAAACAGGGTCTGATCAGTGCCGGGGAAGGGATTGATCATGAAATAGGCGATTACTGCGATCACCAGCAGCACCATCACGGACTTGAGGTTGCCGCCACCGATGCGGATCAGGGTCTTGTTGCCGCAGCCGGACGCGAGCGTCATCCCCACTCCGAAGATCAGTCCGCCCAGGAGATGCTCGGCCCAAAGCAGTTGGCCGGCGCGGTATGGCGGGAAGGAGGCTCCGGGTTTCGCAGCGCCAAAGTATTCCAAAGCCGCGACGCCGAGGACCGCTACCGCGATGGCGAGGAGCCACGCCCGGAAGCGACCGGTGTCGCCCATGTTCACCCAGTCGGAGACGGCGCCCATGGTGCAGAAGTTGGTCTTGTTGACCACGGCACCCAGAACCAGGGCGATCCCGAAGGTCGACCAGAGAAAAACCCCATGAGCCTGCGCGAAGCCCTCGAACACCATCTGAGCACCCTCCCCGTTACCGCTTGAGCCGGAGCATCACGGAGACCCGGAACACGTCCGATCCCCCAGACCCCGCCAGGATCCAAGAATTCTAGCGAAATGCCCAAGCCGGGGAATCAGTTTTTTGGGAAAACGCATAACCGGATTCGATGCGGCAAAGCCGCAAAAACACCGCCGATTTCAGGCGTAGCGCGTGGGATCGAGGAGACCGGACTCTTCGAAGCCCGATTTGCGCAAGCGGCAGGCGTCGCAGCGCCCGCAAGCCAGCCCCTCGGCCGTAGCCTGGTAGCAGGAAACGGTGAGACTGAAATCGACCCCGAGGGACGCCCCGCGGCGGATGATCTCCGCCTTGGGCATGGCGATCAATGGCGCGTGGATGGTCAGGCGCGCGCCCTCCACCGCCGCCCTGGTGGCCAGGTTCGCCATGGTTTCATAGGCACGGATGTATTCGGGCCGGCAATCGGGGTACCCGGAGTAATCCACCGCATTGGCGCCGATAAAGATGTCCCGCGCTTCCAGCACCTCGGCCCAGGCCAGGGCCAGGGAAAGCAGGATGGTATTGCGCGCCGGCACATAGGTGACGGGAATCCCTGGCTGGGCGCCGGAAGTCGGCACCGCCAGTGAAGCGTCGGTGAGCGCGGACCCGCCGAAACCTCCCAGGTCCACCCGCAGCAACCGGTGCTCGGCGGCCCCCAGGTGCCGGGCGACGCGAGCGGCCGCGTCCAGTTCCGCGCGATGACGTTGCCCGTAATCCACTGACAGGGCGTGGCACTGGAAGCCCTCGGTCCGCGCCCAGGCCAGAGTGGTGGCCGAATCGAGCCCCCCGGAGAGAAGCACCACGGCCCGCCGCGCCATCACCGTCCCCGAACCTCTCCCCAGAGCAGCTTGTGCAACTGGATCTGAACCCGAACCGGCAGGCGGTCCCGGAGCACCCAGTCGGCCAGGGCGGTGGGGCTCAGTCTTCCGTATACCGGCGACAGCAGCAGCGGGCAGACGCGGTCGAGGCGGCGCTCCGCGATCACCTGCCGCGCCCACTCGTAATCCCCTTCGCCGGCGAGCACGATCTTGATCTCGTCCCGCTTGGTCAGGTGGGCAAGGTTCTCCCAGCGGTTCTTGGCGCATTCCCCGGACGCGGGCGCCTTGAGGTCCATGACCTTGGATACCCGCCGGTCGACTGCCGAAAGTTCCAGGGCCCCGCTGGTCTCCAGGGACACGGAATAGCCGCCGTCACACAGCACTTCGAGCAGATCCAGGCAGTGCTTCTGGGCCAGGGGTTCTCCTCCCGTCACGCACACCTGTTTGGCGCCACATTCCGCCACCTCCCGCAAGACGGCTTCGATGGTCATCAAGCGCCCTCCCCGGAAGGCGTACTCGGTGTCGCACCACACGCAGCGTAACGGGCATCCGGTGAGGCGCACGAAGACCGTCGGCAGACCGGCCCGGCTGGTTTCCCCTTGCAGGGAAAGAAAGATTTCGGTGATGCGAAGCTTGAGCGCGAGGGGCGTTCCGGACGCTCTCGGTCCCCTGGATTTCGCGGCAGGCGCGCCCTTACGGCTCACGCCCCAACCTTGCGGCTCACCTCAGGCCAGCCAGCCGGCGCTTCGCCTTCTGTGCGGCATCGCTCGCCGGATATTTTTCCAACAGGTCCTCCAGCGTCTTCTTCGAGGCCGCCGCATCTCCGAGCTCCTGCTGGCAGCTTGCGACATTCAGCATGGCATCGGGCGCCTTCGGGCTGTCCGGGTAAGTACTGACCAGCTTCTGCTGGGTGGCGATGGCGCTCTTGTAGTCCCGCAGGTTGAAATGCGAATTTCCGATCCAGTAATGGGCGTTGGGGGTGAAGACGGAGTTGGGATAGACCTTGATGAAGTTCTGGAACCCGGCAATCGCCCCGTGGTAATTGCCGATCTTGAACAGGTTGTAGGCGGCGTCGTAGGCGCGCAACTCGGGCCCGCTGTTGCCGCCTCCGGCGGCAGACGGTGGCGCCGCGGCCGTCTTTGCGGTTTCCGCAGCCACCGGCGGCGCGGCGCCGGGAACTCCCGCCGTGGGCGCCTGGCCGGGCATACCCGCAGCCGTGGGCGCGCCGTTACCCGGGCTTGCGCCCGGGGCGGAGCCCAACCCGCCCGGCACCTGGGTGGCGGCACCACCCTGTTCCAGGCGCCGCAGCCGCGTGTCGAGATCCACGTAAAAGTCCTTCTGCCGCTTCTGGGATGCCTCGTCCGAGTAGCGAAGCTCCTCGACCTGGCCTCGCAGCTTCGCGACTTCCTGCCTTAGCTGCTCGATCTGGTTCAGCAAATCGAGAACGCCCTGGCTCCGGACGGATTGCTCGATGCCCGCCAGGCGCGTGTCCACCTGCTGCGCCTGGGCCTTGAGCTGCTCGATCTCCTTCTGGGCCTTCTCGACGCCCTGCCGCGCCTCATCGTCGCTGAACAAAGCCGCCCGGGGCCCGCTGGCAAGAAGCATCAGGGGCAACGCCCACCAGAGCCGCTTCATGGCGAGTTATTCGCCCTGGTAGACGATGTCTGCGCGCCGGTTTTCCGCCCAGGAAGCCTCATCGTGACCCGGCGCCCGGGGCTTCTCTTCCCCGAAGCTCACCGACTCGATCTGGCTCTCCTGTACTCCCAGTACTTCCATGGCCCGCTTCACTGCGTCGGCGCGTTTCTGGCCCAGCGCCAGGTTGTATTCCCGGCTGCCGCGCTCATCGGCGTTACCCTGCAGGATGACCTTGGCCTTGGCGTTTTCCTTAAGGTAACGGGAATGCGCCTGGATCAGGGACTGGTGCTCCGGCCTGATCACGAAGCTGTCGAAGTCGAAATAGATGCTGCGCCTGGACAGGGGGCTCGCCGGATCGGTGAGCGGATTTGCGCCGACCGCGCCCGGCTGCAGTGGCTGCGCCTGGGCACCCTCGGCGGCCCCCGGCTGCTGCCCCGGCATGCGCTCCTCGACCTTTGCCGCTTCCTGCTCTTTGGTCGGCGTGCTTTCGCAACCTGCCAGCAACAGTCCGGTAATAGCCAGTAACGCGATTTTCCTGATCATGTCTGTGGTCCTTTCCTAATGGGTCATTTAGGCTGAGTTCGCGGGAGCGGGCCCCAAGCTGGTTCGCGAATGTCGCCAGAAGAGGAAGTGAGCCGCTGTTTTACGCGGCCATCGCTGGAAACCGCGGCCAGGACGCCACGGCCCGCCACCTCCGATGCATAAAGGATCATCTTGCCGTTGGGCGCGAAGCTCGGTGACTCATCGAGCGCCCCGTCAGTCAGCACCTGCACCTGGCGCGTGGCGATGTCCTGAACCGCCACGTTGAACCGTCCGTCGTTTCGGGTGATGAACACCAGGCTTCTGCCATCAGGGCTGTAGCGCGCCGAGACGTTGTAGCCGCCTTCGAAGGTCATGCGCTGGGGTGGGCCGCCGGCCGCCGGTACGCGATAGATCTGCGGGCTGCCGCCGCGATCCGAGGTGAACATGATCCACTGTCCGTCGGGGGAATAGTTGGGCTCGGTGTCGATGGAGGCGCTCTGCATCAGCCGCGTCATCCCCCCCGCCGCCAAGTCCAGCACGAAGATCTGGGAGCCTCCCGCCATGGACAGCACCACCGCCAGCTTCTTGCCGTCGGGCGACCAGCCGGGCGCAGAATTGGAACCCTTGAAACGGGCCACCGCCCGCCGGTCGCCGCTTTTCAGCGACTGCACGTAAACCACCGGCTTCTTGTCCTCGAAGGAAACATAGGCAAGGCGGTCACCATCCGGCGCCCAGGTCGGGGAGATGATGGGCTCGTTGGACGCCAGCACGGTCTGCGCCCCGTAGCCGTCCGAATCCGAAACCTGAAGTTCGTAACGCTTGCCCTGCTTCACCACGTAGGCGATGCGGGTGGCGAAGACGCCCACGTCGCCGGTGAGCGCCTGGTAGATGACGTCGGCGATCTTGTGGGCAGTGAGCCGCAGCTGAGCCGGGGACACGGTGTACACGAACCCGGTCATCTGGGTCTGCTTGACGGCGTCCAGGAGCCTGAAGCGAATTTCAGTCCGGCCGTCGGGCAAAGTGGCCGTGGTGCCGATGACGATGGCCTCGGCGCCCCGAGCCCGCCAGTCCACGTAGTTCACCTGGGTCGGCTCGTAGACGCGGGCGCCCCCGGTCTCAACCATCTTGAACAGTCCGCTGCGGGTGAGGTCCGCCGCGATCACCGGGGTGAGGGCCTGGGGCAAGCGGTCCTCGCTGGCAAATGGCAGCACCGCCACCGGTATCTGTCGCTCCCCGCCGCCGACGATGTCGATGGTGAGCGCCGCGCGCGCGGTCCCGCCCACCAGTAACAACACAAACAGGGCAAGACGCGGAATCAAATTGAATGTCATCGATTCAATAATGATAAATGCTGGGAAAATAAATCGGGGCGATTATACACCAAGGGTCCGGGCGCCATCATTCCAGGGGCCGGAACCTGAGCACCATATTGCGAAACTGCGGAAACACGGACGAATCCGGCGGCAGCGGCAGGGGCTGGGCCTTGATGATCGCGCGCTCCACCGCGGCATCGTAGGCCGGGTGGCCGCTGGATTTCCGCAGTTTCGCCGACAACACCTCCCCGGATGGCAGCAGCACCACGTCGAATTGCGCCTCGGGATTGCCCGGAATCTCGGGCGGCATAACGATATAGCGGGTGATCTTGGCCCGAATCCTCGCCGTGTAATCGTTGACCAATTGGGAGCGGGCAGCCGCGGCCTCCGCCTCCAGCCGCTGGGCAAGGGCCTCCTGTTCCCGCGCCAGCCGCGCCAGTTCCTCCAGCTGTTTCGCCTGTTCGCGACGGGCGCGCTCCGCCTCTGCCGCCCTCTGCTGCTCGATGCGGCGCTTCTCGGCCTCAGCCTTCTTGCGCTCCTCCTCCTTGCGGCGCTTTTCGGCTTCGGCCTTCTTGCGCTCTTCCTCCTTGCGACGATTCTCGGCCTCGGCCTTCTTGCGCTCTTCCTCTTTCCGAAGCTCCTCCTCCTTCCGCCGTTTCTCTTCCTCGGCCTTCTTCTTTTCCAGCTCGATGTCGGGCTTGGGCGGCTC
>Ga0210365_10406872_pt1 | contig 11390 bp, 12 predicted proteins | sample S637metaT_FD_159655 | JGI IMG/M metagenome (GOLD analysis project Ga0210365, IMG submission 159655) | Metatranscriptome of estuarine sediment microbial communities from the Columbia River estuary, Washington, United States - S.637... | ecosystem: Environmental > Aquatic > Marine > Intertidal...
ATACCCCGCCGCCTGATCTGTGTTGTAAAGGGCCGTGCCGGTGGCGCGCGGGATCAGCCACTGGAAGGCGGCCTCGATGCCCCGGTCCGCAAGCTGAATCGTGCCCTGCTTGAAGGCCAGATTGCCGGCGATGAGGTTGGCGGTGTCCACCGAGCGCACCATGCCGATTCCCGCCAGGGTCATGGCCACCAGCACGATGAGGGCGACGAACAGCACCAGCCCCCGCTGGCGCCGGGCCGGCGCCAGCGCGGTCATTGAATGCTTGCGGGGGCGCGTCATATCTCGGGCCTCCAAATCAGGTTCTTGAGGGGCACCACGGTCTCGAACACCTTGTAGCGGAAGCACTGCCAGTCCGCGCCCGTGACGCTGAGGTCGATGGGCTGGGGGGGATCCGCCCAGGTGGGGTTGGCGGTGGTGATGTCGCAGACCCCGGTGGCCGGGTTGGGCTTCTCCGGCGTGGTGCTGCGGGCGACCACCGCCATTCGCAGGGCGATGATCCCCTGCCAATCCACGGAACCCGGCGCCGGGGAAACGGCATTCCAGGCGTCCACGATGCCGTCCCCGTTGGTGTCCTTGCCGTATTCGGCTTGGAGCTGCACCACGTTGTCGAACAGGGCGCTGGAGGTGGGTTCGGTCATCGTGTTCTGGAACGTGAGTCGGTTCTGCTCGATGGCGAACACATACCGGGCAGGCAGAGCTCCTAGGTTGTAGAGCAGGGCCCCCTTGTTGTAGGCGACGCCCAGCCCGGCCGGCTTGTTGTAGCGGGCCGGGTGGGCCACCCCGTTGTCGTCATGGTAGGTGCCGCTGTTGTGGATCACGTTGTCGCTCTGGCCCGGCGTTCCCGGAATTTCGGTGGCCTGGGCGATGGTGCAGTCCTTGCCCGGCTCCACCGCCAGGGTGACGTCCCCCGGCCGGAACCCGTAGCGCACGTCCACCTTGTAGGCGGACGACGGCGAGGGCATGCCCTGGGTCATCTTGGCCGGCACCGGAGTGAGGTCGGAGTCTCCCCGCATCATGACGATGGTGTCCGGCAGCGTGCCGGCGCCGGAGACGATCTCCACCGGCACCAGCTTCCAGCTGCCGTCGGTGCTTTCCACGGGAGGCGTCACGCCCGCGTCATAGAAGCGGATGGGACAGCCGATGAAGTTCAGCACGTTCATGCCATAGCCCGCCATCCGCAGGTTGCGCTCGATGCTGAACAGCGCCAGGGAGCCGTTCTGCTGGGCGTCCCCGCCGCCGGTGGTGGTGCGCTTGACCCCCTCGGAGACCGAGAACACCTGGAAAATGACCATGACGCCGATGAGCCCGATGAGGACGCCCACCATCAGCTCCACCAGGGAGAAACCGGCCATGGACTTGAGTTTGATCGTGTCGCGCATATCCAGTTTTCTCACGGGTTATGTATGAATGCGATCCCGGTGTACTGGCTCGGAGTCGTCGCGGCGGGCGCCTGCCAGCCGACGCTGACCGTGACCGTGTAACCAGTCAGGGCGTTGCCGGCGACCACGATTTGGGGTTGGTTGGCGCCGACGCCGGGCAGCGTCGCATCCACCTTGGCGGCCCAAGCGGCCAGCGCCGGCGCCGTTCCGCCGGGATGATTGAATGCGTCGATATTGTTGCGGTCCGCGACCCACATCTGCCCGATGATCTCGTTAGCGAGAAAGGCGGCATCGGTGCGGTACTTGGACTCCGAGACGCTGTTGATGGCCGCGGCCTGCAGTCCGACCATGGCCAGGATGCCCATGGAAAAGATCAGGATCGCGATCAGCGCCTCCAGCAGGAATGCGCCCTTCTGGCTGCTAAGTGTGGTCGGTGCGTGCATGGCAGGTCCTCACGGGCAGGCCCTGGGGTCACCGGCGGCGATGACCTGCGGGTCGCACATTTTCACCGCGCCTCCGGACGCGATGGTGATCCTCAGCTCCCGGCTCTCGGCCGCGCTGAGGGTGTTGGAGTCCACATCCACCTGCGTGATGGAGGGACTGGCGTCCGTGTTGGGAATCACCCGTCCCAGACCGTTGAAAGTTAGGGTGGTTGCTCCGCCGGGGGTCGCAGTCGGCGTCGCCGAACTGGTGCCGCCCTCTTCCGTGGCACGGGTCTGGATGACCGCGGGACAATCGTCCACGCCATCGCCGTTGTTGTCGCCCACGGGCACGTCGCATCCCATGGTCCAGGTCGTGCCCCCCAGGAGCTGGATCCGCACCGTGGTGTTGCGGCGCACCGCTTCCGCCCGCGCCAGCTGGACGCCGTTTAGAATCGCCTCCGCCGCCGTGCGCAGCTGGGTGTTCTGGATCCAGGTCTGGTAATTCGGCAGGGCCAGAAACAGCAGCAGCGCGAAGATTGCGATGGTCACCATCAATTCGATGAGGGTGAAGCCGCGCATCGTTGTTGTAGAGGGAGTGCCCATGGCTTGTCCAACTAGCAGTGGCCGCTCTTGCGCAAAGCCCAGCAATTTCCTGCCGGAGCGGTCCAGCCGGCGGGCACCCCGGTGGTCTGGCGCACGTTCTGCTCGTTAATGGTGAAGACCAGGCCATTGATGCGTCCGTCGGTGCCGGTCGCCGTGGCCACATAGGTCTGGCCTGCCGATTGGCAATCAAAGTTGAAGTACTGGGAATTCGGGCAGGCCGCGCCGCAGGTGCCGCAAGCGGCGCCGTCGTAATTGCGGTTGTCCTGGTAGAACTGTTCCATGCGCACCCGCATGTCCGCCAAACCGGCTGTGCCTTCCACGATCATGCTGCGCGCCACGTACTCGTTGTAGGAGGGAAGGGCGATGGCCGCCAGGATGGCGATGATGGCCACGGCGATCATGAGTTCCAACAGGGTGAATCCGCGGGTGAGTTTCATGGGTCTTGTCCTCGTTGTCTCTTTGGTACCCATCATAGAAATGATTTCCCCGCTGAATCAAAGTCGCCCGACAAGTGGTGCGGGAGGTGGGACGAGCGGCGGGGGAAAGCGGTGTTTGTGGAACTTGGCACATCGTTTCTCGGGACTCGGTGCCCGCACTGGAAGAATTCGTGCGAAGCGGCCGAAGGCGGTCGGCTCTCGCAAAAGGTTTCCTCCAATTAGACAAGGTCCAAACTTTGCCGTAATATTGCAACTGATTGAATTTATGATGGCAAAACCAGGATGGACGCTGCACCTTTATATACCCGGCAGGGCATCGCAGAGCTCTTACGGCACCACGAGATCAACCCTACCCATCAGCGGATTGAGATCGCTTTCGCTTTGTTTTCGCGACGCGAGCACCTGTCCGCGGATCAGGTCATGGGGATCGTGAACGCGCGGGTTCCCGAGTGTTCGAAGGCCACCGTCTACAACACGCTCAATCTGTTCCGCGAGAAGCGGATGATTCGCGAGGTGGTGGTGGATCCTGCCAAGGTGTTCTATGACCCCAACACCTCGGCGCATCACCATCTTTACGATGTGGTACGCGGAACCTTGGTGGATATTCCGCCGGGCGATATCGAAGTGACCGGAATGCCCAGCATCCCGGACGGCCTGGAAGCGGAGGGCGTCGACATCGTGGTCCGCGTCCGCCCCGTGGACGCCTGAAACGCCATTTCCCCTCCATTGCCCGGCAACCCCCCGGGACCGTATAATTCGCGCGGTTTCCTGCTGATGTAGCTCAGCTGGTAGAGCAACTGATTCGTAATCAGTAGGTCGTCAGTTCGAGTCTGACCATCAGCACCATTTCCTAGGCGGGCTTAGCCCTTTCCTGGCAGCGCGATTCCGATGCGGGTTCCTGCGAATCGGTCCCCGGAAGTCGCGAGCGACGCGAGATGGCGGCCCCGCGGAGTCTTCGATGATCGTCCGTGACATCCTCAAGCTGAAAGGCAACCTGCTGTTTACGATCGGCCCGGAGGCGCGCCTGGTCCACGCGGTAAGCATCATGGTGCGCAACGACATCGGCTCCCTGGTGGTGCTCAGTGAGGGACGGTTAGCGGGCATGCTCACTTTTCGCGAGATTCTCGCGCGCATTGATAGCGGAGGTGGAGCCCTGGAAGGCACGACGGTTGGCGACGTGATGGTGGCGGAAACGGTGCGGGGAGCACCCGAGGACACGCTGGATCACGTGCGGAGCATCATGACGGCGCACCACGTGCGTTATCTGCCGGTGCTGGACGGTGAGACGCTGCTCGGCGTGATTTCGTTCCACGATGTGGCCAAGGCTGCCCTCAACGAGGCCGCGCTCGAAAACCGCTTGCTGAAGCGGTATATCGAAAACCTCCCTGAATGAGCGGCGGACCCGGGGGCGGCAACGCCCCCCAAACTGGGGGCCGGCAGCAAAGGGTTATTCTCGCCCCCGGCGTGCGGCCCCGGGAGGTGTGGGCGTGGGCGATGTTCGATTTCGCCAACTCCGGCTACACCACGGTGGTGATTACCGCGGTATTCAACGCCTACTTCGTCGCCGTGGTCGCCAGGAATCAAACTTGGGCCACCTTTGCCTGGACCGCCGCGCTGGCGGTTTCTTACGCGGCCATCATGGTGACCGGGCCCGCCCTCGGGGCCTATGCTGACCTCCATGCCGCTAAGAAGCGATTGCTGCTGGGGACAACCATCGGATGCGTGGTATTCACGGCCGCCCTTGCGTTTGTGGGAGAGGGCACTCTCTGGCTGGGTGTGGTTCTGATCATCCTGAGCAATTTCTTTTTCGGCGCCGGGGAGAACCTCATCGCGGCGTTCCTCCCGGAGCTTGCGAGGGGAAGGTCCCTGGGAAAGGTTTCAGGATGGGGTTGGGGGCTGGGTTATATCGGCGGTCTGGTGAGCCTGGGCTGTTCCCTCGCCTATGTCAGCTTTGCCCAGGCCCGCGGCGACCCGGCCGTAGCGTTTGTTCCCGTGACCATGCTGATCACGGCCGGACTTTTTGCGCTGGCCAGTCTCCCCACCTTTCTGCTGCTGCAAGAGCGGGCGACGCCACAAACCGGGATCGTCCCCGGCCATCCGTGGCGAGAGTCGTTTTCCCGCCTCGCCCAAACGGTGCATCATGCGCGGCGCTACCGGGATCTGTGGCGCTTTTTGGTCTGCCTGGTCCTCTACCAGGCGGGCGTGCAGACCGTGATTGCGCTGGCGGCGGTGTATGCGCAGCAAGCCATGGGTTTCGACACCCAGCAGACGCTGACCCTGATCCTGGTGGTGAATGTGACCGCGGCTGCCGGCGCGTTGGGTTTTGGCCAGGTGCAGGACCGCATTGGTCATGTGCCGACCATCGCCCTCACGCTCGCGGGATGGATCCTGGTGGTGATACTTGCCTGGTCCTCCACCGGGCCGGCGATGTTCTGGGCGGCGGCCAATCTGGCGGGGCTCTGCCTGGGTTCCTCCCAGTCGGCGGGGCGCGCACTGGTGGGGTATCTCAGTCCCGCTCCACGACGGGCGGAGTTCTTCGGGCTTTGGGGGCTCGCTGTGAAGCTGTCTTCGATTCTTGGTCCGATCACCTACGGCATAGTTACGTGGATTTCGGGCGGCGACCATCGCTTGGCGATGCTGATCACGAGTGCGTATTTTGTCACAGGATTGGCGGTACTGCGGGCGGTGGATGTGCGGCGCGGGCGGCGTGCCGCTGTGACGGCGCGAACTCACGGAAGGCGGTGAAACGGTCCGGTGTTGTCTAGAATGTTTGTTGTGAGACCGTCCCCGTCGCTTAGCGGGGCCACAATAAGAAGGGAACTGCCCCTGACATGTTCAAGTGGTTTAAAGACCGGAAACCCGACCATCCGCTGGCGGATGCCGCACGAGCCCAGGAATTGTTGGCCGCGCTGCCGGTGGCGGACGCGCCGACGGCCCTGGAGGAGATCGTCAAGTGGACCGGGTCGGTGCTGCGCACCGAGGGCTTCCCGCTTGAGAAAAGGATCGGAGTCGTCAAGCGGCTGGACGAAGCTGGGCAGCCGTTTCATCGCAAGGTTCTCAGAGATTACCTGGCAGCCTCGCGCACACAGCAGTCCCATGAGCAGCGTCTGTGGAACGCCGCTTTCGGCTTCTGGAAGCATCTGACTGCCGGCTATGCGGCCTGTCTTGCCGAGGCAGGAGAGGCTGCCCGGACCGATGGCCGCCGCATGCTGCCACTCGCCGTCTGCCGGGGCATCCGCGCCGCGGGCCAGCAACTTAAATGGCTCCAGTTGCGCTACGGCCCGATCGACGATGATCTTTGGACAGTTCTCTCCGCATTCTATCGATTTGCACTGGAGCGATCGCTGGAGCGGCAGGCGTTGGATCTCTATCCCAATGTGCCGGGCGCGACCGACGCCCAACGCGAAATGGTGAAGGTGCTGATGCTCTGGGCCACCTCGCCGGACACGCTTTCTCCATTGTTGCTGGAGATTGCGGAACGGCTTACCGTCCATTTCTCTCCTTATTTTGAGGTGGAGCGCGGCCGGCGCGTGCCCGGGTGCTACGCCTTCGATCTGGATGGAAGCCGCGCACCCGGAAGGCTAATGTCTTCGGCGACCCTAAAGCCGTCCATGATGCTGTTCGGGGCGGGCACCGCGCCCCAGGAGATGGAAAAGGCGCGGCCCGCCCTCGAGCAGGGGACAGTGCCTCCGGAAATTGGCCTCGGCGGGATTTACCCGCCGGAAGCCGTTCTTGCAGCCATGAGTCACCTGTCCCTCCACTGGGCACCAATCCCTCCGGAGCGGAAGCACTTACGCCATAGGGTCCACGCGCGGCTGGCTGTCGTCAACGGGCTGGACCGCCTCATCGACGAAGTCGTGAGTTCGGGATCCCTGGGCCTGGACGGTATCGAGAGTTGGGTCATAGAGGACATCAGCGCCAGCGGTTTCCGGGCCTCAATCCCCGAGATGAAGCCGGATTGGATAAGAGTTGGCGCAGTGATCGGCATTCGCCCGGAGGGTGTTGAGCGCTGGGGCCTGGGCATTATCCGGCGGTTGTCACGCGACCGGGAGAATCGGGGACAGGTAGGCGTCCAGACGCTGGCGCACGAGACGGTGAGCGCCAGGCTGCGCCCGGCCTCGGGTTCCTGGTGGACCGCGCTCAGGCTCGACGCAGAAGGCTACCTTCCCGCGCTCCATCTGAGGCAGGTCACGCCGGACCCGGGGGATGTGGTGGTGGCCACCCGCCCCGGCCTCTTCTCCATGGAGCACAATTTGGAGATGTTGGGGGAACATCGGCGGCGCCTGCTGGTACCGGTTACGCTGATGGAGCGGGCAGAGGAGTTCGAAATCGCCCGCTTCCGCGAGATGCGGCGCGAGGAAGCCTGAAGCCCGATTCAGGCAAGTACGCCGGTCAGCCACTTACCAGCGTCATTAAGCTCCTGCAGGGAGACTGAATGGGGCAACGGGTACTCGTGCCAGCTTACCGGGTGACCAAAGCTCCGGAGCCGGTCCCGGGAGGTTATGCCGAGTGCCGCAGGAACCACCGGGTCCTGCAGGCCATGCCCCATGAAGATCGGAAGGCCGGTGTTCGCGGCGTGACGCTCCGCCTCGGCGGCATCGGGTAGCGGGAGGTAGGCCGATAGCGCCATGATGCCAGCGAGGCGCTCGGCGTAGCGTAGGGCCGTCTGCAGAACGACGGCGCCTCCCTGCGAAAATCCAGCCAGAACTACTCTTTCGGCCCCGATCCCTCTCAGTTTTTCCTGGCTGATGAGAGCTTCGACTGCCGCCTGGGACTCCCTGAGTCCTACCTCATCCTCCTCCGTTGCCAGATCCGCCCGGCGGATGTCGTACCAGGCGCGCATGACCATTCCACCATTAACGGTCACGGAACGGGCGGGGGCATGGGGAAACACGAACCGCACCGAAGGACTGGCGGGCAGGTCCAGCAGCGGCACTACGGGCTCGAAATCATGCCCATCGGCACCGAGTCCATGGAGCCAGATCACGCTTCGTGAGGGTGCGGGGCCGGTCTCAATCTCAATGCTCGGAAGCAACGATGACGTCATGATTAATGTGGAATTTTGCTTTGACGAGGCCTACTCTGGGAGCTATATTGGTCCGCCAGAAACCTATACGCGTCAAAACAGGAGGATACAGATGGACAGGCGCGATTTCATCAAATTTGGCGGGGCCGGCGCGGCGCTCATGGCCGCTTCCCCCAAGGGATTCCCGTATCACGAAGAATCCGTAAACTGGCGCGGCTTTCGTTTCAGCTATTACGTTGAATTGCCCAGCGATCAGGGTCAGGCCCGGCTTTGGCTCCCGATGCCATGGGATGAAGATAATACTTATCAACGCTCGGTGCCAGGCATCTGGAACGGAAAGCCCGACAAGGCGGCAATTAAGAAGGTTGATGGAGGCCAGTCGGCGTTCGTCGCGGAGTGGCGGGGCAAGGCTCCGCGCACGGTGACGGTGAGCACCATCATCAAGACTGCCGATCGTCATGCCCATCTGGATGCCGCGAAGAAGGGATCCAAGGCGGCGCTACCGAAGCATGTGCTGGGATGGTTGAAACCCACCAAGCGCATCTCCACCGATGGCATCGTGCGCTCGACGGCGCAGGCGGCGACCAAGGGCGCGTCCTCTCCCCTGGAAGAAGCGCGGGCGATTTACGATTGGGTCGTTGAGAACGTGCGCTACGACCCGAATATCCGCGGCTGCGGGCAGGGTGATCCCAAGGCAATGCTTCAATCGGGCAGGTTGTCGGGTCGCTCCGCCGACTTCAGCGCGCTGTTCGTCGCGCTGTGCCGGGCGTCAGGCGTCCCGGCGCGCGAGCTTTACGGGATTCGCGTCGACGATTCGGAGCTCTTCAAGAGCCTTGGTGTCTACGGGGATGTGAGCCGCGGACAGCATTGCCGCGCCGAGTTCTATGTGGGCGGTGCAGGCTGGGTGCCGGTGAATCCCTCGGACGTGCGTCGCGCCGTGGAGATGGAGGGGCTCCCGCTTTCGGATCCCAAGATCGTGAAGCTCAGGGACACCCTGTTCGGGACCTCGGAAATGAACTGGTTCGTTTTCAACTACGGCGATGAGGTGAGCCTCCCCGGCAGTTCCAACGGTTCGGTCCCATTTTTTGCGTTTCCCCAAGCCGAACTGGGGAGCAAGAAGCGGGATAGCTTGGATCCGGTCACGTTTTCCTACCGCATCGAGTCGCGGGAGTTGGTTGGCACCGGCGTGAAGTTCTGAATAGGGTTTTCGGCCGCGGGGGGGTGCCTGGTCGGCGCCCGGGTTTCCTCAGGGCGAAGCCTTAGCGCGCCGGGCGCTTTTCGGACGGAACGCTTTGACCACCTCGTCGTGGGTTTCGATATAGGGTCCCCCGATGAGGTCAACGCAGTAAGGCACGGCGGCAAAGATGCCGTGTATCGCGGGTTGGCTCTCGGAACCCTTGAGCCCTTCCAGGGTTTCCCGGATCGACTTGGGCTGACCCGGCAGATTCAGAATCAGGCTTTTCCCGCGGATCACAGCGACCTGGCGCGAAAGAATCGCGGTGGGCACGAAACGCAGGCTGATCTGGCGCATCTGTTCCCCGAATCCGGGCATTTCGCGGTCTGCCACCGCCAGTGTGGCGTCGGGAGTCAGATCCCTGGCCGCGGGTCCGGTTCCGCCGGTGGTAAGCACCAGGTGGCAGCCTTCCTGGTCCACCAGTTCGATAAGTGTCCTTTCGATGACCTGCTTCTCGTCGGGTATCAGTCGCCGTATCGACCGCCAGGGGCTCGCCAGGGCCCGCGCCAGCCAGTCCTCCAGGGCGGGAAGGCCTTCGTCGCGGTAAACGCCTTGGGAGGCGCGATCGCTCACTGAAACCAGTCCGACAATCAGGGCTTCATCACTCATGGGTCTCATCCGTTGTTTCAGTTGCTCCGGGAGCTCTCGGCGGCGGGATAATCGCTCGCAGCGCGTCAAATAGCGCCCGATAATTGCGTGGGGGCCTGCCCACTTCGCGCTCCTTGCGCGCCGTGCGGCACAATGCGCGCAGGCGCTGCAGGTCCTCGACTGGATGCTCTTCGGCGAAGGCCCGAAATGAATCTTCATCCGTGAGCAGCCGCTCGCGCCAGCGCTCCAGGAGATGAAGCCAGGCGCTGTGCTGCCGGGACCTGCCGCCGAGGATCGCAAGCCGCTCTCGTATAGGGGCCGCATCCACATCGCGCATCAGGTGCCCCACATACTGCAGCTGCCGCCTGCGGGCTTCGCGGGTTTTCACGCGCTGGGCTTCCAGCACTGCGTCAAGCAGGGTATCCGGCAGTCCCATCTGCGCCAGTTGGTCGTGCTTCAACTTGACGAGCTGCTCTCCGAGCACCTGCATCTCGTGCATCTGTTTCTTGCGCTGGGTCTTGCTAAGAGTCCCGGAGGATTCCATGGGGTTGTCAACGCCTGCGGTCCGGGCTGATATGATACCGCCTTTTCCGAATCAGGCCCTGCGAGAGCAATGGACGAAGCCCGCTTTTACCACCGGTTCGAGACCCTTCAGCAAATGGCTCGGGACGTTCTGTCGCAGGCGACGGCCCGCGGCGCGAGCGCCTGCGAGACCGAGGTGACTGAGGGATTCGGCCAGTCGGTCACGGTGCGGCGGGGCGAGGTGGAAACCATCGAGTACAATCGTGACAAGGGGCTCGGTGTCACGGTCTATATCGGAATGAAGCGCGGCCACGCCAGCACATCCGATTTCTCGCCCAAGTCCATCCGCGAAACCGTGGACGCCGCGCTCAGCATCGCCGGATACACGGCTGCCGACGCGTGCGCAGGGCTCGCCGACGAGGACCTCCTGGCGCGGGAATTCCCGGACCTCCAGCTCTACCATCCGTGGACTCTGTCGGTGGAAGAGGCGATTGCGCTGGCCAAGGCCTGCGAGGATGCCGCTTTCGCGGCAGACCGGCGCGTCACCAATTCCGAGGGTGCCTCAGTCTCCGGCCATGAGTCTCAATTCGTCTATGCCAACAGCCTGGGTTTCCTTTCCGGATACCCCTCGTCGCGCCACAGCGTGGGTTGCAGCGCCATCGCAGGGAAGGCCGAGGGCATGCAGCGCGACTACTGGTACAGCGTTGCGCGGGCCGCCGGGGATTTGGAACGAGTGGAAGACGTGGGGCGAAAGGCGGGCCTGCGGGCGGCGAGCCGCCTCAAGGCCCGTAAGATCGGAACCTGCGAGGTTCCTGTGGTGTTCGAGGCCCCCGTGGCCGCGAGCCTGCTGGGACACCTGGTCTCCGCGGCGAGCGGGGGCAGCCTCTACCGAAAGTCTTCTTTCCTATTGGACGCGGTTGGCAAGCCGGTATTTTCCGAGGGTACGCGGATCCGCGAAATGCCGAGTATCCCGCGGGGTCTGGCCAGCGGAGCTTTCGACGAGGAGGGGGTGGCTACTCGCGACCGCGATGTGGTGGCAGCGGGGGTCCTGCAAGGCTATTTCCTGGGCAGCTATGCGGCGCGCAAGCTGGGGATGCGGTCCACGGGCAATGCGGGGGGCAATCACAACCTGGTGCTAGAAAACGGTAGCCTGGAATTCGAGGAACTGCTCCGTGAAAT
>Ga0210365_10335334_pt1 | contig 11329 bp, 8 predicted proteins | sample S637metaT_FD_159655 | JGI IMG/M metagenome (GOLD analysis project Ga0210365, IMG submission 159655) | Metatranscriptome of estuarine sediment microbial communities from the Columbia River estuary, Washington, United States - S.637... | ecosystem: Environmental > Aquatic > Marine > Intertidal...
CACGGCCCCCGGGTACCAGGTCTTTGTCTCGTTGCCGCCGGTCACCGTATCCGTAATACCGTCCGATACCCCGCCGTAACGGTCGGGTAACGTCCAGACCCGCATATTCATACCGGTCTCGAAAGTCAAACCGGTATGAAGGGTACGGTTGTTCTTGTTAACCGGCACCGCCCCGGTATCCACACTGAGATGGTCCGGGTACGCCGTACTCCATGAATCCATCGGGAAATAATCGATGGAACCGGCCGTGGTGTCCGTGAAACCGGGGTATTTCTCCGGCACCGAACCCACATACATGCCTTCCTCCACCACCGGGTCCACACCGGTATGCACCGACCGGTAACGGGTGATCGCCGGAACGGCGCGGGTATCCACGCTGCGATGGGCCGTGAACGCACCGCTCCACGAGTTCAACCATACCCAGTTCAACAACGCCCGGTCCATGGAATCCGTGGGCGCTACGGGATACGTTTCCGTGGGGCTAAGCACCTCCAGGGAATCCGCAAAGTCATCATCGATATCCTTCTTCGTGTCCCCTATGTAATAGGGATAGACATAGTCCTCGAAGCCCGGCAGCGCGATGATGAACACCACCCGTACCAGGATGGGAACGAAACGGTCGAGAATACCCAGGATCAACTCCTGGCCGCGGTTGAGCATGCGCGTATCCTCCGCCGTGGGCCGGATGAACAGCCCGACACTGTCATGGGTATAACGGTTGCCGGAACCCAACACCCGCGGTCCGTTGTCCGGGCCGGGCAGGCCGGTGTCATAGGTGTAATTGATCAAATCGTCATAGTCGTTACGCCTTCCCAGGCGCGAGGAGATGCGGTCATCCACGCTGAGGCTCCCCGCGCTGAGAAAATCCATCGCCGCCATGCGGCTGACCGCGGCGTTCTCACCCATGGGCCCCCGGCCCGACCGGAACAATACCGTGACCCCGTCCCCCTGTCCGGCCGGCGTGACCGGCAGCGGCGCGCGCTGCGAATACAGGCTCTCCACCACCGGTTCCGCCCCCGTCACCCGGGCGGCAAGCTCCGGGCCGCTTAAATCGAATAAGTCCGGCCCGGCGATGTGACGGACGGACCAGTTCCCGTCCCGGTTGGTGGACCAACACAAATGGATGTCGCCGCTCTCATCGCATACCGCCGCGGGCTCGCGGTCATCGTATATATCCCCGCCCGTTTCGGGCAGCCTATGCACCGGCCCCCATCCATCCGCGATAGTGTCAAACCCGGTCTTTTGACGGTAAACCACTTCTTTCCGGCTCAGGTGACGCATGTGACCGGAACCGCCGCCGTCCACCCGGACCTTGCGGGTCCAGAGCACCGTCACGCGGTTCTCCGCATCTTCCTCCTTGAACGGGTGAACCAGTACAAACAAATCCTCATCCACGCGGGGATCGTATTCGCCGTCCAGGGGAAAATCCACCGGGGTCTCCGACTCCCAACCCGTGCCGTCGTGCCGGTTGTATTTCAATTGCCGGGGGGCGCCCGGTACGCCGCCCTCTTCCAACCAGAACAACCACAACCGGTGCCGCTCACCCCCGTTTTCACCTTTGCGCTTTTCCGTTACCGCAAACGGGCGTGTCCGTTTGTTCCCATTCGCGTTCCCGTGATCGAAGACCGTGTCTTCCGACCACAGACCGCCGGTCCTTACCCGGAAGCGTATCGAGGGGGCATGGGTTTGCGGATCATACGCACACCAGAACACCCACAGCTTTTCATTCCCGTCGAACTCCTGGAATGCCGCCGACGGGTATTTGTCCAATGCCGCGGGACCGGTAAACGTAAAGGGCCGCGATGGCGACCAGCCGTCGTTTACCGTGTAGGTCTTCAGCCAGATATTCCAACCGCCCTTCCTCTGTGTGTGGTAAAACAACCACAACACGTCCTCCCCACCCCTTACCCATACCGCCGACGGCCTGCCGTCACGGGCATGATCCGCGGATACGATATCCGCCTCTTCCTCCCAAACAATACCTCCCTCTTCCGTCACCCCGCGGTGATAGGCCCGGTGGTAAAGCTGTTCGGGACGGTTACTGAAAAACAGACCCTGCCTGAACTCCTTGACCCGGTTCTCCCAGCCCGTGACCTGCTTGACCATGGTCTCCAGCGTGGGAATCGACCCGATGGCCCGGTACAGGGCATTGGCGTTCCTCAATTCCAGGCGCTGCTTTTCGATCTCCTTGTCGGGATCGGTCTCCCAACCGATCCACTGGGCCAGCAGCGGCAGCAGGCGTCCGTCCGTCCGGTCCGGGTTATGCAGGTCCCCGGCGGCCCGGGCATAGGAATAGAATAAATCCAATTGCTCGCCGGGCAATTCCAGGAACCGGCGCAAAGGCCCCTTCCCGTCTTCCCGGCCCGAAGCCGTGAAACTGTCGTACCGGTGATAAACCGCGGGAAGCAAACCGTACATCAAGCCGGTGAAATCATAATTCCCACCGGCCATGGCCGACGCGCGGTTCTTGAAATGATAGGCATGATCGTCCTCACCCGTATTGCACGGGAAAAGCGTATAGTAATACACCGTCTCCGCCTGGAGACCGGCGTCCTCCACCGATGCCGGGCCGTATACGTTCAATCGCCCGTCCATGGCCGCCGCCAGGTAGACCTCCCCGTCGTCCTCGATGGTCCACTTAAACCCCGGTGTTATTACCGTTACCCCCGCCCCGCGGGATACCGCGAAGCCGTGCGTCGAAAACGCCCCGGCCAGGCCGGGAGAGACGAACGCATTGTCCAGGTAATGGCTGAAACTGACATCCAGGGAAAAAAGATAATTGTTCGGGATGATCTCACCCGCGATATCCCCCGGCACCACGGTCCGGCCGTCGGTATGGGCCGTGGGGTGGGTGAGCGCCCTGCGCACCACCTTTACCCCGCCGTAAACCTCGGGCGACGGGTTCAACCATTGCAGCCCGATGCGGTTACCCCCGGCCAGGGGAACGGCTGTTATATGTTGTAAGATTGTCATTGGTATACCCCTGTCGTGTTTATCGTTTTTATTGGATTTCCACTCTTATGCCTTTACTGTACGATTGATCCCCGGTTTCGGAGGGAACCGCGGGAATCTCGTTGGGTCCGAGCTGTATCAGGCCGGATTCCATGTGGTCCGCGGTAACGGTATCCTCCCGCCTGAATTCGGTGATGTTCACATAAGCCACCCCTTCGATGGCCTCGATGGCCTCGTAAAACTTACTGATATAAATCGTCTGTCCGAAATCCACGTTCTCGAAGGCCAATAACCGGGCCGCGGCGGCCTGGACCTTTTCCTCGATCTCCCCGGGCGAATGGGCATAATAACTGCTCATCCCCACTTTCGCGCTGAGATAGACACGGATATAATCCACATCCCGGATCTCGATGGTCGAACCCATGGGGCACTTGTCCTCGAAATAAACGAGCAGCTCGTTCTTGAGCACATCGCTCACAAAACCGCCGCCCTCGGGGGCGATATACAATATAACGGTGTTCCAATCCCCCTTCTCGGGACGGGCCTTGCCCACGCCGGTGAAATCCAGGGCCAGGGTTTTGTAATCCTCGGCGGTGACGGCGCGGCCCTGGGTGCGGAACAACGCCGGGGCCTGCGACGCCGCATGCGCGATACTCTCGCGGTCGGCACCCCCCACGGCTTTGACCGGGTTGGTCACCTGCGCCCCCAACAGGGCCAGGTCCGTCGCTTCGATCACGGTGTCGATGGTCCCGGCGCCGACATTGCCCCGGACACCCCCACCCACACGGTAACCGGCCTTGATTATACCGCCTTTGGCCGGTACGCCGCCGGAAATACCGTCGCCGAATATTACCGACGCCCGGTCAAATTCATCGATCTCGACGATGAAATGGGTGTCGTCACCCCGGCTGAACGCCAGGCTGTCCCTTAATTGCCACTCCCGCCTCACCATACTCTCCCCGGTCCCGGTCTCCACTACCAGCGAAATACCGCGGGCATCCACCTTGCCCGGTCCCAGTGAACGCAAGATCAACGGCGAATGGGACAGCACAAACCGTTGGTTGGCACTGCCGTCGGACTCCCCGATGATGTCCCCCACTACCCGGCGGCCCTCCTCCACGGGCAACCCGCCGTAAGTCCGCCTGCCGTCGATGATCTCGATGGCGCCGAAGTCGATCTCGATGGTTTTATCCCCGGTATACTCGAAACGGATACTGGATTGCCCGGCTGTGCTGCGCGTGGCAAAGGTCGCCCCTTTACGGATAACGGCTTTCCCGGTCACATTCCCGGCCACGGAAATGTCCAGGAACGCCGACGCCGGCACCGCCGTCCCCAGCCGGTAACCGATCAACTGCAAATGGTTGATGATACTGCGCCGCTCCCGCGCGGTGGCCAGGAAACTCTCGTTCACCATCCGGTCCTGGTAATAACCGATGATATCTCCCATGTGCGCGAACAACTCCAGCAGCACATTACCGAAATCCGCCTCCGATTCGTAATCGAACCACTCCGGCAGCTTGTTTGGGACCATGTCGCGCATGGAACGTAATATACTGTCGTAATCGCGGGCCATGTAATCCACCACCGGCCTGCCGCTAATTTTCTTTATTTCTGCCATTTTCGCCTCTTTTTTTGGCCACAGACTTTCACAGACGGACACAGACTTAAAAACGTTTTTTTGTCTGTGTAAGTCTGTGTAAGTCTGTGGCTAATTTTTTCATTTTTCTATTTAAATTGTATTCTTACTGCCTGCTTCGAGAGGTCCGACCGTTTGGTATAGGCTATTTCAACGGTTACATGCTCCTCTTCGGACAACACGTTTACAAGGTCCACCAATATCTCGTCTCCCAGCCACTGCTCCAGGGCCTGGCCGATGGTGAACTCCATGGCCGGGACCAAAACCGTGTTGTTCGGCTCGAACACCATGTTGAACAACCCCGAACCGAATTCCGGTTGATGCACCCGCTCCCCGGGCGCGGTAAACAATACCTGGATGATCTTACCCCGGATGGCCTCATCGCCGCCACTTGCGCCGATGCGCCCATCCAGCCCCACGGTAAACGGAAATCCGAAAGCCATCTCCCGGGCCGGGTCGGTACTCATTGGATTCTTCATGTTAACCTCCGGTCTATCCCACGGGGACAGGGGGATAAACGCTCCCTACGATCTGGGCTTTATAAGATTTACCGTCAGCCGCCGAGTAGAGAATTTCAAATTGCTTTTCTTCGCCCACCGCGATATCGATAATACTCAATTCCGTGTTTATGTACTTAACCAACCCGTCGGCCAGGGCAAAAGCAAGTTTTCTCCAACCCTGCTTCAACTCCTCCGACGGCCCCCCGGGGAATGCCGAACTCAAATTTTCCTCGATGGCCCGGTAGAAGTATGAACTCATCCCGGAATCGGCATTTACAGACCCTGCTTCAATTGCCATGTTTTCCTCCTGACTCTCCTAACTCGTTTTATTGGTCGGTGAAAAAGTTCCCGCAAGAACCAACTGCGGCGGCGGGACCGGGGGACCCGTGGGCGCCCCTAAATTGCCGACGTGTACATGTGCCGTGACCTGGGCGGCAAACGTCGTAAGCTGCGTATTCAGCATATCCGCCCAGGGTATCGGATGAGAAGCCCCATTACCTATTTTTATCGTATTACCGACAACCGTAACCCCGGCACCTTCCATTTTTACCTGGTTTCCGTTCAAATCCTTAATGGTCACGCCGCCGCCCGCCATCTTGATATCGTTATTGTTTTTGTCCGTAATGGTAATCCCACCCGATTCCATGGTGACCGTGTTGTTGTTTTTGGAATCGATGATTTTAACACCCGAATCGTCGAGGGTGACTTGATTCTCATTGGCATCCACGAAACGAATGCCCTCCTTGCTCCATACCGATTCATTCTTATTGGCCCCATCCGTGATCCTGATCCCCTCTTTATCCAGCACGATCACATGCTTGTTCTTTGCCTCCACGATGGTCACCGTCTCTTTGTCGTCGGCATCCTCCAGTTGGATGGTATGGCCCTTGCGGGTCTTGATGATCTTGCCCGTGGGCGGCGCCTGGACGGCTTCCTCTTCGGTGCCGTCCGCCTTGTTGGGTTTGGGCAGCTCGCTTTCCCCATCGGGCTTGCTCCAGAACGTACCCACCCAGATGGGAAACTCGGGGTCCCCCTCCTCGAACTCCACCCATACACCGGCCTCCTTCTCGGGAATGAAAAGAAAACCCATTCCCGCGCCGCCGCCGTAGGGCGTACAGGGCCAGGCCCAGCCGGTCACTACATCCGGACCCAAAACCGAAGGCACGGTCACCTTTAACCTCCCCAAATTCTCCGGGTCCCCGTTGTCCACGACGAAACCCCGGTACTTCCCGTAAAACCGGTGTTCCACCCTCTGAACCAGGTTGGCGACGATCTCTTCCATGCTCATGTGGTCTCTCCTTTGAAATCTTCACTTCCCAGGGCCACCAGCGCGTTCCGTTTGACTTTGAACGACTGGATATACCCCCTCTCCGGCGTAAAGGAATGGGTGACGTGGGAGACATAATAATCGCCGCTGTACGTCTCGCCGATTCCTTTGACCGTAACCGTCTCCCTGGCTTTGAGCACATGCCCGTATCGATTCCCGGCAATTTCGCCCCGGGCGGTTACGAACCACTGGGCACGCTGGAAAATACTGCCGCACAGGGCATCCATCTCCGGTTGACCGGACACGGGGTTCATACCCACGACGGCCTTCGGTTTGGGACTCACACCGGCGCCGAAGGTCTCGGGACCGCTTTTACCCAACGCCTTCTCCCAGATCTTTTTCCCCTCGCCGTCCATCCCCTTTTTACCCATACGGTCCACCCCGGACATACCGACGCCGGTAAAGGTCAAACCGTTCACCTCGATCTCGAAGTGGTCGAGGTTGGTTTCCGTCCCGAAATGCACGGCCAGCACCGGCTGGGCCTTGCCGCCGGATACCGGCTCCCGGAAAAAAGCGGTCTCCCCCTCGATATAAAATTCAAACCCGTTCCGCATTGCCAGGCGATTCAAGAACCGGAGGTCCGTCTCACGCTGGATAATGGTGGAAACACTCACATCATGCACGATGGCCGTGTTCTCCACGTTCGCTTTGAAACCGTTGGCCCCCAATATCTCCCCGGCAATGTCGCTGTCTTTTTTATTCTCCCAGGCTTTTAATATCTCTTCCCTGTCCAGGCGGATGCGTTCATCCATGGCCCAGACTTCCAGCAGGCATTTGGTGACTTCGGGCGCGAATACGGGTTTGACATGGGTGATGTAACCGGAAAATATGAGTTCCATACTATCGAAACCGGCTTTCACGGCGACTTTCTTCCAGGGCCTGAAACGTTCGTCATCCAGGTATGACCAATCCCGCTCCAACTGTTCCAGGGGCAGTTTGAGCCGTACCATGGCGGCGTACCGTTCGTCGATCTCCACTTCAAGGCCCAGGAGGTCCTCGTAGATATCGTCGGCTTCGCTGTTGTCGATCTCTATCTTAAAATGTTCATTTTCCATTTTCGTTTCACTCGTTTCCGTCGGGGGGGATGACGATCTGTTTCCCCACCCTGCCCACGGTTTTGGTCTCATCCACCGTGAACCCTTCGTTTTTTATAACATTCGCCAGTTCCCCGGCACCGATATTCGATTTGTTATGGGTAACGGTTATGACGGTTACATATTTGTCGGCCTGCACGGTCACGATTACGGTCCCGGGCCCGGTCCCGGTCTCGACCTCACATTCCCGCTGCTCCGGTACCGGGTACAGTTCCTCGGTCAGCATGACATCCCCCACGCCGGTGAGACCGGAAAGGGTGTTGACCAGCCGGTGCCACGGCGGTTCGGAAACGTCGCCGGGGCGATAGGAGACGGTAAAGGCGGTGATGACGACGGGTTCCTTCCCGAGCAGCGCCAGCGGCGACTTGAACCCGGGATTGGCGTCGCATATGCGCCACCACTTTTGGGACTTGCGGTAGTACTTGTAAGCCAGGTGGTCCAACCGCTCGTTCTCGTCCACCGTGTGCCGGAACGTACCGTCCGCCTCCGCGGGCGGCCGCAGCCGCGCGGATTCCGGGGAACGGCCGCGGGCATCGACGGTGACGATAACACCCGAATTCCTGTATCGCGATTCTTTTGAAAACATGGTTCACCTCGTTTTAACCCGGTATGGCGATAGTGGCGATTTTGGCGATGTTGGCCAGGTTCAATACCGCCATGGCTTCTTTCATGACCTTGGAATACTTGTACGGGGCATTCTTACCCTCGACCACGGTCAGGCTTACGCCGACCTCGGCCCGGATGGGATTGAGCCAGGTGCTGAATTCGGTCTCCTTGATATCCAGGCTGTTGATATTGACGGGGAGCACGCGCTTGATTCCCCAGATGAACAGCACCATGGGCGGGTTGGCCCCCCGGGTGAAACTGTACCCCCCGGGCGGTCCCAGGAAAGAGCCGAGTATACTCTCCTCTTTCGGGTGTACCATCATCTCCAGGGCGGACAACTCCGGTGCAATACCGAATTTGCGGGCAATCAGCCCGCCGTCGTTCATATTGTCCGTGGCATCCAGGCGAATGTCGAACTTGATGGACTCCTCTTCCACGGTGACTTGCTGGTTCTTCTGAACCTCTTTTAACGAATACCGTTTATGAAAATCCCTCAGACTGAGTTCTTTCGACTTACCGCCGCCCCCGTCGGTACCGTCGGCGCCGCCGGCGCCTTCATTGGGGGGTGAAAAAGAGATGGACCGGCTCCGGCCCAATTCCACGGGGTTGAACTGGAACACCACGAACAGGGGCGGTATGCTCAGCCCGTATTCCACGAAGGCCCCCCGTAATATTTTGGGTTTGTTACTGAATCCGCTCATTTTTCTTCTCCTTTTGTGCTTTCCTTATGCTGTGGGGTTGAACAGGGTTTCTTCGAACAATTTTCCGATTTTCTCGAATTCGCACTTCGCACTGCACAGGATATGTTCCATGCTTATACCTCCCCCACTTTGAGCCGCGAGGAACGCGGCGTTGAGCACGATGTTCTTGATGTGCCCACCGGAAACCTGTATATTGTCGGCCAAAAAGTCATAATCGATCGTGCCTTCCACGGGGGCTTCCGGGGGGAGATGGGTCTGCCAGATCGACTTGCGGCTGTCCCTGTCGGGGAAAGGAAATTCCACGATAAAACGGATGCGCCGCATAAACGCGTCATCCATGTTCTGACGCAAATTGGTGGACAGGATCACCACCCCCTCGTAATCTTCCATCTTTTGCAGTAAAAAGCCGGTCTCGATGTTGGCATACCGGTCGTGGGAATCGGTGACCTCGGTGCGTTTCCCGAACAGGGCGTCGGCTTCATCGAAAAATAGAATGGCATTACTGCTCTCGGCTTCCTCGAAAATACGGGCCAGGTTCTTTTCGGTCTCGCCGATGAATTTGCTGACCACGCGGGACAGGTCGATCTTATACATATCCAGTTCCAGTTCCCGGGCAATCACGCTGGCGGCCATGGTTTTCCCGGTGCCCGGGGTGCCGGTGAAGAGTACGCTTAAACCTTTCCCGTGTGAGAGTTTTGCCCCGAATCCCCACAGGTCGAATACCTGGTGTCCGTATTTCACCTGGTTGCAGATGTTGATGAGGGTCGTTTTTTTGTCCTGTTCCAGGATGAGGTCGTCCCAGCCGTAGAAGGATTCGGTTTTAACCGCCAGTGTCGCCAATTTTTGATTGGATTGACCGCGGCTGGCAATGGCCAGGTCCTCGAGGGTCAGTGTGGTTTGTGTGGAACCGCTGCCGGCGATGAAATGGTAATAGGCGAATTGGACGGCATCCTGGGTTTGACCGGGGGTGAGCCGGAACCGGGTGGCCAACTCTGCGGCCCACTGGGATAATTCTTCACCCACATACCCCTGCAGGTGGTTTTCCCAGGCGGTTTGCCGCAGGTTCACGGGCGGTACGGGTAAATAGGAGCTGTGTACCACGGTGTTTTCGAACAGGTCGCCGGCGGTCCAGGGCCTCTCTCCCGACATGACGGTCAACGGCGCGTAATCCTCCAACAGGCGCGACATGGTGCCCGACAGCGAGCGTGCCGCGGGGTCACCGGTCAACAACGGGTCGCAGTGATCGACAAAGATCACGGCGCCGAGCAAAAAGCCTTCCCTGAAGGCCAACCGGGGGAGTTCTTCCTTTACGATACCCTGCGCCACCATGGGTGTGGGGTCCAGGTAAAGCATGGGGGCGTCCATTTGGCGGCAGATTTCCAGGGCCAATCGACGCTTACCCACGCCCCGGGGGCCGTGAAGGTGGAGCACGGTTTTTTGTTTGCCCGATTCCAGCGCCGCGTAATACTGTTTGGCGATCTCGATGATGGGGTCTTTGACGACACTTTCCATCAGGAGGTTTGCATCGGGCGCGGTGGGCGGCTCTATTAACAGGGCCGCGCCGGTTTTGGCCAGGCGGGAATCGATACGGCGATGACCCAGGATGAAATCCAGGATACGGCGGTCGGCCTCGAGGAAACTGGACAGGTCGGAAGAGCCGGAGGGACTGGCCGGGTCGTCTTTTATCTCTAACATACGGTGTTTGAACAGCGGGGCATCGGCGGAGAAGTACCCGCGGTTCTGCCATTTTTCCGCCCCGGACGCGCAGAGCAGGTCCAATACCATATCGATGCTGGGCCGTTTCCGGGTAATGTCGTTTTGCAGGTACACGTAGAGTTTATCGTACCGGCGCTGCAATTCCGGGGCCAGGCAGACCATGAGTATCCGGGTTTCGAAGGGGGAGAGGCCGAACAGGTCGGCCAGTTCCGGCAGCCCTAAAAATACCCCGGCGTCCCGGCTCAGTGTTACCTTGCTGTCGATGTCGGCCTGCAGGGCCGCGATCTCCGCTTCGACGGTTGTCACTTCCGTGGAGGTGCTGCTGCTCCCCAGTTCCCCTTCCAGCAGGGCATCCACCTCCTGGTGAGAGACATACATGCCGGAATCATTGGATATCTCCCTGATGACGGCTTCCTGTTCGCGGATGATGAGTACCCGCCGTTTGATCAGCAGGTCCAGCTTAAGCAGCTCATCCGCCAGGTGTTCGGAATTGTTCACGTAAGTAGTCATGTTCTTCTCTCTTTATCCTGTGACTTCATAATAAAATGTTTGCCTGCACAGGTTGGATATATCCACCCGCAATTCATAAAACCCCCGGGGCAAATCCCCGGGCAGGGTGATTTGAAAGCTGCTTTCGGTGGTCGGGTCTACATCCGTGACGGGAATACCGCCGATGGTCACGGCGGGTGTCCAACCGGCCAGGTTTTTACCGTATACGGTCACGGTCGCATTGTCCGGTCCGCTGACGGGTTCGATGCTTTCCGGCACCGGCGGGACATAGGGGGCGCGGATTTCGG
>Ga0210365_10200570_pt1 | contig 11305 bp, 9 predicted proteins | sample S637metaT_FD_159655 | JGI IMG/M metagenome (GOLD analysis project Ga0210365, IMG submission 159655) | Metatranscriptome of estuarine sediment microbial communities from the Columbia River estuary, Washington, United States - S.637... | ecosystem: Environmental > Aquatic > Marine > Intertidal...
AAGAAAAGGCCCAGCAGCAGGCCCTTGAACGGCTCGATGTCGAGCTCCAGCTCGTGGCGGTACTCGGAATCCGCGAGCAGCACCCCGGCGAGAAAGGTGCCGAGCGCCATCGAAAGCCCCACCCAATGAACGAGTGCCGCAGTGCCAAGGACCAAGAGCAGCGAGAACGCGACGAAGATCTCGCGGAGCCGGGTGTTGGCGATGTAACGCAATACTGGCCGCAACAATGCATGCCCGGCGAAAATCACCGCTGCGATGACCCCGATCGCCTTGCCCGCGGCGAGGAAATCGAAGTCGGTGCCCGTCGCCCCCGGCGCAAGCAGCGCGAGCACCATCAGGAGGGGAATCACCGCGAGATCCTGCGCGAGCAGCACGGCGAAAGACCCCTGGCCGGCGGGCGTGGGCAGGAGATTCTTCTCGGCAAGCGTCGCGAGCACGATTGCCGTCGAAGACAGTGCGAAGCCCATTCCGGCCACGATCCCGACGGTGATGCTCTGGCCGAGCGCATAAGCGATTCCCGTGACCGCGACAATCGTCACCGCGATCTGGGCGCCGCCCAGCCCGAACACCGGCCGGCGCATGCTCCACAGCCGGCGCGGATCCAGCTCGAGGCCGACGAGGAAGAGCAGCAGCGCGACGCCAATCTCCGCGAAGTGCAGGATGGCGTCGACGTCGGAGATGAGCTGGAGGCCCCACGGCCCGATGATGATTCCAGCCACCAGAAAGCCGAGCACCGAGCCGAGGCCGAGGCGCTTGAACACGGGCACGACGATCACCGCCGCGGCAAGGTAAACGAGCAACTGAGAGAGAAACCCCGCTTCCACGTTCAGCCCTGCCCGGGAATGGTGTGAAATCGCGCGGGCACCTCGCCGTGGTGAATTGCGTCCAGGAGAGCTCGATAGCGCCCGGCCTGGGCCGCGATCGCGCTGTCGTCGATCTCGCGCGCCTCATACGTGACAAACGGAGGAAGATAGATCATGCCGCAATAGTGCGCCATCTGCTCGAACGGGCGCAGCAGCTCGGGGACGGTGAAGTGGGCCTTGCCGCCGTGCCGGTAGGACTCGGCATGCCCCCCCGTGCTCACCACCTGCATAAAATGCTTGCCGCGCAGCCTTTCGCCGCCTTCGCCATAGGCCCAGCCGTTTTCGAGCACTCTGTCCTCCCACTCCTTCAGGATCGCTGGCGCACTGTACCACTGCATCGGATGCTGGAACACGAGCACGTCATGCTCAAGCAGCAGGTGCTGCTCGCGGCGCACGTCGATGAATAGGTTGGGATAGCAGTCGTACAGATCGCGCACCGTTACGCCGGACGCTCCCTCTATCGCGGCGCGCAGCGCGCGGTTGGCACGCGACACCTCATGATTGGGATGGGCGTAGAGCACGAGCACGCGAAGCATTGCCGTCATAGGTGATACAGCCGGGTGCGGCGGAAGAATATCGAGCGCGCTGGGCGGTGCGCCAGGCGGGAGCGTTCGCACTCCCAGCACGCACGCTGAAATACCCGTCGGGACGGGGCAGCACTCCGCTGCGGCTTCCCATACCTGGTGCCCGCAATCGATACCTCCGGCCAAGTCACGACCGAGGTCCTGTAGCGGCTTTGCAACAGAATAGGAAATCCAGCGGCACGCCGGAGAGTATCTATTTCTTCGGCCGCCGCGGTCAATCGGGGATTTCGCGCCGAGGGCCTTAGACGGCCGCAATGGCCGCCGACCTAGCCCAGTGGCAGGCGCGAGTGCCGAGAAGCGCCGCGGAGTTTACCAAAGCGCCGCGGGGCTGCAGGGAGGCACGCTGGCGCGGCCGGCGCCTACTTTTCCTTGTCCTCGATTTCCCGGAAGTGTTCGGCCTCGTAGGTGTGGCCCGCGCGCGACTCGGTCGCCTCGCCCCGCCCGGCGGCGATGAAGGTGGCGGTCATCCGGGCCGGCCGCCGCCCCCCGTAGGGCCCGAGCAGCGAGTTCAGGAAGAAGCTGAAGACAGAAACGAACAGAGCCACGAGCACGCCGTACCAGAAGCCGTCGACGCGGAACCCCGGCACCAGCCACGCCACCAGCAGCAGGAGCAGGCCATTGAGTATCGGCAACATCAGGCCCAGCGTGAGGATGGTGGCCGGCAGCGTGAGAATCAGAAGCACCGGCTTGAGGAAGGTATTGATTATGCCCAGCAACAGCCCGGACACGAGCAGCGTTCCCGTGTCATCGAAGCGGATGCTGTCGAAAATCTGGTCGGCGACCCAGAGCGACAGAGTATTGACGCCCCAGAAGGCCAGGAAGCGCAGCAGCGGATTCACGTAATACATGCACTGATATTAGCACGCGCTCCGGGACGGTCTCGCCGCGCCGGAAGCACCCATCGGGTCCCGGGCCGGGCGCGAGCACCGGAAACTGCCAGCCCTCCCCATTACCTTGACGGCTTGACGGCCTCGCGCTGGCGCTCGCGGGCCTCGAAAGACATGTTCGTGTGATCCACACACCTCTGTTAATGCTGCGCCGCAAGCACTTTTTGCATTCGACGCGCTGCAAGTTCTGGGCATCGGAATACGGCTGCCGGGCCGAGGGGGGCGGGAATCGCGATGCTGAGAATTGCCGGGGTAGGAATGGGGATCGGACGCACGAGGAGACTCAGGAAAGAGTACGAAGCGCGTGAAGACCGGGGCCAGGATCTTAATATCGCATTTGGCGATTTGAATTGGCACCGGGCAGGCCGACCCTAGCCCGCGAAACGAAACAGCGGTGGAAACTATGGCCCATTCCCAATTGCTCGGTCTAGCCGTCGCCTTGCCGCATCGGTCGCGGGTCGAACTAGACTGTCGTGACATCGGAAAGGTCCTGCGCCTACCCGGCCTGCCACAGATCGTGGTTGCGCGGCACCGCAAGCGAACCCTCGTGAGCGCGGCCGACGGCCATGGGCTACAAACATGTCCATATTCTTTCGAAGGCCACCCGCCTGGAGTCGACCATCGGAATGCGATTGCCCGGCGCAGATCATCCAGCCGCCGGAGCGCCAGTGCGCATAAAATACATCCTGGGACATGGTGCCGGCTTCTTTTCCCGTCCAGGCCTGGAGCGTACAAATGCATATCCGATCTTGTCTACCGTCGGTGCTGGTGCTTTTCTCGCTGGTAGCGGGATGCGCCGCTACCGGAAGCAAGTCTCCCTGTGCGCCGGCCGAGTTGACGGCTCGGCGGGACGCCTTCTATGTTTCGTTTCAGCACTATCGTCCTGAGTCGCCCCGGTCCGCGGTGATCATCCTGCCGCCCACGGGCGGCACTACCTTCCTAGACCGCCGCTATGCCGACCTTTTCTGTGAACACCAGATGGCGGTGTACCTGGTCACCGACTGGCAGGGACGCGACGAACAGTCCTACGAGTTGAACATCCACAATCGCCTGTTGGGGCGTGGACAACGGGCCATCGAGCTCCTGCTGTCACGCATCGATGCCATGTCGGTGTCCATCATGGGCACCAGCGTGGGCGGCATTCATGCCGCCACCGCCGCCGCCCGACTGGAGGAAATCGATCGGGCGGTAATCATCGCCGCGGGTGCCCCCGTGTCCTCGGTGATCGCCTGGTCCGAACAATCGGACCTGGCGGCCGCCCGAGAGGTCCGCTTGCGCCGACTGGGATTTCCAGACACGGCAGCCTACGCTGCGGCCTTGGACGCCACCATCCAATGGGATCCGTTCCGTTTTCGGAACAGGTCATCCGTACCCCACGTGGCCATGGTGATGGTCGAAGACGACCGGGTCGTGGCTACCCGCTTTCAGCGCCAGCTCCTGAGCAGATGGCCCGAGGCGAAAACCTGGACCGTTTCCGGAGGGCATGCCGCGGGCATCTTCACCGCCTGGCTGCTGCACGCGGAAGATATTTTGGAATTCCTGCTGGAACCAGCGCCCGCGATGGGCCGGCAAGATGACGGGTCATCTGGGCCGCCCCGGTCTTCGAGCGCATCCTCTCGGGTTAACTCTGGACCGCATAGTCTCCATCGCTCGATCAGACCCTTATTTAACCAGTACTGACAGGAAACACTACTTGATGTCCTGGACCAGGATGCCATGGGTCGTGGTGATCTACTTCAATGTCTGAGACAGGGTGGAGACGAACTCGGAATGCCTGTCCATGGTCACTTTCAGGCGGAGGGAAGTTATCTCGCTCATTTCGTTCATCCGTCCAGCTTGCCCTTGATGTTCGCCAGGACTCGAGCCCCTGGATCGTAACTCCGTCGCTGCCCCTCACGTGGTAGACGGTCGCGTACTCGGCCACCAGATCCGCGTGTGCCAGGTTCGGCTCGGGCCTGTTGTGCTTTACTTCCTTGCCGCTCACCTTGGACTCTTCGCTGGGAGACGTGCCGGTCACCTTCTGGAAATGGACATTACCTGAGTCAGCCTGAAGGTGCCGCCGAATGCCTGCGCAGGGCAGCCGTTGAGGCTGTCCTGCCGTAGAGTGCCAAGGCCGAAGGGGGCAAACGTGATCTGTTCGCGATGGTCCGGATCGTGGTGGGCGCAGCCGTCGCCGAACGCGAGCCCGACCTCTGCCCGCAACTCGCGGCAAGCCCGGCGTCCGATCCAATCGGGGATTTCGTGCGGGAGGCGCGCAGTGGCTATTGAACCTGCCGACATTCTCTGGATCACGGAAGCACATCAGTTCTCCATGGCCATTGTGGGGGAGCTGTATTGCCGTTCCGGCACCTGACTGCGCGAGCTCGTGGAATACGAGGCGATCGTGCCGTTGGATCCAAGCGGCGCGCAATGGGTGTTTGCCGCGATCTCGCTAACGACGGTGCCTGTCGCCTGCCGTCTGCTCACGTGTCTTGATCTCGAGCCCCATGGCATCGCTTTGGTCGTTTCCCTTTATCGCCGAATCGCGGAGGTCTAACCGCGACTCGCCGAGCTGCGCGCACCCGCGCTCTAGAGCATTTGCAAATCCAGATATTGAGGCCCGTTTCGGGATGAGCGATACGTGCCGTGACCCAAGGAAGCATGAGGGGATACTTCCCTTCCATTGTCAGCCCTTACAGCACCCGGCTGCGCAGGGTCTTGCCACAGCGACCCGCCAAACGAACCACAGCTGCCGCCAAGCCGGAGATCTAGCGACAATACGCCAGCGTGTGTCGCCGGCGTGTTGTCATTTCGTCACTGTCCCCGGCTCGCGGGATCGACGCGCGCGAAGGCCTGAAAATCGGTCATGCGGAAATCTTCCGTTACAGCGCCGGAGCGCGTCGGCAGCGTGGGACGCCACCCGGGATTGCGCAACGGGTAGCAAGCGGGATCGGTCTCCAGCAGGCCAATAATGTGCTCGCCCACAATGCGGCCGCCAATCGGCCCGAGATGCAAGCCGTCCTGCATGAGCGCGGTCTCATTGAGAATGTAGCACCACAACGGAGTGGAGGTCTCGAAGCCGACGCCCAATCCGCTCACCTCCTCCAGGTCGCCCGGGCTCAACTCCCGGACGCTCATTTCGCGAGCGATGCTCTGGCCGGACGGAAGCTCCCAGGTGAGGTACCGCAGAAGATTGCGCTGCGCCAGCGAGGGGGTGCTGCCGAGCGTGAATCCTGAGATGGTGGGCACGGGCAGGTCGAAAAGCGGGGTGGAGATGGCGGTATCGATGCGCTTTTTCGGTTTCACCTCACCATCGCCGAAATCGAGGAACGTCTGTTAGCCGATAAAGCTCCGCGCGGCCCGGGCTCCTCCTGAGAGGTCGGCCGAATCGAGCAATCCCACCCGCCCCTGCTCAAAGATGAGTCCGAATAATGGGCTGCCGCTCTCGCCCGCGAGGTTCGCTCGATAGGAGGGTCGCAGCATGCTGTGGCCAAACCGTTAGGCCGCGCCTTGGGATTCGACCGGAATGAAGGCCTCGCCCTCGTCGGGTGCGCAGAAGCGCCGTCCGCTCCCGAGGATCGCGTCGACCATGGGCTGGCCGATGAATAGCGGCAGGAACTCGTGCAGTATCATCCAATGGTAATGCCAGGTCGTGAGCCGGCGCGCCTCTTCAAACGCATCCGATGGATGATCCCGACGGCGCTGGCGACGGCGCCCCTCGCTGACGCCATTGCGCCGCACATGGTCCACCGCCCGGTTGTGAAACAGAATGAAAGCAGCCTGCAAACCAGCGATCATGAGATTTTCGTCATTGCGCGGATCGGCGATCAGGGCGACATTGTCCGGGCCGCGCGGGAGGTGCTCGAACAGACCACCGCTCTCGATCTTGAGCTTGATTCGGTCCTGCTGGTCGTATAGCTTCAGGCTTCCGACCGGGCCCTCGCCATAAACTGAGTCGAGATTGAACGCGGGTTCTCGGGAATTGCGGGAACGACCCGGCTCGGTCCCCACGTTGAGCGGCGAGGTCGTGTCGAACGTCATGTCGTGGTCCATGAACTGCCCCATGAACGTCGTGCCGGCGGTGTGCGTGGGATTGTTGCGGTTGTTCCGGCTCAAATCGGGATCGACATTGAGAGCGATCGGGCCGCAGTCAAGCGCGTCCTTGGCATCCATGATGCCGCCAGGCTTGCCCATCTCCTTCAAAGCCTGCGTGGATTCTTCGGATACCGGGGCAAGCGGCGGCAGCTCGTTGAAGAGCCGCCCTAAGCGATCCGGGCGGGTCCTGCGCGGAATCCGCCCCGGGCGAATCCGGCGCGCAAACTGATCCGCGCGAGGGTCGCGCGCCAGAGCCCGCATCAAACCGGAGCACCCCAGCCGTTTGAAGCTACGGCGCCTGCTGCGATTCCGAGCGATTTGAGAAACCTGCGGCGGTCTTGGCAAAAGAAACAATTCGAGCGCATGTGAGTTCTCCTCCCCCTGTGTCGGGTTGTAATAGACAAGAATCGAACGCCAATTCGTAGGGTATCTCCGATAATGGCTTCCCGATTCATTGGCGGGTTGGCCAAAGAAGAATGTTGCCAACGATGGGCTCCTCCCTTTCGCTGGGTCAACACGGTCTATCCTAATGGCCAAAACAATAGGCCGATACCATATTGGGGTGTCGCCGAAGGCCGACAGAAGTGTGGGCGAAAACGCCGCGCTGAAGCCTTCTGACGGGCTGCTTGTCGTGGAGTGCCGAAGGAGAAATGAGGATCCCCCCTGATCAGAGAAATCACCTCCTGGACTGTCGTTTCGCGACGACCGGCGCCAATCGGCGGAGAGGTCACCCTACATCGGACACCCGACACCGAGCCCAAAGCCCGCGAGCGGGGCGCGACCAGCGGGCAGTTGAGAAACTCCCCGGGGTCACGGCGCCGGCTTGGCGGCACGAGATGCGCGAAGTGAACCGCGTCGAGTGGCGAGTGCACATTCGCAGGGCGGGCGACGACGGTGCCCGCGCAGGGCGGGGCAGGTTCCGTTGGCGCCGCCGATCGACGCAAGCGCTGGAGCGGGGTGCGCGCTTCCCGCTTCCAAGATGGCGTCGCAGGTCTCTGGGGTGAAGTAAGCAGTGTAGTCCGGGTTAGCGATTCATGGTTAGTAGCGGATGTCTGCTCGTGTCTGATCCGGATCGGACGATATTAAGCGATAGGAAATCCAATGGCACTTTCGCGGAGATTTCTTCCCCTGGCGGCCGCGGTCGTTCGGGGATGTCGCGCGGCGAGCCCTTGAGAAACGGCAAGATTCGAGATCGGGTCTGCACCGCGCGCGGAGGGCTCGGGGCCAGCACGCCCAGGGAGCGGTGGCGGTGGATGGGGTCGCGGCACCCGCGCGATGGGGCCGGGGGCGCTGCGCAGCCGCGGCGGACGCGACGCCGCGGCCGACACGGGTCCACACGGCATTACTTTGAAGGCTGCGCATCGACCCGCGCGCGCCTTCGAGCGCCGGACAATCTTGCCGGCCTCGGCGTAGTAACTGGTTGTCTCCAGAGACTTGCGCGCAGAAACCATTCAGGCCACAAGCTTCCATCCGCCCTGGGCAACCGTCCCGCCTAGCCGCACCTGGCTTTGCGCTGGAAAGCCACCGCGCCTCCAGCCCAGGTATGGCGGCTTCTGACCACACCTTGCCGCAATCGCAGGCATCCGGTCCTCTCATCCTCTGACAACGGGTATGTGGACGGGGGCGCATTCTCCCAGGCGTACCCGTCCCGATCAAAGACCGAAAACGACGGGGGCGAGGAAATACATCGCGCCGAAGGTCACGGCGATGGCGACGATGTTGAGCCAGAAGCCGGCTTTCACCATGTCGCCAAGACGCATCTCCTCGTAGGCGAACACAATCGCATTCGGCGGCGTCGCCACTGGCATCATGAAGGCCATCGATGCGCCGAGCGCCACGGGAACCGCAAGGAGTCGAGGATCAATCCCGAGACCGACCGCCACCGCGCCGAGGATCGGCAGGAAGGTCGCCGTCGAGGCGGTGTTGGAGGTGATTTCCGTCAGATAGATGATTGCCGCCGTGACGATGAAGACCAGCATCCAGGTGCTGACCTCGAATCCCGACACACGCGCGCCGATCCACTCGGCAAGGCCCGTCTCCTTGAACGCGCCCGCGAGCGCCAGGCCACCCCCGAAGAGCAACAGCACGCCCCACGGAACGTTGCGCGCCGCCTCCCAGTCGACCGCAAACTGGCCCTTCTCGCGGGAGATCGGCCAGGCAAAGAGCACCAGAGCGGCAATGAGCGCAATGGTGGTGTCGTTGATGGCCAGGCCGCTCCATCCGGCGAGTTGCCTCCCAAATATCCATCCAAGCGCCGCGCATACGAAGACAACCGCGACGGCTCTCTCGCCCTTCGACATGGCCCCGAGTGCCGCAAGCTCGCTTCTAATGACCCCGCCGGCATCGCCGATTTTCAAATTGCGCACCGGGAAGATCACCTTCGTGAGTACAAACCAGGCAATGGGCAACATTACCAGGACCACCGGCACGCCAAGCTGCATCCAGGTGAAGAAATCGATCTGGATCTTGTAGTTGCTCTGCAAAAAGCTCGCCAGGAGAGCGTTGGGCGGCGTGCCGATCAGGGTGCCGACACCTCCGATGGAAGCCGAATAGGCAATCCCGAGCATGAGTGCGACGCCGAAGTTTCGCACGATCGAACGATCGGGCGTCTTCTTGGCAATGAATTCAACCACCGAAAGGCCCACTGCGAACATCATGATCGTGGTGGCGGTGTTGGAAATCCACATGGACAAGAACGCGGTGGCCGCCATGAAGCCTATGATGATGCCGCCGGCGCTGGTGCCGACGACGTTGACGATCTTCAGGGCGATCCGTTTGTGTAACCCCCAGCGCTGCATCGCTGCGGCGAGCAGGAAGCCCCCGAGGAACAGGAAAATCAGCGTATGGGCGTAATTGGCCGCCACCGGCCCCATCTTTCCGATATCGAGAAGCGGCATCATCGGGATCGGCAGCAGCGCCGTGGCGGGGATGGGCAGCGCCTCGCCGAGCCACCACACCACCATCCATACCGATAGCGCCACCAGCCGACACGCCTCGGGCTTCATACCTTCCGGTGCCGGCAGAAACAACAGGAGTATCGCCAGCGCGGGTCCCGCAACCAGCGCGATCAGGCGCTTCGGCGGCAACGCCTGCGATGGCGCCGATCCCTCGCCCTCTCCCAATACCGCATACTCTCTGTCTACTGGTTCGTTATCGTCCCGCTTGTCTTGCGCCATGGTGGACCCTCCAGCCGCCGCCAGGTATGCCCCCCTTCTTGCCCACTGATAGCGTGGCACGGGGTCTTCCCGTCATCTAACCGCGCGTAACCGTTTGTCCTCAGTTCATGCCGGGGTGCCCTTTCCCGGCACACCAAGGCGATGCGGGCGGATCGAAACTGGAATCGGCGGTCAAGTAACGGGTAACTTATTCCTAGGAGGAGCAGGCGGCAAGCGCTTTCCCGCACCCCAAGTTGGTTCCTGGTTGCTTTTTCCGCAGGGCGGATCGCGTGATCTCCGAAACCGGGTGATGGGTCCGCGGCACGCTGGCATGCCAAGGCCAGTTCGCGCGGCCCCGCGAACGTCCGTTTCTGGCCGATACCGTTGAGGAATAGGGAATCGCACCGTGGCATTTCCTGCGCCCATCCGGTATCGGCGCCTGCCCGGAAAATCGGACATCCAGCCGCAGGTCGGAACGCTGCCGTTCCGCCGCGGCCGCGGCCAACCGAGGGCCTTCGTGGTGCTCCCCGAGGCCATGGCCGATAATACGCCTTGGAGACACACCCATGAGCGAGCAGCGCTGGCAGTTCTGGATCGACCGCGGCGGGACGTTCACGGACGTGGTGGGCTGTCGACCGGATGGAACCCTCGTCACCCATAAGCTGCTCTCGGAAAACCCGGAACGCTACCGCGATGCCGCGGTTCACGGCATCCGTGAGGTACTAGGGCTTCCGGCCGGCGACGCCGTTCCCGTGGACACCGTCGAATCGGTGCGCATGGGTACGACAGTGGCAACCAATGCCCTGCTCGAGCGCAAGGGCGCGCGCACGGTGCTCTGTATCACCCGCGGTTTTGGCGACGCGCTTCGCATCGGCTACCAGAACCGCCCGAAAATCTTCGCCCGCCGGATCGAGCTGCCCGGGCTGCTCTACGAGCGCGTGATCGAGATCGACGAACGCGTCAGCAGCCAGGGAAAAGTGCTGCGCGCGCTTGCCGAGGAACCGGCGCGGCGCATGCTCCTGCAAGCCTATGCCGACGGCTTTCGCAGCGTGGCGATCGTCTTGATGCACGCCTGGCGCTTCGCTGAGCACGAGCGCCGGCTGGCGGAGGTCGCTCGCGAGATCGGTTTCGCCCAGATATCCGCCTCGCATCAGGTAAGTCCGCTGATGAAGCTCGTCGCGCGGGGCGACACTGCCACGGTGGATGCCTATCTGTCCCCGATGCTGCGACGCTATGTCAACCAGGTCGCTGCCGAGCTTCGCGGCACCCGGCTGCTCTTCATGCAGTCGAACGGGGGTCTCGTGAATGCCCGCTTCTTCCAGGGCAAGGACGCCATCCTCTCCGGCCCGGCCGGGGGCGTGGTGGGCGGAGTCGAAGTGGCGCGCGCGGCCGGGTTTGAACGAGTCATCGGCTTCGACATGGGTGGCACCTCGACCGACACCTGGCATTACGACGGCGCATACGGGCGCACCTTTGATGCGGAGGTCGCGGGCGTGCGGGTGCGTGCACCGATGATGCATATCCATACGGTGGCGGCCGGCGGCGGCTCGATCCTGCGTTTCGACGGCTCGCGCTACCGCGTCGGCCCCGAGTCGGCCGGCGCCGACCCGGGGCCGGCGTGCTACCGTCGCGGCGGACCTCTGGCCGTGACCGACGCCAACGTCATGGTCGGCAAGATTCTGCCCGGCTTTTTCCCAAAGGTGTTCGGCCCGGAGGCTGATCTTCCGCTCGATGGCGACGCG
>Ga0210365_10146558_pt1 | contig 11304 bp, 11 predicted proteins | sample S637metaT_FD_159655 | JGI IMG/M metagenome (GOLD analysis project Ga0210365, IMG submission 159655) | Metatranscriptome of estuarine sediment microbial communities from the Columbia River estuary, Washington, United States - S.637... | ecosystem: Environmental > Aquatic > Marine > Intertidal...
AGAACATGCCCAGGGGTGGCGCCACCTCCAAGGCATTCTGGGCCATCATGCGCAGAAAGATCGTGTTTTCCTTGCTGAGGGAGAAAAGGTGGTCCCGCAGGGCCTCAGCGAAGGAAGAGTTGCCGTACAACGCCCGGAAGTCAAAAAAAATCGAGGCGTTCAGTAGCGCATCGGGGGAAGGCGTGCGGATCCAGTCCGTGAAGCGCTTCTTCCATTCGGTCAGCGTCAGGCACCATTTCGGATTCATGGCCATGATTCCGCCGTCGCAGAGGGGGAAGCCGCAGCGGTCGAGGGCGGCGTTGACCCCTCCCGCGAAATCCATCATCGCGGCGCGGTTCTTTTCCGTGTCGTCCCCGGCTCCCGGCTGGAAGATGAGTCCGTTGTCCTGGTCCGTCGAGAATGTCTGCTCCTGCCGTCCTTCGGATCCGAAGGCGAGCCAGCAGAATTCCAGATCGGAAACCGCCTCGGGCTTGAGCAAGTCGATAAGGCGATGGGCGATGCGGTCATTGAACGACGAAATCAGGCTGGTGAGTTGCGCGGGCCCCATGCCCTGATGCAAAAGGGTGCGCCCCAGATGCCGGATTCTCGCCGCTGCCGCCACGATCTCCTCGACGGAGTTCGCCGATTCGATGGGCTCCGTGACTTGGCGCAATCCCAGGCGCTGGAGCTCAAACAGGTCCCGCTCGGAAACAACCCCACGCGTTTCGCGCTCCTCGTTGACGACGACAATGTGCCGGATCGAGCGCGCTCCCATCTCCAGCGCAGCTTCCGCCACGGTCGCCGACTCCGGGAGCGCGAAAACGGGGGAAGACATGACATCCGCGATGGGGCATTCGGACCCCATGCCCCGGGCGAACACCCGACGCAGGAGGCTCGACCCCGTGGTAATGCCGGTGGGGCGGCCGCCTTCCACCACCACCACCGAGCCGACCCCCCGCTCCACCATCAAGCGCAGCGCCTCGGCCACCGTTCCCTCGCGCGCCATTGCGACCGGCTCAGCCCTGACGACGCCGTCCAGGGAAAGGCAGAGCACCTGCTCCGCGACGCGACGGGCCTGGACATCGTCGGCATACCGGCTCAGGAGTTGCTCCTGGGCGGTCCACTCGACCTCGAGCAGCGACCGGAGCACGGCAGGCTCGGCGATCAGCGTCGGGAGATCGGACGAATCAAGCACCCAGCAGTGGCAGTCCTCGGTGGCGCTCACCACGCGCCGGGGACTGCGGCCCTCCAGGAGCGCTTCCAGGGGAAACACGCTGCCGGCCTCGAGCACCAGAAGTGATTCGACGACGCCGCCCGTGAGAGTCTGCTTGAGGGCAGCCCTTCCGCGCTTGAGGATGAACAGCCTGATGTCACCTCCGGATATGTCCGGGTGAACGATATCCGTCCCGCGCGGGTAGAGAGCAAGGGACGCGCGGGCGAGAACACGGCTGAGCACGTCCGGCGCCACGTCATTGAAGGGCAGGCGCTCCCGCAGCCACGCCACCTCAGATCCCAGCAGCTTGTCTACGTCGCCGCTCATCGGCCGAGTCTAGCAAAAAAGAAACTCCCGCCGCAGCGGGAGTTTCCTTGCCCGAACAACAAGTACTTCTAGTGCGCTTGGGCGGTCCCGGCGCCGCGAGGCGTCCGGATGTCCTCCACCAGATGCTGGATGTGATCCGGGCAGGGTGCCGTCACCTTCGACACCACCAGGGCCACAACCATGTTCAAGATCGCCCCAACCACTCCGATGCCCTCGGGCGAGATGCCAAACAGCCAGTTGGCCGGAATGTTCTCGGCGAGGGGCTCGATGAAGACACCCTTGAAGTAAAGGATGTAGCCCATAGTGAAAACCAGGCCCGTCAGCATGCCCGCGATGGCGCCTTCCCGGTTCATGGTCTTGCTGAAAATGCCCAGCAGGATGGTCGGGAACAGGGACGCGCAGGCCAGGCCGAAGGCGAAGGCGACCACCTGCGCCACGAAGCCGGGTGGATTGTAGCCGAGATAGCCGGCGATGCCGACCGCCACTGCGGCGGAAATCCGGCCCGCCATCAGCTCGCCTTTTTCCGAAATGCGCGGCATGAAAATGCCCTTCAGCAAGTCATGGGACACGGCGGCGGATATCACCAGCAAGAGTCCTGCCGCCGTGGACAGCGCCGCCGCGATGCCGCCGGCGGCCACCAGCGCGATCACCCAGTTCGGCAGCCCGGCGATCTCGGGATTGGCCAGCACCATGATGTCCCGGTCCACCGTGAGCTCGTTGCCTTTCCAGCCGGCAGCCTCGGCCTGCTTCTGGAATTCCGGATTCTTGGACTTGTCGTTGTAGTACTGGATCCGGCCGTCGCCGTTCTTGTCCTCGAACTTGATGAGACCGGTTTTCTCCCAGCGCTTCATCCATTCCGGACGGGCTTCGAAGCTGAGACTGCCTTCGGGCGCGAAGGTCTGCCCCGAAATGGCGCCCGGCGACACAGTCGCGTGCAGGTTGTAGCGGGCCATGGCGCCCACCGCTGGGGCCGTGGTGTAAAGAATGGCGATGAAGACCAGCGCCCAGCCGGCGGATATCCTCGCGTCGTGCACCTTGGGAACCGTGAAGAAGCGGACGATGACATGGGGCAGCCCCGCGGTTCCCGCCATGAGCGCGAACGTGATGGCCAGCACGTCGATCATGCTCTTGTTCCCCTTGGTGTATTCCAGGAAGCCCAAGTCGGTAACGACCTGGTCGAGCTTGGTCAGGAACGCCGTTCCATCCCCCACCGAGCCTCCGAGACCGAGCTGGGGGATGGGATTGCCGGTGATCTGCAGCGCGATGAACGCGGCGGGGATGGTGTAGGCGAAGATCAGCACGCAGTACTGGGCCACCTGGGTGTAGGTGATGCCCTTCATGCCGCCCAGCACCGCGTAAAAGAACACCAGCCCCATGCCCACCAGCAGGCCGGTGACGATGTCAACCTCCAGGAAGCGGGAAAATACGATCCCGACCCCGCGCATCTGGCCGGCCACGTAAGTAAATGAAATGAAGATCAGGCAGACCACCGCGGTGATGCGGGCGGCGTGGGAGTAATACCGGTCGCCGATGAACTCGGGCACGGTGTACTTGCCGAACTTGCGCAGGTAGGGCGCCAACAGCGTGGCCAGCAGCACATAACCCCCGGTCCAACCCATAAGGTATACGGAGCCGCCGTAACCCAGGAACGCGATGAGGCCCGCCATGGAGATGAAGGACGCGGCGGACATCCAGTCGGCCGCCGTTGCCATGCCGTTGACCACTGGGTGGACGCCGCCGCCGGCGACATAGAACTCCTTGGTGGTACCGGCACGGGCCCAGATCGCGACGCCGATATACAGGGCGAAGGAAAGCCCGACGACAATATAGGTGAGGGTTTTCAGATCCATCGTATATACCCCCTCATTCCTCGTGGACGTCGTGGTCGCGATCGATCTTGTCCATGCGCGACGCGTACCAGAAGATCAGACCGACGAAGACGAAGATCGAGCCCTGCTGCGCGAACCAGAAGCCGAGTTGATAGCCTCCGATCTTGATCGCGTTAAGGGCATCCGCAAACAGGATGCCGGCACCGTAGGACACAACGAACCAGATCACCAAGGTAATGGTGAGCAACCTCAAGGTGGCGCGCCAATAGGCGACCCCACTCTTGTCGCGATCAGTCATCGGAATTCCCTCCTGAATAATGGTTTAAGCCCGGACTTTTCCCGAAGCGACCGGCGCTGGGCAAACGCGGCCCAAAACCCTGCGCCATGCTCGGGAATGGTTTTGCGGAAAAAAATTTCCGCAAACATAATATTGTCTTATGAGGGTGATGGCAAATTTTTATTTAAAAATGTTGAGTTGAATGAACGGGATTGCGCAATTTCACGTGCCCGGGCACCCCTTTTAAGCCGGCGCGAACCACCTTCCGGTCCCGCAAGCGGGCCAATGTGGGCACGAGTCAGGTCACCCTCCGACCCAGGGCGAGGAGCAGCTTCTCGTGGATGCCCCCGAATCCGCCGTTGCTCATCACCAGCACATGGTCTCCGGGGCGCGCGGTGCAGACAATCCGGCTCACCAGGTCATGCAGGTCATTCGCGAGGACAACTTTCTCGCCCAGCGGCCCGAGCGCCGATGCCGCGTCCCAGCCAAGGTTCGAGGTGAAGCAGAACACCAGGTCCGCGCCGGCGAGGCTGGCGGCCAAATCATCCTTCCAGACACCGAGTTTCATGGTGTTGGAGCGCGGTTCGAGCACTGCCAGGATGCGCTCGCCGTTCACCTGCCCGCGCAGTCCCGAGATGGTGGTGCGGATCGCGGTGGGATGGTGGGCGAAGTCGTCGTAAACGGTGATTCCGTTGACCGACCCGCGCACCTCCATCCGGCGCTTGACGTTCTGGAAGCACCCCAGGGCTTCAATGGCGGACTTGGCGGGCACCCCGGCATGGCGCGCGGCGGCGATCGCCGCCAGCGCATTCATGATGTTGTGCTCTCCGAGCACTTCCCAGCGCAAAACGCCTTGGGGCGCCCCGGTAAAGCGAACCTCCACACCGTCGCCCCGGTGCACCGCCTCCCAGCCACCGCGCCCGCCAAAGGTTTCATGGGGCGTCCAGCAACCGCGGGCCAAGACCCGGGCGAGGACCTGGTCCCGCCCATTGACGACGATCAAACCCTCGCCCGGCAGGGTTCGCACGAAGTGATGAAACTGGGTTTCGATGGCCTCCAAATCCGGAAAAATGTCGGCGTGATCAAATTCCAGGTTGTTGAGAATCGCCGTCCGGGCGCGGTAGTGGACGAACTTGGAACGCTTGTCGAAAAAAGCCGTGTCGTATTCGTCAGCCTCGATCACGAAAAACGCGCCGGACGAGAGCCGGGCCGACACGCCGAAGTTCCGGGGCACACCCCCCACCAGGAACCCCGGCTCAAGGCCGGCATGCTCCAGGATCCAGGCCAGCATGCTGGATGTCGTGGTTTTGCCGTGGGTGCCGGCCACAGCCAGCACCCATTTCTGGCGCAGCAGGTTTTCGGCGAGCCATTGGGGACCGGAAATGAACGGCAATCCGCGATTAAGGATTTCCTCCATGACCGGATTGCCCCGGCTCACCACGTTGCCGATGACGAAGGCGTCGGGCTTGAGGTCCACCTGTTTGGGATCGTAGCCCTCGATCAGGCGGATTCCCTGGGCCTCCAGCTGCGTGCTCATGGGCGGGTAGACATTGGCGTCGCATCCGGTGACGGTATGTCCCGCCGCACGGGCGATCACCGCGATGCCGCCCATGAAGGTCCCGCAAATGCCAAGGATATGAACGTGCATGGCGGTCAAGTGTTGCGCGCAACCCTCCGGCCGAGGAAAGCCAGCTGCTGAAGATGGCACGGCGGATCTGATGCCATTAGATTCGCGGCGGCGTGGATCATCCTTTGCTGGGGCGGTACCGAAAGGGCGCTATTCTAGCCCGCCGCGACGCGACGCCGCATGGTCGGACGAAGGCCTAACTCGCTCGCACCAAGTGGGCGTTTCTTGGAGCGAGTGAGAGTAAACGACGGTTCAGATACCCTTGCGCGGGGAAAGGGAGGCCACGATGCACAGCGCGAACAGCGCGAGCCCGGTCATCACCGCCGGGGAGAATTCTGTCGCCACACCAATTCCCACGAATCCGGCACCAACCACGCACAGGATTCGCGAATGGGCCTGCACCGCTCCCGCAATACTCTTGCGCTTCCGCACTTTTCCCCTGACTAGACGGCGTAAACCACACCCCTTCACCGACCGCGTCAACCCCGCCTCCCGGCTTCGAGACCGAGTCTAAATCATAGGACATACTCGCTAACAATCAATAGGTAGGAGGTGATAATTCACACGTCGTCGAGCGAGATTTCGGTCAAATGAGCCACATCCCCCCAACTGCCAAGCATCCAGCCCTCCGCCGAATACTCGAATTCGTTGATGCTGGCGTTCAGCAACCGTACAAGCCGGGGACCCTCAGGGCCGCCACCCGACGCGTGCCGGTAAAGCGCGTCCAGGACCCCGCCGTGGCTCACCACGACAATCCGCCTGCCCAAGTGGTCCCGGGCGATCTCCGTCAAGGCGCCGATCACGCGGTCAAAGAAAGCCCGCTGGCTCTCACCCCCGGGAAGCGCGAACTCCGCTTCGCCTTGCTCGTAGCGCCGGTAACCTCGGGATACGCCCGCGCCGACTCCTCGCGGGTGAGCCCCTGCAGCACCCCGAGATTCCTCTCCCGCAGGCGAGCATCCACCAGCACCGGCCGGCCGCTGCCGGCTGCAATGCGCTCAGCGGTCTGGAACGCCCTGCGCAGATCGCTGGAAACCAGCGCATCGAACGCTTCGCCCGCGAATCGCTCCGCCAGACGCAATGCCTGCGTAACGCCTTCCTGGGAAAGAGGGATGTCGATGTGGCCCTGCATGCGCCCTTCGCGGTTCCACTCTGTCTCCCCGTGGCGGATGAGGAGCACGCGTGCCACGCGCACCGGACTACTCGAGGAGTTCGGTGTCATCGTGGGAATACGCCGGCGTGCAGCAGCACAGGACGGACAGTGGGCCGTGCCCCGTGTTGGCGATGCGGAGCGGGGTGCCCGGCGTGATGCAAACCGTATCGCCCGGTTTCACCTCGAATGCGTCCGCGCCCCGCGTCAGGCGACCCGTGCCCGAGATGATGTGGTACAGCTCTCCGGTTTGCCGATGCCGGTGAAGGGTGGTGATGAACCCGGGCGGAATCTCGGCCTCGGCCAGGCTCTGGGCGCAATTTCCGTGGACCGCGGGATGCACCAGCTCGCGGACCAGGGAACCGTCTTTGGCGGGGTACTGGACTACGCGGTCACGGGCGGTTCGCATTGCCCGGAGTTTACCGCACTGGGCCGCTGCACCCGTCAGGCCAAGCGGATATCACCCGCCCACGAGCCATCATGGAGCCGGCCCGCCCGGCCCGCCGGCTGAGGCGGGTGGGGCGGACCTCTTCTTCGTCAGGAACGAACCAGTAGGGTCTCGGTCTGGATGATGATCTCGGTCGCGGTAGCGCTGTCGTAGACCATGCCGTTCTTGGCCACGGCGCGCATTCGCGTGGTGTTCGGGGTGAGGGATTCCAGCTCGATTTCGATTTCGCGACCGCTGGCCTCGGCCTTGATGACCTCCCCGGTGCCGCTCTTTTGCGCTCCCTCCACCTTGATCTGCATCCGGTTTAGCGCCGTCATGGTCGCGCCCTTGACCTTGGGCAGCGGCTCGCTGAAGGTCCGGTAGGTCATCCCTCCCAGAACATGGGAAACCGCCGTGGAGCCGCCGATGCCGGCCGCCGTGATGGCCAGGGGCGCGCACCCACCGGAAATCGCAACCAGGGCCACCAGCGCGGCAGCCCACCCCGTCTTCATTTCAAAGCCTCTGAAGTCCATTTTCATACCTCTTCGTCATAAATTTGCATGGTCAATCCGAAGGGCCGGGCGTGGGCCCCGCCCTTCGGGTCATTAGGCGCGTATCAACGATGCCCGCCGCCATGGCCGCTGCCATGCCCGCCACCACCACCGCGCCCGCCACCATGGCCGGAACCGGAGCCGCTCGAGACCGCCATCGCGGATCCGCCACCCGCGTTCACGATGCCACCGGAAACGTGACCGCCGCCATGACCGCCACCGTGCACAATCTCGCCCCCGCCTCCGCGGTGGACCTCGTTTTCAATTTCGCCGCCGTGGCGGCCCGAACCGACGCGCGTTCCGGCGGCGGTGACTATTCCCGAGGAGCGGCCGCCCTGGCGATGAACCAGTTCGCCTCCGCCGCCCTTGTGCACCTCGACTTCGGCTCCGTGCTCGAGACGCACGCCGCCGGCGCGCCCGCCGGATGCATTCACGATGCCGCCCCGACCACCGCGGTGGATCAGTTCAGCGCCCCCGCCGCCGTGGACGAGTTCAGCCCCGCCACCTTTGTGCACTTCCACTTCCACCTCAGCCGCCAGCGCCACGCTCGCGCCAAGTCCAAAGGCCGCCGCTATGGCGGCATACATAACGCTTCTTGAAATGCTCATGGCCAATCACTCCTTCAGTTGGTTTCGCCCACTTCGACCCGGTCGCCCGACTCGGCTCTCTTGTGGGTATATATCCCACGAAGCATGTACCGTGCCAACGATCGACCCTTAAGATCTTTTAAGATTTAGGCAGTTGAGAAGCCTATTCTTTATCGGTTTTGTCGGGATTTGGAGACATGCTCGATCCTGAGCATTGGTGGCCACCCCAGCCGAAAACTTGGGGGACTTGCCCCACCCGTGACCCAGTTTTCCCCCAGAATCCCCCGGTTGACGAGAACCACCGGCGACTTGGGACTACCCCGGCACCCTCCGGCCCAATGGGGGGCCAGTCCGCCCCATGCCCTCTCCGCCGCGGGGGACGGTTACGAATTCCCGGAACCCGGCGTCCAGGAATGATCCAGGAGCCGCCATTCGCCGGGCGCGAGCCCCGCCAAATCGTAGGGCCCCACCGCCCAACGGATCAGGCGCAAAGTCGGAAATCCCACCGCGGCGGTCATGCGCCGCACCTGCCGGTACTTTCCCTCCTGAATCGTGAGCTCGATCCAGGCGGTGGGGATGAACTTGCGGAAGCGCACCGCGGGCTTTCGCTCCCACAGATCCGGCGGTTCCGGGATCAGTCGCACCTTCGCGGGCCGGGTCTTGCATCCGGGGAAACGAACCCCTGCCCGCAGCCTGGCCAGCGCTTCCTCGCCGGGCACGCCTTCCACCTGCACCCAGTAGACTTTGGGCCACTTGTGCCGCGGGTCGGTGATGAGGTGCTGCAGCCGCCCGTCATCCGTGAGCAGCAGCAGCCCCTCGCTGTCGGTATCGAGCCGCCCGGCGGGATAGAACCCAGGAAGACTGATGTAGTCCTTGAGGGTGGAATGAAGGCCGGTGGTGCCAAACTGGGAGATCACGCCGTAGGGCTTGTTGAACAGCAGGAGTCGGGCGGCGGGCACCCGTGGAGTTTACAGCTGGCGCGGCTCTGCCTGCAGGCCCCGGCAAAGGGACAGGAGGAAGCCATCCCCGCCATCAGGCACTCCCATCACTCGCGGGCCGTTCACGGGGTAATCCGCGGCGAGCGCCCACCCCCGGTCATCCTCGTCGAACGGGGCCAGCCGCCAGCCGCGACCGAGGATTTCCAAGACGACCAGGCTCGCCGCGGCGCACCGAATTGCTCTCTGGCTCAGGGGGGAGCCGTCCACGGGCGCGAACCCCCCATGCAGTTTCGCAGCGACGCTCGCGGCGTCGACGGTTTCCCCCACCGGCCCCGGCGTGGGACCACAGGAGGAACAGCTGCATGCCCCCTAACCTTCGTCCGGCCGGTCCGAGAAACGGGAGGCCGGGTGAACGGGGTCCGAAGCGGCAGCAGGGCGATCCCGGTGCCGGCTCCTCGCGTCACTCGCCGCCGCGTCGCCGTCTCTCACCGTAACCATGGTGACTGTCAGACGCCCACTCGCACCGCCACGCCCTCCGTTTCAGCGGCGATCCGGAACAGCTCGCAATAGTAGCCGCCACGGCGCAGCAGCTCCTCGTGGCTGCCCTGTTCCACCACGCTCCCGTCCTTGAGCACCAGGATCCAGTCCGCATCCTGGACCGATTGCAGCTGGTGCGCGATGAGCAGCGTGGTCTTGTCTTGCTGAAGATGGCGCACCGCGTCCCGGATCAGCGCCTCGGAGTCCGCGTCCACCGCCGAGGTGGGCTCGTCCATGATCAGGATCGACGGTCGCTTGACCAGCGCCCGGGCTAGGCAGATGCGCTGGCGCTGGCCGCCGGAGATGGTACTGCCGCCCTCACCCAGCACCTCGTCGTAGCCGTCAGGTAGGCGCTCGATGAAATCGTCGGCGTGAACCTCCCGCGCCGCCTGGCGGATCTCATCGTCGGTGGCGTCAGGCTTGCCGTAGGCGATGTTTTCCCGCACGGTAGTGCCGAACAGGATCGTGTCCTGAAGAACCACTCCGATCTCATGTCGCAGAGACTCCCGTTGGTAGCGGCGCACATCCCAGCCGTCAATCAGCACGCTTCCCTCGCTCGTATCGTATAGACGAAGGATGAGGTTGGCGATCGTGGACTTTCCGGCCCCCGATGCGCCTACCAGCGCGATTCGCCTGCCGGCCGGCAGGTGGAAGGAAATGTTCTTGAGAATTGGCTTGCCTGGTTCGTAACCGAAGCTCACATTGCGAAACTCAATTTCCCCGCGCAGATTCCTGGCCTCGATGGCGTCAGGGAGATCGGTGATCTCCGGTTCGATCTCCAGGATCTCGCTAATGCGCTCGGCACTCACCGCGGCCCGGGAGGTGCGCGCCGAGAGTCGCGCGACGGTGCGTACCGGCTTGTAGATCTCCCTGATGTAGGCGACGAAGACCAGCAGGTCTCCCGGCGTCATGGCGCCGTCGAGAACCCGGTATCCGCCATAGAGGACGGCCACGGCGACGCCGGCGGTGCTCACGACTTCCACCAGGCGGGAGGCGGCGGCCTCGCGCCGGGCGGTGCGGATGCTCTCCTCCATGGATTCGGCGGTCTCGGACTCGAAGCGCTCGCGCTCGAAGCGCTCGCGTCCGAACGCCTGCACTAAAGGCACCGACATCAGCAGTTCACCGATGCGGGATGCCACCTTGCCCTCATTCCGGCGCTGGCGCCTTACGGACTTGCGCACCTGCTTCAGAACATGAAAAAGGGTGACGAACAGGACCGGGAAGGTGGCGAGGACCACCAGCGCCAGCTTCCACTCCAGCGCGAACATGACGACAAACATGCCACTGATGGTGAGGGCGCTGGTGAGAAAAGTGAGGGCCGATTCCGCGAAAACATCCTTGAGCATATTGGTGTCGCTGGTCACCTTGTTCAGGAGTTCTCCGGTGCGCGCCCGGTTATGGAACGAAAGCGAGAGACGCTGCAGGTGATCGAAAAGTTCGCCGCGCAGGGCGTTCACCATGGTGTAACCGATGCGCGAAGTGAGAAAGACCTGATAGAAGGCGAAGATGCCACTCGCCAGGGCAATTGCGACCAGGGCCAGGGCCAGCACGGCCAGCGCGGCGGCGCGTTCCCCCTGCAGCAGCCCCGCCAGGGGCTCAAGGTAATCCGGCACAGGTTTGCCCAGCAGCACCTGGTCGAAGATGATTTTCATCGGCCAGGGAGCAAGGAGCGCCATCCCCGTCGAGCCAACGATGCAGAGCAAGGCGCGGGCAATGTCCCAGCGCGACCGCTTCAGCTGTCCAAGAACGATGTGGCGAAAGCGAGTCCTGTTGGGCCGCATTAGTACCACGCTGCAAGCCGGCTCTCGCACATATCCAGAAGTACCGGCGTCAAGTGCCGGCGTTCCTGGAATAAGGTGCTCAAG
>Ga0210365_10072732_pt1 | contig 11247 bp, 9 predicted proteins | sample S637metaT_FD_159655 | JGI IMG/M metagenome (GOLD analysis project Ga0210365, IMG submission 159655) | Metatranscriptome of estuarine sediment microbial communities from the Columbia River estuary, Washington, United States - S.637... | ecosystem: Environmental > Aquatic > Marine > Intertidal...
AGATATGCTCATGGAGCTCAAAGATCAGTTCAATATGTCCATGATCCTGGTTACCCATGACATGGGGGTCGTGGCGCGGATGGCGGATCGGATCACGGTGATGTATGCCGGGCGAATTTGCGAAACCGCCGATGCCCGAACCCTATTCAATGCCCCCCTGCACCCATACACGGCGGCACTTTCGGAGACCATGCCACGCGTCGACCAGAGTTATTCCGAAAAATCAAAAAAACGTCTGACGGTCATTCCGGGACGAATCCCTAACCTTATCGCGCCGCCCAGCGGCTGCCGATTCCATCCCCGCTGCAGTGAGGCTGACGAGGCGTGCAGCCGCATTATGCCGGAATCGATCAAAATTAAAGAGGGGCATACGGTGAGTTGTTTGAAACGCAGCCCGTCCGCCGCAGATTCTTGAATTTAAATTACCCAAGATAGGATAAAGCGTCGTGGAAGATTTCGTCACCATTAAAGAACTGGTCAAGATCTACCCTGTCATGCGCAGGGGCATTTTCCGTTCACGGCAGGTGGGTGCGGTGCATGCGGTGAACAATATCTCTTTTGGCATTCGCCGGGGGGAAACCTTGGGACTGGTGGGGGAGAGCGGCTGCGGGAAATCGACCACCGCCAGGTCCATGCTCTTTCTGGTGGATCCCACCGGGGGCAGCGTTTACTTCGATGGGACCGATATCCTGGATCGATTCAAGCACGGAACCCGCGAGGAGATTCTGAAAATACGACGACAGTTGCAGTATATGTTTCAGGACCCCTACCTCTCCCTGAATCCCCGCTGGAGTATTGCAGATACCATTATGGAACCCTTCCGCGTCCACCGGCATCTGCCCCGGGACGAATGGGAAAACAGGCTCATGGAGCTGCTGGAACTGGTAGGATTGGAGGAGTACCACGCCTGGCGCTATCCCCACGAGTTCAGCGGAGGGCAGCGCCAGCGAGTCGGCATTGCCCGGGCGCTGGCCGTGCAACCCAAATTTCTCATCCTGGACGAGCCGGTTTCCTCGCTGGATGTTTCGGTGCGCGCGCAGATTTTAAACCTGCTGGTGAAGCTGCAGGAAAAGCTGGGATTGACTTATTTGTATATCTCCCATGATCTCAGTTCGGTTCGTTTTATCAGCAACCGGGTGGCGGTTATGTATCTGGGGAAAATAGTCGAAATATCGGATGTGGATGACTTGTTTGCCCGGCCGTTGCACCACTATACGTCGGCGCTTCTGGCCGCCATCCCGATCCCCAACCCGGAAGCGAATGCCGCCCTGAGCGTTTTAAAAGGCGAGGTGCCCAGCGCGATGAATCCACCCGCGGGTTGTCAATTTCACCCTCGCTGCAGGGCAGCCTTGCCCCGGTGCAGTGAAATTGTACCCGAGCTTAGACCCATGGACGAAGACCATCTGGTGTCTTGCCACAATCCCAATGTGTCGCAGAGAATCCGGACATAGGCCTTGATTTCACCGCAGAGAAGTGGTGTTTGCCGTAAGCTGACCAATGGAATAGTGGAATAGTGGAATAGTGGAATATTGGGACCATTCATATTCCATCTGGTTGAAAAATAATACGGTTCATGGGACAAACCAACCATGGATCGAAAAAACCTTGATCCGAACTCTGATTATTCCATAGCTCCATCATTCTATTATGCCTGAGAAGCGGCATAAACCACGAGCTATTAAAAGATAATTAATTTCAATCGATTATAAATTTTCTGAGGCGTTATGGTCGGTCGAAGAATTGAAAAAAGCATCCAACGCGGTCAGCCGTTTGAGATTGAAGCGGATGGAAAAAAAATCGTGGCCTACCAAGGCGAGACCGTTGCTACAGCGCTGATTGCCGCCGGGCTGCGCACATTTCGTCGCACGGTCGACAAAAATGAACCGCGCGGCATGTTCTGCGGGATTGGCCTGTGCTTCGAATGCCGGATGGTGATCAATGGAGTCCCCAATACAAGGGCCTGCCAAACCCTGGCGACTCCCGGCTGCCGGATTGAAACCCAGGAAGGTAGAGGACCGCTGGAGGATTTCGGTTGAAAGATATCGAGCTGCTCATCATCGGGGCCGGACCGGCGGGATTGGCAGCCACCATCGAAGCCGTCCGTGCGGGCGTCAGTGTCACCATGATGGACGAGAACCCGCGCGTCGGCGGCCAGATTTTTCGACAACTGCATGATGGTTTCGTTGCTACCGATCCCAAAGCACTTGGGCATGACTACCGTCGAGGCCAAATTTTGTTGGCGGAGTTTGAAAGTGTCAAAAGTCGAGTAAACTATTTGGAAGGAGCCCTAGTCTGGGGTATTTTTGAGAACAATGAAGTGGCCATTCTGCGGGGTGAGAATTCGCGCAGTGTCCGTTTTGGCAAACTGATCATTTCATCCGGCGCCTACGATCGCCCCGTGCCTTTTCCCGGATGGACCTTGCCGGGTGTTTTCACTGCCGGCGGCGCCCAAAGTTTGGTCAAGACCCAACGGGTCATGCCGGGTGAAAATATGCTGTTGGTGGGCAGCGGGCCACTGCAGCTGGCATTGGCCAACCAGATCGCCGATGCCGGCGGCAAAGTCGTTGCCGTCGTAGAGGCCGGCCGCATCGAAAATTGGTCGAAGTTGGCCCGGGCAAGCTGGGGCCGGTGGACGCTTTTGGCCGATGCAGCCCGCTATGGTTGGGGGATCCGGAAAGCGAAGATACCTCTTTTGCGCAATCACATCATCCTTGAAGCACGCGGTATCGAGCAGGTTGAGGAAGCCGTCGTGGCGGAGGTGGACACCGACTGGCGGCCGAAATCCGGATCAGAGCGCGTGTTTACAGTGGACACGGTGGCCGTGGGGTACGGTTTTGTTCCTTCGGTGGAATTGGCCCTAATGGCCGGATGTGACCTCCGCTATGAACCGCTGTTAGGCGGCTGGATTCCTGTCCGGGATGAAAATATGAAAACCAATCTGCCCGATGTTTATGCGGTCGGGGACTGTGCCGGGGTGGCCGGCAGTCTCGTTGCCATAGACGAGGGACGGATTGCCGGACTAGCCGCAGCCCGGGCCCTGAATCGCCTGCCTGAGACCGCGACACAGCAACGGATGCGTCCCTGCCGCAAACGCCTGACCGCTCTCAATCGTTTTCGAGCCGTCCTCGACGCCATTTCCTTGCCACGTCCCGGGCTCCACGAACTATCCCGGGACGATACCATCATCTGCCGTTGCAGAGAGATTCCCCTTAAAGAGATCAAAAAAGCATTGCAGGAGGGTGCCACCGACCTAAACGAAATCAAACGCCGGATCGGTATCGGCATGGGACCCTGTCAAGGGCGCATGTGCGGCCCACCACTCTTGGAAATCGCTGCCGGAGAGAAAAAGGAGCCTCCCACCAACTTTGGATATTTAAACCCCAGACCCCCGTTGAAGCCGGTTCCGCTGTCTGTTCTGGCGGATCATGCTGAATTGTGACCATATTTGTACCCGGGGTAATATTTTTTCTACCAATTATTTCTTGACATCATCTGTCAATATAAATAGGTTTTTAACATAACATCGCGTATTGCACTACTACAGCTTAAAGTTAAACATCATCCTTATTCGAACTATTCATTTAATAAATAGGCCGAGTTGATTTCTACCTTATCCTGATTTTCAAGTTCTGACTGTTTCTCCATTTCTTAACCACATTCAAAGGGAGTATCCCATGGAGAAACGCCTCAAAAAGTGCCTACCTGGCTCCTAAAGGGGCATTCACTTCCTATTCGGAGCACTATCTACCATCATCTGAATCTTCTATTTCAGACATATAAGAAAGTATCTAAGAAAACCCCCAATTACAAATTTACAATTAAAAAAGGAGGGGCAATGAAAAAAGCATCCAGCCAACCATCACGTTTCAGCAAAAAGGCGCTGTTGGTGTTGCTGAGCATTCTTCTCAGCGCCTTCTCTGCCCAAGGACAAGCCATTCTCTCCGGTGATCGGAGCGTACCGGTTGAGGCCAAGAACGGTATGGTTGTGACAAGCCATACACTTGCCACTGAGGTGGCTTTGGAGGTTCTAAAAAAGGGGGGAAACGCTATTGATGCCGCAGTCACGGCAGGATTTGCCCTTGCCGTGACCCAGCCAAGATCGGGGAATATTGGCGGCGGCGGCTTTATGCTGATCTCATCGCAAGAAAAAAAAGAGGTGGTGGCCATTGATTACCGCGAAAAGGCGCCTGCCGGTGCTTCGAGGGATATGTTCCTTGGGACCGATGGCAATGTGGACCAAGAATTATCCAGATATTCACATATTTCCGCAGGTGTTCCCGGGACAGTAGCCGGACTTGCCCTCGCTTTGGAAAAACATGGTACCATCTCTCTGGCAGAGTCGCTGGCACCCGCCATTGAACTGGCTGAAAAGGGATTTGTGGTGACCCCACGCTTTTCAAAAGGGGTGAAATCGAAACAAGAGCTTCTTTTCGAGTTTGAAGCGGGAAAAAAGAAATTCCTAAAATCGGATGGTAGTTTTTATGAACCTGGAGATATCTATATCCAACCCGACTTGGCCGAAACCTTAAAGCGTATTGGGCAAAACGGCACTAAAGGATTTTATGAAGGAAAACGGCTGAATTGATCGTTGCCGAGATGCAAGGAGGAAACGGTCTGATCACTCTGGATGATTTGAAAAATTATGAGCCTAAACTCAGAAAACCCGTTAATGGCCTAATATCGCGGCTATGACATCTACTCCATGTCCCCACCCTCAAATGTTCAGGCGGCGGTGAATGCGCCCCGCATTCATCACCAATGGCTGCCTGATGAGATTAGAATTGAGGAGGGGATAAGCCCGGATACGGTTCGGCTGCTTGAGGCCATGGGGCATACGGTCAACGAAAAATCTTCAATGGGGGCTATTCAGAGTATCATGATTGCAGAGGACGGCACCATGTATGGCGGCGCCGATCCAAGAAGAAGTACCTCTGCCGCCATGGGCTTTTAACAGCCCCGGGTATGCGCCGCGCTGCATTTGAAGAAGTGTCAGGGCTTCGTTTTGAGATGGATGCGCAAGTGATGGGGGCCGTATCCAACATTTTGGTTACGGCCTTTTTAATCGGTTTTGATGTCGGGATCTCGCCGCCGATGAGACAGGTCCTGCCGGTGCCATTCTCACCATGATGGACGAGAATCCGCAATCATGGATTGAGATAGCTCTTAGTTTCCATTATTTGTAATACCATCATCATTTTCCGGCAAATGTTTCCATACCTGATCGAACATTTTACGGGAAGCTGTGTAGGCGCTTTCTGGATCTTTACGAACTATCGCCTTCATGACGGCATCGTGAAACGGCTGGGAGGCCGATAGGGTGGCGATGTCATGGATGTCCGCCTGTCGGGCTGTTTGAACGGCATGGCGCATCGTACGCCCGATTTGTGCTAGCAGTTCGTTTTGAGAGGCTTCAAGGATGGCGGTATGAAACGCCATATCGATCTGGAGATATCCCTCATAATTGAACTTGACTTCGTCGTTCAAGATATCTTTCAGCCGATGGCAAAGGTTCTGGATTTCGACTATTTCTTCTTCTGTGGCGCGCTCGGCCGAAAATTTCGCGGCCTCGGATTCAATAATCGTCCGAACTTCGGTAACTTCTTTTAGAAATCTCAGCTGTTGCCCCGCTTTTAATTTCCAGACCAAAATATCCGCATCAAACAGATTCCACTGGGATCTCGGCTGTATCTGGGTACCGATTTTCGGACGCGGGCATAGTAGACCCTTTTTGTTCAGCACCTTAACAGCCTCTCGAATGACCCCGCGACTCACGCCGAATTCTGCGCAAAGGGCTTCCTCATTGGGGAGGGTGTCCTTTGGTTTGTATTCGCCCTTAATAATTCGCAGGCCAATGGCCTCTTCTATATATTCATAGAGTTTGCGGTGCATATTTTTATCCGGCATATGGATTCATTCCTTATCTTCATATCATTATATAATAATATTTATACGCAAAAATTTCTAACTTCACAAGGTCTAAACCAAGTTCGTATAATTTTTTTCTTGACAACATTAATGTTAATGTTACAAGGAATAAACATTATATGAATGTATCATATAATTATAGTATTTAATATATCACGATGAAACCACATGGCGACCGCCATTATCCAAATACTACCTGCAGCAAAACACAATGGGTATAAAACGATATGAACTCACTACGGTACATAGAACTTGAAAACCAGTGCGGCGCCCTCAATTACAAACCGCTCGATGTGGTGTTGTGCCGCGGCGAAGGGATCTGGGTTTGGGATGTCCATGGCAATCGATATCTGGATTGTCTTTCTGCCTATTCCGCGGTCAACCAGGGCCATTGCCATCCGAAAATCCTGCAGGCGCTCATGGATCAGGCACAGAAACTGACGATGACATCACGTGCTTTTCGCAATGACCAACTCGGGCTTTTTTACCAGGAAATTTGCGAACTGACCCGCTCTCACAAGGTATTACCCATGAACAGCGGCTCGGAGGCCGTCGAAACCGCTATTAAAACGGTTCGCAAGTGGGGATATACAGTCAAAGGGGTACCCGATGAAAAGGCCGAGATTATTGTCTGTGAAAACAATTTCCATGGCCGGACAATTTCAATCATTAGCTTCAGCACAGATCCGAATTCGCGTCGTAGTTTCGGACCATTCACACCGGGTTTCAAAATAATTCCTTTTGGTGATGCGGATGCTTTGGAGGCGGCGATATCGCCCAATACAGTTGGTTTTCTGGTAGAGCCGATTCAGGGTGAGGCCGGTGTGATCATTCCACCGGTAGGATACCTCAAGACAGTAAAATCAATCTGTGAAAAACACAACATCGTATTGATCCTGGATGAAATCCAAACCGGTTTAGGCCGCACCGGCAAGCTTTTGGCAGAGGAACACGAAGATATTGTCGCGGACCTGACCTTGATTGGCAAGGCCCTATCCGGCGGCTTTTATCCGGTGTCCGCCGTTTTGTCCAGTGCTGAAATCATGAACGTGCTTCACCCCGGCGAACACGGTTCTACCTTCGGCGGAAATCCGCTGGCATGTGCGGGCGCTCGGGCAGCCCTGAAGGTGCTGGTGGAAGAGGGACTCATCGAAAACGCGCGATTAATGGGAACCTATTTTCTGGAAGGTCTCAAACAAATTTCACACCCGCTAATCAAGGAGGTTCGTGGCAAGGGATTGATGATCGGTCTGGAATTATATCCAAAAGCCGGTGGTGCCCGCCCGTACTGCGAAAAGCTCAAGGAAAAGGGTCTGCTTTGCAAAGAGACCCACGACCATATCATTCGTTTCGCACCCCCCTTGGTCATTGCCAAAGAGCAAGTCGAGTGGGCCGTAGAAAAGATTGGTGATGTGATTAAGGCGTGAACTCTGATATTGATCATTTCTATCCAATTGCACGAGGATGCCCTGGAAGGGTTTTTTATTCAACTTAAAGAACAGTATGAGCCTGCGTTGACCATTTTCCCCCAACAATCAACCATAATGGGTCAGCGTTGGGTCTCAATAGCGGCGTTGGTGTTCTTTTTTATAAGTTCGACCCATGTAACATGTTGGACAGACATAACCAATCAATCAAAACGTCTATTGATGCCTTATGATCTGAAAGGAGAATATGTTATGAAAAAACGAAAGATACTCATCGTATTGCTCTTTTTAATTGTCTTCGTCTATGCAAGTGCACTGGGCCAAGAATTCAAGGTCGGCACTTTATTTCCCTACACCGGTCCCTTGAAGGAATCGGGGCCTAATGTTCGCAACGGTGTGCTTTTAGCCGCCAAACAGATGGCCGCGGCCGGCTTCGATGTCATCCTCAGGCATTCGGACAGCCAAACATCTGCGCCTGCGGCGGTCGAGGCCGCTGAAAAGCTCGTCAAAGAAGATAAGGTGGTTGCGATCATAGGGGCGGAAGCCAGCGGTGTCACATCAGCAGTCGCTGAACTGGTGGCGGTTCCAAACGATATCCTGATGGTGTCGCATGCTTCCACGTCTCCATTCCTGACAAATCTGGCCTTGGACAGGGATAAGGATTTGCTTTTTCGCACATGTCCCTCAGACGCTCTTCAGGGAGTCGTTTTGGGCAAATTGGCCGCCAGCCTGTACAAATCGGCTGCCGTCATGTATGTCAACAATCCGTATGGTCAGGGGCTCGCCGAACAGTTCAAAAAGTCTTTTGAAAAACGGGGGGGAAGCGTTCTGTCGATGGTTCCTCATCACGAAGAGGTCTCGTCCTCCTATTTGTCCGAACTCAAAACGGCTCTTGCCAGTGCCTATGTACCGGTACAGGCCATAGAGACCGGTGCATCCAAGAAATCTCTGAAAAGAGCCTACCTCCCGCAAAAACCTGACGTCCTCTGCGCATTCAGTTACCCGGAGCACGCCATCGTTTACATCAAGGAGGCCGTCAAAGAAATGAATTACAGAAGTTTCCTGTTCTGTGACGGTACCAAATCTATTGACATTTTAAACGCCGTCGGCGCCGAAAATCTCGAAGGGATGATGGGCACCGCTCCCGGTTCCGCTAGCGGCGAGCCCTTTTTAGACTTCATTGCCGATTTCAAAGCGGAATTTGGAATTCTACCGCCGCTTCCCTTTATCACCAACGCCTATGATGCGATGGCCCTAATCGGACTTGCTGCATATGCCGTTGACGTCAAGGGGCTCCCCTTGACGGGGCCGAACCTGCGCGATCACATCCGGCAGGTAGCAAATCCTCCGGGAAATTTTATCAAACCTGGGGAATTCGAAGAGGCTTTTGCACTGTTGCGCCAAGGCAAGGACATCAATTACGAAGGCGCCTCCGGGGTGCTGGATTTCGATGAAAACGGTGACGTGGAGGCACCCATTGAAGTCTGGCAGTTCGCCGGCAATAAAATCATTACCTTTCGGATGGAATACCAGATTCCAAAAGAATGAGAACCCCGATGTTTAATATGTATTCAGGAATATGTCTATCCTCCGGGCCAGATTCTTTTCCGGGGCCTGATTGAAAGCTTCTTACCATGTTCTTTTCTGATTAAAAAGCGGGAGGTAAATCATGAAAAAGCGCATCGTTTTTGGACTCATCGTAATCATCGGTTTGCTCTTTGCCGGCAATTCGGGAGCAGCGCCGGTTCTGACGGTTCAAGGTAAGGGTGCCAACCTGAGCGGACTGCATGTATATCTGAAAGTGACCGTTGAAAATCTGATGCCAGGTGAGGCACGTCTGGTGGAGATTTTTGCCGACGATAAACTGATCCATAGCCAGGAGTTGACCGCCGGTGAGCATGAACTCAAGATAGAGGGCGCTAATCTGGACTCCGGAAAGCATAAAATCAGCGTCAAAAGCGAAGAGATGGGAGCTGAAACGGAGCTTCGCGTGCTTCCACCCTGGCTGTCGCTGCTGCCGCCGGTCATTGCAATTGTCCTGGCCCTCTTGATCAAAGACGTTCTCATATCCTTGTCCATTGCGATATTTGTCGGCGCCCTGTCGCTTGCCGGATGGAATCCGTTTGCTGCCTTTTCCATGTTCATCGTGGATTTCATAGTACAGGCGCTCATTGATGAATACCACGCCAGCATCATTTTGTTCTCAATGCTGCTGGGTGCCATGGTCGGCATCATCAGCAAAAATGGTGGAACCCACGGCATCGTCAACCGGGTTGCGCCATTTGCTACCACCCCTCGGCGGGCACAGCTGGCGACGTGGCTCATGGGCCTACTCATTTTTTTCGATGACTACGCCAACACACTCATTGTAGGGAACACCATGCGGCCGGTCACCGATCGTCTTCGCATCAGCCGGGAAAAGCTTGCCTATATCGTCGATTCGACAGCAGCACCGGTATCCAGTGTTTTTCCCATTACGACCTGGATTGGCTTCGAGGTGGGCTTGATCGCCGCGGGGTTTGCTGCATTGGAGATCCCTTTCAATGCCTACAATGTGTTCATCGCCTCGATCCTGTATCGGTTTTATCCCATTTTCTGTTTGATTATAATTTTTGTGGTCGCTTGGACCGGCCGTGATTTGGGTCCCATGCTCAAGGCGGAGAAGCGCGCGCGGCAAACCGGTAATGTCATGGCCGGGGATGCAAAACCGCTGGCCGATTTCGGCCAAGATGAACTGGCCCCTCCGGAAGAAACGCCCAAGCGGGCTATGAACGCGTTGATTCCCATCCTGACGGTTATCGTCGTAACCATATCGGGGCTCTGGATTACCGGAACAGCAGCCGTCGACAAGGCTACTTACACCAGTACGTTTAAATACGTCCAGGACGTTTTCTCCAACGCAAACAGCTTCAATGCCTTGCTTTGGGCGAGTTTGTCGGGCGTCGTCATTGCCCTGGTATTGACCTTTACGCAGCGCCTGCTAGATGTTCGCCAGGCTATCGGCGCTTTGGTCGGCGGTTTGAAGGCGATGGTGCTCGCAATGGCGGTTCTTCTGCTCGCCTGGTGCATCGGGACGGTGTGCTCGGACCTTCACACCGCAGACTATGTAGTCAGTCTCATCAGCGGTCTGGTGTCACCGGTATGGCTGCCCGTTTTGACCTTCGGGATCGCAGCGGTCATCGCCCTGGCCACCGGGACCTCTTGGGGCACCATGGCCATTTTGATGGCGCTGGTCATTCCCATTTGCCACGAATTGGCCATCGCCGCCGGTTATGGAATTGAATCCGGGGGTTACTACACGCTCATGGTCGGAACGATTTCGTCCGTCCTGGCGGGAAGCGTGTGGGGGGACCATTGTTCACCCATATCGGACACCACGATTCTTTCCAGTATGGCTTCGGGGTGTGACCACGTAGACCATGTCAAGACCCAGCTCCCTTACGCCCTGGGCATCGGATTTCTGGGAATGCTGGTCGGTGACATCCCCACCGCTTTCGGGCTTTCTCCCTGGATTTCGATTTTACTCGGAACCGCTGTTATTATCGTAGGCGTGCGGTTCTTATTCAAAAAAAGCGAGATCGATGCGGATTTAGAGGCAAATGGGGCTTCTGAGGGGATGTGATTGCCGCCAATCTCGGCAAACGTAACGAGGTAGACGGTATCGCGGTAGTAAAGACGACAAGTTGGAGGGGGATGTTACATACCGTTAAGATCCGTCCAAAATATCTGAACATCGTCACATGGAGATGGATCCCTTACGGAAATCAGTCCTGCCGATCAGGGCATTGATCAATACCGGATGTCCGGCTCTAGCCGCCTGTCTGGCTGCTTCAAAGACACCATCGATATCTTCTTCCCGGTCCAACACAAAGCCCTTGCCGCCGTAGCCTTCGGC
>Ga0210365_10232779_pt1 | contig 11194 bp, 7 predicted proteins | sample S637metaT_FD_159655 | JGI IMG/M metagenome (GOLD analysis project Ga0210365, IMG submission 159655) | Metatranscriptome of estuarine sediment microbial communities from the Columbia River estuary, Washington, United States - S.637... | ecosystem: Environmental > Aquatic > Marine > Intertidal...
ATCATAATGGCGGCCAAAACCGGTCCCATCTCCCGGATCAGCGTCAGGGCGATGGCGGTGCCCAGCACTCCCACGGAACCGAAATCGACCAGGACGAAATACAGCTGGAGTCCCAGCACCATACCGGTGAAAAAGCCCACCAGCATCACAATCTGCGCGGATTTTGCCCCAATATAATAAATTTGTTGGATAATATCGGGGATCGCTTTAATTCTAAACATCATAATAAAGGACCGGAAGAAGAATATGGCCATGGCCCCCATGTCGTTGTTTAGCCTGAGCGTTTTGCCGCCGAAAAAATTAAAAACGGATTTCAATAACCCTTTCTCCGGCTTCACCACTTGCGCTGCTGTGGTATCATCAACCGTGGAATTATCTGCCATTTTGTGATCTTCCCTTTCTTCATTGAGAAATTGGCTGGAACTGGGTCTTAGAATTTGGCTTATTCAAGAAATTGCGGATTGTATCAGGGTTGATAATGACCTCACATAATGTTCTTATATCACAAAGAAAGTGAATCTCAAGCAAAAATCATTGGAATTGATACTTTTTCTCAAGCGGGGAAAGGCATGGCTGGAATGCTTTGTTGCCGGATTTTTAGCTGCCTAAATCGCCATCCAATAGCGACCCAAATTGCGAATGATCTGGATGATTATTCTAACTTATTGTAAATATTTAATTTTAATAAAAAACGAATCTTTGGGACTCAGATAGAGGGGGCGCTTGGAAAAAATACCATCTCAGTTATTCGAAGAAAAAGCCTATCGAAGCGTGATGACTAAAAAAAAGCCGGCCCCGGAGGGGCCGGCTTTGATTTCAATCGGGGGGACCGCTTTGATCCAATTGGAAAGTTGATAAGTGGAGACCCCGTCTAACGTATTTTTTGATTTCTGCTGTGGTTCCCCGGCTACTTAAGGCCTACCGCAATTTCAACACGCCGATTCATACTGCGTCCTTCTGACGTGTCGTTGCTGGCGACCGGGTTGAGTTTGCCGAACCACTGCAGAACGATGCGATCCTCGTCAACATTGGCATTTTTCATTAAGTATGCCGCAGCACTTTCCGCTCTTCTGCGTGACAAACCCATGTTATATTCCTCGCTGCCGACACTGTCGGTGAACCCCGCCAGGACAGCGTAGCTATTGGGATTGTTTTGCACATATTCGCCGACCTTGTCGAGTTCGGCATGATATTCCGGACGGAGGGCAGCACTGTTAAACTCGAACAGAATATTGTCGCCGGTAGCTCCGGCGGTCTTCATTTCGGTTAAGGTTTGAACTTCCGAGGTTGTCTTGACTAAAAACAGCGCTCCGCTGTTATACTGCGGGTTCTCGACAAATTTTGAAAATGGAATCAACCGCGAGCATTCATTGGACTTCCCCATATCCTCCAGCCGCTTTTGATCTCGGGTCTGAGTGCCGTCACCGATGACATAGAAACAAACATTGTATTTTGCAGCCAGTTCCGTGGTCATATCGCCGGGATCTTTCAATCCCGGACCGATTTCACTGAAGCTGCCGTCGCTGAAGATGAAGACCACCGTTTTACCGGACGCTCCTTGCAGTACCGGTTCGAGGTCACGCAGCGCACGCGGCAGGAAAGTCGCGCCTTCCGCGTCGGCCTTGATGCTGTTGATGGCCTGGGCATACTTTTCCTTGTCAAGCGGACCCATCGGGTAAAGTGCTTGCGTTGGTGAAAATTCGTAAAGTGCAGCATTATATCCCAGATCCGGAAGCTGTTGTTCTCCGTTTACCAGGATTTCCTTGGCAACTTCAAGCTTCGACTTGGTCGAATCTTTCTGCCAGCGATGGTTCATTGATTGAGAGGTATCCATCAGGACGATGAAATTATCCGCTGTTTTGATAAAATCCTCTTTCTGAACAATTTTCTCGACAATATCCTCTTTCGTGATAATCTCAAAGGCCCCCGCCTGGGTGGCCATTAACCCCGGCAAAATCGTGCCAAAGAGCATCATAAAAAGGATTAGTTTAAAATTCCCAGATTTTACAAGTTTGTTGATTTCGCTTTTTAGTTTCATTTTACTCCTCCTTTCTTAGTTGGTGTAGCTTAAAATAAGATATGCTTATCTATTGCGCCAACCTAAGCATCGCTTCAGAAGCTGTCAACACTTTTCTAACAATTTCAATTCAATTCTTTCAGTCCTCATAGTTTTCTTTTGGATACCCGGCATAAGGGTTGCCTTCGAGTTGATTGTGGTATAAATTCCTACTTATGCATATTTTCGTCCACATCCGAAGAGCTGAATGTCTTCCAATGCTTCTACGAAGACAGTTTTGAGCTTGCCAAGTCTTGCATTGACAGCGGATTTTCTTCTGTTATGCTGGAAGGATCACACCATCCGTTTGATGAAAATGCCGAGTTAACCAAAAGGGTGGTTGATTGCGCTCACGAAAGGGAAGTCAAGCTAGAGGGGAACTGGTTGTACTTGCCGGCGCAGACGATGAGGTTTCTCACGAAGTTTCCCATGACACCAAACCGGAGGAAGTCGAAGAATTTTCGCCGAGAATCCGGCTGAATTTGACCCCCGCAAGTATCTCGGCCCGGTTCGGGAAGAATTAGTTAACGGTAATGGGACGATGTATTTCATATTGCCGTCACTCAAAGAGCCGAATATGTGGGATTTCAAGTCGATTACGGAGTTCAAGAATGTTGCCTTTATCCCCACCCGGATCGCCGGAACAGACGGTGTACCACTGGAAATCGAAAAATGGGCCGGCCTGGTCACCTATCCTTCCACCTTTGAGAGGTTTGGCAACGCTTTTTTGGAAGCCATTTATTTTCGTAACCCCATCGTGGTCAATGCGTATTCAATTTATACCAAAGACATCAAGCCCAAAGGGTTCTCCGTCATCGGGATAGATGGCTTTGTGACCTCCCAGGCGGTGGAGAAAGCAAGGCAGGTATTGGATAATCCCGATCTTTGTCACGCAATGGTGGATCATAATTATGAACTGGGGAAAAAATTCTTTTCCTATGCCGTTCTGCGCCAGAGCCTCAGGAACTTTATGAGAGAGTGCGGCTGGGTACCTGGCGAATTTTTGTAATATTGGAAAAATAATGGAAAGTATTGAAGCAATAAAGAAATTGTTAAACGACATCTACGGAGAAATCAGCGGGCGGACGGCATTTGAAAGAATCAGCCCTTTAATCGAAAGGTTTCCCGCCCGGAAAAGAAAAAAGCCGGCCTACTTCTCCCAGGAAGATATCATTTTGATCACATACGGCGACTCTATCCAAAAGACGGGTCAGGCCCCGATTGCCACCCTGCATGAATTTGCTGCCGGCTACCTAAAAGGTGCGGTGTCCGGCATCCATTTTTTACCCTTTTTCCCGTACTCTTCCGATGACGGGTTTTCGGTCATGGACTTTTTCGCCATCGATCCGGCCCTTGGAACCTGGGAAGATGTAAAAGCTAGCGGCAAGGATTTTGAATTGATGTTTGATTATGTGCTCAATCATTTTTCTTCCAAGAGCAAATGGTTCGAATCCTACCTGGAAGGCAGAGAGGGGTTTCGTGAATTTGCCATCGAAACCGACCCCGCAACGGATCTGTCCCGGGTAACCCGGCCAAGGTCCCTGCCCCTTTTATCCGAGTATCAAAAAAAAGACGGCACGAACGTTTATTTGTGGACCACCTTCAGCGCAGATCAAATCGATTTCAATTTTAAAAGCCTGGATGTGCTTGAAAAAATGATCGAGGTGCTTCTTTTTTACATGCAGCAGGGTGCTGCCATCCTGCGCCTCGATGCCATCGCCTATTTGTGGAAGGAGATCGGCACCAATTGCATCCACCTACGCCAGGTCCATGACATGGTTAAACTGTTCAGAAGTATATTGGATCTGGTGGCGCCGGACGTCGCCATCATCACAGAAACCAATGTGCCCCATGCCGAGAATATCAGCTATTTTGGCAACGGCCGGGATGAAGCCCAGATGGCATACAATTTTACCTTACCGCCGTTACTCTTGTATTCGTTTGTCAAGGAGGACACTACGCTGCTTTCCCGCTGGGCCCGGGGACTTCAATTGGGATCGCCACACAACACCTTTTTTAATTTCACCGCCTCCCATGACGGCATCGGTGTTCGGCCGCTGGAGGGAATCCTGCCGCCCGAAGAACTGGCGGTTCTGATTGATATCGTCAAAGCCAACGGCGGGCGGGTTTCTTACAAGCAAAATCCGTATGGTACGGAGAGCCCCTATGAATTGAACATCACCTATGTGGATGCGATTTTGGCGGATAAAGATGCCACCCGGGCGGAAAAGTTCCTGGCATCCCAGGCCGTCCAGTATGTGCTGCCGGGTGTTCCCGCCACCTACATCCACAGTCTTTTGGGTTCACGCAACTGGACCCGGGGTGTCGAGAAGACCGGGCGGGCCAGAACCATTAACCGTGAAAAACTCCAGACCGAAAACCTGCTGGCGGAGTTAAAGGATCCGGCATCCTTTCGCTCCCGGGTGTTTTATCCCTATTTAAATCTGATCAGGAAGCGAAAAAGCCAAAAAGCCTTTCATCCCAATGCGGCCTTTGAAATACTCGAAATCGATACCAGAATATTCGCCATCAAACGATATACCGAAGATCAAACCGTATATGCGCTGACCAATATCTCCGCGAGCGAGATATCATTGTCACTGAAGGGAACCCCCGATCTGATGACGGATCTGATAACCGGTGAAACCGTCAATCCGGATTTTTTCACCCTGGAACCTTACCGGTTTGTGTGGTTGACGACAAATGATTAGCTAAATGCAAAGAAAGAGGACTCAAATGACGAATGTAAATTCACTGCTAAGCAAAACAGAAAATGGTTTCAACAGTCTGGAAGTATCGAAAAAATACGTCGACTCAGCTTTGAAGTGGTTGGAAACCTGGTTAACCGATAATGCCTTCAAGGAGTATGTCCCGCAGATTGCGTATTTGATTAAAAAGGAAAAATGGAATTTTCTGCTGGATTCCTTTTATCAGGTGATCCCCTTCGGCACCGGCGGCCGCCGAGGATTGGTCGGTGTCGGTCCCAACCGGATCAATACTTGGACCATACAGGCATCGGCCCAGGGGCACTCCCAGTATCTGATCCGGCAATACGGCGAGCAGGCCAGACAGCGCGGTGTTGTCCTGGCGTTTGATGTCAGAAAATACACCCAAAAGGGAATTTACGATGACACACTCGCCAATCCTGTCATGAATCTTGACGGTCGCCAACTGGCCGAGGCCGCCGCAGCCGTGTATGCGGCAAACGGAATTAAGGTGTACCTGTTTCAAAACGTAAGAAGTACGCCGGAGCTTTCATATACGATTCGCTATTTAAACGCCGTTTCCGGTGATATGTTCAGCGCCAGTCACAACCTACCCTCCGACAACGGCAAAAAAGTATATGATCAGCATGGCGGGCAGTTGATTCCCCCCGACGATCAGATTCTGGTCGACGAGGTTACCGGAAATGTTACGGCGATAAAAGTTGTCGACGTCGATGAGGCCAAAGTAAATGGGATGGTTGAATTGATCGATGAACAGGTGGACAATGCCTATTATGATGCGGTTGGCCCGGTATCCTTATCCGATGAACGGGAATTAAAGATCGTGTATTCTCCGTTGCATGGAACCGGCCTGACCTCTGTTTATCCGATTTTAAAGAAACTGAATTTTGATGTCACCCTTGACACGCAGACATCGAATTTGAGTGGGGCCTTTGAGAACGTTACCTTTAATATTCCAAATCCTGAGGTAATTGAATCCTTTGACAACTCGCTGCCGTTTGCCCGAAAAGTGAATGCAGATATGTTAATCAGCACGGATCCGGATGCCGACCGAATCGGCGTGATGATACATCACAATGCGTCGTGGCAGTTTCTGACCGGCAACGAAATCGGAATTATCCTGACCAACTATGCAATTTCAAAATACAGATCCAATGGCCGCCTCAACCGGAACAGTGTCGTTATCAAAACGGATGTCACCACATCGCTGATGCAAAAAATCGCCCTGGAAAACGGCGTTCAATGTATCAGCGATCTTCTGGTCGGTTTCAAATACATCGCAGATGAGATGAACAAAATTGAAAAAGAGGGAAAAATCGACGATTTTCTTTTTGGGGCCGAAGAGAGCCATGGCTATCTTACCGGCAACTACGCCCGGGATAAGGATGCGGCCTGCGCGGCTGTCTGGTTAGCCGAACATGCTGCCGAATTAAAAAAGCGGAAAAAAACCCTGCTCGATGATCTCAACGACATCTACTCAACCTACGGCTACTGTCACAATTACCTGACCGAAATCCGGTTGCTGGGGGCCAAAGGCATGGAGCAGATCGGCCTTATCATGGATCATTTGAGAGGCACGAAAATTGAATCATTTGGAAACTTCAGTGTTAGAGAACGATTGGACCGTCTCCAGGGAGACCCCCAGCCCCACCTGTCGAAAACCGATGCTTCCGCCAGAAATATGCTGATTTATCAGCTCGACAACCTGCCGCAGACGACCGGAATAAAAATAACGGTGCGGCCTTCGGGCACCGAACCGAAAATAAAAATGTATTTCGAGGTGGTCGGCAAACCGTGCAATCCGGAGAATCTGGCAGATGAAAAAACGACAATCGCCGCCATCCGTCGCAAGTTGGAAAAAATATTTATGCAATACTGCTATCGGCTGCTGGAGGTGGATTTTCCAGACCGGGGTTTTTTACTGTTTTGGCAGCTGCCCTTGGAAGACAAGCTGAAATATTTTGAAATCGAAGACAAGATCGTAAAACTCAAAAATACTCCTGATGCCCGGGTCAGAAATAAGGAGTTGGAGAAGCTGCTGTTATTTCTGGGAGCCAATCCTGTTGAAAAGGTCGATAAGGCGTTCAGGGAGAAATACAACGCCGGCATCCTGGCGTATTTAGATTTGAAGTAAACAGCCGGAAGACAGAGTTATCTGAATGTGGAAAGTGCAATGAGGAATGCGAAATGCCTTTTCTCTCCGAATTCCGACTTCCCGCTTCCGAATTCCGATATCTGTCATCTGACTTCTGTCTTCTGACCTCTGTCATCTATCTTCTGATTTCTGTCATCTGATTTCTGATAACAAGGAGGAAACCCATGGCATTTCCTGCCAACAAAACCAAGCTGGTCTGTACCGTCGGTCCGGCTTCGGATTCCCCGGCAATTCTGCAGCAGATGCTTTTAGCCGGCATGAATGTGGCACGGCTAAACTTTTCCCACGGCGATTTTTCCAGTCACCGGGAAACTATCAGAAAAGTCAGAACAGCATCGCAGGCGACCGGAAGGCCGGTGGCCATCATGGCCGATCTTCCCGGACCCAAAATGCGAATCGGTGAAATTGCCGCAGAACCGATCGAATTAAAGCCCGGCGATTCATTTACCCTGACCACCGAGGAGATTGTCGGTGATGCCGGTCGTGTTTCAGTCAGCTTCTCCCGACTGCCCAAAGCAGTAAAGACCGGTGACAAACTCTATATAAACGATGGTTATGTAGAAGTGGAAGTGGTTAAAATCGACGGAATCGATGTTCACTGTAAAGTGGTTGTCGGCGGCAGGCTTCGCTCCCGCAAAGGTCTCAACCTGCCGGGCATCGATTTGGGTATCAGGGCCTTCACGGATCAGGATCTCGAATGCCTCAAATTTGCCATGGAAAACGGCGTGGATGCCGTCAGTCAATCCTTTGTCGAAACCGCAGCCGACATTGATGCGGTTCGAGAGGCGGCAGCCCGCCTGGGGCATCATCCGTTCATTATCGCTAAAATCGAGCGTGCCGGGGCCCGCCCTCATCTGAATGACATTCTGAAAACCGCCGATGGCATCATGATCGCCCGCGGCGATCTGGGGGTGGAAATCCCCATCGAGCAAATCGCCATCGTGCAAAAAAATATCATGCGCCGGGCCAACTTAATGGGCAAGCCGGTGATCACCGCCACCCAGATGCTGGAATCCATGTCCACCAACCGCCGCCCGACCCGGGCGGAAGCCACGGATGTGGCCAATGCGATCCTGGACGGCACGGACTGTGTAATGCTTTCCGGCGAATCCGCCATGGGAGAATATCCGGTTGCAGCCGTCGCCATGCTGGCCAAGATCGCCGCTGCCACGGAGCCGCATCGCTCGGTCTACGCCAGCCGGCAAGTGCTGCAGGCAAATCGCAAAGACGACCAAATAAAAATTCAAGATCTGATTGCCTCGAGTGTCAAAGCCACCCTAGAAAGAATTACGCCGGCCACCGTGATCGTCCCAACCCACAGCGGAGCCACCGCTAGAAGCATCACCCGGTTCAAGCTCCCGGTCTGGATCACTGCCGTTAGTTCCCAGAAAAAAACCATTCAGGATCTGATGTTCTCTTACGGTGTCTGGCCGGTACATGAACCCAATCATCCGGAAGACTGGAAATCATGGATAAAAAAATGGCTCCAATCAAATGACATCAAAGATAATCTAGTCGTGCTGACCGAAGGGCCTTCAAGCAGACATCCGGAAAGCAACAATCGGATGGAAATCATCGACCTCAGGCGCAAATTTACTCCAGCCAGCGCCGCTAATAGTTCAGCGGGATAAGCTTTTTTGTTGTACATACCCTTTTCCGGGCCTATTCCCGGTTCGGGCGGTATTCGAAGTTGGCCTTGACGATGCCGTGGTCCGAGGTTCCGTCGGCCTTATGGTCGTCATGGTTCAGGTGATCGTTGAAAACCTCCATGCCTTTGAAGGCCCAGATCCGCTTTTTGGCATTATCGTAAAATTCCTGGGACACCAGGATGTGGTCCAGGGACTCATGCTGGTTCTGGTGGATGTGGGTGTAGTAGACATCCCGGAGGCTGCGGTATTCCTGCAAGGTCCCGACGGTGTAAAGGTCCACATCGCTTCCGCCTTTGCTGAGGTCACTGACCAGGTAGTTCGGCTGCCCGGTGACCACGTTGAGGGTGTTGCTCATCTGGGCGTCGTTAATGTCCCCAAGGACCACCACGGGTGTGTCGGTGTCTTTCGCCAGATCAGTCAGGATCATCCGAAGCGCTGCGGCCTCTGCGGTGCGCCGGATCGTGGACAGGGCGGAACCGATTCCCTCGGAATGCTTATTGTAATAGTCCGAATCACCCCGGTACCAACCCTCGCGATAAACGGCCGTCGGCAGCTTTGACTTGAGGTGGACGACAAAGACGTGGATGGTCTCGCCGCCGCTCCTCGGGCGTATTTTAAAATGGAGCACGGGGCGGGAAAACCCGTCGATGGAAAGAGATATTTCGGGTGTCTGCAGGTCATCGCCGTCGCTTTCGAGTACGAGCTTTTCGGGAAACGCTGCGATCCATTCGGGCTCACCGACCAGGTGGTCTTTGACAACGGCCCCGCCACAGACGATACCGCCTCCGTCGTGGCCGTCGGGGACGAGCAAATGATAGTCGTTAAGCATGCCTGCCTTTCCAAAGGCGGCCTCGAGCGCCTCTTTGTGCCACAGCTCCTGAAATCCCCAATAGTCGGCATCAACGATAGAAAGCATCCGCGAAAGCCAGTCGATCTTGGCTTCGTATTCCTTCTGTGACCAGCCCTCTGCGTCGCGGTAGATCGGCTTCCCGGGCAGGTTAAGGTTGTACAAATTGCAGGTGGCAAAGCTGATTTTGGCTCGCGCGGGCATGGTTCGATCCTTTCGGAAAAAGGTTAGTTCGTTGGGCCGCAGGTGCCGGACTAGCCGTCGAAATTCGAAGAGAAAAGGACGCCCACATCGCGGCCTGCAAAATGACAGTGGGATGGCCCCTATTCAGGAAGCTTCCGGTACATCCATAATTTAGAATCAAACTATTTTATGTTTGCTCCTCTCTGTTCGAGAAGCTCTCTCAATATCGATCTGTGACAGCGCGATTCATCCCTGCAATAGCACCCAATTGCGAAATTCGTCTGATGAGAGAGTGCGGCGAATACGTCCAAATCTCTCCTCGCCCAAGGCAATTTCATTTCAGCTATGAATCTACGTTTGAACGTTTTCCAAGAGTTTGCAGCATTCAATAGTGAGGCCTCCTTCAGTAGGGCTTCACTGGGCGAAAGGTTTGGAAACCACACATCGTAGATGTTTTTGGAGGCATAGTCTTCCTTTCTTACACCACGTGGAGGACGCCGGACAGTACCGATTCGCAATCCCTCATTAATCTCTCTTGGGCTACCTAGCCTTACGATCCTTATTGCCATTCTGTCCCCTCAATATTTTCCGCAACCTAAAAATTAAGCGGCGGGCGGTAAAGCCCTCGAGATCGAAAGAGCCTTCACGATAAACCCTACAAGTTATTCCTGTCAGGTGAATCCGCCTGATGTGCTAGGAGGTGAGTTTCGGTGCCAGGCAGCCCGCCTGACTGAACCCCATAAGCGCTACCAGGGGCCAAGGTACGTCCCAAATCACTCCGTCGAGGATGCTCTCCGAGACAAAGATCACAAGCAGCAGCAGCGTCCAGAACAGCATCTGCGCTTTCGCCAGGACAGAAAAAAGATCAGAATCACTACAATCCCCACGACTGCGAAGGTCCACCCGATGACGGCGACGATGTTGCCCAGATTGACATCGCTGGGTGAGATGACGATGTGTTCCGAGCCGTCCTCAATCCAGCTGACGACGGGCATTACGCGCAGCATTGCCTTGTAGCGGAAATCCAGGCTGCTCGAGGTCAAAAAGCAATAGCGTGCCCCTGCGGCGCAAGTCCTAACCGACCACCCGCTCGACCCATTCCTGGCCGGGAGCCACGATGCCGGGCTCAAGGGGACTGCTCTCTTCCACCGCCTTCTTCGTCACTGCGTGACTGCGGAGAAGCCGAAGTCTATGCTTCTGATCGACGGAAATATCGTGAGTGACATAGACCCGAACGGTATGAGACTTGAGTTGCCCATCGGGCATAAAGAGTTGGGGAATCTCTCCGTCACTTGCCGCAAAGGTTGCCGGCAGGGGCGAGGCCAGCCATACCAGAAGGAAACATAGCGCTCGATTCGTCATAAATGCTCCTTTTATGCTTGGCGGAGAACCTTTCAAGAATGAAGAGGCTTGTGCTTTTCTTTGCCATTCTTTGTTTTAGAATATTCGACACCATCGCGTCCTTACGCGGAATTAATTGTTTTTAATATACAGGGGGAGTTTGGGGATGTAAATAAGAAAAAAGGTTCAAGGTTGAAGGTTCGGGGTTCAAAGGTTAAATAAGAATAAAGGGGCGAT
>Ga0210365_10619954_pt1 | contig 11155 bp, 6 predicted proteins | sample S637metaT_FD_159655 | JGI IMG/M metagenome (GOLD analysis project Ga0210365, IMG submission 159655) | Metatranscriptome of estuarine sediment microbial communities from the Columbia River estuary, Washington, United States - S.637... | ecosystem: Environmental > Aquatic > Marine > Intertidal...
CTTATCTCTTGATATTGCCATTTATACCCTCTCTCGCTAAATGTCAAATAGAAATATATAGAAAAGACAACGGAATGTCAAGAAACACAGGGAAAAATGTCTCATTTTTTTATTTAAGACTTTTTACTTAGTGACAAATCCAACACGTTATACCATATATTAAATGTTTCTAAAAACAAATAAAACGAATGGAGGTACTAATAAGAAATAAAATTTAATAACGATACCGTTAACTCTCTAAGTAAAACCAAAAAAAATCCGTTCCAAAGAGCCGTTGTCACTCTTTGGGATGGATTTTTTTTTGATATGGAAGAAAAGATATCTCTTTTAGATAAAACACTTAAACCGGAGCGTATACAGCCTCGTTCCTCGGCTGTGATAGCTCCGGGCGGCGACCCTATAGCAGGCTTCCGGCCGTTCCGCGGATTCAATCATTTTTTTGCTCTTTTGAATTTTTGAAAGGGGCGCCGCAAAAAAACAAAAAAAATGCCTCCGGCGGCCAGGGGCTCTTTTAAAAAACCGCCCCTGGACCCCACAAAACTTTTGTTTAAATGCTTACAGACTGGTAGAGTTCCCGAAGACCACTCAACATCTTATCCAAACTGTAATTGGACTGCACCTCGTTGTATAGATTCGCGGAACATGCAGCCAAATCATGCTTGCCGTCAAGAACATCCACAATAACCCCCGCCAACACTTCAACATCCAAATTCTTAAACAATATTCCATTCCTATCCCCAATGATCTCACGGTTCCCATAGGTATCGGACGCAATTACCGGCAACCCCAAAAGCCCCGCCTCCAACAACACAATCGGTAGCCCCTCCCACCGCGACGGCAATAAAAACACATCCCCTACCCTCAAAATATCATATACATCGGTCCGCATCCCCAAAAATAATACAAACTCCGAAACCGACAACTCTCGCGCCAACTCCTTCATCTCCTCGAACTCCTCACCATCCCCCACAAATACAAAACAACACTTCCTCCCACGAAGCCCATCCCTGACCCGCGAAATCGCCCGAAGCAATATATCATACCCCTTCTGAAAATTAAACCGCGCCACTGTCACAAATAAAAAAGCATCCCCCGGCAGCCCCAACTCCTCCCTCGTCCTCCCCTCCACCCGCTCCACTCCACCGGTAACCGCGGAAAAATCAATTCCATTGGTCAAATACGTCACATTCCCCAACCCATACCTCTCCTCAAGAAACACCTTATCCTCACAAGAAACCGCCACAACCCGACTCGCTTTAGGCAGCAACCTCTTCTCAAGATGAAACCGAAGAAAATACCGGAGCCTCCCTCCCATGGAACCGTAAAACTCAAACTTATGAATATGCAAACCATGCGCCGTATACATAACCGGCACCCCATACCTACGAAACGGACGGTTAAAAAAAGAAAAAAACGGCTTCAAATGATGAATATGAACCAAATCCGGCCCCTCCGCCAACACGTAAGCCGGATCATACCCCCCATCACGAATCGTTACATTTTCCAACTCTTTGAATTTCTCCACCGCCTCCCGCTCCCCGGGCCGTGCGAAAATACGGAACCGAATGTCCCCTAATCCCCGCGCCACCTGGTAAATATGCTCAAGACCACCCCCCGTGTGGAATCTGTCCGTAACCAGGTGTATAACCATGCGGATAAATTATATCCTATCTCTCCAATACGCCAACAAATCGGACAGGGTCTGCTCAAGCGTATATTCCGGCCGCAGGCCGAAAGTCCTCTCTATAAGACCATTGTCCCCGGCCAACCGGGGCACATCGATGGGCCTGAACTTATCCTTATCCTCCATCACGTCGATCTTCTTCGCGGACAACGAACGCAGGATATCCAGTATGTCCCGTATGGAATACGTACTCCCGGAACATAAATTGTAAATCCCCCCCGGAGTTTTCGTTTCACCCCGCGAAATGACCGCCAAATACCGCGCAATGTCCCGCACATCGGAAATGTCCCTGACAGCGGAAAGATTTCCCACACGGATCACCGGTTCCCGTTTCCCCTTCTCGATCTCGGCGATCTGGCAGGAAAAATCCGAAGCCACGAACTTCCTGTCCTGCCCCGGCCCGGTAAAATTGAAGGACCGCAGCTTAACGATATCCATATCCATGGACTGAATATAAAGGTCCGCCGCCATTTCCATGGCAATCTTGGAAAGCGCGTAAGGATTACGGGCGCAAGTGGGAAGCGCCTCGTTCATTTTATCGGCATCCGACGCTCCGTACAATTCGGCACTGCTCATCAACAACACACGGCATCGGGGCGAAAATTCGGCCAGGGCTTCCAGGAGGTTGGAACTGCCGATGAAATTGATTTGATACGTCAACTCCTGGTGCTTCCATGAAAAACCCACATTGGAGACGGCGGCCAGGTGAAACACCACATCGGGTTTAACGGTTTCCACCACGTCGAAAACCTTTCCCCTGTCGCGGATATCGATATTGTATACTTTGATTTTCGACGATTTAAAACCGGGAACTTCGGTGAAACCGGAAATCGTTATATCATTGCCGGGTCCCGCGCCGGCGTCCATGAGCGCATCGATCAAAAAGGGCGCGAGAAAGCCCGAACACCCGGTAATCAATAGGTTTTTCATCATACCCTTATTTTATGTCCCGGATACCCAGGAAATCCTTGACCTGTCCGAGGTTCCCGAAGGAAACGCCGAAATTGAACTGTGTCTCCACCCTGCTGCCGTAGCGGTATAACCGCAGTTCACCCCTGAATTGGATACACTGGTAATCGTAAGTAAGAAGAAACGATCCCAACCGGAATTCCTTGTCGGTAATATCATAATTAACATTTGAACTGAACTTTAAGGGGAACCGTGGAATATCGATGTTCAACTGTCCGCCGATGGTTTCCCTGTTCAAGGCGAAATCGGCGGCGGCGTATTGGTTGATATAGGTATTATAGAAAAAATTGCCGTATATAAAGCTGTTTCTATTATTATAATTGAGACCGACGCGCATCTTGGTGAATTCCTTCCTGTAATGGTTGTAGACGGCGGAGATATCGAGGTTGAAATACCGAAACGGACGGACCCTCAGCGTATTTTTGAGTTCGGAAAACTCGGGGATGACACCGTTGATCTTTCGTCCCCTGCTGGCCAGGTCGGGATCGAAATAATAATCCTGCTGCACGGTAAGGGATAAAATGTCAACGGCGGACCCTCCCCGGGCTTTTTGCCCCCCCCTGACCGGCGTCTCATCTTTTCCACTTTTATACAATAACCGGGAGGTCAATGCAAATCCCACATAGGAATAAGCGGGATAGTCGAAATAATCCACGGGGATCAAGCGCGCCCTGTCCTCTTCGGCAACCTGGGTAACGTACCTGAAGGTGACTTTGGGTTCGATGATATGCTTCATCTTGCTGTGCTTGAATTCGAATATTTTCGAGAAAACAGGACCCTTTACTCCCAGGGTGGCGGTCTGGTATCCAAGGGTAAGGGGTTCATCGAGAATAACGAGTTTCTTTTCATTGGGGTCCCGGCTTTTGGGATAGAAGGTGTGATTGGAAGTAAAGGTAAGACTTGCACCCATCCACGGTAATCGTATCAGGTTCAGGGAATAAGTGGGGCTTATGTTCAACCGGGTGGATTGGACATCGGTTTGAAGTATCTCTTCGTCCTCTTCATAGGTTTTCCCCTGCCTGCTGAGCCTGGAATACGACGTACTCAAAGAAAAATAACCGGGCAATATCCACAACTTTTGTTGATTCAAATTGAATTTTACGGTCGGAAGATATTTAACCGAGGTGGACCTGTCGGCAAAGGTATAATAGGTATCGTTGATCATCGCGCTGACGGAGAGCCTGGCATTGCCGTAAACGGAATCGATGGAAACGGAGGAACGGGAAATACGGCGAAGTACGCTGTCAAACGCATTGCTGAACAACCGTAAAAAATTGGCATTGCTCTGCCGGTCGATGGCAACGGTTATACGGGTGTTCAAGAAATCGATGTTCTGCTTGTGATCCATTTTCAAGAAATAATCGAATTTCGAGTCGGTCCCAAGTATATTGTCGGGCTTGTATTTAAAATAATAAAATTTTATGTTCCCGTCCATGAACCGGTATAAATACCGGAGCTCCTGGTGAAACCCGAGCCCGGCCTTGGCATAGTAATCCACACCCAGGGTCAAATCGAAATTCTCCTTGACGGCCCAGAAAAACTGGTTCAACAGGAAAAAACCCCGGGTATTGGATGTACCGAAATTGGGGAACAGGATACCGGTGGCACGCCCGTCCTTGTCCAGGGGATACCGGATGTAAGGAATATATAAGATCGGTATTTTTTTTATCTTGAAAAGGGTATGCTTCATTTCGATGTATTTCTCTTTTTTGATCTTTCCTTTTGAACAGGTGATCTTCCACCGGGGCACGCACTGGGTACAGGAAGTGAAATTCAGTCTATTAAAGGTCAGGGTATCGTTATCCGTCTGGACGAGCTTGTCGGTGGTGTAACGGACCGTGGGCGGCAGTTGACCGTAGGTGTCGTGCATCTCCCCGGTCCTGTCCTTTAAATTAAAAGTCAGTTTTTCACCGCTGATAACGGTCTCCCTGGAAGACATGGTCACCCGGCCGCGGGCAAGGATCTCCCTGGTCTCCTGGTTGAATTCCACGTAGTCGGCGTAGATGCGGTAATCTTCCCAGGAAATCTCGACATTTCCTTCGGCCACCAGTTTGTTCTCATCCACGTACTGATCGAGGGCGGAGATCTTTATTTCGGTGCTTTTCTGCTGGCCGTACCCGGCGCCTGCGCCGACAGCGGCACCCGCACCGCCTCCCTGACCCTTTTTCTTCTGAGCATTTAACCCCACCGCCAGAATCAAGACAATTAAAATAATTATTTTTTGTTTCATTGTATTATATAATTCCGTTAGAATAGAATTTATCACAAACACCTACTATTAATCAATAGGTAGGCCGATTTTTTTTAAAGAGAAGAGGGGGGGAAGTCACTTCAGGCACTTCACTTCAAAAAATCCCTGACGGCGCCCAGGTTGCCGAAAGTAAAGCCGAAAACAAACTGGGTGTCCACCCGGTCCAGGAACTTGAATACTTTCAATTCACCGTAAAACCGGACGCACTGGTAATCGAAACCGAGCCGTACGAAACCGTTGGACCACTGCCCCTTTGTAATATCGTAATTGACCCGTGAACTGAGTTTCAACGGGAACCGGGGCGCATCGAAGAAAAGACCGCCGCCCACGGTGTCCCTGTTGTATTCGAAATCCGGTTCCCGGTACTGGTTGATATAGCGATTGTAAGACAAATTACCGCGTAAGATGCTCTTAGGGTTGTTGTACCCCAGGGAAAAAGAAATGCGGGTAAATTTTTTCAAATAAAAATTATAGATCGCAGTGGCATCCAGCGCGGCACCGGGAACGGGCCGGAACCTCAATGTATGGGTCAACTGGGAGAAATCGGGGTAAATCTTATCGTATTCCATCTCTTCCTTGCCGGTGCCGGGATTCAAAACGGTACCCAGGGGGACCTTCACCGTACTGCCGCGGCTCGCCAGCTTCGGGTCGAAATAATAACTTTGTTTAACGGTATATGAGAGAATTTCCCCGGCGGATTTTTTGACCGCCGTGGACTCTTTTTTATACAACAACCGCGTGGTCAGCGAAAACTCGACATAGGAATAGGACGGGTAGTCGTAGGTATCTATGGGGAGTATACGCGCCAGGTCGTCATCGTCATATTTGGCGGCATAAATGAACTTCACACCGGGTTCGATCACGTGCTTGAACTTCCCGCCGCTTAAATTGAAAATCCGTGCGAATACGGGACCTTTCAGGCTCAACACGGCGGTTTGGTTAAACAAACGAAGGGGTTCGGGGAGAACGACCACCTTATCGGTGACCTCGGGGTCCCTGCTCTGCGGGTAATAGGAAAACCCGGCCTGGAGCGAAAGCCCCGCGCTGAACCAGGGTAATTTAGCCAGTCTTACGCTGTACGAGGGTTTCAAGCTCAGCCGTTCGGACTTAAGGCCCGGGAGCAGCCCTTCCTCGCCCTCCTCGAAACTCTCCCCCTCGGTGCCGATGACCTGGTAGGAAGCGGCCAGTGAAAAATAACCGGGCAGTATCCGGATTTTCTGTTGATTTAGGTTAAACGTTACCGAGGGTAAATAGCGTTTTCGATGGAGTTCGTTTTTAGTGACATAATAGGTTTCGGTTTCCGACCCGCTGACGGTTAATTTCATATTGGAAAGGGAAGAGGAAATGGAAACGGTGGAACCGGAAGTACGCCGGGGTTGGGTATCGATATCGGAACTCAGCATGCTTAAAAAATTGGGATCGCTTTGCCGGTCGATATCCATTTTTATCCGGGTATTCAAAAAGTCGATTTGTTGGATATGGTTTACTTTTAAATAAAAATCGTCATCGGCCCCGGGTTTCAAGAGATTTTGATCTTTGTACTTGAAGTAATAGAATTTGACGTTTCCTTCCATAGTGGGGTACAGGTACCGGAACTCCTGCGCCAGGCCGTTCCCGGCTTTGGCATAATGATCATAGTGCAGTGTTAAATCCATGTTGGGATTGATTGCCCAGAAGAAGGCATTGGAGATAAAAAATTTCTTTATGGTCGAGTGTCCCATGCGGGGGATGAGAAACCCGGTGGACCGGCCGTCGCTGTCGATGGGATAGCGAAGGTAAGGGAGATAAAAGACGGGTATTTTTTTTATTTTGAAGAGTGCGTGTTTCATTTCGATGTACTTATCTTTTTTGATCTTCCCGTTGGCGCAGGAAATCTTCCACCGTGGGACACACTGGGAACAGGAAGTAAAATCCAATTTATCGAATGCCAGGGTATTTTTATCCAGGTGTCTGAGTTGATCGGTGGTGTACCGGACGGTGGGAGCCAGTTGCCCGTAGGTATCGTAGAGTTCGCCGGTTTTTTTTCCCATGTTGAAACTGAGTTTTTCACCGGTAATGACGGTTTCTTTGGAGGCCATGGTAACGCGGCCCCGGGCCAGGATATTTTTGGTTTCGCGGTCGAATTCCAGGTAATCGGCAAATATCCGGTACTCGTCCCAGGTAATCTCGACGCCGCCGGAGGCGACGTATTTCCCATCGGTGATCTCCTGGCGGGAGGCGCTCCTGATACGAAAGGGTTCTTTCGCGGCGCCGGGACCGGGGAGAATCGTAAAAAATAATGCGGTTATTAAAACACAAAGACACGACGTCGTTTTAGTCATGTGTCCTCCGTTTCCCGTTTTGCGTCTTGTTTTAATGGTAATTTCACGCAATCGGGATACCGTGCCCCGGGGGAAGAATTGTCCCGATTATAGGACATAAACCCGCTTTTTCAAATAAAAAGAGGACAGTTATATATTAGTCACCTTCGTGTCTTCGTGGCTTCGCGGCTAAAATTTTTTTTTTATATTCCCGACCGTAAACCCTTGACCAATACCCCCCGGCGGGAGTCGTTGGCGTTAATGTGACGGATTCCTTATTTTTTAATTTGACAACAAGTGAATATTTGATTAAAATTGCCCTATGATAAAAATCGCGTTTTCAGGAATTTCCGGAAGCGGAAAGACGTCGCTGCTCTCAGAGGTGAAAAAGATACTCGCTCTGAAATACAAAGTCGGTTCCATCGATGAGATCAACGGGAGGAACCCCTTTGACAACGATAAGCGTGCGACTTTCGTGAGCCAGTTTTTTTATATCTCGACCCAGATCAACGAAGAAAACATCCATGCGATTTCCCCCGCGGATTTCCTTCTTTGCGACCGTTCGGTACTGGACCAGTGGATTTACTGGAGACGGTATATCTCGGATAAGGAACTCACACCGCTGTTGGAAGAGAAAAACAAGATAATGGAAAGCCTTTACCGTTTCTGGATCAAGTCCTACGATCTTATTTTTTTCATCCGGATGGATTTGAAAGAGTTGGACAACAGGGAATACAATTCGGAGTTCAGGACGGCGGAGCCGGAATATATTAAGAAGACGGAAGAGTTTTTCCTGGATACTATTGAAAAAGATAATCTCGAGGTGGTGGAGATTTGGAACAACACCTCCATCGACGAGAGTGCCCATAAAATAATCAAAACGATTTCGGAATTCAAAGAATCGCTGGCAGCGCCGGAATCGGAAACATGATCGAAAGCGTTCAATTGAATTCAACAAGAGACACTACCCATGATTATACGACTTGCCGGTTACAATGTAGAGGCGGAGCTTCTTGAGGACCCGGGTGCGGCGAGCAAAGAGGTATTAACGCCGGAGACGCTCAGTGCGGCATATGCGCGGATAAGCCGCAGCGGGAAGGACATCACGACGTTACGCCGTCTGGCGCGAAAAGACGTGGAAAAAACCCGGAAATCGAATAAAACCATTATTTTCAATATGGGGCATCATTCGGTGGCGGAGCATTCGGTGTTCAATTTCGATATTATCGGTGTGTCCCGTTTGGCGCTCGAGGCGGTGGAGCAGTTCCGTTTGGTTTCGTATACGGAAAAATCCCAACGCTACGTGACGCTTAAAGGGGATTTTGTCCTTCCTAAAGAGATCGAAGACCCCGAATCCCGGGAACTGTTCAGGGATACGGTGGCGGTCCAGAATGCATTTTATGAGAAAGCCTATGGGGTATTGAAAGAGTATATTTTTAAGAAGTACCCCGGTATGACGGAACAGAAGTCTCAGCGGAATATTTTAACGGGATGGGCGAAAGAGGATGCCCGTTACATTCTTTCGTTGGCCACGGAGGGTCAGGTGGGTATGACGATCAATGCCCGGAACCTGGAGCATTTGTTCCGGCGGTTTCACCTGGACGGGAGATCGGAAGTCAGGGAGATCGGTGAGCGGATGTACGCCCGGGTGATGACGATAGCGCCATCGCTTATCCTTTTTGCGCGGGCTTCGGTTTTTTCCGGGGATTTGAAACATACGTTTAAGGATAATTTCAGGGATTTGGGTAACGTGGAGCGATCATGTCCCTCTGGGATCAATTCGCCGCGGGTGGTTCGTTTTACGGAGAATGGGGACGACATTATCCTGGCATCGTTTTTATCGGTGTTTAGATCGATGAATTACGGTGAAGCGTTGGAGATTGTCGGGGCGATGGGGGTTGTGGAGAAGGAGCGTATATTTAAAGACCTGTTCAAGAACATGGAATTTTTCGATCAAATGCCCCGGGAGTTCGAGATGGTGGACATTACGTTCCAGGCGGTGATTAGTGCGACGAATTTTGCGCAGTTGAAGCGGCACCGCATGGCGACTCTTTTGCCGGGGGCGTATGATACGGGGTGTGGGAACCTGGTGCCGGAGAATATAAAGATAAACGGATTGGAAGGGGAATTTTTAGAGATCGTGGATAGGACCAACGGGGTTTATTTTAAATTGAGAGAGAGGTATGGAGAGGCGGCAGATTATATATTAACGAATTCTCATTGTCGGCAGGTAACGATGAAGATGAATTTGCGTGAGTTGTTTCATTTCATACGTTTGCGGGCGGATGAGCATGCCCAGTGGGACATTCGTCAGTTGGCCGAAAAAATATTGGAGCAGGTAAGACCTCTCATGCCGTTATCCACGATGTTGTTATGTGGTAAGAGCGATTACGTCGCGCGTTTCGAAAGCATCTTCAACCGCAAACCGGGATTTAAAATCTAAAATTAATATTAATTAAATAGAGCCCACAGAACACACAGAACACACAGAAAATCACAGAAAAATTATAAAAAGTTTTTCGGGGGGTCCAGGGGGGCGGCTTTTCAAAAAAGCCCCCATGGTCGCCGAAGGCATTAAATAACCTTATGTTTTTTCCCGACTTTTTTGAAGGCGGCGATGGCTTTATCGATCTGTTCCCGGGTATGGGCGGCGGAAATGTCGTAACGTACGCGTTGGTACATCTGACACACCTCCTGGATTAAACTTTACTTGATAGTGTTGAGGAGCTTCCGGATGGAAAGCAAAACTTCGGCCGGTGTTACCCTGGCAGTGGGATTAAAACGGCCTTCGGCATCCAATTTCACCAAATCCGAATTCACCATAAGCTTTATTGTCCCATACTCCTTGTGCAGTTGTGAAACATCGCTGGGCTCGATAAATTCATCCGGCGGCGCAAACTCCACACGATACCCCCGTTCCTTAAGATAATCCAACAACCGGCTGATAACCACGGCAAACGCCGCCCTGTCGATAACACTGAACCGGTCGAAACTGTGATCCGGCCGAATCTTCATAATTCCCAACGTACACACGCTTATGATCTGCTTCATGGCAAAAGAACCGCTGATGTCGGTGATGATCACCGGCTGCCGGCTCTCCAGGTATTTCTCGAAATAATGCCCGAGCAGCGCCGCTAACTCCTCCCGGCTGATCTCCTGCTTAAAAAAAATGTTCTTGAACTTTTCCGGCATGTTGATCTCATAAAACTTTACCTTCAAATCATTGACCTTGTTGATATACGCCAGGTCACCGGGCTTCAACTCCAACAACTTTCGATAAATGACCACGGCGGAATCGATCATCCGGTCCTTTTCATACACCCCGGCCAACTTGAGCAAGACGTCCTCTTTATTTGGAAAATGCTGAACGATGTTCTCCAAATGACGCGCCGCACTGCCGTACTCACCCCGGGCACTATAATATTCGGCCATCTCGGTCTCCACATCGATGAGGTCCGGCGAATAAGACAACGCCTTTTTCAATGCCTCGATATACTGGAGGTTGTTATTATCCCTCTGATACTGCTTCGCCTGCTCCAGGTAAAACTGCGTCCGGGTGCTCTTGATAAAATCGAACCTTATTTTTACCCATGCATTCTCAGGGTATCGGATCCGCAGTTGGGAAAAAATTTCAAACGCCCTGTCCGGTTCTTTTAATAATTCATACATGGTGGCCAGTCCGAACCGGGCCTCCAGGTTATCGGGATTCAATGCCAGGGCCTTTTCAAAATTCTGCCCGGCAAAAGACATCTTGTTCTGGGCCAAAAACGCATACCCAAACCCGACATACAATTTCTCATCGGCGACATTACTCTCCTGGAAACGTTTGAGCGCCTCGGCCGGGCTGCCCTCTTTTAATAATCTCCACCCCTCCGTATACGCGGGATCATTATACTGCGTCGTATTCAATTCCGGTATATGAATGCCGGTAGTAACGGTCTTTACTCCCCC
>Ga0210365_10227636_pt1 | contig 11099 bp, 4 predicted proteins | sample S637metaT_FD_159655 | JGI IMG/M metagenome (GOLD analysis project Ga0210365, IMG submission 159655) | Metatranscriptome of estuarine sediment microbial communities from the Columbia River estuary, Washington, United States - S.637... | ecosystem: Environmental > Aquatic > Marine > Intertidal...
GAAATATTCATTTAACCTCTTATCGTCAAAACCATTTATTTCGCCTGCCGGTGAATAATAATCACCGGACAAATACAATGGAAGAATCTTGTGAGCAACCCAGCATAGGATTTCGATGGGATTTTCAAGCAGTCTTATAACCTCGGGAAACTCTATCCCTCCTAACAGTTCATCTGCGTGAGGTAATATTTTTTCAGCCCCATCAAAGAATCTTTTGAACACATATCTTATAAATGGAGTAGAGATAACATACCGGCGGCCCTGGCCCGGGAAGACCCTGTATTCGTCATCGCTTAACCTGACCGTACCCAGGAGCACAAAGTGTATCTCAGGACAGCAGTCCGGGCACTGGGGAACCGAACCGCAAAAACCATTTTCGAAGAATTGTAAAAGCGGGGTCGCCATATTTTCCATACTATAATCATGGCCGTAGGACCCCTCGCTTTGATTATGAAGGAGATTAGCGAGGCTGCTTTCATCGGGCTCTTGTCCCGGTTGATAGGGAACATCTTCTTTATCGAAAAACTCGATGCAAAAGCCTTCGCGAGTTCGGGAATAATCGCAGGACTTTTCCTCGCAGCCGCCGGAAGGGGTGTACACGGGAACGGGGTCGTCTTTGATCTCATGGAAACGGATGCCGATGTAACAGGTTCTCTCTTTGTCCCCGGTTTCCAATGCCTCTTTACAGTCTTTTGCGGTCTTCGGGGTTTTTGCGGTGGGTTTCGGACAGAGGCAGGGGATGGAGGTGATGGGGATATGGTAGGGCTCGCAAACAACGATCTCATTGCCGTGACAATCCAGGGCAATGCCGGGTTGGATGATGACCTTGGTTTTTTCCTTGTTCAAATCGATTCCCAGGCCGCAGACCACACCCCAGCCGTGGAGCGAGCGATTCAAAAGTTTTCGTTTTTCGATATGATAGACCTGTTCCGCTTTAAAGTCGGTGTCTTCCAACAACATGCCGTGGAAATAGCGGGGACGTTTTATATCGTTACCCTCGCAGTGTTTATTGTTTTGATTGTCGATACTCATTTTAGTCCTCCTTTTGTTCATCTATTTTTTTACTTTTTTTACGCCCCCTGCCTGGAGAGGTGGATTCCCCGGGAGGCTCCACATGGAACCAGGAAATAAAATCGCCCCCCTGGGTTCCATTGCCCGAGGGCAGCTTGCCGCCGATAAAATCACCGTCAAGGGCCTTTCCGTTTGTACTCATGATGTGACTGCCCCTCAAAATAATTTCAACATCGAAGCCGTCATCCTTTTCCTTTCGCAATGCGGAATAACCGCCACTCGCAACTTCATCGTTTTTCCATCTTATATCCGGCGTTATGATAAATGTTTTGTTATCTTCGGTGGTAATTTCACCGGGTTCGGGGTAAATGTATTCCCGTTTTCGATAGCCGGCCTTAGCCCCGGTGGTAATGACGGCAAACATAAAGGTAAACCGGTTAATGGTAGACGGTTCCATTTCCATGTCAAAGGTAATTTCAAATCCATTTGTTACGAGTTCTTCAAAATCCGACCATTGGGCATCTTCTTTACCATGCAGTCCCCACCAGTTTATCCCGATAATATGGGGCAGTTCGCCGTGGTAACAATCGATGAGGTCGTAAAGCAAGGCATTGCTGTATACGAGCCGCCTCGGTTTGTCACCGCAATTGTCGACACACTCATCCCCGGAAACGGTATAATGCCCATCTTTATCGAGAACCGCGGCAACGGTGGCCAGGTGAACACAGGGGGAATGAAGAGAATCGGGGCACCCACTGCTTATCTGCTCGCAAAGATATTGTTGAAGGGTTTTTCCCTCTATTCGGTTGGGCTCCTGGTCCCGGTCTTCATCCGGGGGTTCCGCACGGACGTCTTCACGCCCATTGTTTAGGTATCCATTCCCTTCATCACCGGGTTCCCCGGTCGGCGGTTGGTATTCGATTTTTTCTACCAACGGGCAATAGGTTTTCGGGGGTTCCCCGTTTTCCCCCTCCCGCCGGAAATGCACATGGATTTCATAGCTGTCCCTGATGTGGTTGAACTCATAGGGGTCATCCCCTTTACACATGGCGGGTTTTATTTTTACCTGGTGGGTTTCACATTCCCGGAACCGGATACAAATATCCAACCATTGGGGTGTGTCCCCGTCCGCCTTCCCTTTCGGCGTATAACAGGGGTCTTCCAGGGGTGTTAATTCGACCTCCCGGTCGTCGCAAACCACGATTTCCCTGCCGCAGGAATCGATGGCCATGCCTTTTTCCACGATGACTTTTTTGCAATCTTTGGGGTCCGGCACCACTTTGAGCCCGCAAACGACACCGGCGCCGATGGTCATCTTGTTGATCAGCCATCGTTTGTCATTGAAATAGCACTGTTCCAGGCGGTAATCATCTTCGGTCATCAATTTGCCGTAATAGTACTTGTTCCGTTCAAACGGGGACGTGCTGCAAAAGCCGCATATTTTTTCGTTCTCCTTTTTCATGGTTTATCCTCCTTTCTTAATTTATTATATTAAAAGGGTATCTATACTTACCCTTGACCGTCGTTCGACTTTCCCGGCGTTTTCACTGTTGTCGAAGACAACGAGACCGGTCCCGAGGACGGAATCCTCACCCAACCGCAGGGGGCGGTAACCGGACACGTAGGTGTTTATGCCCACGTATTGATTTCCCTGCCGGTCCATATCGCCGATATTGCGGAGTGTGTACACGGTATGGGCGGGTTTTTCTTCATCCAATATCCGCCTTACGCCCGTTTCAAAACGCCGGTAATCCGGGGCGGTGAGATTCAGGACAACGGTAAACCGGTGGGCGGTGGGCAAAAACGGGTCTTCGGGGGAAACGGCGGTTTCCCTCAGTGCCGCCCTGCCGATAATGGAACCCATTCCCAGACGAAACCCCCTTACAGGACCTCGGGTAAGGATGCTGTCGATGCCCAACCGGAATTTTTTGTTTAAAACCATGGGTTTCGACTCCCCGGCATGTTCGAGGATGAAGGGGGCCTCACCGGTGTAAATCGCGATGAACCGACTTAATCCGCCGGGGGTCCCTTTTTGCTTGTAAATGCCGTAGGCTTCCTCGATCAATTGTTTCTTTTTCTCTTCCTCCCACTCTTCTTCCAGGGCGAGGTTCAACCAGGAGGCCAGCCATTCCAAAAAATTCCCGGGCGTGGTTTGGGGATCGAAATACCTGGAAAGGGTGTTTATTTGGACCTCCCGGTCATGGAAACGGGACTCGAAAATGGAGAGGAACCGTTCGAGGAATTCTTTGCTCACGGGGTCTTCCTGGTATATGGCGGGAAGGTAACGGAGGTAGGAGATACGGGGATAATAAACGCGCATGCCGCTGACGGCGGGTTTAAGGGTATCCTCGAAGGTGGAGAGTTCGATTTTTAACCAGAGGTATTGCCCGGTCTTTTCCCGGAAAAGCATATCCTGGGGATTTGTTTCGGGTTCCTGTTCCTGCCATGGGATGACGTTTTCGACATATATCTTCTTTTGCAGGGCGGATTTCTTTTCATCGGAGAGGCAGGCGTCGATTTTTTCTTTTTTATCGTTGTCGTCGGAAGTGTAATAATAAACCTCCAGGAGGGTTCTTGGGGGTAGATCGACATTTAATGCCAGGCGGTGCCATACACAGTTTTCGATGCCGCTGTCCAGGGTTTTGGAATAATAAACGCCGGTCTCTTTAGAGACGGTTTTCTCTTTGGAAAAGAAAGCAATCCCCCGGTCGGTCCCGGCATAAAGGTCCCCCCCGGAATCGCAGGCCAGGCCGTGGATGGTGCCGGTAAACCCGGGAATGGAAAGGGTCCCGGTGTAACTTCCATCGGGGTCGAATTGTCGTATCTCTCCGTCGTCGGCATTGGCGGCGTAAATAATACCTTTTGTATCGACGGTCATTATGGAAGGATGAAAGCCCCGGTCAAAAGTATTGAGAGGCCCCATACACTCCCCTGCCCCGGTCAAGGTGAAAAAGCCATTATGGTCTTTGTCGATGACATATAATTTATTTTCCTTTCCAGCGGCCATACAAACGGGGGACGCTAAACAGGAGGTATCGAAATGCGATTCCACGGGACGGCCGTGGTTGTCATGGGCAAATATTCGGAACGTCCCGGTATCTGTTCGATCCAGGACATAAACATGTCCCCGGGCATCAACCCCGAAATCGACGGGATCGTTAAAGCCCCGGATGACATGCTTGACCTGGAAATGATCTCTTGAAAACGCAAGTATATTTTTATTTCCTTTATCAAAGGCCCACAATGTATATTTATCCGCCAGGATCCGTGCGACATGTTCAAACGCCCCGAGGATTTCTTCGATAAACCGGGTATCGGGATTATAGCGATACAGCCGGTGGTTATCGTTATTAATAAAATAAACCTGTCCGCATTCATCGATAAATAAGGGCCCGGCATTCGTCATTTCACCGGCTTCCCTGAACCATTTTGTAAAGGTGGGGAATGCATAAAGGGTTATTCCCCCGTCTTCCGACATTTGAAGGCGATACGAAAGCCCACTGTTCCATTGGTCGGCTGTCTTGAAAACCTGGGATTTAAGTTCTTCTTCGGTCATCGGTTTACCTCCACCCGGTGGTTCCCGGAAAAAACCAGGGCAATGGGAGAGATATTTACGGGTTCGCCGGGATCGTATTGTTTCTCATCGGTACTGAAAGATATGCCGGAAGCATAATCGACGCCTTCGATGTCGTCGATCAATCGGTAAATCTCGGAAGGATAGACGGACCTTCCGAAGTCCCACCCTTTTTTGTCCGGTCCTCCGTTCAAGGGATCCAGGAATGCTTCCAATGCCTTCAGCACCCGCTTTTCGACGTTTTCGGGGCTGCTCTTTTTCTTAAGGTATACTTTGCAGGAAACGGAGACTTTTACATATTGGGGGGGAATGACATGCACACCGGTGGTGACGAGACGGCGCCGGTCAAGGTGACGCAGAACGGCGCGGAGGAACTTCTCGCCGGGAACGGGGGTGACGCCTTCCCTGGCGACGGGGACGACGACCACGGTTACGGTGCCGGGAAGAGGGATACAGGGATAGTCGGGGTGATAACCGGTGACGGCCTTTGCACGGGCCACCCTGACCCCGGGTGTCTCCAGGGCCGATCGTTCATAGTCCCCGGAAGTAACGGAGCGAAAAGTGGTATTGAAATCCTTTTTAGCCCTGGCTTTTGCATTTTTTACGGTCTCGGGGTCTATCCCACCGGCGGCGTCTTTGCGGTTGGTCCCCTGTAGATCATCATACCCGGGAATGTAAAAGGTGCTGCCTTTGGGAATATTTCCCCCCGCCCCCAGGGTGGTCTTATAGGTGGCGGTAACGGTCAGGGACTTTCGGATAGCCCGGCCGTTCAAGCCGTTTCCAAAGGTGACCTTCTTATTTACGGGATCGAATGTATAGTGCCTGTCCCCCGGGCCTGACAACTCGAAGTCGGTTACTTGCTCCCAGTCTTCCCCCTCGACCCGGATATCGAGATTTCCCCGGCCAGGGGGTGCTTTTTTAAGTACTGCGGTGAACCCGGGCATATCCCCGTCTCCACCGCCCCCGCCTTCCCGATCGGGGGGCTGCCACAAGATTTCACCGTCGACGGTTTCAACCTGGAGGGCCGGAACGGTATTCAGCAACACCCGGTTGACGATGGGTACGATCTCGTATTTTCCCCGGTCGATGCGGCAGCGAATCCAATAGCGCCCGTTTTCACCGGCTTCGGCGGGTGGACCGGTAAAACCGATTCGACCGCTCCTGTTGAATGAGAAGGTGGTATCTTTTGTGAGGGGAAACGGTTCCCATTCCCGGCCCACACGGTATTCCCAGGCCAACTCGACGGAGGAAGACACACCGGCCGATCCGACTTCGAGGAGCGGAAGATCGTCCTCCTTCAGGTCAACGGTCAGGAGCATCTCTTTATCTTTGAAATCCGTATTAAATCCCATCCGCAGTTCGGCACCTTCGGGAGCCGCTTCGCCGAAAGGAAAGAAATACATATCGTCCTGCCCATTGGCGGCGGTGTTGTCGATGGTTTGGGATTGCAATACGGTCTGCACGGACTGAAGCTCCAGGGGAAAAAGGGTGACGGTGTCGGCGGCGCTAAAAAAAAGACGCTCGGTACCCAGGGTGGTGAATAATGGGGTACCGGGGGTGATTTGGTAAATTTTGTTTTCGTTAGGATTAAACGTCACATCTACGGAGGCGGGCCGGGCATGGGAAGGGGTGATTCCCACGAGCTTGAGAAACGTCTCGTAAATGTCGGGAGTAATACGGTCCAGGTGGTACATCTGCAGTTCGGCCAGCCACGCGAAAAGTTCGATAAACGTAATACCGGGATCGTGAACATTATGGTCGGTCCACCGCGAAATGTACCTGCCGATCAATAAACGGGCCTCTTTGACAAGCCTCTCAAAGGTCGTATCATCCAGTCGAGGTATTTTCAATCCCATAAGACTGCCCTCCTTTCTTAACGTAAAGTTTAACGGCGTGTGTACCGTCGGCGGCAAGGAAGTCCTCTTCGATCTTCAAAATATCGCCCCGGACCGGTTCACCGCCGTCGATAAATGTTAAATTTTCCACGTGATCGACACCTTCGATTTTTTCCAATAGTGCATAAATATCGGAAGCGGACACGCTGCGTCCGAAATCCCACCCACTCGACTCGGGACCGCCGGTCAAGGGATGGAAAAAGGTTTTAAGTGTTTTTTTGATCTCCCGTTCCACTACCGAAGCCACATCCAGGCCGTGGACATAGACATCCATGGAGACGTTGACCTCGCGGTAAAGAAGTTCGTTATCTTTAAACGGACCGTCCACGAAAATGTGTGTACACGTGTCTGAGTTTAAGGTATTGGCGCAGTGGGATTGGAGATATTTTTGAACTTTTCGCCGCAGTTCCAGCGAAGGAACGGGTTTATCCCCGGTGGAACGGGGGATGATAATAACGGTCACCCACCCGGCCTCTTTTTGTTTTTTATTGTTGGTATTGGGGAAGCATCTTACTTTCGCTACTTTCCTGGAGGCGTTCTTTGCCAGCCATTGGAAATCCTCGACAGTAACGGCGCGGTTTCGATGGCTGACGGCGGCGGGTCCGATTTCCAGCATGTCGTCGAGCGAGGCGGTATCGGCGCCGCCGTCGGCGGCGATGGGGTTGAAGACTTTATCCACACCGGCCGCGGCGGATTTGAGGTTCTTGATCTCCCCGGCCTTGACGTTTCCCTCTATGCCGCCGCTTACGGCCTGGTAGGTAAAGGCCTTGATGTTGTTCTCACCGGCGGGGGGAACCATTCCTCTTTTCCCGTCCCCGAAACAGATTTCGCCGGTGGCCCGGTCCAGGGTATAATGCCGGTCTTCGGGACCGGAATCGTAAAAGTAAGAAACTTCGGTCCATAACACCCAGGTCTCGGTGACATCGCCCTGGTCGTCTTTTTCTTCGTATACGGTATTCGTCCCGAACAGGCGGGTCAGGTTGGTTTTTTCTTCTTCGGTCAATGTTTCCCGTACCCGGATTTCTTCTCCTTCGCGAACGGGAAATTTGCGGAAAGAAACGGTTTGTTCCGCCTCGCCGGTACCGGATCCCAGTATTTCGTCTTTAGCGGTTTCGGCCTGTAAGGCCCAGGCGGTATTGGGATAGATACCGTATAAGAGGGGGGATTGGGATTCGTCATATTCGCCTTCCACCAGGGTCGCCTTTAACCAGTAGAGATAGTGTCCGAACCGGGAGTCGGCGGAAAAGTCTTCATTCCCTATAAATTCGAGGATTTCGGTCATAATAAGGGCTTCGGTGTTATCGAGAACGCTCATTTCTCCCCACTCTTTTTTCTTGCTGTAGTTCCACTGGAATTTGGGTTTTTTATTTTCGGTATAGGGGAGTTCTTTGGCGTCGAAGAAGATTTTAACGGGGCCGCCTTTGAAGAATTTTTCAAAGCCCAGGTAGAGGGTTTTGTTTTCTTCTTCGGGTTGGAGGAAGGGTGAGAAGAATTTATCGTCCAATTTCGCCGCCTCGGTATGGTCGATATATGCGAGGTTGTTATAAGTCAGGCACTGCTGCGGGAAGGTTTTAGCGGTTAATTCGTAACTGATGGAAATGCTGTTTACCACCGGGGGTTTGATGGTGCTTTTAGTGGAGATCAATTGTTGATCGATTTGCTGCGCCACTTGGGTGGAAGTTGCTTTTTCCGATAAAGTGGATTTCACCCGGGGGGATTGCGTCGTTTTTGTAAGCGAGTAGGTTTCTTTCCCGTAATCGCCGCCCACGATCCTTGCCCGGATCCAGTAATTCTTTTGCCCGGCCACTTCGGTTTCACCGATATCTTCCGGGAGTTTAAAAGTGATCTTCCCGCTTTCCAGGAGGTTTGCGGTTCCGTCCGTTACTCCCTTTAACGCCACCCACCCCTTGTTATTCCAGTATTCCCACGAGAGAGAGGGATTTAACACGGCTTCACCGGTCTCCGTACATTCATGCCAGGGATTTACGGTCTCATCCGTAAGGTCCTCCGTTCCTATGATGGAATTACGATTGCTGGCTGAAAAAACAACCAATTTTTCAATGTTGTTGATCTCATTAAAAGTAGGAAGTACAAAAGGTGAAAAAACAGGCTTTGAATACCCGGGTCTTTTTTCATCGGTCCAATATCGGTCATGCCCGGCGGAAATACTATATTTACAACTCCATGTGTGCCCGTCGGAGCCTCTAACATAAATGTATTCCTCACCGGGACTCTCCGAAGGATTAACGATATAACCATGGGGGGCGGAATCAATGGACACGCTGTCCGACGGCCGTCCCCAATCGTTCCAATTACAACCAAATTCGCTGTAAGTCTCACATCTCCATAAATTACCATCGGAACCTTTTAAAAAAACGATCCCGGCATATTCTCCGCCATGTTCCCGGTAACTTACCGCAAAAGGCCTTGAATCGACTTTAACACCGACAGCGGGCGGTCCATAATTAAACCATCTTCCGTTACCCCAATAATCCCGGCCGAATTCGTATAAATTCCCATCCTTTCCCTTTACAAAGACATTTTTGGTATACCCGCCTATATAAGGTGAAGAGTCAATCGATATCCCGGATGGTTTCCCGCGATCGATCCATATATCCTCGTTTGAATCCGAATCGTGGTAAAACTCATAAAGGGAGCCGTCCGAACCGGCGACAAACACTGCCGGCCGGTAGATTTTGGGTTCTGTAGAACCCTTATATATAGAGATTGCCGCGGGGTCAAACCGAACATTAATGCCCTCCCCGGGGGTGCCGTGATCGATCCACTCCATCTTTGACTCTCCCTTTTCCGTCTCAAAATAAAATTCAATAAGATGACCGTTTTCAGCACGGGCAAAAACCGATGCTTTTTCGACTCGCCTCTCAAGAACAATTTCTACCTCCCCTTGCTCTATTGTTTTAGACTCTTCTTTTATTACCACGTATGGTGTGGAGCCGGGAGCCAGCCTGGTATTAGGGGGACATCCAAAATCCTCCCAGGTATGTCCTTCGCTGGAACCGATTCCTACTCCAATCAATTGGCCGTAAGTTCCAATCGCAAAAACGGCAACAAAATGTCTCACGCCTTCGTAATAAAATGCCCTCAGTGTAATTGCGGAAGGCGGTCCGAGGGTTCCTATCTCTACGTCCAGGGTAACCTCCGCGTTTTTCTTGGAAAATATCTCTTTACCGGCCAGGGCAAAGGTATTGAACATCCGGGGCTCATTTCCAAAGGGATAGAACGGTTGAGCCGGATCGAGCGGGGTCTCTCCATTAAAGGCCTGATCCGGCTGCAGGTCCTTACCGGACGACTTGACGGTGAATACGATGTTGTCCAGCATGGGTAACTTGCGGGACTCGTTTACTCCTAAAGATTCAGTTAACCGGCAGCGAATCCACCGGCTGTCCTGTTCAAATATCTTTTTCTCCGTGATCTCCCCCTCTTCCGGCTTGACCAGGTCGATGATACCGCCGTTACTAAACCCGGCGGTCCCGTCGGTGAGACTAAAGGCACGCCACTCCTCGACTTTTTCCTCCTCTTTGAGGTCGTCTCCCTCTCTCTTTCCCCAATACTCCACGATGAAATCCAGGGGCGTCACACCTTCGGCGGTTCCCTCGCGGTGCGTGACATGAAGGCTAAACGCCGCCTTGCTCTTGATATTAAACAGGTCTTTATGTCCCAGGTAAATACTGTGCTCCTGCATGTTTTTCCCCTGGAAAAGATCGAAAGCATCGAGCTTTTGAACACCGGTCCCGGCGGGAAAGGAATTCAAAAGCCTGTCGGTAACCGTAACAACCGCCCCATTCACGGCGGCGACGATCACATACTCCAACGTTTTCCCGGTCCCGATCAACAGGAAATCTCCTTCCTCCAGCTCGGTCACATGGTCCAGTTGAAAATTCTTGCCTCCTTTGGACGGAGATGAGACAATGGTATAAATAACAGCGGTTTGACTCTTTTCCTTTTCATCCGGCTCTAAAAAACCGGGCGGCGGTAAATAAACGGCATCTTCGGCCGGGTCTACGCTTATTACCTGCTTTAACAGGCTGGGTACGGCCAGGAGGTTTTTCTCGATCTCAAAAGGAAGCTCCTCATGCTCCCCGGTTTTCGCGGCGGCGGCCCGGGTCCGCCGGGGAATCAAAATCTCTTTTTCAGTGCCCCCGGAAAGGGTAAAGGTAAGGGGCACGCGGGCCGGCTGCGCGGGGAGCCGTTGGATACCCAACATATCGAGAAAAGCGGCGAACTTCTGGCGGGGAACCTGGTTAAGACGTTTGGTGACCTCATCGGCAAGGTAAGGAAAAATCCTGAGAAGCGCATTACCGGGATCGTCTTCTTCGGTCCCCGCCCACTCGGGAGTATAAAAAGGAACCCGCTCATTAAGAAGCTTCAACAAGTCCCGCGCCCCCCGGGAATCTATTTTAGGCGGTTTGATCTTCATGGTTCTACCCTCCTGCTCCCTCTCGCATATAAAAGGGGTAAACGAGGTTAAAACGGCTGTTGGTGGTACGCACCCGGTAATCGATGGAAACGGGCAGCATGCCCCGGTCGGCCTTTTCGGAGGAAACTTCCACGTTGAGCAATTCTATCCGGGGTTCCCATACGGTAAGGGCCTCGCGAAC
>Ga0210365_11178217_pt1 | contig 11079 bp, 8 predicted proteins | sample S637metaT_FD_159655 | JGI IMG/M metagenome (GOLD analysis project Ga0210365, IMG submission 159655) | Metatranscriptome of estuarine sediment microbial communities from the Columbia River estuary, Washington, United States - S.637... | ecosystem: Environmental > Aquatic > Marine > Intertidal...
GTTCAATCCCTTCCCGGACCGCCCGCCTCACATTCCTGTCATCATAATTCTCACACCGGATAACCGCCACCGTCGATTTCATTTGTATTCTTATAAAATTTTTCCGTGTTTTTGCTTTTCTGTGTGTTCCGTGTGTTCGCCGGTACGTGGGCTCTCTTTTTAAAATCTTAAAACATCTCTTTTACGCTTTGGGAGTACTCGCTCTCGTTTCCTTTATCGTCCACCGCCGTGACCACGTAGAAATAGAGGGCCCCTTTTTGAACGTTTGTGTCTTTGTACTGCGTGCCGGTTATGTTATCGGCGATCATTTCGTATTCGGCTTCCTCCGAGGTTTTTCTATAGAGGCGGTAGTGAGAGATATCTTTATCCGGGACGGCTCTCCAGGTGAGGAACATATGGTCCGAGGCCCTGAAACCGACCAGGTTGATGGGAATCTCGGGAGCAAAGATATCGGTGACCGCTGCCGACACAATAGGGGAGGGGGCACTCTCGATGGCACCGGATAAAACCGCGGTAACATAATATTGATATTCCCCGTCCCTGCCGGTATCGAAATCCTCATAATACTCGGTCAACACCTGGTTAAAATTAATTCTCCGGAATTCTTTATCTTCCTCTTCCCCCGGTTCGGTTTCCGCCGCTGTTGTTTTTCCCGTATCGCCGGTATCGCCGGTTTCGGCTTTCGGTTCTTTTTTTGTCGGGATTACTTTCTTGAATATCTTATAACCCCCGATATTGGTTATCGGCACTCCCGCCGCATCCACCTGGGGTTTGGTCCATGCCAGTTTGATCAATTTGTTTTCAATCGTGACATTCAGACCTTCCACCGGGTTTACCGGTGTCGCGGTGACCATCGATATCACCGGGCTGAGAGTCGATTTTTTCTTTCCATAGAAATAACGGACGGCAAGCCAATGGGATTTGGCCGTCAAGTCTTTTGTCTCAAACGGAATATCTACAAAGAAAGCCAGGGGTTCGTCTTTTTTCTTTTGCTTGAAGCCGAATTGAGCGGGATTTTTTGTCATCTGGACGGTCTCGTCGGAATAAGGGGAAACCTGTTCCATGGTCAGTTTTCTCAGCAGTGATGACTTTTTCAGGAATTTCCCGCCCAGTATCTCTTTTGGTGAGTAACGAACTTCAATCCTGGTGATTTTTTCAAGCTCCAGTTCCGTTTTCCTGTCCGACAATTTCCGGGGAAAATCCCATTTCAACCGGATGTTATTGCCCACCTGGGAAACGGTTACATTTTCAGCCATCCCGGGCAAAATCTCCGGTTCCAGTTTCAGCGGTCCCTTTTTCCCGCAGTATGCCCCGTTCATCGATATCGATAGAAACAATGCGATCAAAATAAATTTTTTAAACATTTTTTATTCCTTTTAAAGAATGTATTTACTTAAATCCGTATCCTGTGCGATATCCTGGACTTTGTCCTGGACATCGGCCTTGTCGATGGTAACATCTTGCTTTTCCATGTCACACGCATTAAAGGATATCTCTTCGATAACCTTTTCCATGATAGTATAGAGTCTTCGGGCGCCGATGTTTTCCGACGTCGAGTTCAGGTGAACCGAGATACGTGCCACTTCTGCGATGGCATCTTCGGTATATTTCAGATCGAGTTCTTCGGTGCTCATCAGGGAAGCGTATTGCTTTACCAGGGCGTTTTTCGGTTCCGTGAGGATTTTTACAAAATCAGACTCGCTCAGGGAATCCAGTTCCACCCGGATGGGAAACCGTCCCTGCAGTTCCGGTATAAGGTCCGACGGTTTGGCCACGTGGAACGCCCCGGCACCGATAAACAGGATATGATCGGTTTTAACCATTCCGTATTTCGTATTTACCGTGGTACCTTCAATGATCGGGAGCAGGTCTCTTTGAACGCCTTCCCTCGATACCATGGGACCGCTTCCGCCGCCTTCCCTTCCCGCTATTTTATCGATCTCATCGAGAAACACGATGCCCATCTGTTCCGCCCGCTGAATGGCGATGTTGGAAACCTGGTCCATATCGAGCAGCCGGTTTTGTTCTTCTTTGACCAAATAGTCCAATGCTTCATCCACGGGCATTTTTCGTTTTTTCGGTTTCCCCCCGAACATATTGGGCATCATTTCGCTGATACTGATGCCTATCTCTTCGACGCCGGATGATGAGAAAATCTCGAAAGGGGCCATTTGTGAGGATTTCACTTCCAGTTCCACGAACCTGTTGTCCAGTTTACCTTCCACCAGTTTTTTTCTCAATTTTTCTTTGGTTTCCGAGAAGCGGTCGTTTTCCAGGTCTTCCAGTTCCGCGGCGGGTCCCTTGGCTTTTTTGGGTGTAGGGAGGAGTAGGTCGAGGATTCGTTCTTCGGCGTTTCTCTGGGCTTTTTCTTTATTGGCTTCCATTTTTTCCGCTTTTACCAGGTCGATGGCGATTCGAATCAGGTCGCGGACGATAGATTCCACGTCCCTGCCGACATAGCCGACTTCGGTAAATTTGGAGGCTTCTATTTTGATGAAAGGCGAACCCGCCAGTTTTGCCAGTCGTCTGGCGATTTCGGTTTTTCCCACGCCGGTGGGACCGATCATCAGGATATTTTTAGGCATAATATCGTCGGCCACTTCTTTGGGTAGTTTTTGTCTGCGGACCCTGTTTCGCAGGGCGACGGCCACTGCTTTTTTTGCTTTGTTTTGGCCGATAATATAAAGGTCCAGCTCTTTCACGATTTCCTTTGGTGTTAAAGAGTGGCTGTCTTTTTTAAGGCTTGGTGATTCGTTTTCCATTACTTCCATTACAGTACCTCGATCGTAAATTTTTTGTTGGTATAAATACAAATATCCGCGGCGATACCCAGGGCGTTTTCCACGATTTCCCTGGCATCCAGGTCGGAGTGGCGTTTAAGGGCCAGTGCCGCTGCCTGGGCAAAGGGTCCGCCGGAACCGATGGCCAGGATATCTTCATCCGGTTCGATAACGTCTCCCGAGCCCGAGAGGATGAATAGTCTTTCTTCGTTGGCCACGATGAGCATGGCTTCCAGGCGTCTCAGGATTTTATCCGTTCGCCAGTCCCTGGACATTTCGATGGCGGCGCGGGAGATATTGCCGTTGTATTCTTCCAGTTTTCCTTCGAACCGCTGAAAGAGTGAAAAGGCATCCGAAGTAGACCCGGCAAACCCGGCCAGGACTTTATTATTATAGAGTCGCCTGATTTTTTTGGCGGTGTGTTTTAGCGCGGTATTTCCCAGTGAGACCTGCCCGTCCGCCCCGATAACCACGGAATCTTTATGCTTAACGCATAAAACCGTTGTGCTGATAATCTTATTTTTTTTTCTTTTCGTATCCATACGCCCATTTTATATTTTTTTGACTTAATAGTCAAATATTAATTGAAAGTAAAGGGGCCGGCAAGTTTCGCGATAGGGGCGTGGAAATCCTTCTTTTCGAATTTTTCTTGAATTTTGGCATGAAATGAATTAAAATAAAAATTATGAGTGAGGCGAAAATTTTTTTATTGAGTAAAGATGATAAATGTTGATATTTTAAAACAGTTTCGGAACGGACACTTTGATCGTCCGAAGAACAACAGGAAATTTTTCGCTTATGGAGATAGATTTACAGGGAAAGAATTCCTGGAGAGTGGGGAACCCACTCTCTATTCTTCACGATCTTTTCTGAATAAAATAATAGAATGTTATTGGGATATCGTTTGCTGCAGGAAAAAGATCGACCTTCCCGTGCGTGAAACGCCTTTCTCCTTTTCGCGGCTTCCTAATAGGGAGAGTAGACTGGCAATAGAAATCGCCGGTCTTGTCGGAAACATGGACGTGGTCGAAGCGGGCTACTATATAAGTTCAATATATGCCAGGCTGATTCCACCTGACCGAAGGTCGTCGTTAGGGGTTTTTTATACTCCCCCGGCAATAGTAAATCGTCTCATCGATAATGTAACGGAAAGTGGTTTTGACTGGAAAAGGGGCAAAATCCTGGACCCGGCATGTGGTGGAGGCGCTTTCCTGGCACCTTTGGCACTAAGATTATTACAGGAATCCGGGAAAAAGGATTTTTTTCAAGCAATCGAAGATATTGAAATAAGACTGAAGGGATATGAGATAGACGATTTTGCCGCATGGATGTCGATGGTCTTCCTCGATGCCGCTCTTTTGGATGCATATAAAGTCGTAAAAAGAAGGATAAAGAATATCGTCGAGGTCCGCAATACGTTGACGTCCGCCGTTGAGGGACAAGAGTTCTATGACTTGATTATTGGGAACCCTCCCTACGGAAAGATTTTCCTCCAGCCGCATTTGAGGAAATTTTACTCCCGCTCATTGTACGGGCATGCGAATCTATACGGTCTGTTCATCGATGCCGCGTTGAGATTGTCCAATCCAGGTGCGTTGATTGCTTTTGTTACTTCGACTTCTTACCTGGGCGGTAAATATTTTAAATCTCTCAGGAAATTGCTCATGGATGAGGCGTCTCCTGTTTTGATGGATTTTTTCGAAGAGAGGAAAGGAGTTTTTGATGAGGTCTTGCAAGAAACGATGATAACCCTTTTCAAGAAAGATTTACAGGGTGAAACCGGGATAAATATAAATACCCTTCGTTCCAACGGGAAGGAAGCGTCCGTTGCGGTTGAGCATATCGGGAGGTTTTTTTTAAGTGGCCGGGAAGATGAACCGTGGAAAATTCCCAGGGAAAAGATGCACCTGGTGTTGTTTGAAAAAATTAAAGATATGAAAAATCGGCTGCGAGACCTGGGTTATACAGCCGTGACCGGTCAACTTGTATGGAACAGGCATAAAGATCAGTTGAAACATGAGCGAGGTATCGATACGTTTCCGTTGATTTGGGCGGAATCGGTTTTGAGTGATGAAACATTCAAATTCAATTTCGGTCAAAAAAACCATACGCCTTATTTTAAATTAAAAGAGAAACAGGAGTACCTTTTAACAAAAGATACTTGTTTGTTGGTGCAGCGGACCACGGCAAAAGAGCAGAGAAGACGGATTGTCGCGGCTATATTACCGGGATCCTTTCTAAAGAAATACAAAGGGGTTGTGGTGGAAAATCATTTGAATATCATTAAGCCCAGGGTTAAAGAGACACCGGTTTCTTTGGAAGCGTTAAAGTATATTCTGAATTCCCGGACGTTGGATATGGTTTTTCGCAGCATTAACGGCAGTGTTGCCGTGTCTGCTTATGAAATCGAATCGTTACCCATGCCTGATCCGGATCAGGTGCAATGGATAGAGAAAATGATTGAAGAAAGAACCTCCAAAGAGAAAATCGAAGAAAAATTAGCTGAAATCTACGGGATTAATGATGTCGTTACCTGAACTACCGCCCCTGAAATTGATTAGAGAACGTCTGCCGCTCATTTTCCCCGAAGGGATAGAGAACAGGAATTATGTTATCCGTGAGATTGCCGCTAAAACTATTTTTGTGATGTTTTATGTGGGTGCCGTGGAAGGCAGTGACATTTACGTCAGGCCTGACCAGGTTACCAAAATGACCGATGAAGTCTCTCTTAGAGTGTCTGAAGCTAAACGGATTGAATGGGGAAGGGACTCGTTAACACCGGGTAGAATGAAAGATGTTCCCAATTGCTGGTATGCCGCCAATACCCGTGAGCCCATCAGGGATGAGACCTTGAGATCAGGATTAATTCAATTAAATGCTGTTAAGGAGCGGAGAGACCTTCCCACTACTTCATCAAAACCCCGGTATGCTCTGAGGAAAGATTTTGCCGAACTTTTCGAGAGTCGTTTAAGTGGTTTGAAACTGTCGGATAATATCAGGAAATGGCAGGAAAAATCGTTGTCTCCGGGTGCCCTGGCTCGATTGAAACTTGTAAGGAAAGGGATTGTTGCCTCAGAATCCGGGAAGGAAATCCTGGTGAGGTTCCCGAATGGGGAAACCAGGAAAATGGCAGTGGGGCCGAGTTCCGTAATAAGTAAAGCGGTTATAGAGGAATTTGCCCTGAAATTTTTAAAAAAGCCGGGTGTCATATTCTTGAGTGAATCCGGTAAGAAAGTTGTTGCAAGGGATGATGAATTAGCGGCCTCCATCGGTTTAAAGATTGAGGCCGATAAAAATCTGCCGGATATTATCCTGGTGGATATCGAACCGGAGAGTCCGCTAATTGTATTTGTAGAAGCAGTGGCGACCGATGGCCCTATTAACCGAATGCGGAAGGATGCACTTCTCGATATTGCATTAGGTGCCGGGTTTCACAAAGGGCAAGTGGCTTTTGTAACGGCGTTTATGGACAGAGTAAGCACCCCTTATCGGAAGCTTTCATCCGTTCTCGCCTGGGGAACCTTTGCATGGTTTGCCTCCGAACCCGATAATATTGTTATCTTTAAAGAAAAATCGGGTAAGCATAAAAAAATGCTTCACCAGTTAATGTCACTCTTATAGATACGTTTTACCACTCTTAAAAATTCCAACGTTATGTCGCCGATAAAAATATCATTTATTCTTTATCGATGGCTTCAAGCTGCTCTCTTAACCGGTCCTCAATGTCCAGGATCGAGGCTTCGTCGGTATACCGCGTGGTGTCGAAACGGGACATATTGGTGAGCACTTTTAGAAATTTCGTGATCTTATCAACCGAATTGACGGCTATGTCCAGGTAATTTGAAACGGTGTTCTCATTTTCAATCACCTTTCCTTTGGCGATGGACCGCTGAACCCGTTCAGCCCCACCCACGATAACGGCCGATGCGTTGTTAATGTAATGAGCCAATGTCGCGGCAATGGTCCGAAGCGATTCCAGCGCCGCCGCTTTAACCTTGTCGCTGGCAATCTGCTCGTGCATCTTCCGGTTTTCCTCCAACATCTGTTCGGCCAAAATGAACTGCTCGTATATCAAATTGTTGGCCGCTTTCAGGAGATCGGTCTCGGAGCCGATTTCGATTTCCAGTAAGCTTGATTCTTTCATCAACAAGTCCAATGTTTTCGACTGCAATTCCGCCAGGCTAATGGGACCGAATCCCAATGATTCGGCGACGTCAAAAGATTTTATGATCGTTTTTGTGTCGAGTTCCCGCATCAATGGAGTGTGAGAATCCGCGATCATGTTTCCCAGGATGAGGATACGCGCCAACCGTCCTTCGGGCATTTCCTCCGTTTGCGAAAGTGTAGAGTGATGTTGGGCGATGGCCTCCCCCATGAATTCCGGCAGTTTCCATAAATTCAGGATGAATTGCGCTACCCGCACGTGATTCGTGCCCAGGTGGGTTTCCTCTGTTTTAATAAGGTCCTCCCCTGCTTTCACTTTTTCCCAGATCGTTTTCAATATTTCGGGGAATTGGGATTCCAGGATAAGGAGTCCGAGATCATGAATGAGGCCCAATACGAAGGCTTCTTCAACGGGGTGGTAATTACAGCCCCGGGCGATTTCCCGGCAGGCGATAGCTGTTTCCAGGGAGTGTCTCCAGAAAAGTACACGATCGATGACTATTTTTTCCCCCCCGAACAGTTGATGCACGCCCGCTGACAATGCGATGGCCTTAACCGCTCGTATCCCCAGTTGTACCACGGCATAGCTGACGGTACCGATCTTACGGGTACGCTTATAGAAAGGAGAATTGACCACGCGCAGCAGGTGCGTAGTTAAAGCCGCATCTTTCGATATGATTTCGGCCAGTTCTTTCGAGTCGGCGTCGTCCCGTGACGCCGCCCGGATTACCTGTGCCAGCACCTGTGGAAGCGGTGGTACGCCTTTGCTTTTTTTCAACCGTTCTAAAGTTTCTTCTTCGGTCATTTCGATTCACGTTTCATATTGTATCTTATATTTTAAATGAAATCATCGATTATTGCAACCGGGGTCTCGATAATTCCCGCGAATTTTGTGCTTGACATTTGAATAGAGGACCATGTATAATTTAAAATATCTGGGAAACAGGAGTCATATTACGAGGTAAAGATACCGGAGATCGTTGTGCGAAAGATAAACGTTCGCTTACCGATCAAGGAGAATGGCCGATGGCCGATATAAAGATGGAAAATATAAAGAACCGTGCCTTTGATTCGGCGGTGGATGCTGTCTTGCTAGCGGATATCGCGGATAACGTCCTGTATGTCAACGACGCTTTTCACAAATTGTGGGGGTGTGACGATAAATGCGAGATCGTGGGTAAACCGGTTACCGAACTGTGGAAAGAAAAGGAGGAAGCGTTAACCGTATTGGCAGGATTACGCATCAAAAAAACCTGGCTTGGCGAAATCACGGCATTAAAGAAAGGGGGAACGGAGTTTGATGCCCGGCTGGCCATGAACCTGGTGGAAGAACCGGACGGGACGCCTATCGCGGTAATGGCAATATTTACGGATATTACCACGCGGAAACGGTTCGATCGACTTCAGGAACTGATGTTCCGTATTTCCGAGGAAGCAAGTACCTCGCAGAACCTGGATAATCTCTATAAGAATATCCACGAGATCGTCAAAAGTTTAATCCCGGCGGACAATTTTTATATTGCCCTTTGCGATGAAAAAAAGGGGGTGGTTGAGTTCCCTTATTCCGTGGATGAGAAGGACCTCGAATACAAACCGATCAAGCCTGATAAAAGCCGGACCGGGTATGTTATCGAAACCGGTAGGCCGCAGTTGATATCGGGGGAGATATTCGAGGAACTGCGGCAAAAAGGAATATTGGAGCATGTGGGGACGCCGTGCAAATACTGGCTTGGCGTTCCACTGAAAACCACCGGGGATAATATCATCGGGGTATTGGCCGTGCAAATATATAATGAAGGGCAGGCGTATACCGAGGACGATAAAAATATGCTTGTCTATGTCTCTACCCAGATCGCCATGGCGATCCAGCGGAGGAGGGAGGAAGCAAGAAAGGAAGTAATGTTGAATGAAATCCACCACCGGGTGAAAAATAATTTCAATTTTATTTCCAGCCTGCTGGAACTCCACGGACGCCGGGTGAAAGACCGACTGGTCAAGGAACACCTGCAAGTTGCCCAGGATCGCATCCACTCGATGGCTGTGGTACACGAAGAGTTGTACCGCTCCGAGAACCTCTCGGATATCGATTTCGGGAGGTATATCAGGGTGCTGACCGATTCCCTGCTGGGATCCCACGCCGCGAATCCCGATGAGATTATTTTAACCATTAACATAAAGAATGTTTTCCTTGACATTGAGAAAGCCATTCCCTGCGGCCTGATCATAAACGAGTTGTTTACCAATGCGTTAAAATATGCGTTTCCCCCGGACCGGGGGGGATCGGATACACGGAGGAATGAGATTTTCATCAAATCCTACCGGGGGGACGCTGGCGGGTTCGTATTAAGTATAAAGGACAATGGGGTCGGTTTACCGGAAGACGTGGATGTTGAAAATACCCCGTCCCTTGGATTTCGAATCGTACGATTGTTAACCCGGCAAATCCACGGGACGTTTGAGGTGGACCGAAGCAGTGGGCTGGCTGTTACGGTAAAATTTGAAACATAAACCCAGGGAGAAATACGGATGAAAGAAAATAAAAAAGTGATATTGATCGTGGAGGATGAGCAGATCGTGGGGGAGAATTTGAGAGAGAGTTTGATCGAAAACGGGTATTCCGTCCCCGTTCTTCCCTGCGTCACTGGCGCAGAGGCGGTACAAAAGGCCAGGGAGGTGCAGCCTGATCTGGTACTGATGGATATTAAGTTAGAGGGTGAGATGGATGGCGTGGACGCAGTGGAGAGAATTCGTAAATATGTGAATGTCCCGGTGATCTACCTGACCGCTTATTCTGATGAAAGCTTCTTGGAGCGGGCGGAACGCACCGGTCCCTCCGGTTATATCAATAAACCCTATAAAACAAACGATGTGCTGGCCAATGTTAGGATGGCTCTGTATAAACATGAAATGGAAATTATTAAAACAAAAAAGAAGGATGCGGAAGTAGAGGAATTCATCGCCCGTATTACCCATGAGATGAGGAATCCATTGGGCGTGATTATGGGATACAGCACAATGCTTAAAGATTTCGGCGCCACGGAAGAGCAGTTAAAATTTATTCAAAGGATCAAGAGTTCAACTGAGAAGACGGCAAGGCTTGTGGACGACCTACTTGATTATTCCAAAATGAAAGTGGGTAAATTCACTATGGAACCGAGAGACTTTGACTTCCGGGAAACAATGAACCATCTTTTCGATACCTACTCCCGGATGTTCGGGGAAAAGGGAATCGAGCTTCACCTGGACGTCGCTCCCCAAGTCCCAGAATTTGTCACCGGGGACCCGGTGCGCCTCGAACAGGTGCTCGTGAATCTCCTGGGAAATGCATTGAAATTTACAGAAAAAGGTGCTTGTCGGATTGCTGTGGGCCGTAAATCATCGACGGAGAAAAGGAAAGTAGGAAAAAACAATGTTACTCTTCTATTTTCCGTGAAAGATACGGGTATCGGTATCCCGGAAAATAAGAAAGAAGCGGTATTCGAAGCCTTTGAACAGGCCGACCCGTCTCATACCGGCAAGTATGGTGGAACCGGTCTCGGTCTGGCCATTACAAAACAATTGGTGGAAATGATGGACGGAAAAATATCCGTGGAAAGCAAACCGGGGAAAGGAAGTACGTTTACCTTTACGGCGGTTTTTGGAACTGGAAAGAATGGTGGGAAAGATGAATGACGGTAAGGGAAAAACGGTCCTTCTGGTGGATGATGATGTTTTTTCTTCCAGTCTTGTGGAAGAGGATCTCGAACTGGCAGGTTTTGACGTATTGACTGCCAGGACCGTTTCCGAGGCAAAGAAAGTCATCGAAACCAATGCCGTTGATGTGGCTGTTCTCGACATTATGCTGCCTCCCGGAAAAGACGATGATATCGATCTAAAGGACATGCGCCATACCAGGGGAGGACACCGGTCCGGGCAGGCGCTTGCTGCTTGGATAAAGAAAAATTATCCCCACATATTATTCTTTGCTTTTTCAATGGTCGATTCAATGAAAGTGAAGCAGTGGTTTGAGGAAAACGGCAGCGGGTTTCTAAACAAAAGGCTCAAATCTTCCGATGTCGTTAGGTTTATCTGTAAAATTACAGGTGTGTCTTTAACCGGTCCGAAGTGTTTTATCGTTCATGGGCATGATGAAACA
>Ga0210365_10438669_pt1 | contig 11074 bp, 14 predicted proteins | sample S637metaT_FD_159655 | JGI IMG/M metagenome (GOLD analysis project Ga0210365, IMG submission 159655) | Metatranscriptome of estuarine sediment microbial communities from the Columbia River estuary, Washington, United States - S.637... | ecosystem: Environmental > Aquatic > Marine > Intertidal...
ATTTGCTCTTGAAAAACTGAATCGATTACGTATTCAAGAACCACGAGGGAAGTATATGGAATTTTCCTTGTTGTGATCTAATTTAAACGCAAATATTATTACCTATGCCCGATAGTCATGTATTATTGTATTTTTTACAATAAAACTTCCATAATTTTATGCATACCTCTTGGAATACATCTTCTATCTCTCCCTGAATATAAACCTTACTTTTGATATTAAACCGAATAATTTTTTTATAGAATTTAATATTTAATAATTCTCAAAAAAGGTCCTTCATCGATTTCACACACAATGAAATTTACCTTCCTAATAATCCGCCTTGTTAGCTATTTTAACCATACACCTTCATCAACGCACATAATGACAGCAGATTTATCCCCTAAGTTTACCAGAAATTCAATTTATAACGTTTTATTTCTCTAAAAGGCCCAAATAACCGGACCGATGCCGTTTGTCCATGTTTTGCTTTACCATACAACCGACTGGAAAGCCAAGAAATTTGTAAGGAGCCAACTATGGATCGGAACACTTTTCAGGATATAGAGATAGATACAGATAACATATTAGAATATCAGGCAAATTTCTTATATACCACTATTTTTAAAGATGATTTACCCAGACATTTTGAGGTTTTCGGCAAATCAGGCAGCGGTAAGACAAGGGCTATTTTAGCACTTTTAATATCAATCAAGGATGAAACAAAGAAAAATAAGGGGGAATAAAATGGATTTCGACACTGGCGACTATGACGCCGACTGGAACAGTGACTCTGACGAGAATGCCGACGGTGAAATGTCGGATGATGGCTCGGCCGCTGAATCTGATTACGAACTCAACCTGGACGATGCCGACCAGATACTGGAGACTGGACAGGATTGCACCCCTGATTACGGCTATGATGTCGAATGTGCCCTCGATAGTCAACTTTACCATTGCTGGAACGGATTAGGTAATTTCTATGAATACGGCCACTATGATGAATTAGGCCCGAATGACGAACAACCAGAGCAAGATTCCGATGATGCTGATGAGGTTGAGAAAGAATCACCCGCACAAGATTCCGATGATACTGAAAATTCCAATAATGACGAAGATTCTGATCTTCGTAAACTAGGACATCTGCCTCGCAAATCAATATTCACAAACGATTGCAGCCCTCATTTCTTAGAACCTCATAATGAACACCGACCGAGAACGAATCAGCCTGAATCGATTGGCAACATCTTACGCCGGGTTTTGGGTCTGAAAAAAAAGAAAAAAGAGGAACGCCCTGAAGGTTACATTCCTGATGAACAGCTCGATTGGATGTTGGAAAAAAATGAAGATGAACTCGAAGAAGCTGACGAGATTGAACTGTCGGACGACGAAGATTGGCTAACTGAGGATGAACGTAAAGGTAGAGGCACCTGGTCACATGGTGAAGGTTCAGGTGCGTTTGGCGGTCGGGGGTAACTGATGGCTCATTCATTCAACCAAAACCAAAGATTTACAGGCACTCCCCCTAATGTTGGTCAAATCTTCCAGGTTAGAAGCGTTAATTACATCGTAATTGACTACCCTGGCAAAATGATACCTGACAATCTACCTATCCCTGTTAACCTTGAAGCCATCATGGGAATGATCCCGCCCAACATATATATAGATAACTGGATCTTCAGGGTACTGATAAAAGGTGGTTGTGGTTGCCTGCTCACTGTAGACCGTGCAGAAAGACAATTTCTACGCTGGAACACCACATCGCATACAAATCAACACACTTGCAAATATCATAAACGCGTCTGTGAGGGCGAAGAATGCGGTAAGACTTTGTGCATCGCCGGTAATGCTGACGGTTTCCTTTTCAAGATGGATGATATCAAAGCCTGGCTCTGCCCTGATTGTTACTCGGATTGGAAAAAACGCTACAAACGGCAACGATTCTGGCAAGATTTTAGGAGGAGCTTTCTGAAATGAAAAAAAATACAAGATTCAACTATTTCGACAAATTGAAAATGTCAAGCTGGTAGCTTCATCCTGAGTTCCAGCTAGAGATGCTAAACGCCCAGGCAACGGGCGATTACAGCTTCATTGAAGATGTGTGCATCAACCAATCGGAATTCTTAACCGCCGACATAGCACAGACTAATTACGAGGCTCAGCTTGCCCAACAAGATCCATTTTATCCTCGTCCGACTAACCATGAATTTCTCGGCAGTATTTTGGTTGCATATATTTTGGATCTGATAACTGGCACAGTCTTATCGACATTCCGCCTATCAATCCAAGACTTGATACGTCACTTAACAATTTTCGGCAAGACTGGCGACGGTAAGACCAACGCAATACTCGCTCTTATCATGTCGATTATATTCTCTCTCTCCGACATGGTTAAGATTTGGGTATTCGAACCTAAACGGGAATACAGGAAATTCCTTCACCCTCGCTTCTTGACACTTACTTTCCGTGACTTCATCGACGAGATGTTTTGAACCGCCAACGGATAGGATCAACATTTTCGATTATTGTGAAAAAGCAGCGCAGAATGCTGCAACCGAGCTTTATTTCCAGACAGGCGGTAAGGACGTATTAGGTATTGCGATTGATTACGTCAGAAATAAGATGCACCAGCCATACCCTACACATGAACAGATCTTGATAGCGCTTAACCATCTGAACAAATCTGCCAAGACATATCCGGAAAAAAACGCCATTGGCAGTTTGACACTTCGTTTCAAGACCCAAGTTTGACAAGATAAGGAAAAAGCACCTTATAAGACCCCGATGTCAGAACTTCAGAAACACAACATCATCTTTGAATGGGGCAACGAGACGATGGATAGATTGATGTTCGAGATCACCAAACTGGTCGGTAAACTCCACACATACAAACAATATGAGGATAGCCCTTATATCCATATATTGGTTTTTGAAGAATCCAGCCGACCTTTAGCCCCGAAAGCGGGCGACTTCGGCGAACCTATCCTTGAGACATTATCGCGACTGGCCAAGATACGGATTCCGGCAGATTTTATCCGATAGTAACGAGTGGTATGAATCCGCTCGACCAGCTTTTTGCTCCGTAGCTTCATCAGGTCAGAAGAGGCTTGCCGGCGAGTGTACGTCCCTGCATCGATAGGATGTAATTGGCGTGTTTTTTCAGCAAGCTCTCTGACAGTGAAGCCTTGGGGTTTGGCAGCCAGTGCCAGCACGGTTTGGCTGACGGCCTGTATTCGTTTATGGGGACGATTTTGGTAACCAAAAATAATGCACAGTTTTGCCACATCCAGGTATGGCCAGGTTCGCTCTATCAGGCCCTGGTGGACGGTATCGAGCACTGTGCCGCGGGTAAAAATTAGAAACAATACCTGATAATGCCGATTTTATGACAAATATATTTCTGCCAATTCGTGCTTGCGGGTACCGGGCACACAATAGATGACCGGCGCTGCATTTTTCTTGGCCCAGCCTCGCAGGCAGCGGCTGTTTCGGCCGGCCATGTCCTGCAGATGTTGTTGGTCCAAGCTGTCGTCAGAACCGTCGAGCCTGCGCCACCATGTCGAAAGTCACCGTCTAGTTGTCCCAGGGGGAAGTAATCATTGAGCACAATGCGGTCTGCACATTCGTAGTGGCCATCGAGCAGCTTTTTATGGTATATGGTGTAATTATCTTGTGGGTTTCATGATAATATTATTTTCCTTAATGGTCATAGCTGTCAGAAAACCGTGGAGAGGAAAGTGTTACCCTCTCTTCTTAATTTTGTTCGAATTTATATTGACCTATTACACTGGAAGACATAATACCTGAGATCAAACTTAATAAGGAGGTAATTGGAATGAAAAAAGTATTAACCAGTCTCCAGGAGGCGGCCGGGCTTGTCGAAGACGGCGCCCTGGTGACCTTTGGCGGGGCCACATTCAGCCGGGCTCCGATGGAGTTTGTGCGGGAGCTGGTTCGCCAGGGAAAGAAAGATCTAACCCTGATTGATCGCGAGCCGGCCATGGACTTTGATCTGCTCATCGGTGCGGGCTGCGTGAAAAAAGTCCGGACGGGGATGCTGGGCTTTGAGGTTTTTGGGATGGCGCCCAATTTTCGTAAAAAATCCGAAAGCGGTGAGCTGGTTACCAAAGAAGGCGCCTGCCAGCCGATTATTGCCGGCTTTCGGGCCGCGGCCATGGGGCTGCCTTCGATTCCGATCAAGGGCATGCTGGGCTCCGACCTGCTGACCATCAGTGAGGTGATTGGGAGTCAAAAACAGATCCAGGATCCGTTTACCGGTGAGACGATGATTGCGGTCCGAGCAATTGAGCCGGATGTTGCCATTATTCATGCTCAGAAGGCGGATGTATTCGGCAATGTCAGAATCGAAGGTCCCCTTTACGAAGATGTCATTAAAGCCAAAGCAGCCAAGAAGGTGGTGGTGACGGTGGAAGAGGTGATCCCCAACAATGAGATTCGAAAAATGCCGGAGGCTACAACACTTCCCCATTTCATTGTCGACGCTGTAGTGGAGGCCCCCAAAGGAGCCTATCCGTGTTCCTGTTTTAATTACTATGATGTGGAATATGGTCACATCCAGGAATACCTCAAAGCAGTTGCCAAAGATCAATTCAAAGAATATCTGGACAAATATGTTCACAGGAGGGAAAGTCCATGAACGTTAAAATCGAAACACCGGAAATGATGATATATGCCATGGCCTCGGAAATCGAGAATTTCGACACCGTTTTACACGGTGTTTCCTCACCGCTGCCGATTTTGGCCATGAGTGTGGCCCGCAAAACCCACGCCCCGGATATGGCTTATATTTCCGGTGCCGAAGGGGTGGATCCCGAACTGAACAGAATTTACCCCTCTTCCTTCGATGTGCGGCTCAATCGAAATGCAGTGGCCTACTTCGGCCTGCACGAAGCCTTCGATCTGGCCCAGCGGGGAGAATTGAATCTGATGTATCTGGGCGCTGCCCAGGTCGATCGTTATGGAAATACAAACCTCAGTGTGATCGGGGATATTGAACGACCCAAGGTGCAGCTTCCGGGGGGCGCGGCCTCTGCTTTCTTGATGCCGATCACACCCAAAGTTGTCATCTGGGTGACCCGGCATACCAACCGAGTCTTTGTCGAAGAGGTGGATTTTGTTACCGGCCAGGGCTATAATCATCGCGAGGATGAATATAAAAAGAATGAAATTGTGGTGATATCCAATCTGGGGATAATGAATTTCAAAAACCCGGACCGCGTGATGCAGATTCAACATTATCATGCGGGTCACAGTGTTGATGAGATCAAGGAAAACACCGGCTTTGATATCCGGGTCGCTGCGGATGTCAGTGAGAGCACTTCGCCGGGGCCGAATGTTATTAAACTGATTAATGAAATAGACCCCGACGGCGTTCGCGGCAGTGAATTTCATCAAAGGTAAAATTTTTAAGCTACGTTCCCGCCATCGCACCAGGAGCAGATGAAGATTTGGGAAGCGGAAGGAGAATAATAAATGGAAACATACACCGGTAGACAAAGGGTTTCCGGGGCATTTAAAAAGACCTTTACCGATCAGGAAATTCAGACAGATCGACTCCCTGCGTATCCGATCATGGGTCAATGTAATGCCCAACTGGTAGGGGCCTCAATCAAAGAATTTATACTCAACCCTGAAATTTTCATTAAGGCCCAGGTGGCTGCCTATGAGCGCTACAAACCGGATATCGTCGTCATGCAGGGGGATTTGCTCATGGAAGTTGAGGCCATGGGAAATGAACTCAAATTTCCCGAAGACAGCCTGTGCATATCCAAGAAAGTAGCCCTGGAAGAAAAAGGAAAGTTAAGCAGCCTTGAATTAATCGATCCCCACAAAGACGGCCGTATGCCGAATTATCTGCATGTTCTGGAGGAAACCGGAAAGATCATTATCGACTCCATCGTTTCGGCTGTGATAGCCGGCCCCTGGACCCTTGCGATCGGTCTCAGGGAGGCTGAGGTGCTTTTGCGCGATGCCATGAAGGATCCGGATTATGTCCACGAACTCATGGAGTTTACCACCCAACAAGCGATCCGTTCCGGTGAAGCTGTATATCCCCTTAAGGTCGGGCTCAGCTATTCGGAGGCCCCGGCTTCGTGCAGCCTCATCTCACCGAGGATCTATCGGAAATTTATTTTTCCTTACCACAAACGCATGGTCGATCATTTCAAGGAAAAAAAAGTCGGGGTAGGACTGCATATTTGTGGTTTTGCGACGCCCATTCTGGAAGATATCGTCAATACAGGGGTAACCAATATCAGCATTGATGCGCCTTCGGATCTGGCCAAGGCTGCGGAAGTATGCAAGGGGAAAGCCGTGCTGCTGGGCAACGTCAACACCAATCTGTTTTACTCCGGCACCCGGGAGCAAATGGAGCAGTCCATCAAAGATTGTCTGGCCGCGGCGCCCAAAGACAGTGGCTTTATTCTGGCTTCCGGCTGCGAAGTGCCGGGTGTCGCACCACCGGAAAAGGTGGACTTGTTTATGGAATTAATTAACGCACTATGTAAGTATTAATTAATCTCAATCCCACAATCAGCGACCACCAGCAAGCTGGGGTATGAGGATGGCCCCTGGAGGGGGCCGGCGCCGCCTCTGCTGGTGGCCGCTGATTATCATTTCATAAGCCGCCGGCATCGATCGAGTTTGCACCCATCAAGCATGCCCTCGCGGTAACGGCAGAACCTTTTAAATTCTCACTCCGATAGGTCGGGGTGGCTTATGAATTGAGTTATGATGGTCAAAGGAGATGGCCGTCACCTCAACGATACTGATGAAAAAACGGTAATTCAAGATTGTATCTACCGCAGATTTGGCCCAATATAAAAAAGAGGGACAATATCATTGAAAGAAACACAAACTCTTCAAAAGGAACTAAACCGTTTAAAAGACGAAAAGGCTGCCCTTCAAGTTCAGAGCAGACTGCTTGAAAAGTTTGTGACTCTAGCCCGATCGGCGGCCAAAGAAAGGGTGCTGACGGCGATCCTGCAAAAAACCCTTGAAATTTCCACCGAGCTTACCGCCGCGGAAAAAGGCAGCCTGTTTTTACTCAATTCCGCTGGGGTTGTCACGGATAGTATCTTAACCCGCAGAGACGCCACGCCGGAACAAAGTGCCAGAATCATCGGGTCGGTTTTCAACAAAGGGCTTGCCGGTTGGGTACGACAACATCGAAAAGTGGGATTAATTCTTGATACGAAAGATGATGACCGCTGGCTGGATCTTCCCAATCAACCTTATGTGGTTGGATCGGCCTTGGCAATTCCGATCCTTAGGGGGGATAATCTGCTGGGTATTTTGACACTACTCCACGCTCAGCCCGGGCATTTCACTTCAGAAGCCGCCGATTTAATGCTGTTAACTGCCCGTCAAATCGGCAGTGCCCTCGAAAATACCAGGCTTTACACACGGCTGGAGAAATCCTATCGGCTGTTGAAAATGGCTAAACTGAAGATCGAGGACTATTCAAAAGCCCTTGATGCAGAGATGGAAAAAGGCAAAAAAATACAACGGGATTTTTTGCCCGATCGAATCCCTCGCATTCACGGCTGGGAAATCGCAGCTTGTTTCCATCCCGCCAGGCAGGTTTCTGGTGATTTTTATGACGTGTTTTTACTGCCGGGCAATCTTCTTGGGCTGGTAATTGCAGATGTTTGCGACAAGGGCGTTGGATCGGCGCTATTCATGGCACTGTTTCGAAGCTTAATCCGTGTTTTTTCCGGACAAATCAATTTGCGGGGAGTGTCCCTCTCCGGCACCGCAGACAGCGGAGCGAATTCATCCGGTAATCCCATGTATCAAGCTTTGCATGCGGTTTCCCTCACCAACGATTACATTGCCGCCGAACATGGTGAGGAGGGGATGTTTGCGACGCTCTTTTTCGGTGTATTAGATCCCCGGAATGGGAAAATGACTTATGTAAACGCAGGGCATGAACCGCTCATAATCGTCAATCAATCCAAGGTGAAACAAAGACTTAAAACCACTGGGCCGGCGGTAGGCATGAGCCTTGAAACGGAATTTAAAGTAGAGCAGACTCTAATCGAGCCCGGAGACATCCTAATCGGTTATACGGACGGGGTGACGGAAGCACTTTCTCCCAATAAAGAATTTTATACTAAAGGGAGGTTTTTTTCTATTTTAGGAAACCCTGCCCCAACTGCATCAAAATTAATCGAGCAAATACAAATCGATTTATACAATCATATGGATGATGCGCCGCAGTTTGATGATATTACGATGCTTGCGGTGCGTCGGAAACAGTGATCGATTTCTGCGGCGAGTCATTCAATATTGTGATCATTCAAATTGAAATCCTACCCAATTACGATCCGGACCGTCCGTCGTCGCAGGGTTCCCCCAAATCATCGAAACGGGAGTGTTCAGCCGTGCTGCTCGTCTGGCACGCGTCCAGTCCTTCAGCCTGCATGGGCTTACCGCAACACTCCGGGATATTCGAGTCGTCTGCTTCTATTTCTGTTTTGTTGCCGCAATGAACACATCCAAAAGATAGCTTTTCTGCCATGAATTCCTCCCTTAAAACTATTTGTCATCATAGTCGGAAGTAAAATAAAGGATTTAGGGCAGCGTGTCAAGCATCTTTGATTTTGATGCGGTCTTGGAACTGGCAGGTGAGCTAGAATCACGGGCAGAAACAGGACATTCATCAAATATTACCCTCCGATGATGCCCACCGCAGCGCCAGTCATGCAGGTGGCAAGGGTTCCGGCGATGATGGAGCGAAATCCCAGCGCGACAATTTCATCCCGACGGGTTGGCGCCATGGTTCCCATTTCCCCAATCATGATCCCCAGACTTCCAGGATTGGCAAACCCGCACATGGCATAGGTCAACATCAACATACTTCTGGGACTTAATGTGCCGGGTTCCAAACAGCTCAAATCCAGATATCCCAGTAATTCGTTGAGAATCGTTTTCGTTCCAATGAGAGCTCCGGCCCTGGTCGCCGTTTTAAGGGATAGAACCAAACGATTTAGCAGCAGAAAATAGTCTTTGAATTTGTGGTTGTCCACATAACCGGATTGTCTTTGGTCTTGACAAAGTCGATATTAACTGAATAATGAATAGCTGAAGTGAACCTGATTTACCGGAGTACAGATGCACCCGCTGATGAAATATATTTCCTGGCTGCTTTTATTATATGTTGCTTACTGTGGCCTGCTTTATTTTTTTCAGCGGCAGATTCTCTTTCCCCGCCACCTGGTTCCGCAGCCTTTGAAATCCGATCAACAAATTGCCGGTTTGCAAAAACTCTGGTTGAATGCAGAATTCGGCCAAGTTGAAGCCTGGTTTTTACCGCCGGCTTCCGGCCTGCCTGCTGCACCGGCTCCGGCCGTGATTTTCGGTCATGGAAATGGAGAAATAATCGATTTCTGGCCCGCAAACCTCGAAGGGTTTACCCGGCTTGGCATCGCACTGCTGCTGGTGGAATACCCGGGTTATGGGTCTTCGGCGGGCTCACCCTCGCAAGACAGTATTGTCCAGACATTTGTTGCCGCTTATGACGATCTGGTAGCAAGGAAGGATATCGACCCCTCCCGCATTATTTTATTTGGTCGTTCTTTGGGCGGGGGTGCTGTCTGTTCGCTGGCTCAAAGGAGGTCTTCGGCAGCCCTCATTCTGATGTCGACATTTACCAGTGTCCGCTCCTTTGCAAAACAGTTTTTGCTCCCGTCCTTTCTCGTGCGGGATCCTTTTGACAATCTCTCGGTGATCCAAAAATATCCGGGACCGGTGTTGATCCTGCATGGACGATACGATGAGGTAATTCCCTTCACCCATGGCCAAAATCTGCACAAAACAGCCCAAAACGGGAAAATGATCGCTTACGAGGCCGGCCATAACGATTGTCCGCCGGATTGGAAGGTTTTCTGGCGTGATGTGTCAGGTTTCCTGCACGATATCGGTCTCATCCAGTTCGATTGAAGGCTCCAAATCTGCTTGACAAATAAGTGTGATAGATGGTAAATTGCGGATTTGCATATGCCTCAGTGGCCTCTGACTACTGACTTCTGATTGCTGTCTTCTGAATAAGAAAGGCAGCCCATGTTAACCGATAGAGAAATCATATCCACCCCTGAGATGCTCGAAAATGAAAATCTGGATGTGCGTACAGTGACCCTGGGAATTAATCTATCGGATTGCGCCGGTTCCAGCCTGGACCGCGTTAGGGATAAAATTTTTTCGAAAATTGCCAATCTTGCCCAGAATCTGGTGCCCGAATGCGATCGCATCGGTCAGAAATACGGCATTCCGGTGGTAAACAAGCGAATTGCGGTGAGCCCCATTGCAGTGGTCGCGGCGGCGCTGTCATCGTCTCAGCAGGTGGAAATCTCAAAAGCCCTCAATGCTTAGAATTATTCTGGGAGACTTATTTCACCGAAACCACCGGGCAATTGGCCTGGAGGATGACATACTGAGCCGTTGACCCCAACAACAGCTTACTGACTTTCGACCTCCTCTTGACACCAATGACAATTTCATCTGCTTTGTTTTCTTCGGCGAACTCAACAATGTCTTCACCCGGAGCGAGTCCTCGGATCAACAGGTGAGTATTGCAGGCAATCCCATTTTCATCAAATAAGGATTTCGCCCATTCCAGGCCGTGCTCGGCCTGTTCAATTTGCTCTCTTTGTCCTTCGGTTCCTTTTTCCATAGACGTGATAACGTCCACGGTGGCGCCAAACAATTTTGCGTGGGATTTTGCCAGATTTAATGCCTCTTTGGCCGAATTTGATCCGTCATATCCAACTAAGATTCTCATGGTGATCTCCTCATCTAGGCCCTTAGGGGCCTTTTTCTGACAACATGTTGTCAGAAACTGATGGTTTCAGGTGTCAGTGTTCAGATTTCAGGATTTAGTGACTCGCCTTCCTGACACCCGAAACCTGACACCTGACACCTATATAAATTATCAGCGTGTCTGCTGCCCCCGCAGGGGCCACTTTTTCCGAGCGTCGTCTTGGAAAAAGCTTAGGCCCTTATCAGGTTTAATCCAACAACATGTTCCTTCGTATATTAATCCGTCTGCATATCACACACTCTTTAAAGATGCCAC
>Ga0210365_10758816_pt1 | contig 11039 bp, 10 predicted proteins | sample S637metaT_FD_159655 | JGI IMG/M metagenome (GOLD analysis project Ga0210365, IMG submission 159655) | Metatranscriptome of estuarine sediment microbial communities from the Columbia River estuary, Washington, United States - S.637... | ecosystem: Environmental > Aquatic > Marine > Intertidal...
GTAGCGTACGGTTTTTACCGCTTTGTGGGCCTCGAAGGTCCGGGCCAGGCGGTACGCATTCTCACACTGCGCCGCGTAACGCAGCCGGAAGGTCCTTAACTGTGTACCCAACCGGTACGCATCATCCGGCCCCAACAGCCCACCCGCGAACTTACGGTAAAGCATGCCCGCCTTCTTCAACTCCGGGTCATTGCCACAAACCACCCCGGCGGTCAAATTACCATGACCGCTCAGGAACTTGGTCGCACTGTGAATAACAACATCCGCACCCGCGGCCAGGGGTTTCCAGAGCATCGGCGTACAAAACGTATTGTCCACGATAACCGTAATGCCCCGCTCCTTTGCCATCCGGATGATCCTGTCCCCCTCCGCCACGATCAACAGCGGATTCGACATGGCCTCGAAGAAGATCAATTTCGGTTTGACCCGGTCCAGCACCCCGGCCAGACTGTCCGTATCGTACCGTTCGTCCTTTTTTTCGATATTAAACCGTTCTACTTTAATGCCCCGGCGTTCCACCAGGATGGTGTCGATAAACGTATTGGTCCCCCCGTACAATTCACTGAAAAAAAGCCATGTGCCCGTCTCCCCGGCCTTTTGAAAAATCGAGAGCGCAAGGTCGATGGCCGACATACCCGATGCGGTCAATAACGCCCATTGACTTCCTTCCAGGTTTGCCAGTTCTTTTTCCGTTTCCACGGTACTCGGATTGGCGTACCGGGAATAAATAAAATCCGGCGAACTCTGCGGATAGTCATCTTCTTGAGTGAACGCTCTCTCTGCCTGTCCGATGGTCTCGAAACGGAAACTGGAATCACGAAAAATAGGAACCCGTTTCCCGGGAATTTTAATTCCTGTCATCATAAACCTCTCTGATCGATGAATTTTGAATATGTTTTCAACATGGGTCTATTGTATAAGAAAGCCGTGTTTTATTCAAGGGCGGCAAATTTAATTTCGGATTTTGAACCACGAAGGACACGAAGAGCACGAAGGGAGAGATTTCTATAATAGGGTGCCGCGCCGCGGCCTTCGTGTCCGTCGTGGTGAAAAAAATCAAAATTAGAATTATCGATTCATGGGGCGGCGGGCGGCGGCTTGTATTTTAATTTCCGAATTGGTATACTAAGACCATGGCATTTAAAGGTTATATTCAAGTATATACCGGCAACGGTAAAGGGAAAACCACTGCCGCGCTGGGCCTGGCCTTGCGGGCCGCGGGCAGGAAAAAAAAGGTCTATATCGCCCAGTTCATGAAAAAAACCTTTTACGGTGAACTGGGCGCCATCCAGGAACACCTGGGCGAGTACATTACCGTCAAACAATTCGGCCTTCCCGATTTTCACCACTCGGGCAAAGAAGTTACCCCCGGGGAAAAAAAGGCGGCAATGGCCGGGATTGAAGCGGTTAAAAAAGCCATCCAGGGCAAAAAATATCATGTCGTCATACTCGATGAAGCCAATATCCTGGCCCATTTTAAGATCATCGATATCAAGTACCTGCTGGAGATCATCGATAACAAACCCGACGATGTCGAACTCATCCTGACCGGACGAAACGCACCCCACGAGTTTATCAAACGCGCCGACCTGGTCACGGAAATGAAAGAAATCAAACATTATTATAAAAAAGGCATCCAGGCCCGTATCGGTATCGAAAAATAAGGCGGCATGCCGACGACGTTGCATTCTTAGTGGATTTCATTTATAATCGTCTTTGATAGAACGACGGGTTGATTACCAAAAACAAGTGACACTCATGACGGATGAACGATATAAAAAGAAAACACGATTGCTGTTCGGCGCCGGGCTAATCCTGCTGGCAACGGTGATCGCTTATATCCCCGCGATGAAAAGCGGGTATATATGGGACGACGATGCATATGTGACGGAAAATACAAACCTGCGTGACCTTCAAGGCCTCGAACGCACCTGGTTTGAACCGCTTTCCATTCCCCAATATTACCCGTTGACGCATACCGCTTTCTGGATCGAATACCAGTTATGGGGATTGAACCCCACGGGCTATCACGTGGTAAACGTCCTGCTGCACGCTGCCGGGGCGTTATTATTATGGTTTCTGCTCTCACGGTTGGGGGTGCCGGGCGCATTTTTAGCCGCCGCGGTTTTCGCGCTCCACCCGGTCAACGTCGAGTCCGTGGCCTGGATTACGGAGCGGAAAAATGTACTCTCCGGTCTTTTTTACCTGGGCGCGTTTATCGCCTACCTCCGGTTCGCCGGTGTGGGTGCGGGGGGCGCGGGAGACGTGAATCCCGGCATGCCGGGGGGACAGGCGGACCGGCGTGCCCGGAAATTTTATTTTTTCGCCCTGGTCCTGTTTGTGTGTGCATTACTGAGCAAAAGCATCACGGCCACGCTTCCGGCGGCGGTTTTGTTGGTGCTCTGGTGGAAACGGCCGCGTTTAACGCGCCGCGATGTTCTGCCGCTGATTCCTTTCTTTGCCGCCGGTGTGACCATGGGACTCATGACCACCTGGCTTGAAAAATTTCACGTGGGCGCACTGGGCCGGGAATGGGACTTTAATATTCTTGACCGGCTGCTGATCGCCGGACGGGTGGTATGGTTTTACGTGGGGAAATTACTCTTTCCTCACCGGTTGACTTTTATTTATGAACGTTGGACCATCGATCCCGGGATGTGGTGGCAGTATATTTTCCCCCTTGCGGCAGCGGGTGTTATTGTCCTATTGTGGTTGAATCGCCGCCGGTGGGGTAAGGGACCGCTGGTCGCGGTTTTATTCTTTGTGGGAACGTTGTTCCCGGCATTGGGCTTTTTCGATGTTTATCCCATGCGGTATTCGTTTGTGGCGGACCATTTCCAATACCTGGCAGGCATCGGGATGATCGCATTGATTTGTGGGGGAATTGTCTTACTTCTCTCGCACGTGGGCGGTTTGCCCGGCTGGGCGGAAACGGGTCCGTCCCGGGAGAAAAAGAGACAACGCTCTTCCCGTTCCTGGGGAGTGGGTATCTGTGTTGTCCTGCTCCTTGTGCTGGGGGTATCGACGTGGCTGCAGGGGTACATGTACAAAGATGTGGAGACGCTCTGGCGCGAGACGATTTTAAGGAATGATAAAGCGTGGATTGCGTATCTCAATTTGGGAATAATATATAAAACCAGGGGACAGGTGGACGAGGGGTTTCGTTTGTATGAGAAGGCATTGGAAATCAATCCCGATTCTCCATTGGTTCATTATAACATCGCCAATGCATTACGTGAGGGGGGCCGGATGACCGAGGCCATCGGGCATTACCGCCGGGTATTGGAGATCAACCCGAAGCATGTTCCCACGTTGATCAACCTGGGCAATGCATATTTGGCGGCGGGGCAGTTGGACGAGGCGTTAACGTGTTTTTTAGACGCGCGGAAGATTCGTCCGAACGACGCGGATGTGCTTTACAGTTTGGGGGGTATCGTCTATTCCCGTGGTCAGGTGGAAGATGCGGCCCGTCATTACCGGAGGGCGCTGCAGTTGAGGCCGGATTTTGCCGAGGCGCACAATAAGTTGGGGGTTGTCTTGACCGCGGAGAAGCAGGTATCCGAGGCGATCACGCATTTCCAGGCGGCGTTGAAGATCAATCCTCATTTTGCCGAGGCGTTTTTCAACCTGGGTGTCCTGTACCATATGGAGGGGAAATTGGATGAGGCGGTGGTGCAGTATCGCCGGGCGTTGGATATCAATCCGAATTACCCGGAGGCGCACAACAACCTGGGTATTGCGTTGAGTGCGCAGGAGCGGTTGGCCGAAGCCGTGGAGCATTTCCGTCAGGCGCTGCGGTTAAAACCGGATTTTGAAGACGCGCGCCATAATCTGGAGAGGGTTGAAGGAATGTTGAAGGGGAGATAAGAGGTAAAGGAATTTTTCCCGGCTTCAAATCATCCCCAGGTTTTTCAGGAAATTCGCGGCGTTATTTATCGAACCGGGATTGATATTCCAGCCGAAATCTTGTGCTTTTTTACGTATTTCTTCGGATGTAAGATCGGCAATATTTTTTAAAATATCGATTATTTCCGTTTTCCACGCCTTGAGTTTTTTTTCCTTTTTCCTTTTATCTTTAAAACTCACAGGAGCGTATACTTCCACCCAAACCTCTTTTAATGATTCATCGATGGATTGGAAGACCGTCGATTCTTCTTCAAAGTTTCGCATATTACCGTTAATTTTTGACATCAAAGGATAAATTAATGACCATCCGGGTTCCCCTGCCCAAAGTCATGCTGTTCCGATTAATTTACCTGTTCCCGGTTAACCCTGGTCGGAGAGAAGAAATTCCTTTTTATAGAACAGGAACGCGGCAAGGCAAAGGAATATCAGTGATATGAACACCAGGGTCAAGATGGCTTCCGGGACCGGGGAAGACTGAAGCCGGAACGACAGGATACTTCTCGTCCCGGACAGGTTTGCCGGTAGTAACGATTTGATATAGTGGTTCACCGTCAGTTTCTGGGTAGTGCCGGGGAAAAACTGGACAATGGATTCCCAGCCGAAAATAAAGAAAAGCCCCACCAGGATGGATTTCTTCATCAGCGTACCCAGGAAGGTAAAAAGCGCACTGTAGGCCGATATGGCAAGGAACGCCACACCCGCCAGCAGTCCCAGCTTTTCCAGGTATTCCACTTGCAGCAGGATGGAGAAATTTGCCGTTACGAAGGAAATCACAATACCGCCGATAATGATGATGATCGAGATGACCCAATGAGCAAGAAATTTACCCGTGAGAATCGATGCCCGGGATACCGGCGACGTGGTCAGGTAAACCAACGTTTTGTTGTCCAACTCGTCACTGATCACCGCCGAACCGTAAAACAGGCAAAGGAATTGGATGAACAGTTGGAAATAGAAAACCCCACCCACCTGGAGATAAAGACCGGGCAATGAAAAATGACGATCCGGGTTCATCAGGGCCACCACTCTTACAATGACAAATATAACCGTCGGGATCAAAGATACCAGGAAAAACAATTTGGCCCGCCTGGAACGGATACCGGTCTTGAAAAAGAATGAAAACAATGTTTTTATATTATAACCGTTTAGCATATGTCATCTCCCGATTAAGTAATCGAATACGGCCTGGAGGTTGTCGTCGGGGGAGGTCATTTCCTCCACTTCCAACGCGTTTTCCGCGATGATTTGCATCAGGGAATCGAAGAATTTTTCCCTGTTATTGGTTTCAACCACAATCTTATTTTCATCATCATCCAGGTGAACCTTTAAAACAAAATCGTTGTGGATCAACTTTTCCGCCGCCAGCCGGGGTTTGTCGCATTGGAGCGAGACCTGGTGCGGGTGCGTATCGATCAGGCCGCGAATCTCCTGGATGTCCCCGTGCGCAAAGATTTTTCCCTGGTGGATTAACGTAATATTGTTGGTCATGGCCTCGATCTCCGGGAGGATGTGGGACGAAACGATAACCGTCTTTCCTTGCTTCTCAAATTCCCTGATCAGTTTAATGATCTTGACCCGCCACAAGGGGTCCACACCCCTCAGGGGTTCGTCCAGGATCAACAGGTCCGGGTTGTTAACAATACTGGAGGCGACCTTTAACCGCTGCCGCATACCCAGGCTGAAAGCGCCGATCTTTTTTTCGGCATTCTCCGTCATACCCACCCGTTCCAGGGCATCCCCGGCCATATCTTTTGCTTTTTTTCCCTTGAAACCGTGCAATTGGGCCAGGAAAATCATGAATTCCCACCCCGTGACACCCTTGTAATAGCTGTCGTTTTCCGGGCAGAAACCGATTTTGGAGAAGAGCGAATGGTTGTTATAAACCTCTTCCCCGAAGATCGTTATTTTACCCAGGTTTTGCCTCAATTGTCCGGAAGCGATCTTTAAAAAGGTGGATTTTCCCGCACCGTTGGGTCCCAGGAGTCCCTGGATACCCGGGGAAATCTTCAGGGAAATTTCACTGATTCCCAGGATGTTGCCGTACCATTTCGATAGATTTTCCGAGTTCAGTACCGTATTGTCCACGTCAGACCTCCACTCGTTTGATTCGCACCATTACGATGGTGAGGAAAATAAGGGTCAGTGCCAGCAGGATAATGCCGGCAATGAACCCTTCCGTATAAAACCCGCCGCCCCGGGTATTGAATATAAAGCTCCCGAATTGACTGATGTTCTCATCGATGGAAAAGTGCAAAAACGAACGGGACCTGAAAATCTCCCTGAACATATGCGCCACGGCATTGGACAACAGGTAGATGACAAAGATCATTATTTTTGCCATTTTCAAATTGGTGGTCAGCGACGAAATCATAATACCCAGGGAAGCCAGGAAAAAGGAAACCAGTATGGGAAAGCCGAACGCGGCAAGGAGAACCCGGGGAGATATCGAAACGCTGCCGGTAAATATGATTTTAAAGAGAATCATCAGGATACCCGGCACCAATGTGAAATCCAGCAAATAGAAAAGAACAATTGAAAACTTTCCCGTGATATAGTCCATCCGGCTGAGGGGGCGTGAGAGGTAAAGGGTAAAGGATTTGTATTTCAAATCGCCGGCGATCAGTTCCGCTCCCGCAAACACACTTATCACCATCATCATAAAGACCAGGAACCCGTTGGTGTAATATGCATTGAACAACAATGCATCTGTTTGTATCTCCCGTACCAGCCGGGACAGCATTTTCAACTCCGGTTTCGAGGAGACATAGATCGCCACCATGAAGATAAGGAATGGAATGCCGGACACTGCGAATACAAATTTTGAAAACCGCTTTTTATATACGGTTTTAATACCGTTCATAAATATGGGCAGCCAGTTGAAACGGGAGGTCTTTAGCTCTCCGTCCCAATTGTAATATCCTTTTTCTCTAATGGGCATTGGCTTCTCCTATTGCGGTGACAAAGGCATCCTCGAGTGTGACTTTGCTCTTCCGGAAATGCCTGATCTGGACCTTTGTCTCGTACGCAGTTTTAAAGAGGGATTGGGGGGAGTAATCTTTGGGTAAATGGACCCGGTAAACCCCTTTTTCATCCTGTTCCATGTGGAAGCCCGACAGTTTCTCCTTAAAGGCGGCGATATCGCCTTTTAGTTTCAGTTCGATGATATTGACCGTTTCCCCGTGCAGTGCCGAGGCCATTTCCTGCTGCGAGACGATTTTTCCCCTGTTCATGATCAACACGTAGCCGCAGGTGGATTCCACGTCCGCCAGGATATGGGATGAGATAATGATATTCATGGTGCCCTTGGTCCCGATGTCGTTGATCAGTTCCAGCATTTCTTTCCTTGCCTGGGGGTCCATGCCCGAGGTGGGTTCGTCCAGGAAGAGGAGTTCCGGGTCGTGTACCAGGGCCGCGGCCAGTTTCATTCGTTGCTTCATGCCCGAGGAATAGGTTTCCACTTTCCGGTAGCGGGACTCTTCAAGTCCCACGTAGTAGAGGACTTCATGGGCCCGTTTCATGGCTTCCTGCCGGGGCATCCCGCTCAGTTCCCCCAGGTAGGCGGTCAGGGTGACCGCGTCCATGCCGGGGATCAAACAGTCGGTTTCAGGCATATACCCGATCTTTTTTTTAACTTCCAGGTGACTGTTGGCGATATCGTGGCCCAGGACCGTGCCCATACCCGAGGACGGGGTTAAAAATCCCAGTATGACCTTCATCAGGGTGGTTTTTCCCGCGCCGTTGGGGCCCAGGAGACCGTAAATCCCTTTGCCGACCTCCAGGGTGACATTGTCCACGGCTTTAAGGTCACCATAACTGAAAACGATATTTTTTAATTCGATTATATTTTTCATAAGGTATTCTTATACGAATTTAAATGAAAGAAGTTCCCGTTCTCTTTTGTGTTTTTTTTGCGTGTTTCGGGTGATTATTTTTCTTCCAGCTCCGTTTTAAAGTGAAATTCGTAAGCGTAGCGCTTATCGCCGGCTGTCAGTGTCAGTGTAACGACAAAGGTTTCCGGGACGAATGCGTTATCGGCGACTTCCTTTTCTTTGAGCTTTTTTTTGTATATCCCTTTATATCTTAAATCGGAAATCCTGCCGCTTCGTTCATATTTGACAAAGGCGGTGGGATACATGAAATCTCTCAGGTTTTTTCCCGCGGGCAGGCGTGTGGGTGATATTTCCCGGGGGTATTTCATGCCTTCGTGGATAACGGTATATTTGCTGAAGCTGTCTTTTAAGTAGCATTCGCTCCAGATGATCTCGAAATTTTCCCCCGACAGGTTGGTAAGGGTAAAATAAAAGGCCGTGGGTTCCGGGTCCCATGTGACGGATATGAGGGCGTCTTTATAGGTTGTTTTATTTTCGACGGAGCCGGCGGCGCCTTCTTCGAGCGGTGGTGTTCGTTCTACTTTTTCCAGGAAGGGTGAATTTAAATATTTTTTTGCAAAACCGGGATATACGACTAAGATCAGTACGACCAGACCAATAGTGGTAAAAGTGAATATTCTTTTCATCGATACTTCCTCTTGTTTGGCATTACCATCCATTTATACCATAGAATGCCCTTTAAAAGCAAGTGGCGGCATATTTTTATAAATCGAAGGGTCCACGGGATGCGTGGTTAAAAGCAAAGACCATCGCGCCCAAGGGGAGGTTTATATACCTCGCCACAATGTCGCACTTTACCTTGAATATAAAAAGTATGTCCTCCGGTTCCGATTCCAGGGTTTCGAAATTACCCTGACCCTTGGAAATAATAATATCCGAACCGTAATAGATATCCCTGAACGTTTCCGTACCACCGGCCACAAGGGTCCCGGCACAGGTGGAACCCGTCTCCAACACGTGCGCCACCTCATGGATGCCGATATACTCCGCATCTTCCATTATCACATCGTTGATCGCCGGTTTCGACCGTACCCCGTAAAAGACCTCCAGGCGCGGCCGGGACCGTTTCATTTCCTCGATAAACAGCCGGTCGAACACCGCTTCCCCGGCATTGTCGGCCAAAATCAACAGCCGTTCCGCACGCAGCAGCCGTTTCCTGAATTCAGGGTAATGGTTTACCGTAATATCTATTTCCTCGCTTTGTTTGAAAATCTCGTCGGTATCGAAAAGCCGGACACCGCCGTAATCGATAATATTCCCCAACAACGCATAATATCCCGCCGTCAACAACGGGTCCGGGGACCGCCTGATTCGCTCCCGGAACTCATCGATCCTGTCCATTACCAGGTGGTTTTGTTCCCGGCGCAGTTCCCGGTAAGGGTCCGCTTCACCGGAAACCTCGGCCACCACCTCGTAGAGCTTCTCGGAAAACTGGGGAGATGTGATGTCCTTAAACGAAATATCCCCCGCTCTCTTTAACGCCTTTTGAAGGATGATATCTTTTTGTTCCTCGTCAAGTTCCAAATAATCCGAAACCCTCAGCAATTGATTTAATATACATACGACACAATGCCTATCCGTCCGCATCTATAGTTTACCTCGGCCAAGCACTCTCTTAGGGCTTTGAGATGATGTTTCTAGCATAGGAAAACTCCCGGGCCGTGCAAGTAGGGTCCAGCAGCATGCTGGCCTGGACCCCCGCAAAACGTTTTATCTTATCATTTTCCCGTTTTCAGTGTACTGCTGTACGTTTTCGTGCTCATGGCGCCGATAATGCCCCGTGCCGCTCTCCAGGGGCGGTTCCCCAACGTCGTGTCATAGTTGCCCCTCATGTGATCATGATCCACGAAATTACCGTTAAAGTAAAAGGGGTATGCATCATAACTGAAATTGACATTCCTTCCGTTTACCGTATACGTGCCCGTATCACCGTCACTATCCACGAAGCTCCCGCTGTTAATCGAGCCGGAAAAGGTAAAATAAGACCATATAATATCACCCGCCTGCGTATCCCAGACCGTCCAGTCGCCCCTGATATCGAAAACCTCCGGCGCCGGTTCGTCTTTTTTCTTTTTTCCCGCAAGGAGTGCCACCAGGACAGCGACCACTACCACGGCACCCACCACGAGGAGAACCGGGAATTTTTTCTTCTTTTTCTTAGGTGTGGGCTGCTCGATGACGCGAGGTTTCGTCGTCTCTTTGATTTCCGTTTTCATTTGGGCCACTTCCTCTTCGGCTTTGGCCAGTTCCATTTCCTTTTCTTTGGCCTCCGACTCTTTCTCGGTTAGAAATTTTCCCCTGGCCTTTTCCACCCGCTCTTTAAAGGCGAAATTGGTCTCCTCAACTTTGAATGTGGGGAACGTTTCAAAGACCTTTTGGAGATTTTCTTCCACCCTGGTGTCGTCACCCACCTCGAAATAGATTTTAGCCAGCAGGTAAAAGGCTTCCGCCACATTTTTTTTCTGCTCCACCATGGCCTTCAATTTTTGGATAAAATCGCTCAACAATTTTATAGACCCTTCATAATCACCTTCCTGGTAGAGTTTCCGTGCTTTGGTGAGTGCATCTTCTTCCTTCTGCGCGAAGGAGAAATCCGCGGTCCCGATGAAAAAGATGAAAAAAAACAATGTCACCAGGGTGACCGATCTCAGTAATTTTACTCCAAACATATGGTTACCTCCTTACTCCATTTACGGATTATTTTTGCTTCGTTAAAATTATTTTATTGAAAAGTTTTCCTACTTTATACGTTACACGCCAGTTGTCCAACCGTACGGGCTTGCCCTCCTTATCCGTGGGCGGCGGCAGGAGGGTGCCGCCGATCTTCCTCCCGATGATGGTTTTGACCTTCCTTTTCTGTATTGGCGGCTCGACGTTCATCATATCCTCATGAGATACAATGGTAATCTTACCGCTTTCGCCGATGGCCAGTGTTAATACCACCTGACCCGTCACTTTAAATCGAGCATCACGAAGCGGCAATTGTATTGTAATGCTGGCCATCATCCGGTCGTATGTCTTTCGCAGATCGGGATGTAATCCCAACAGGCTGACGGTTCGCGCCGGGGGAGTGCTCATCACGTTTCCCTTTGAAGGAGGTTCGATCTCCTTTTTGGGGGCCTCCTTTAGCGGTTGCTGTCCTTTTTTCGATTCTTCAACCGGTTTTTTTTGAATCTCTTTTGTTACCGGGATAATTTTTTCTTTCGGTGTTTCCGACCCGATCTTTATTTCTTTTGTTTCAAC
>Ga0210365_10560458_pt1 | contig 10999 bp, 11 predicted proteins | sample S637metaT_FD_159655 | JGI IMG/M metagenome (GOLD analysis project Ga0210365, IMG submission 159655) | Metatranscriptome of estuarine sediment microbial communities from the Columbia River estuary, Washington, United States - S.637... | ecosystem: Environmental > Aquatic > Marine > Intertidal...
AAGACGGGTATTTTTGGTTCAAGGGCCGAAAGGACGATGTGATTACCAGTGCCGGTTACCGGATCGGGCCGGCAGAAATCGAAGATTGTCTGATGAAACACCCGTCCGTGGCCATGGCAGCTGTGGTGGGAAGCCCGGATAAAATACGAACCGAAATTGTGAAAGCCTTTATCGTGCTTAAACCCGGTGTAACGCCCGACCCGGAGATCGGCGTAGAAATCAAAAATTTTGTCAAAGTTCGCCTGGCTGCCCACGAGTATCCCCGGGAAATCGAATTTGTCAATGAACTTCCCATGACCGCCACAGGGAAGATTATGCGAAAAGAACTGAAAAAGTCGGAGATCGAAAGAAAGTCAAAAGCGTAATGAATTGATTTGTCATTTTTTTTGTAGACGCCCCATTGAAAAAATTGAAGACCAGTTGAATAATATTTTTAATGTTAAGCGGTTTAAAGGAAATATGTTATGGCCAAACGATTATGGACACCGTCGGAAGAAAGAATCCAAAACACAAACCTGTACCGATTCATGAAGATCATCAATGAAACGTACGAGCAAAATTTCAGTGAATATGAACCCTTTTATCAATGGTCGATTGAAAACATTCCCGATTTCTGGGCGTGTTTGTGGGAATTCGCAAAAATAAAATCGTCAACGCCCTATGATCAGGTCGTCGACGATGTCGGCAAAATGCCGGGCGCCAAGTGGTTTTCAGGTGCCAGGCTCAACTTTGCCGAAAATCTTCTGCGATACAAGGACGATCAAACGGCACTGATCTTCAAGGGAGAAGATCGGGTTGACCGGCGGATGACCTATGCCGAGCTTTACAACGAAGTGGCCTCCGTTGCACGGTCCTTAAAGCAAGCAGGGGTTCGGACCGGTGACCGGGTGGTGGGCTTTATGCCGAATATGCCTGAAACGGTTATTGCCATGCTGGCGGCCACCAGCATGGGTGCAACCTGGTCTTCCTGCTCTCCTGATTTCGGCATCAAAGGGGTTCTGGACCGATTCGGACAGATCAAGCCGAAAGTTCTCTTCACCGCAGACGGTTACTTTTTCAAAGGAAAAAGGCTGGACAGCCTTGAACGCATTTCAAGTATTCTGAAAGAACTTCCATCCGTTGAAAAGGTGGTGGTCGTGCCTTTCACCGTAAAGGATCCGGATATCGGCACCGTATTGCATGCGGTTCTTTATAACGATTTCAAATCCCCCGAATCCGGTCTTGCAATTGAATTCGAGCAACTGCCCTTTGACCATCCCCTCTACATCATGTATTCCTCGGGCACCACCGGCCTTCCAAAATGTATGGTTCAAAGCGCCGGAGGTATTCTTGTCCACCATCTCAAGGAACTTATGCTTCACGCTGATCTAAAAAGAGAGGATACCATATTTTACTTTACCACCTGCGGCTGGATGATGTGGAACTGGCTGGTCAGTTCTCTGGCTGTGGGTGCAACGCTGGTTCTTTATGACGGCAACCCGTTTCATCCGGATCCCGGCGTCCTGTGGGAAATGGCCCAGGATGAAAAAATTACCATCTTCGGAACCAGTGCCGGATACATTTCCGCCCTCCAAAACGCCGGTGCCAAGCCCGGAAAGACCTTCGACCTCTCTCCTCTCAAGGCCGTGCTTTCAACCGGATCCCCCCTGTCCATTGAAGGTTTCGAGTATATTTACAGGGAGGTTAAAGCGGATCTGCAGCTGGCATCCATTGCCGGGGGTACGGATCTCAATGGCTGCTTTGCCCTTGGGAATCCAATGGGGCCGGTCTGGGCCGGTGAACTCCAGTGCAGGGGACTGGCCATGAAAGTTTTGGCCTTTGACGAAAACGGAAAATCGGTAATTAATCAACAGGGTGAACTGGTCTGTGCCGCTCCTTTTCCGTCCATGCCGATCTATTTCTGGAATGATCCGGACACAAAAAAATACCGTGATGCCTATTTTAATGTGTATCCCAATATCTGGCGGCATGGAGACTATATCGTCATCACCGAAAGAGGCGGCGTCATCATGTTCGGCCGGTCGGACGCCACCTTGAATCCCGGCGGAGTTCGCATCGGAACCGCTGAGATCTATCGCCAGGTGGATCTTTTAGAAGAAATCCAAGACTGCGTTGTTGTGGGGCAAAATTGGAAAAACGATGTCCGTGTTATCCTGTTTGTCAAAATGACCCAAGGGGTTGAACTGACCGACGAGATTGTCGCTAAAATAAAAAATACCATTCGCACCAATGCGTCGCCAAGGCATGTTCCGGCATTAATTTTGCCGGTTCCGGATATTCCATACACCCACAATATGAAAAAGGTCGAACTGGCCGTTAAAAAGGTCATTCACAACCAGCCGGTGCTCAACAAAGACTCGCTGAGCAATCCGGACGCCCTCGACTACTATGCTGATTTAAAGGAATTGCAATAGGATCCACCTGGATCTATACGGTTGCATCGATTGAATGTGAGTCAACGACCACCCGAAGGTTTTGAAACGGCAATGGGCAGATCCATCCACGGAAACAGACAAAATAACCACCACCAATCATGAAAAAAGGAAAAACCCATCGATGAACACCCATTCTTCTCAAATTAAAAGCGTCTGTGTTTACGGTGTCGGCGGCGTCGGTGGATATATCGGCGGAAAGATGGCCCATACCATCCATAACACACCGGACGTCACCCACAAAATCTATTTCATTGCCAGAGGCGAGCACCTGGATGTGATTCAACGCAAAGGCATCGAAGTTGTTACGCCGGAAAAAACGATGACCGGCGTACCGACGTTGGCAACCGACGATATAAACAAAATTCCCACGCCGGATTTATATCTTCTCTGCGTAAAAAGTTATGATTTAGATGAAGCGGTGGCGTCGATTACACCCAAAGTCCATGAACGAACCCTCATAATGCCGTTGTTGAACGGGGCCGATATCCACGACAGAATTAGAGCCCGTCTGGACACCGGAATCGTTTTACCTGCATGCGTTTACGTTGGCACGCATATCGAAACACCGGGGGTCATCCGTCAGAGCGGTGGAGATGGTGTGATTCTATCTGGAAAAGATCCAAAGTTTCCCCGATTCACCCCTGAACCTGTAATTGGTTTTTTCAAGGAAATGGGGATTCACTTCCAATGGAACGAGAATCCATTTCCGGCAATATGGGAAAAGTATATATTCATTGCAGCATTTGGTCTAACAACCGCCTGGTCCGGAAAAACCCTGGGGCAAATCATGGAAGACGACGAATCCAAGGCAATGGTTCAATCTATCATGATGGAAATACGCGCCATTGCTCAGAGCAAGGGCATTCGGCTGCCGGAGAATATCATTGAAGCGTCCATCAACAAGGCCAATAATTTCCCCTTCGACACAAAGACATCCTACCAAAGAGACGTTGAGACAAAAGGGCGCGTGAATGAAGGCGACATATACGGCGGCACAATTATAAGAATGGGAGAAGCCTTGGGGATTTCAACTCCGGCTACGAAAACGATCTACGCTCAAATTCAGCAGCGTTTGACCGGATGACCCATGGCAGAACCGGCTTTTGGGTTGGAAGGGTCGGCAATGTCCTTCACCGAAAAAAAAAATTTAAATTCATCGAAATTGAACGAAGATAAACTCGACAGACTGAAGTTTTTTTTAGCCGCGTCCAGCGGTATTTTGCTGACCCTCTCGTTTCCAAAGGCCGGCATTTCCTGGCTGGCCTGGTTCGCCGTTGTTCCCCTGCTGGCGGCATTAAGAAACCTTTCTTTAAAAAACGGTTTTATTCTGGGTCTGTGTGCCGGCCTGGTCCATTACCTCACCCTGGTCTACTGGCTGGCATATACCATGACAACGTACGGCAATCTTCCTTTCTATGTAAGCGTGCCGGTTCTTCTGCTCTTTTCGGCGTATCTGGCCATGTACCCTGCAATATTTTCAATGGCCCTAACCTGTCTGTGCCCGAGGCCGGTGTTCCTGGTCTTTATGCCGCCGCTGGTGTGGGTTTCATTGGAATACATTCGTTCGTTTCTGTTTACGGGTTTCCCATGGGAGATGGTCGGATATACCCAGTTTAAGGTTTTGAAAATCATACAGATTTCGGACATATCGGGTGTATACGGCGTATCATTTTGTGTGGTCCTTGCCAATGCGTCAATTTTTCTGGCATATCTTTATCTGGCCAAAAAAGACTGGCAAAAGACATCGGTTCAGGCAAAGCTTGCTGCAGGTTCCATGGCAGCTTTTGCATTTATCTTGGGTTTGGTCTGGTTTTATGGAGACCATCGGATACGATCCATCCAGGAACGGATTGTAAATTCCCCTTCCGCAAAGATTACAGTTGTCCAGGGCAATATCGACCAAGCCCAAAAATGGGACCCCGCGTATCAGCGGTCGTCGACATTAAAATACATCGATCTGTCCCGCACGGCAAAAAAACATGCGCCGGACCTTGTTGTCTGGCCGGAAACCGCCACGCCGTTTTATTTTATGCACAACGCCCAACTATCGGAATTGGTTCTCAAGGGGATTCATGAAACCGGGGTCGACGTTCTGTTCGGCAGTCCGTCTCTCGATTTTAAGAACAACAGGGTGGAATACTATAACAGTGCGTATCTCGTCGGCCCGGGAGGAAATATCCAGGGCAAATATGACAAAGCCCACCTGGTGCCCTTTGGAGAATACATCCCCTTTAAAAAATGGCTGCCGTTTCTCGGCAAAATGGTGGAAAACGTCGGGGATTTCCGCCCCGGGGAAAAAGGGCACACACTCCAGTGGAAGAATCACAGCATCGGCATACAGATCTGTTATGAAATGATCTTCCCGAATCTTTCCAGATACATGGCCGAAAACAATGCCGCATTGCTGATCAACATCACCAACGACGCCTGGTATGGCAGAACCAGCGCACCCTATCAACATTTTTCCATGGCCGTTCTCCGGGCCGTGGAAAACAAGCGGTCTCTCATACGCGCTGCCAACACCGGTATCAGCGGGTTTATAGATCCTACCGGCAGGATCATCGCTGCCACCCCCCTGTTTAAGGATGTCGTCATGACCCGTACGGTGCCCATACTTCAAGAAATGACCGTTTACGCCCGCTTCGGAGATGTGTTTGCAATGGCATGCCTGGCAATTTCGCTGATTGCAGCCGTCTCCACATGTCTTTACCATCGATTCAGGAAATATTCAGGCTAACCCCGATGGACTATTGAAAGATAGAAAAATAAGGATTATAATAAGCTAAATTTTACGGTATATCAAATTCCATCCGGTTGTCGAAAAATGGGTTACGGAACCGATGTCGCCGTCTTTTTCAACGTTTTTCACAGGAGGTCACAAATGTCTATTGAACTTAGAGAAAATTTAAAGAATCTTTTTTTGAAATTTGAACAACTTAAAGGTTATCTTTGACATAGCCGGGAAAGAAAAAAGGATTGAGGAGATAGAAGCGCTCATCACCCAAAAAGGATTCTGGGACAACCCGGAAGAGACCACGGGTGTTTTAAAAGAGCGGACATCCCTTTCCGGTGTGCTCGACAAGTTTAAAACCCTTTACAGCGATCTTGAAGAATGTGACATACTGCTCGAACTCGGCATCGAGGAATCCGATACAGATACCGTCCAAGAAGCCTCCCGGAAGCTTCAACGCATTGAACGAAGACTCAAAAAACTCTCCATCGACCTGACACTCAACGGCGAAGACGATCCGAACAACTCCATTGTTTCCATCAATGCGGGCGCCGGTGGAACCGAAGCTCAAGACTGGGCTGAAATGCTCTTTAGGATGTATTCGCGCTGGATCGATCGGAAAGGTTTTAAGATGCATATCATCGATTTCCAGCCCGGAGACGAGGCCGGAATAAAAAGCGTTACGTTCACTGCCAGCGGCGACTACGCTTACGGCTATTTGAAAACTGAAAAAGGCGTCCATCGACTGGTGAGGATTTCACCGTTCAATGCAAGTGGCAAGCGACACACATCCTTTGCCTCTGTGTTTGTCTATCCTGAACTGGACAACGAAATCGTTGTCCAGGTCGATGACAAGGATCTGCGTATCGATGTTTATCGGGCCAGCGGTGCCGGCGGACAGCACGTCAACAAAACCAGCAGCGCCGTCCGTATCACCCATCTGCCCACCGGGATCGTTGCCCAGTGCCAGCAGGAGAAATCCCAGCACAGAAATAAAGAATTGGCAATGAAGGTCCTAAAATCGAGGCTTTACCAGCTTGAAAAGCAAAAGCAGGATGAAAAATATGAGGAAATGCATGCAAACAAGGATGAAATCGCCTGGGGCAGTCAAATCCGATCGTATGTTCTGCATCCCTATCAGATGGTCAAGGACCATCGCATCAACTTTGAAGTGGGCAATGTAAACAGTGTTCTCGACGGTACCATCGATCCGTTTATAGAGAGGGTGCTGCTCTCGGACAAATCCTTATAAATCTACAAGCCATCTCAAAAATGCGGATTACGTTCAAGGACAAGGCGCGAGCCGATGAAAAAGCAGAGCATACATGGGAGTATGTGAGCATTTTGAAGAGGCTCGCAACACCGTAATTGGGCGTTAGATGTATTTTTGAGACGGCTTGTAAAAATTTTGTTTAACTTATGAACCCAATCGATATTATTGCAGAATTGTATGCGCCCGGATCCAAAGCATATCATATTCTCATACAACATGGCCAACAGGTGGCAAATAAAGCCATGGCAGTGGCAAAAAGAATTTTATATCTTAAACCGGATCTTGATTTTATAAAAGAAGCGGCCATGCTTCACGACATCGGTATTTTTATGACCAACACCCCAGAACTGGGGTGTACCGGTGAATATCCATATGTCTGCCATGGCTATCTGGGAAGAAAAATTCTTGAAAACAGGCAATTGCCGGCACACGCACTCGTCTGCGAGCGACATGTCGGTGTCGGCATTACATCCGAAGACATACGGCGCAACAATCTCCCGCTGCCCCAACGAGATATGATTCCCATATCCATTGAAGAACAGGCGATCTGCTTTGCAGACAAGTTTTTTTCCAAAAACGGCAATACGGATGTCCGTGAAAAATCGGTTGAAGAGATTTTAAAAGCCCTTCGCCCATACGGCCCTGAGAAAGTGGCGTGTTTTCAGTCTTGGGCACGACTGTTCGAAGAATAACCCGGAGAAGACCGATCCGGGTTGTACCGGAAGTGCGAGACCTTTGCAAAACGCCCCTTTTTGCCCAATTTCTGCGTCTATCTCAACATTGTGCACGAAGTGAAGCTTTAGCTTTATCCTCGAAATACTCAGTGTATTCCTGCGGTTAAAATTTTCGCTTTCCTTGAACTTGAACAAAAATGACCATTTTTCAAAGGTCTCGTGCTTTCATGACGCGCCCTAACCGTCATGAACATGCTTGACAAGATGACCGATTTCAGGAAAAATCAATGTCTTGCAGGCGAGCTTGCAGGCTTTGAGGCTCCCGGGAATGCAAAATAGGATGGTCTCTTCGATGAGGCCGGCCGTAGCACGGGACAACAAGGCAGCGGAATCGATCTCTTCAAAACTGAGCTGAGCAAAAAGGGGCCCAAATGCCGTGAGCTCCTTTCTAAAGATTGGACGAACGGCCTCAATGGTTACATCTTTGCTGCTGATGCCCGTGCCGCCGGTGACAAGGATAACCTGGGCCTTATGATCTCTGATCATTTCATAAACCGTTCGGGTGATGGTTCCGGTCTCGTCGGGAACAACCTGATGCCGTACCACCTCATGCCCTTCCTTTTTGGCCCTTTTTCGGATCCATTGCCCGCTTTTGTCGTCTGCCAGAGAACGGGTGCTTGAAACCGTAAGAATACCGATTTTAACCGTTTTCGGAGCGCCTGCCTTGTGTCTTTTGATACCCATCTTATCTCCATAGATGTTACTCTGATCGCCTGAACGAAAACCGCCTTTTCCGCCGACATCTGCGCCGGCCCCGTGAAATGGTCCGCCGGGTTCCGGGGTCAGACGTAAAATCCAATTCGCAACATACTATCAACATTGCCAAGTTAATATCAAGATTAATATCAAGCCGTCTCCAAAATGCATCCAACGCTCAACAGCTGCGTTCCTTGCCGCCTTGACCTTGAGCGTAATCAACCATCTTCGAGTTCCCTTCATGATATTTCATTGCATCAGATGTCGCGAGCCCATTGAAATGGCTTGATTTTGCCCGATATTTTTCCTATTATATCAAGTTGGATCGTCTTTGGGAGATTTGATGACATGGAAAACAGACGGGACCGTTTCAGAAGGTACCCAAAAAAGGTTTGTTAATATGAAAAACCACTGTACCGGCGTGATATTGGCCGGTGGACAAAATTCACGTTTTTTCGGAACCAACAAAGCATTGGTCCGAGTGGGGGGAAAACAGATCCTCGATCATATCCATGACGTCTTTAGGGATCTTTTCGATAAAATTATTTTGGTGACCAACGACCCGCCTCAATACCTCCAATGGGATTTTAATATTGTCACAGATATTTTCCCCATCCGAAGCTCCTTAACAGGGATACACACAGGTCTTTTTTATTCGAGCACCCCGTATGCATTTTTCGCGGCATGCGACATCCCTTTTCTCAAAAAAGAACTGGTGGAAACCCTTGTGGGCGCTATAGAGCCGCGCATTGACATTGTTATCCCTGAAACGTCCAAAGGCTTCGAGCCGCTGTGTGCCGTATATTCCAAAAGGTGTTTCAAGCCGCTCGAAGCACAGCTGGTTAAAAATGAACTCAAAATTCAACACGTGTTTCAAAAGGTTCGGGTTAAAAAAATTCCTGAAGATATTCTCCGCAAATCTGATCCGGATCTACGCTCTTTTTATAACATTAACACACCGGACGATCTGGCCAAGGCCAGTAGTATCGCAACGAGTCCAACCGAGGTAACGCCGTGAATCTTGCCGGCATGGTCGATAAAATCAAGAAACACCCGGATTATCACAAGGCGGGAATGATCCTCTGCCATAACGGCGTTGTCCGCGGCACATCACGCGACGGGCGGCAGGTATCGGGGCTGACCATTTCCGTGGATAACAGCAAACTGAAGCAGGTCATCGACACCCATAAACAGACCCCCGGAATCGTAGAAATACTTGCTGAAATTGCTGAAAACAGGCATTTGGCCGTAGGAGATGACGTCATGCTCCTGGTGGTTGCCGGAGACATTCGCGAAACGGTGATCGCCGTTTTGAATGACACACTCAATGCCATTAAAACAACCGTTACCAGCAAAACAGAGTTTTTTTTATAATCTGAAAAACACATTTTCCTCGAACAACCTAAATCGCCAAGATGAGGATTTTTTATGTCTAAATTCACCCATATCGACGAACAAGGACAGGTCCGGATGGTAGATGTAACCGAAAAAAAACCGACCCGGCGCACGGCCGTCGCCCAGGGGATGGTGTCCATGAATCCGGGCACTTTCGAAAAAATTATGGACCAGACGGTGAAAAAGGGGAATGTCCTCGAAACTGCACGAATTGCCGGTATCATGGGTGCAAAAAAGACCTCGGAACTGATCCCCATGTGTCATCCGCTGAACATCACCCATGTCGCCGTCGACTTTTTTCCGGACCCCGCAAAAAGCACCATAAGAATCGAAGCAACGGTTCGTACCATCGATCCAACAGGGGTTGAAATGGAAGCATTGACTGCCGTGTCTATGGCCGGTCTGACCATCTATGATATGTGCAAATCCTATGACCGTGAAATGATAATTTCTGACATATGCCTTCTTGAAAAATCAGGCGGCAAGAGCGGCGTGTTTTCAAGGAAAGCCACATAGAAGCCATTTTTTTTGCAAACGATAAAGCGGAACCTAATCAGGGGGAAAATTCATGTCAAAATATACCGTTGCCGGTCTGGTTTCCTGGCTCTTTAGCGGGCTGCTGCTCGGGTTTCAAGCCATCGCAGCGTTCATGAAAATGGAAGATCAAATGGTCTGGAAGAGTTTGACCCTTCTGGATTTTCTCGACGAAGGTCATTTAACCTGGCTTGACGGGATGTCCCGGGGAACCCTTCATTCTGTCATTCATTTTATTGTCACCATGCCGTTATACCTGTTGCTGTTTTTCATTGGGATTCTATTTTTCATCATAAACCACCTGACCACCCGTAGATAAATGACACCTGAATCGATGAATAGATACATTTCAATGATGTGCTTTGTGGGTATATTTTCCCTGTTTTTGGCAGGATGTGCCCTGTTCAAAAAAGAGCCGCCCGAGGTCAAGGAAACCGGACTTATAAGAATCGCCGCTCCAGAGCACCCCGAATTTTTAGACGATATGGCCTATGACGATTTGGCGGAGGGTATTCTGGGGAGCATTTCATATCTCCGTCGGGTGCCGCCCACCCGAACCTTCAGGTTTGGACAAGATGTCTATGACACATCCCACATGATCCGATCCTTGGAGCATTTTCTCTATTTTATCCAAGCAAAACCATCCCATCAGGAACTGAAAGAATACATCGACACGAACTATCGGATTTACCGATCCGTCGGCAATGACACCCCGGGGGAAGTTCTTTTTACCGGATATTACGAACCTGTTTTAAAAGGCAGCCTTGAACCAAGCCCTGAATACCCCTTTCCAATTTACGCCCGTCCCGACGACCTTACCACCGTCGACCTCTCTCTATTCTCCCCCCAGTTTAAAGGGAAAAAAATTATCGGCAGATACACCCATAACAGTGTGGTGCCGTATTATGATCGGAAGGATATCGAATATAAAGAGATTCTCAAAGACAAGGCCACGACCATTGCCTGGCTTAAAGACCGGGTGGACCTCTTTTTTTTACACATTCAAGGGTCCGGAAAGATCGATCTCGACAGCGGCGAAACCATCCATGTCCATTACCACACCACCAACGGACGACCGTATCGGAGCATCGGCAAACTCCTAATCGATCAAGGCAAAATATCCCGGACAGAAATGTCCATGCAAAAAATTCGGGATTACCTATACCGCCATCCCGAAGAAGCTGAAACCGTGTTGCACTAC
>Ga0210365_10314589_pt1 | contig 10976 bp, 11 predicted proteins | sample S637metaT_FD_159655 | JGI IMG/M metagenome (GOLD analysis project Ga0210365, IMG submission 159655) | Metatranscriptome of estuarine sediment microbial communities from the Columbia River estuary, Washington, United States - S.637... | ecosystem: Environmental > Aquatic > Marine > Intertidal...
GTTTGAATTAATATTCGAAATGACCGAAACAGAGTCTCGAGCACTCAAAGAGGAGCTTGAGAAAAAGCAGCGGCCGGGAGACGATCAGAAGGAGAGAAGGAAACATCCGAGGAAAAACACCTTCATCTATATAGACTGCTCCGGCAATAAATGCGCGTTCACAGACTTCATCCAAAATATAAGCGACAGCGGACTATATATCGAAACTCAAATTCCGTTGTTCCCCGACCAGGAGCTTTCCATGATCCTTTCTCCTCCCGGAGCTGAAGACCCCATCAAAATCATCGGAAAGATCGTCAGAGTCGATTCAAAAGGCATCGGAGTGCAATTCGACGAGCTTCTATCCAGCATTTAGGTCAAAATCACCAGCAGATCCAAATTTATTGCCTTAATTTTGCAGGTATTAACCGACTTCAGTGACCTGATCGACCAGCAACGCTGGAAGATGAAGATATTCGGTGGTTGACCGCTTTTGATCAATGTCATCATACACACGCCGCACCTGTTTGGCTGTTAACCCTGCTGCAAGACCCGCAATTTCAGAATCGATATTGTTATTCTTTGCATAAAGGCAGATGTCCATTTTATCGTAGGGAAGTGAAAAGTAAAATTCGTCTTGCCCTTGGGGAAGTGAATACGTATCCGTGGTTGGAATACGGACAATTATTTCTTCGGGGATTCCGAGATATTCTGCCAGCTGGTAGACCTGTGTTTTATACAGATGCGCAATCGGCTTAATATCGGCGGCACCGTCACCGCATTTTACAAAAAACCCCTGATCATACTCCAGTCTGTTCGGGGTTCCGATCACCGCATAGTTCAAACGGTCAGCATGATAATATTCAAGCATTTTCCTTGTTCGCTGTTTGAAATTGGTTGCAGCAACTATCCCAAGATATGGCTTTAGCGGTAAGCGTTTTTTTATTTCTTTTCCGTCTGGAGCCTTTGCGACAATCGAGAAGACAGTAAACCCATTTTTTTCAATAACATTCGGCGTGGTCAATTTCGACCGCCATCCGGTTCCATATCCATGAATAACCGAACGTACTGCATCATCATACTTTTTATAAAAACCGACGGCATCCAATATTCCAGTGATGTCTTCATACACCTTCTCTATGCCCAAATGATCTGCCGCCATATCGCTTAAGGCAACTGTTTCATCTGAAGAATGCTTTTCAGGCATTTGGAGACCCACAACCCGATCCTTACCGATTGCTCTTACGCACAACGCCGCACATACGCTGCTGTCAATACCTCCGGAGATCGCAACGACTGCGCCTCTTCTTTTTAAACGAACAGATAGAAAATGACGCAGCGCAATGACGATCTTTTCTGTCTCCTGAGAGCAGTCGAGCTTCAAAACATCCCTACTCAACGTAGAATTCTTGTCCATATGATTGGTATCTCCGTCTTGATATAAGATTTAAACTTCTCTGCGGCCGACTGGACACACATGAACGCACATCCCACAAACCCTGACGCCTGTGACCTTATTTTTTAGGTGGATGCGATAATCTATACAGCGTTGAACGTTGAAACGAGCCTCGCGAGATTCTGATGGATCAAAAGGACGGCCCGTAAAAGCCTTTGGAGGACAGGCTTCTACACATTTCTGGCACTCACCGCACTGATTTGGAATTGGGTTGCTCGCCTCTAAAAGAGCATCGGTTAAAATTGTAACCCAACGTGCTCGAGGCCCTAATTCCGGTGTGATCAGGAGACAACTTGGGCCAATCCAACCCAGTCCCGCAAGCCTTGCGGATAGTTTGTGGGAAAAAAGCCCATGAACTTTTTTGGTATCAATGGTATCTGAAGCAGGGATAAGGAGTGTCTGGAAACCCTTCGCATTTAAAATGGAGCTTAGATGCAGGGCTATCCGGTCCAAAGATTGGTTAACAGTATAATAGAGGTAATCATACGTCCGCGCCACACCGACTTCTTGGTGACGAGATAATTGATCGACGATGCTGTCGTTCAGTGCTATGCCCAAAGAAATAGAACGAGGGAAGGCACCCAGAAAATCACCCCCTTGTTCCACGATGGTCTCCTGAGCTTCGGTCAGGTCGGCCACACCGAAAAACCGAGCACCCATGTCCATAGCCCGATTCTCAAGTTGCCCGCGCATCGCCCTAAGTTGTTCCATCTCCATTCCTATATTTTCTCAAAATAAACCCTGTGTTGCATGCATCCTACCCTACCCCTAAGAGGTTCAATTAGAGTCGAACGTCTTGGGTGTGAATATCCTATGGACGGCGTTTGGATCCTGGCCCGCGAAATTTTTGGAGGATTTGTTCTTTTTCCTCTGGAGGCAACGCGTTCCATTTTCGAAGCTTTTCCCGGGTTCGCTCCCGTTCTTCCGGAGGGAGTTTTTGCCATTGCTGAAAGCGCTCCTGCATATGTTCGCGTTCTTCGGAAGGAAGCTGCTTCCACTTCTCCATGCGTTGACGCAAGATTTCCTGTCTTTCCTCGGGCATCAACTGCCATTGCCGATACTTTCTCTTGAGCATCTTTTTTTCTTCAGGAGACAATTTATTATAGCCTCTTTTGTAGTTTTTTACCTGAAGAAGCAATTGTCTCCCCCGGTCTGTTGGAGGGTAAGTTGTTTGGCGATCCCGATACTCGATAAACTGCCGATGGTTTGGCGCAGTCTCTTTGTAGGTCTTTTGTGTTCTATGGTACTGATCCGTTTCGTTATAATTTTTCGATCGGCTAAAGCTTAAGGATGGAGAAGAGAAAAGGATAATATGTACAAAAGCTAAAACAACCGTCAACGGCTTCAAGTATTTTAACGATCTGTATTTGTCTCTCATCATCGTCGATAAATCCAGAGTATTTTTAATCCTGAACAACTCATCAAAAATAGGCCTTATATCGTGGCATTTTTTCTACCCATCACTTGATCCAATTTTTCGAGGGTGTCCATCTCTTCCAATAAATCCAGGTTTTCAAGAATGTCGATATGATTGACGATCATTTTTTCTTCCACGCCGGCGTCCGATACTATCTTAACCGTTCGTGTATGTTGAATTCCCCTAACGCCGAACCACCCAAAGGCGACGACCAACATACCGCACACAGCCGCCACATGCAGGGGTTTGATATACCCTGCCAAAAATGGATTTCGCCACCACGCCCTGTGGTGGTTCTCCCTGAGTTTCTCTGCAATGGCGGTATGGAGTGCCCGGGCGCTCTCACGGGAAAGCGACGGTTCCGGCATGGCTTCCTTCACATTTTCAAGCAGATGGATCAGACGTTTTCGCTCCTGCAAGCAGGCTTCGCATGTCGATAGGTGATTCTCCCATTTTTGCTGTTCTTCAGGACCCAACTCCCCGTACACTTCCAACCAGAGTGTCTCTTGCCAGTGGCTACAATTTTTCATACACACACCTCCTATGGCTGGACCCAGTCCTGTAAAGCATCTCTCAAGGAATGGGTAGCGCGGAAGAGATGACTCTTGACCGTTCCCTCCGCCGATCCCACAATCTGAGCAATTTCCCGTATTTTCATTCCATGGAGAACTTTCAACTGAAAAATGACCCGCTGTTTTTCAGGGAGCGTCTCCAAGGCCTGACTGATTTCCTGGGCAAGCTGTTTGCTGTTTAATGCAGTCATAGGATTAGAATTTACCCCCGGATCCGGATAATCTTCATCCATCTCTTTTGAGTCTGTTCGCTCACGCCGATAATGCCGCCAAAATGTAAATATTCTCTCCCATTTTTTGCGGCGGCGTCGACTGTCTAAACACGTATTTACGAGAATGCGATAAAACCAGGTATAAAAAGACGATTTTCCTCGAAAGTTTTTTAAACTCCGGAAAGCACGTAGAAAGGCCTCTTGGGTAAGTTCTTGGGCTTCTTCGCTGTCCCCGGAGCACATATTGTAAGCGATAGCATAGGCTTTTTCCCGATACCGTCGGACAAGAATTTCAAAAGCCGACGGATCATCATGCTGCGCCCGAGCAACCAACTCTTTATCTTCCAATGACATAGGGGGGTCATCCCGTTCGGCTTTTTTGGGTTCCGTCCTGCTCCATTTACCGCTTTTGCCACACTATTATACAAAAGCCAATCTCCAAATCTCATGCCCCGCTGACTGATCTTCTCTCCTCGGAAACGACAGGAACCCGGTCCGGATTGGCCCAGATAAATCACAAAAATTCTATTCAGGGACTGAAGTCTAATATTTGACCTACTATTTACCTTAAGTATTCTTATGGTGCAAGAAATAATCCAGGCTATACCGCCTTATCGACCATGGATCCGTCTCGGGTTTTACTTTATGTTTTTAGACGCTTATATGACAAAAAGGTTTACTCAGGTCGATATGCGATTTCTCTTTAAACCCCAATCAAGGTTATCTTTTTGATATTCTTTAATAATATTTTTTTGGACGCTATCCTGCTTGACACAAAAATTTCATTTTAGTATAAAATATACATTAAACGGGTTATCAAAAATTAATAGAAGGGGAGCTGAATAATGAAAAGAATAACATCAATAATTTTAAGTCTGACACTTGTCACCTTTCTTTGTTCCTGTGCAGGGACAACAAAACAAGAAAGCGGCGCAAAAACGGGTGTCCTGATTGGCGCCGCCGGTGGTGCGCTTCTCGGTCAGGCAATCGGAAGAAATACAGCAGGGACGCTGATCGGCGCTGGAATCGGCGCTGCTGTGGGTGGACTCGCCGGTCATCAAATCGGTGCATATATGGACAGACAGGAGCAAGAACTGAGGGGTGCCATGGCTCAAAATGACGCCGTCAGTATCCAAAGAACACAGGATGTTTTGACTGCAACCTTTAAGTCCGAAGCCTTTTTTGATTTAAACTCTTCAATGCTTAAACCCGGTGCATACACCGAGATGGACCGAATTGCCGGCATATTCAACAAATATCCCCAGACAACCATCCGAGTAGAGGGTCATACCGATTCAAAAGGTTCTGAAACTTACAATCAGACACTGTCTGAACAACGGGCGATATCGGTCAAGAATGCATTGGTACAAAGGGGGGTCGATCCGGCAAGAATTCAGACCGTGGGCTACGGAGAATCACAGCCCATCTCTTCAGATGACGCTATGAACAGACGGGTGAGCATTGTCATTACTCCGGTCCAGGGTTGATGAAAAATAAAATAAACTTCACACAACAAAGGTTTCCACAACCTTAAAGAGGTCATTTACACTCACAGGTTTGGCAAGAAAAGCATCTGCCCCGGCGTCCCTGGCCGATTGCTCATGGGCAGGATCAGCGGACATCAAAAGACATTTTTTTTCCGGATATTTTTTTTTGAATTTGGAAAGGAGTTCAAAGCCGCTCAAACCGGGAACATCGATTCCGGAAATAATAATGTCAGGACTTCCGTGATCCTTGATGTATTGCCAAGCAGCCTGACCGCTGTCGAAACTAAGAACCTCTCTGTTAACACAATACATTAAAACGGTGACAATGAAATCTCGGGCAAGCAAATCATCGTCAATCACCGCTATTTTTACATTTGGGATACTGACCTGGCTCACGCTACTTTTAGGAAGTCCACGTCGTTGATGTGGAAGTTGAATATCAGGGTTTCACAGATTTTGTTCAAATTGTCTTGAAGGGCCTTTTTTCTGAACTGCCCCTTCAGACGGCCTTCTGCCAGGGCTTTGGCCATCACCGCAAGAAGCTGGGTTCTCTGATGAAAGATATACTCCTCGTGCATATCACCCGTGGAGGTCGTCCCGGGTTGTGTCTTTGAATCATCGTTTTTAATAGCGGCTATTTCACTGGACAGCTTCAGAGATTGATAAAAAACAAAGCGGGCATTTTCTATGATGGCTTGCTTTCGATAATTCCCGATAGGGCAGTCTTTTAAATACGCTTTGGACATGATGATAAGAAGTTTCAATCGCGATGAAAAAATATCCTCGTTGGACATGCTTTTCATCTCCCGGGGCGCCGGCCCAAATCTAATCATGACGTGTCCTTTTTTAGGAATGAAGGGGAAGGACTTTAACATCCACTTTTGAGTTTTTTGTTTTTAACCTATCGGGAGGTCGATGTCAACAGATATTTTCCAGGAATATTAAGGTTATAAGCCTTTTTTTTCATTTTCCGTCAAATAACGCCAGCCTCCCACGGCAAGCCTTCTCAGTTCTATATTCGAAATCCGTATCCGTTTTAATCTCGTAACGTGGTTTCCCACTTTTCGAACCATTCGTCTTATCTGTCTGTTCTTTCCTTCCTTGAGCACGATGCGAAAACGTCTGGGGGAGATTCTTTGAATCTCTGCGGGTCTTGTTTTTGTTCCCATCATCGGCATACCTTTGGAAATATTGTTTAGCGCACCATCGGTTATGGGCTTTGACACCGTTACATCGTATTCCTTCTCGTGATCAAAGGAAGGATGCGAAAGCCGGTGATGAAGACTTCCGTCATTGGTCAGAATTAAAAGTCCGGTGGAGTCCTTGTCGAGCCGGCCGATGGGATAAATTCGCTGAGGAATTTTTATAAGGTCCATCACTATCTTGTCTCCGGGCTGGCTGCAGCTTGTAACATATCCTTCCGGCTTGTTGAGGACGATGTATACCGGATCGTTTTTCAGGGTCACCGCCCTGCCCTTGAATTCTATACGATCTTTCTCCGGGTCAATTTTTGTGCCGAGCTCCGTAACAACCGTGTCATTGACACGGACAAGCCCTGCCTGGATATACGTCTCTCCTTTTCTTCTCGAGCAAATGCCGGCTTCTGAAAGAAATTTTTGCAAACGTATTAAAGGCATTGTTTCAAACTAATTTGTGTCCATCCATAATTGTAAAATAGACTTGGTGTGTTTCCTATTCATAAATGAGCAATTTTTGTCTGGATCAAGGCCGCACAAGGGTTTTTGGCTACGGCATACTCCCTGTATGTCGCAGCAAAAACCCGCGGAGAACGCAGATCCGGGCAAAAAGGGCCATTTATGGATGGAAACTAATTAGGATCTGTAATCCGCATTAATCCTGACATAGTCTACAGAAAAATCGCACGTCAATATTGAACCAGAACCGCTGCCCGAGTTCAAATCAATGGTTAGGGTAAATTCCGCCCGCTTAAGAACCTTTGTGGCCTCGGCCTCGACTGTTTTTCCTTGACCCATGCCGGCTTTCACCATCTGAACATCATCAAAATAGACATCGATCTTGTCCGGATCTATTTGGACACCGGCCCGGCCCACAGCACCTGCGATCCGCCCCCAATTGGCATCCTCGCCGAAAAATGCTGTCTTTACAAGGGGAGAATGGGCAACCGTATCCGCAACTTTTTGGGCGTCGGAATCCGATACGGCATTCCGAACCATGATTTCCACCAGCTTTGTCACGCCCTCACCGTCTCTGACCAACTGTTTGGCCAAATCCAAAAAGATTTCATCTAAAATCTTCTGAAAAATATCTTTTTGGGCCGGGCTTTGGATAACAGCGCCCGACAGACCGTTGGCCATGATCAGCACCGTATCATTGGTACTGGTATCTCCATCGATGGTGATTCGGTTAAAAGACCGGTTTACCGCTTTCACCAAAATCTCTTTTAAAATCTCCGAAGAGACTTTGACGTCCGTACAGACAAAACAGAGCATGGTCGCCATATCCGGCCGGATCATTCCTGCACCTTTGGCAACACCGGTGACGGTAAACGTCTTCCCGTCCACAACCCCGTGTGCCGAGACCATTTTGGGTACGGTATCGGTGGTCATTATCGATCTGGCCAGATCCGGAATTCCTTCGGATTGAAGTGAATTGACCAGGGTGGGGATGGCGGCACCAATTTTTTCAATGGGCATCGGCTCCCCAATAACACCTGTTGAAGCCACAAGCACCAGGTCCTCTGAAATTCCGAGTTCAGATGCTGCCAAACTTGCCATGGTTTCGGCGTCCCGGATTCCCTGTTCACCGGTACAACAGTTGGCGTTGCCGCTGTTGACAATAATGGCCTGACAGACGCCCGTTTTTATCCGCTGGCGGTCAAGAATCACCGGTGCCGCCTTCACCCGATTTTTGGTAAACACCCCGGCAACAGTTGCCGGAACCTGTGAAACCATGAGACCAAGATCCTTTTTTCCTTTCTTCTTGAGACCAGCGGCCACGCCGGCAGCTTTAAAACCCGAACAAATGATATTGGTCATATTTATTTATCCTTTATCGTCCTAACGAATTTGAAAAAACCTCAATCCATCACGTTTTAAGATTTAGTCTTAAATTTTATTTGACAGAATCCCGCAACATTGTCAATCTGCATAATAAAACACAGGTTGATCGGTTCAGGGTTCAACGTTCCGGGTTGGAAAAATCCCAGACAGCTCGCATCAATGTGATACTGGCTTCATCGTGGTTCCAAAACCATTCCACCCAACAGATTATGATAGGCATTCCGGAATTTAATCAAAATTTTCGGTTTAATTGGTTGCAGCCCTTGAACTTTCAACCCAGAACCTGGAACCGAGCCCTTAGATAAAAGCATCATCGTTGGATTATGCTGAATGCGAAAAGGTTTTTAATGGTCTGAATTGATAGGTTGGATGAACTATGGAAAAAACTTTGGCTCAATGCCCTTCATGCGGCAGACAACTGGTTATTCAAAAATCGTGACGGCGTGTGGTTTTGTGCTGCAGGTCCTGCGGCGCCGAGTATCCCTTGAGTGAATTTGCCGATTCCATGGACGATTTTTTGGAACGCCGACTTGCCAATATACCCTGTGACAGACTCTAACCCGAATCTCTCATGCAGAACTTCAAAATTATCATCGAGTACGATGGCAGCGCTTATCACGGCTGGCAGCGTCAGGCCACGGATCGAACCATTCAGGGTGAAATTGAGAACGCACTGATGACCATGACAGGAAATAGGGTCACCGTGATCGGCTCCGGCAGGACGGATGCCGGCGTTCACGCCTATGGCCAGGTGGCCAATTTCCGATGCAACACGTCACTGGGTGCTGAAGTTTTTCAAAATGGGCTCAACAGTCTTTTACCCGAAGATATTGTTATAAGGTTCTGCGAAGCGGCTCCTGAAAAGTTTCATGCTCGATACGATGTGACAAGCAAAACGTATCATTACAGGATTTTGAATCGACGGCTCCCTGACGCTATTTTCCGTCAGTACGCCTGGCACATCCGGAAAAAACTCGACCTGAATGCCATGCAAAGCGCACTTCATTATATCGTCGGCCGCCATGATTTCAAAGCATTTGAAGGATCGGGAAGCCCCAGAGCCAGCACTGTCCGCTGTGTTATGAATGCAGATCTTGTGGAAACCGACGATGGATATCCGGTTTTTAAAATAGAAGGCGACGGGTTTCTTAAATTTATGGTACGCAATATTGTGGGGACACTTGTGGATGCCGGTCTTGGTAAAATTACCCCCAGCGACTTTAAGCGGATACTTGCTTCAAGGGATCGTAACCTTGCAGGGATAACTGCGCCCGCACATGGATTATTCCTGATGGAAGTCAAATATTAACTGCTGCCCAAATCATTTTTCGCCGACTCTGAAACGTTTCAATGCCCGCTCAAAGAGATGTTTGTTTGGACAACAGCCCGTTAAGACCTGTTTTTCATCTTTTGGATCTGCTCATTGTAATATGAAATAACCTCTCTTCGATTCAGCATTCCGATCAGGATACCATGATCCTCGTCTTTTACCACAGGAAGACTGTCGATATTTTTAATGGTAAACTTTTGCAAAACCGTATTCAAATCTTCCGAAGGTGTTGCTAATATGATATCAAAGGTGGCAACATCATTCATCACCACAAGGCTTCCTATGCCCGGAGTAAAGAGAACTGCCCGAATATCCGTACTGGAAAATATCCCCACCAGTCTGTTATGCTGATCGACAACCGGGAAATAGTGCTGCTTTGTCTCAGGGAAAAATCCTCTGAAATCTCTAAAGGTCATGTTCTGGGGAATGACGTCCACCTTCTTCACAAGATGCATCAGGTCTTTCACTCTGATGGCCTGCAGAATATCCACGAAGAAATCTCCTGCATGGGCCGGAGAGTTGATCTTGCTTTTGACCTGTTTTTCATAGATGGTCCACTTGCGCGCTGCTAGATAAGATACCGAACATACCAGAAGGCTGGGAAGAAGCAGATGATATGAGTTGGTCATTTCGCTGACAAATATGATGGTTGAAATGGGCGTATTTGAAACCGCTGTAAAAAACCCTGCCATGCCCACCACAACAAACGCCCCGGGCTCGGTGACGATACCGGGCATAATCTGATGGAACATCTTCCCTACCGCACCGCCCATGGCGCCGCCAATCACAACGGACGGACCAAAAACCCCGCCGCTGCCCCCGGAGCCGATGGAAAATGATGTGGTCAACACCTTACCAACGGCTAGAAAAAGTAAAAACGGAATCGTCAGTTCATTGTGTATGGCTTGTTGAACGAACCCGTATCCAAATGCCAGGGTCTGGGGTAAGAAGAAGCCCACCAGGCCGGTACACAGTCCTCCAATGGCAGGTTTGAAGTGATTGGGTATTTTGATGGCCTTTGAAACTTTGATGACGCCATAAAACGTTTTAATGTAAAAAACCCCCACTACCACAAGAACCAGGGAAAGCACCAGATAAGGCCCCAATTCCAATGGATTGCGGAATATAAAATCCGGCGATTCGAACAGAGACCCCCATCCGAATACCAGACAAAACAGACAGTAGGCAACCACCGAGGAGATGCCGGCAGGGATAATGACTTCAGGTTCGAACTCCGGATCACGGTACAACACCTCGGCGGCAAAAAGCGCGCCGGCCAGCGGGGCGCGAAAGATACTCCCGACCCCGGCCCCGACCCCGGCAGCCATCATGATTCGCCGTTCCCGGTCCGACAGTTTCAATACTGTTGCCAGAAATGAGCCAAAGCCTGCTCCGATTTGAGCGATGGGGCCTTCCCGACCGCCTGAACCGCCGGTGGTCAGTGTCAGGGCGGAAGCAATGGTCTTGATAATCGGGACCCTA
>Ga0210365_10032620_pt1 | contig 10896 bp, 3 predicted proteins | sample S637metaT_FD_159655 | JGI IMG/M metagenome (GOLD analysis project Ga0210365, IMG submission 159655) | Metatranscriptome of estuarine sediment microbial communities from the Columbia River estuary, Washington, United States - S.637... | ecosystem: Environmental > Aquatic > Marine > Intertidal...
ATAGATGTCTAAAAACTCTTCTTAACTCTACCTACTTAATAATGACAGCCGTTACTTAATAATGGAATGCGTGACGGGGACGGTACGTCCGCCGTTCGGACACCCGGAAGTTGTCCGCGTAGGACCGATGGACAGACCGGGGTGATGCGGACAGACGGTCTGACCCAGGCCTCTGCCGGGACAGACCAGACGGTCCAGGGCATCCCGGGCAGGCCCGAGAAGGACCGGGGTGATATGGACAGGTGGGTCCAGCCCAGGCCTCTGCCGGGATGGACCAGACGGCCCCATACCACCCGGTCCAAGCTGGTAGGGTTCGGGGAACGCCGGACCTTTGTACTAAAGGTCAGGCGTGGCGAATCCAGAACCCGCGCTGGCCGGGCAGCGCCGGACCTTTGCACCAAAGGTCAGGCGCGGCCCATCTCGGCCTGGCCCAAACACCGGCCTGTTTCCATGGTCCTTTGCTCACAATTCTGGGACACTCGACAATCTGCCAGCCTAGATTGATAACCAGAATTGACCAGTACTTACAGACCAGAGCTCCACATCATGGAGACCGAGCAGTTGGGCTTACTCCCACTCTTCGGTACGTGGCAACCAGGCCCTGTGAGTCGAACCCCGGAATCTCCTGATACATATGAAACAGAAAATTTTGATACTGATATGAGTCCAGCAGAGGACGCGGGCGAAGTCGTCTCTTTTGCGAGTTTCAACAACCGAAACAACCCTGGTCCTAGACCTCCGGGTTTAAACAACCGGTTTAGAAACACGACACAAAATGGACGAGCCCAATCTGGACCAAACACATCCGGCCGTGGCGCTTACTGGAGCACCACGGGCCCCAAGACAGAACTGAGACGGATCCTTGGCAGTTCTCTGGAACTACCGATAATCGCTCCGTCATCAGCCCCTCCCGACGACAAGAAACTCATTTTGTCCTTGACCAAGGAACGAATCGAAGAACACGTCACGGGAGATTGGCCTTCCAAGACCAGCATGCTGTCGCAACGATTCGTCGCGGCAGTCCCGAATGCTCTTAACGACGCCAAAGTCAGACTGGCTAAGCTCAAGGATTATACCAGTCCGGTCTTTACTTACGGCATGCCAAAAGGTTATACAATCGACCACGAACCTTCAGACATTAACAATACCAGTGTCCTCCGGTATTTAGCATTCGAAATGCGCGTCCTACCTCAGAAGGCCCCTCCGATCCAGTCCCCAGTCCCGGGGCTACCAGAAGAATTCTGTCTCCAAGTTCTCTTGAAAGTCCCGCTTAACCAGTTCCAGTCAGACGTGAACGAAGCTTTTTCTTTGAACATTCTTCAAGGAGACCCCGCCAGATTGCTCGAAAAGTGCAAAAGCGAAAACCTTTCGATCATATTCGGCAAATACAACAACAATGGATTCTTCGATACAGATGCGTTCGATCGCGAGATGAAGCGCATCCAAGGACAATGCATGTTCATGGCAGTTTACGCGGTTCTATTGCGAGACTACGTGGGCAAGGGTATTATCAAAGATATCCACAAACGCTTAAGGGAATGCCGACAAATCATGGTCCACAATGGACAATACCGAGTCAAGTCTGTCAATGAACAACATGCGGATTTCATGCGGCTAGTACAAGAGTTCGATGTCGATGAACCAATCAAAACGAATTTACCGGACATCGCGTACCACAACTTCTCGACAGAAATCAAACAAGAACTGACCCATATGGAATACGAACCTCCAACAACATGCTCTACAAATGAAGAACAATACCGGCTACTCTCAGAGCTTCACGCTAAAGCCACCGAAGCAGAAAGCCGAATCAAACAAGTCACCTCGCTCATCCGCCGCGTCGGAGGTACACGAAACCAATCCGGTTCCGCTACATTTTTAACAACCCCCTCAACATCAGAATTCCCACAAAAATCTAATACATCATCCATGCCTCCACAGTTCATTAACGATGCGTCTATACTGCAACATTACGGCGAAGACCCAGTAGTCCAATCACTCCATGCTCAAGCTGCCCAATACAGCACGCTAATAAGCGTTTGCGAAAACTCTCTTCGAAAAGCAAGCGGCGAAGTAGCACCAAGCAAGTGTTGGGGGTGCGGCGACATCCCGGATTACGCCAAAGACTGCTTCCACCGATACAGATCGTGCCCAAACAAAGCAGACCCTCGGGTGGCCACTGCATTCAAAGCAAAACTCGAAGAACATTATGCAAAATTAGCCCCTTCAAGAGGACCAAGAACACAACGTTACCCTCCGCGCTCCAACCCTTCCTGGAACCGCAACTCCAGACAATCACCGTATGTCAACAACAATCGACCCCGAACGTTAATGGTAGCTCCTGAAGGTACTGACGAAGACGACCAGCCTGTTTGCGACACAACCCTGTCAATAGAAGAAGAGGATCCAGAAACGCCGCGTTCCTCCAATCAACAGGTCATCTCATTCCTAACCACACCATCTTGCACAGACGAGCTATGGACGAACTTCGGCATTAGCCCAGAAACATTTTGCGACGGAAAACCGTCGTTCTCCATAAACTTGGCAAGACCGATTCCACTCCCAGAATGGAAAGTTCACTCCCCTACAACTCCAGACTGGGCAGAAGATTGGGCATCATCAATTTTAAGCGATCATGTACAAGTGTTCTCGGATCTTAGTCTAGATTTAGTACAGAACCCTTCACGATACGAAAATGTCAGCGTGTTCTCGGATCTCAATCTAGATTACCTCCAGCCCCCCTCACAACTCGAAAGAGTCTTCTCAACTGTCACAACACCGGTTGACACAAATGTGTTCTCGGCCGCCAGGACACTTTGTGACATGAAACAGCTGGCACATTCCCACACCGAGAGGTCACGAAAGCAGGCGTTCTCTCCAGAATCGGACGACAAAAGGTCACGTACAATTATGTCCGGTTCTCCAAATAGTCACTGGCTCATCGAGGACATTAACACTATCCCACACAGTCCCCTAAACAAAGAGCGTGCAGCTTCGGCAGATACAACGCCAGGCGAACCAATGTTACACGCCGGTTCAGTTCATCACCTCACTCACGTAGGTTTAGAGGCCATCAAAATCGAGAACCAGAAAATGCTCCAGACCGTCTCGGTCCAGTCCGTCTCGGTAAAATCACCGGACTTTCTCGGTAAATACCGGAACCTCTCGGCAAACAAAAGTTTGAAAAACTTCTCAACCACTTCCCAGTCGATAGTGCCATATACCGAATTGACACAAAACTTGTCAAGTTATTATTATTCAAAACACCCACAACCCGAAGCACCACAAAGAGGAGCAAGAAAGATCCACCCCCTCCAAGTTTCCTCAAATATGAAGTTCCCGTCCTCCAAGTCCCTCCCAACCATTCCGGCCCTCTTGTCGATCCCATATAGAGCCCCAGCATTGGTCCGAGAACCTCTCCTTTCTCAGACCCTCGAAGTCATTGACGAAGATCCAGTCAATTCCGCTACGAACCCGGCAAGTATCACTCCCCAAGGCCAAGAAGATTCCACAATGGACGAATTGTCAGAACCCAGTGGCATCCTAGTCGACCGGATTCATGACCAAATTCCCCAAGTCGTGGAGATCCCTGAACAAACCGAAGGCTCACTTCAAGATAATCTGGAAATCGAAGACGACCTCGAAGTTCAAACACAACCGGTTGAAAAAGAGTCCACAGTGCCTTCAAGTATGCCCGTTCCCGCCTCAAACATTGTCCTTCACGACCAAGACCCTCGAGTCCAATGCCAAATCACCGCCGAACTCGATGCCTCGACAGTCGAATCAATGAATCCAGGCGTCCTATCCAGAGCCTCCTCGTACTCGGTCGACGAAATTCGCTCGACGGCCTCAGGCAAGATAGCCCCTACGCGCCCAGATACTCCTCACATTTTTGGACGCGTCCCCGGCCTTCTCTATGATGAAGTGGCAGTCTGGGAAATCAGCGAATATAATCATCGCGATTTCACTCCAGACTCTATCAGGATCATCTTCCTAAGCGAAGGAAACAAGCCACCAAGAAAACCTTGTCGATTCATCTTCGTAAACGGTCTCCAAGCTTGCGCCATCAGCAATACCTTGTTTGGCCATATTATGGCAGGAGTGCTCGACGTGAAACCGCAAAGCCGCGAAGAAGCTGACATATTGGCCATGTACATCGTCAAGCACCACTCCATCCCACTCGAAGACCTCGAAACCGAATGGATATTGATCCACAACGTATTGGTTCACACTGGAAACAAAATCGACAAGAATAACTACAAGGTCTCGAAACACACTGCATCATGGATCAAATACAAGAACGCCCGGATCAGATGTATTAAACTCGCCAACGCGAAATACCATCTTTCAGAGCTTTCCTTCCATCCTATCAACGTCTTCGACAATGTTAAACTCGAAGAACTCCAGGCCAAGAAAGATTGGCAACACGGCTTGGTAACATTCGACGAGTTTCTAAACGATGTCGCAGTCAATCAAGAAACTTCGAATGTCGTCCCAGACGAGGTCTTGATCACCCAAGACTCCCCTGAAGACATCGACAATATTAGCCAACTCGGCAACCTGACGATAGAAAGCTTGACGGACTCACAACGAACCGAATCAGAAGGCTCCCAACTCCATTGGAACGAAATTTTCTCACAAGCAATCCTTCCCATGCTTCAAATGTTCGATACGTCTCGATTAAACAAGATTGGAGACCCAGTGTTTCCAGAATACAACGAATCCAGAATCGAACGCGTGATCCATATCAATCCGGATGACACTTTACCTCCTCCAAACCTTTCTTTGCCCCGTTCCATTCCAGACAATCTCGACTTCCCTAGTCATGCTGCTTTCCCCAATGACTTAATCCTCCAAATGGCTTCCCAACCATTCACGTCATTTACCGACCATCTACAGATGGCCCAATCATTGAGACGGTTCGTCCAACAAGGACCGGCAGACAATCTCTTGGCCGAAGACCTCCGGCGCTACGATCATTTCAGACCTCCAATCGAGGTCGAGCCCCTTTCAAAATCAGACATCGGTCTAGCGCACGCTATGCGGGTCTTCGACAAAGCCAAACAGACTCGAACACAAGGAATGAGACCCTTATACCGCCTTGGATACACACCTTCACCAGTCATTCGTCTGGTCAAAAAATACCAGACAACCGCGGACATCTTCTCTAACAAGACCCCTCTTGGCTGGATCCTCAAGCCATTAGGACTCCCTCCCGACACAACCTGGGAAAAAATACGCGATTGCAATCTTCTCTCAGACGGAGATTACGCCCTTGCTTCGCGATATTCCCTCGAACCCACAGTCGAACTCCAGGAAGTCGCAATAGCCGGAGCTATGCGCCAGGTTGCAAGAGCCGACCACGATATGCGCAGTGCAAGAAAATACATCAGACTCTTCTGCTCCCCTTTCGGCAATCCTCTTTTTGATGATCCGTTAATTGACGACATCATGACCAAGTTCAAGGAAAAGATGGCTCGGCTATATGGCCCAGACTTCATCAACCAACAGAACGCTCAGTTCGACAAAATTGGCGAGAAGATCCACATCTTCCCAAACAACGAAATCAGGGACGACACAGTATACGGATTCACTCCGGCGGCAGACGGAGAATACACCTTCTACCTCCCAGACACAGACGATGAAACCGAGTCGGTCTCCTCGTCAGACGTGTCCATGACTTCTGAAAATCCCCCGGATTACTTTGCTTTTACACTTCCTTCAATCTCGAGACACCCTCCCCCGAAAAAACGCAAAGATCCGCCAGAACCAAGGCATCCCCCCTATTATTCTGCAGACAGCCTGGCATCAACAGTCCCGCTCCCAGAACACTGGGACGAGCCGAGCAACCTAAGCCCCAGGAGGAAGCGCTTTCGCAGTCATCAACGCCACGTAGTCGCCAAAGCTAGTCAACATCATCCGGACAAAGAACTAAAATTGGTGAGAATGGAGGAACATCTCCGCCGTCTCAACACTGGAGTCTTCCCCCCACAAGAATGCCGATCCAAGCCAATCTTCGAGATGTGGATACACCTCCGGTCCGGTTCGAACCCAGTCGATCTCAAAGTCTTTGCGGCAATCGACACCATGGCCTCTCGAACTCAGATAGATCTAGGTTGGATCGAAGAGTCAGCCAAACACAACAAGGCATACGACGAGCTTCGCGACACTCTGCGCTCCTCCAGACAGGCCCAACTCCGTACATCTTTCGCGAAAGCCGTCCCGGGAACTCGGCAAACACAAGCAGACCATTTCAACATTACTTTCAAGGTCGTACCGTCAATTGCCTCCAATTTCCCAGTACACGTGGTCTTAGCCCAAGATTTTATAGCCGCCTATGGAGCCCAAACAGGCCCGGATCTTCGTCCACAAGCACTCCAGGAACGTTGCCTAACCCAACTATCTCCCTACCACGGAAGACAAATTATAATCCAGTCCTGCAACCCCAAGATATACCAGGTGCAGCAACCATTTTCTTTCAGCCGTCAAGCCCCAGAAGCAAGGGCACCCCCGGCTAAACTTGGAACGAGGAACTGGTCAGATGACGAGTCCATCACATCGCCAGAGCCCGACCAGGATAAGGCACCTCCAAGAACTCCTTCTCCCATTCCCAAATTCCAACCCGCCAGGTTCAGAAAGGGCCAAACCTTCTGGCCAAATGGAGCTCCAATCCCGGAAACTCCCCCTCTTGGTCAAACCAAAGAGACCCACCAATTCAATACCCTACGATACGAAGATCGCGAACGGGAACGAGAAAGAGGTCTTGGGCCAAAAGCGCTGAAATTCGGACATCCGAGGGCGCTGGACATCAAGTTATCCAAACCAAAAGCCAGGAAAGCCCGCGAATGCCCCACAAAAGTAACAGAGTCGCCAAACAAAGGCCGACCACTCCCTTCACCCTCAGCTTTCAGCCCAATTCGAAAGAAACCGCCACTCGGCCAAGACAGCAAGCCTGCAGCGGTCGAATTAATCGCACAACAAAAGGCCCCTCCCGAGACAAACTGGTTACGAATGGAACAGGAGGACGCTGCTCCAGTAGCGAGCCTCCCTAAGAACCCTCCCCCATCCGACACGTCCAAACACTCTAATCCGCAACCATCTGGACAAGCCAAACAGGATCGCCCTCACATCCCTCACCAGTTCAATAACAATTCAATTAATCAGATCACAATCTTCTCAAGCTCTGACCAACTCCCTCTGGCACGATCCGAAACCCCTGACGAACTAACAACGACAGCTCGATCTTTTACCGCAATTCCAAGAGCCATAAGGCCGCCACCTTCTGACGTCAAAACAAAGGACTCCGTCCACTCTTTCACGTCCTCAGAATTTGAATACGATGGTAGTTACGCCCACACCCCAATCCCTTGGAACTCCATTCCAAATTTCAACGCACCACTCCAGTGGGCAGCTGGTGAAGCATGGGAATCGTTCAAAGACTACCCCGAATTTTCCCGCGATAACCAATGGGAGCTTTTCGACTTCATTGAAGAAAAAATGGAGCATGTAAAACATCTGGGTGTGACAAACGACTACGGCAAATTCGAATTTCACCGGGTATGCGAAAACATGGAACACGATAAGGACTCGTTCGAAAACTTCCTCGACGCTTTAAAAAACCAGCCAATCCCCAGAAGACCTGACAAGCTGCCAGAACTAATCAAAGACCATGTAGACGATTCCTTCGAAGAATTTTCCAACTTCACCCAGGATTTCTCCAATAATACCAACGAGCTGATAAAGTTAGCAGAAGAATATCTGAATCAGAGGTACAATCGAGCGTCAGAGACTGGTCGTCCTTTCAAAGAATTTCTCGAGTTTGTCCAGAACAGAGAGGATGAAAGAAGCTTCGAGACCTTCCTGGACTCGATCCACTCATCCCCGGATCAGTCGGTCAATGAAGACCAGGAAAGCTCAGACAAAATCATCCCAGTCTATGGAGCCGTGTCAGTAGACGGCGAATCAGTCGGAGCCCTCTCCACAGAAAGCCGAGACGTCTACGTTACAATCCCAATTCAATCAGAGAAGAAAGACCCCGAGATCAACTTCCAATTTGTCAAGGAAGTCCTGTCAAGCCAAGTATTAGCGGCCTACGGATTAAGAGTGTTCCCAAATGCGTCGGGCTCCCGAATACATTCACAACCTCTTGGAAACTCCGAGTTTTTCCAAGACCACTCGCTATTTGTGGTATTCGAGCCAACAGAAGACCATTTCACGACCGCGAAAGCACTCGATTTAAAACGCGGTGTCTTTACGAAGTGCAGACTATGCCGACACGTTTCGGCAACCAAAGAAACAAGTTACCATTTAGAACTGACGTTCGACAACAACTGGAACCGAACGTGGCTATTTAAAACAAACCATCATCTGGGGAAAATCACAGTATACAAATACCTAACTCGAGAGGAAATCGAGGCCGAATCTCCCCAGGCAAACCCGGAAGATGACCTAGAACCTCCCCAAACACCTCCACCTTCCCCTCCCCACGACCAACATATAGTCACCCCAAGAAGCTCCCAAAGGTCAAGCAGCCACGGCAGAAATAATCCCTCAAACGAATCCGAGCAGAACCAAAATCAAAACAGCTCGAACAACACCCCTCCCTGCTGCACAACCAATTTCAAGTCGATCCATGGACGTCCACCAACCCCTTTCAACCACGAAACATCGAAAGCAAAACAAATAATCGACACCCTAGTGGACCGGGCTACATCAAAAAAGGAACAACTCGAAGTCGCCCACACCCTCGCAGATAGAGCCAAAGCGAGAAAAGATCTGGAATTAATCAACCAGACTCTAGCGAACCGCGACGAAGCAAGCGATTCAATCGTCTCGGACGAAACATCGACCACAGCCGATATGATCGTCGACGCGTCCTCAGCTGACTCACTCTACTGCGAGGCCGCAACAACTCCGCGAATTCCAGACTACATATCTCTCCCCTCGCGAAAACGCAAACAACTCCTCCAGGACAACTCAGAACAACGCCAAGATAGTGCGTGCAGAAGTTTAGCCCGCAATAAGAAACGCTCTCGTTCCGAAAGACAGAGGCCACACGAGACTACAACCCTGACCATGATGAGCCGAATTCCCGTGGTCACCTCCGTATTGCAAACGAACCCTTCCAGAACACTGGCAGTAGCAATCACAGAGCGATTGCCCCATCTCTTATTTCCAATTGGTCCCAGAAATAGAAACTCTTCCTGGAAACACCTGGCCACCATACGAGGCGTCTTCGATACAGGTTCTGGAATAACCATTGGATATCTCAAATACTGGAAGAGTGTAGCCGAACGCTATCCCGAATTCGTGGAAGAATTCGACACAATGGATGCAGCCTCTTACGAGAAGCTACGAATTGGCAGCATCGAAAAGAATGGGGAAGGAGCATTATGTACCCACTACATAGTACTACGAACCCCATTCACTAGCGAAGGACGCCCGGTAACGCTGCGCGTCGCCCTTACGGACGGGTTATCCTGCAACCTCATCTTCGGCCTTCCTTTCATCTGCAAAGCAAAAATGATAGCGCACCTGGCAGAGAGATACGTCGACTCGAGCGTTTTCAAAGCAGCCTTCAAGATGGAATTTCATGCTCCGGAACTCCGCGACTCAGTGGTGGAACAAGGTGAAGAAGTGGTCGCACTTTGCGCAACGGAAACAGATGGCCACGATACGATGATCGAAGTAGGCGGAACCCGCCTAGGTGTATGACATCAGGACACCCCGGCCCTGTCCAGAGAATACTGCGCGATATTAGCAAAACTCGGTCGAGTATCTTATACACCAGTCAAAATATATGTCGTGCATACTCAATCTCTCCAAAGAATTTCGACAACGGACACGCCAGAAGAATTTTACACGTTTCATGCCTCTCCTACATCTTTTAATTCTAAATTAATTAATACCAATCCCTTTCGGATTAATACTTTAGCAGCCTCATCGGCCACTGAAGAAGAGATAAAAAAAGCCAAAGAAAACCGCTCAGTTCCAGTAAAACCCTCCAGACGCATCTGGCGCCCACAAGTAACAAGTCAATATAAAGAGCCAGATTGCATCCCGGATCCCATGAGCGACCTGGAAATTCTGTTCAAAGATTTCGGAAAACCCCTTTGGGCGCTTAAATCACCGCTTCCCCCTCGAGACGACGTGATCAACTTCGACCCCAAAATTCACCAGGACGAATTCGATAGAAACATCCAATGGCGTGACTGCCCAGAAAACTTTAAGCCAATTTTCGAACAGTTAATTAAGAAACATTGGGACGTCTTCGCAGAGGAAGGGGTCCGTAAGAACATACGCGGCGTACAGTTCCACGTCGATACGGGCGAAATCGAACCAGTATGTACCAAACCCCCCCGATACGGCCCCCACGAGACAAGAGTAATTAACGACCTTCTGGAGAAATTGGAAAAGAATGGCTTAATCGAAGACGACGACGGCCCGTGGGGTGCACCCATCGTTTTGGCAGCAAAACCCAATCAAGAACACGTACATTGGTCCCAATACGTCTGGCGTTTGTGTGTATCCTACCGGAAGATTAACGCAGTAACAAGACCGTTCACTGTCCCCATAATTCGTTGCGACGATGCGGTGAAAGAAATCGGCAATGCCAAATTCTACATCACAATGGACTTGGATTCCGGTTACTGGCAAATATGCTGCGAAGACTCGTCCAAACCAAAACTCGCATTCTTTACTCCAACCGGAAAGAAACGATGGACGGTCATGCCAATGGGAGCAACTAATGCTCACCCAGTCTTCGTCGCACTGGTCTCCAAATTCAAAAAAGAATGGGACGAAAAAGCATCCAAGAGAGGCCTCAAACATTGTTTATCTCAGGTCATCGTGGATGACATCATGCTCAGCGCCCGGGACCCAGAGTCCCTCATCCAA
>Ga0210365_10274320_pt1 | contig 10888 bp, 8 predicted proteins | sample S637metaT_FD_159655 | JGI IMG/M metagenome (GOLD analysis project Ga0210365, IMG submission 159655) | Metatranscriptome of estuarine sediment microbial communities from the Columbia River estuary, Washington, United States - S.637... | ecosystem: Environmental > Aquatic > Marine > Intertidal...
GGGCAAACGATCAAAAGATCCGAACCATCCGTGAATAAAAAAAATAAAAGCAAGCAAGTTGTGGCTTCACAAAAAATTTAACTTCTTTCACCTTTTACATTGTGTTAAAAGTGGAATTATTACAATTTGACAAAACATAATTTTTCTCTTAATATTATGTCATGCCCGTTGAAATCGATTTTATTTACCTGTTTAAAGCAATAGAAGAGAACGTGAATCTCACCGTTCATTTCGAGACTGAATTGGGGGACAGGCTGACCTACCGCAGCCGTTTCTTTGAAGTAAACCGGGAGGAAAATTATATTATAATCGATTTCCCCACCAGCGACCATGAGACGTTCAAACCGCTTGTTCCCCATGATAACATTTCCATACTCTTTAAGATTTCAGGGTTCCGGTTTCTTTTCGATTCGGAAATATTGGAAAAGATCGGATACCGGTTGAACCCGGAAAACAAGGTTACTGCATTTAAAGTTCGTTTGCCCGCAGCGCTCATGGATGGAAATCGCCGTGATTATTTTCGTGTGAGCGTTCCCATGGATAAACCGATCCGCTTGTATTACTTTGTGATCGATCCCTTGAAGAGGAAACGGGTACCGGTTTCACCCGATATGGAACCCGACAAATCCCGGTTTTTTGAAGCGGTTATGATCGATCTCTCCGGGGGCGGGATTGCACTCAAATCCGGGGATCAAATCGAGTTAAAACAGGACACGAAACTGGTGATATGGTTTAAACTACAGGAGACGGACAATGAATTCATCCGGGTCGAAGGCCTGGTCAGGAACGCCCGTAAATACGGGGAAAAAGAAATCCCCCTCTGGGGTGTCGAGTTCATCGCCACAAGGGATATTCATTTCAAACGCGCCCTTAACCGTATCAATCAATTCGTAATGGCCACCCAACGCGAATTCCTGGCAAAATTCAGGTAGCCCCGCGGCGCGGGGAGCCTATATGCGGACTAATGTTGGAATCGATTTCACAACATACTGCCACACCGGACGCATTGATAATAGGTTCCCCATGCCATGGGGCCGCGGCGCGGGGAGCCTATATGCGGACTAATGTTGGAATCGGTTTCACAGCATCCTGCCACACCGGACGCATGGTTATTCTTATTTGTCGAAATTTTCGATCAATTTATTAAAGGCATCGTTATCGGTTTTGAACGCTTTTGCCTTTTCACCCACACGGATAATACGGACGGTTTTGATCTTATCGCCTTGCCTGATACTGTTGACCACATTCATGCCGTCGATGACATGACCGAAAACAGCGTGTTTCCTGTCCAACCAGGGAGTGGCTTTGTGGGTGATAAAAATCTGGCTGCCGTTGGTATTGGGACCACGATTCGCCATGGATAGAATCCCGCCCCTGTCATGTCGCAGGGAAGCGTGGAATTCGTCGGGGAACGTATACCCCGGTCCGCCGGTCCCGTTTCCTTTGGGGTCGCCGGTTTGGATCATAAAATTGTCGATGACCCGGTGAAAGTAAATACCGTCGAAATACGGTTCTTTCGGCTTTTTGGCTTCGTTTTTAATGGTACCTTCGGCCAGGCCCACGAAATTACACACGGTCATGGGGACTTTCTCGAATTCGAGGACCAAAACGATCATGCCTTTGGTGGTGTCCATTTCGGCATAAAGGCCGTCATCTTTGTATTCTCGGGCGTTTAGGTTGATACTTGCTAAAGCGAAAGCAGCAATAAGTGTTAAAATTAATAATTTCTTCATGTTAACCTCCGGGAAATAGAATTATACGATAAATCAAAGAGAAGGTAAAGGGTCTATTTAGACAAAAGTTTTTCGGGGGTCCAGGGGGCGGTTTTTCAAAAAAGCCCCCTGGTCGCCGAAGGCAAAAGGTTGACTTTTTTATTTTTTTGGACTAATATAGATAACCAACCAGATATTAGAACAGGAGGTTTGAAAGTGGAAAAAAGAGAAGTGATTATAATAGGTTCAGGACCCGCGGGCCTGACAGCAGCAATCTATACCGCACGCGCTAATCTAAAGCCATTGGTCTTCGAGGGACTAAAGGCAGGCGGCCAATTAATGATCACCACCGAAGTCGAAAACTACCCCGGCTTCAGCGAAGGCATCAACGGTCCCGAACTCATCGAGGAACTCCGTGGCCAGGCCGAACGTTTCGGCGCCGAACTGGAAGCCGAAGACGTTACAAAAGTCGAACTCTCCGGTGATAAAAAAATCATATGGGTCGATGACGACGCCTATGAAGCCGATACCGTCATCATCGCCACCGGCGCCACGGCCAACCTGTTGGGTCTCGAAAACGAAAGCCGGTTAATGGGCCGCGGCGTCTCCGCATGCGCCACATGTGACGGGTTCTTCTTCAAAGATAAAGTTATCGCCGTCGTGGGCGGCGGAGACAGCGCCATGGAAGAAGCCACCTTCCTCACAAGGTTCGCTTCCAAAGTCTATCTCATCCACCGAAGAGACCAGTTCCGCGCCTCGAAGATCATGATCCAAAAAGCCGAAGAAAACCCGAAAATCGAGTTCATCATGGATACCGTACCGGAAGATATCCTGGGCGAAGAAAAAGTGACCGGCCTTAAACTGAAAAATAAAAAAACCGGCGAAATCTCCGTACTCGATGTCAGCGGCGTGTTCATGGCCATCGGACATACCCCCAGTACCGAACTGTTCAAGGGCATCCTGGACATCGATGAAAAAGGGTATATTATAACTTCCGAAAACAAGAACCAGTTGACCGCCACCAATATTCCCGGTGTGTTTGCCTGCGGCGATGTCCAGGATTCCAATTACCGCCAGGCCATAACCGCCGCCGGAAGCGGGTGCATGGCCGCGCTGGACGCCGAACGCTATTTGGAAAACCCGGTGCATCTATACGAGATAAAATAATAAATGCAAAAACGGTTATTCATCGTATCGATTCTTTTTTTCTTGACAATAGGTCTTTACCCCAAGTATCACCCGGAAATAAAATGGCGGGAGATCAAAAGTAAAGATAATAAATTTCACGTCGTCTACCCCGCGGGTTATGAAGATGAGGCCCGGTATACATTGAACCGGGCCGGGGAATTCTACCGGAAGCTTCAAACCCTGTGGGGGACCGGTGTAAAAGGTAAAATAAAAATCCTCCTTACCGATAGTTACGATGTATATAACGGGAATGCCACTTTTTTTCCTTTTAACCGTATCGAGTTATACTTGTTCAATCCACCGCCGGACTCCACGTTGGGCGATTACTCCGATTGGATCGACCTGGCATTGTCCCACGAGATGAACCACATCTTTAATATGAACGCCGGTTCCGGTCTCACCTATTTCATGCGGAAGTTAACGGGCACCAACCCGTTATTCTATCCCATGATCTATGCGCCCCTATGGATGCAGGAGGGGTTGTCCGTGTATGTCGAGTCGCAATTGAATCCCGGCGGCAGGCTCAATGCACCGGATTATAAGATTATGCTGGACCGGCTGGCCTCGGCCCGGCTCCTTTCTTCCCCGGGGCCCATTTATGGCGAACCCACCGACTGGCCCGGTCCCTCCGCCAAATATTTCTACGGGGCCGCCTTTATCCGATACCTGGCCGAACACTACGGGGAAGATAAAGTCCGGGAATTGGTCAAACACTACGCGCGAGTCCCTTTTCCGCTGCTCATTACCGGCCGTACCGACCCTTTCGGCCTTACCGTTTCCAAACGGTTCCGAAATATTTTTAAAAAAGACCTTCCCGACCTGTGGCACGAATTCACCGATAGCGCTGCCGTCACCCCTTCCGATCTGGATAAGGTGACCGTATTGACCGGTTCGGGGGTGGATAAACGATATCCCATCGCCGGGGATAACAATACCGTTTTTTATGTCGAATCCAATTACATAGAGTACCCGGGTATTTACCGGTTGGATTTAAAAACCGGGAAATCGAAACGGTTGAACAAAAAATCAGGGATCAACGGTTTGTTCTACGACGCCCACACCCGCAAACTCTATTTTTCCGCCGCCGACTATTATAAGTCCTTCTACACCTACTCGGATATCTATGTTATGGATATGCGCAGCAGTAAGGTAAAACGGTTGAGCAAAGGCGGGCGGCTTTTTCACCCCGTGACCGACGGGAAAACGCTCTATTGTATCAAGCGTGAAGGGACGTCCTCTTACCTGGCCCGCCTGGATTTGAAGGGTGGGAAGGAAATATTATTTCCTCCAGGTTTCAGTGCGCTGGCTTACCCGGCAATTTCGCCGGACGGGAGATATGTGGCCGTATCGGTAAAACGAAAAAATGAGAGTTGGCGCATCGGCCTGTTTACCGGTGAGGGTGAATTCACCCGGTTTCTCACTTCCGGCGATGTCAAATCCTATTACCCTTTATGGAAAAATGCGGATGAACTTTATTTTATAACGGAATATAACGACCGTTACCGTCTTGCCCGTCTCAACATCGAGACCGGTTTGACTTCGGTTCACGATGATGCGCGGTTTCCTTCGGTGCGGTATTTTTCGCTGTTGCCCGGTGGTGAGGCTGATGAGGTTGATGAGGGGGGCGGGGAGAGGGAGGCGGTTATTTCGTTTTTCGATGCCGATGGGCTGAACCTGGGCCGGGTGGATTTATCGAAATTGGAATCTATCGAAGGTAAAGAAAATGTCGGGGGTTCCGGGGATGTGGGCCGGGAAGTCGTTTCGGATAAGCCGCCGTTAAATGTAAGGAAATATAATTTCCTTTCCGATTTGTTGCCCAAATATTTTACGCCGTTTTACCGTTCCGGGGGTGAGGACGTTCAGCCGGGTATTTATTTTTCGGGGACCGACATCCTGGGGGAGCATTTCTTTGAATTCGAGGGGTATTACGGTATTAAGACGCATTCCTTTAATTGGGCGTTCGATTATACCTTTGACGGGTTTTTCCCCACGCTTCGGTTCCGGTACCGTGATTTTACCGATTTGCACCGGGGCAGCGGCGGTGTGGAGTATGATTACCGGACCCGGGAGATGGAGTTTATCGGTACTGTCCCGTTTTTTGCCCGGCGTAAGTCCCAGGCATGGTTGTATTCCAACATATATTTTGAAAAGGTGTCTACTGATTTTGGGGGAATGGGGGAGAACGGGGAGTTGAATTTGAATGGGGTGAAAGTGGGGGTCCTTTTTAATTCGGCCAAACGGTATTATGATTCGTTTTCGTTTTCCGATGGTATTCGGTTGGCGTTATCGTATTCGCGGGACTTTAAGTTTTTGGGCAGCGATTATGAGACCAATGCGGCGGCGTTGGAGTACAAGCAATATTTGACTGTTTTCCGTCCCAATGTTTTGGCTTTGCGGTTTGTTGTTTCCGATTCCCGGGGTAAGGTGAGGCGGCGGGTGTTTATGGGGGGGATGGAGTCGTATGAGGGGTATGTGTTGGCCGGTGACAGTATGTTCGAGTTGATGCGGGGGTATCCGTCGGGATATTTTTCCGGGACCGGTGGATATCTTTTGAACCTGGAGTATCGGGTTGGATTAATGAAAGTTGAGCGGCCGTTTCTTTTTTCCAGGGGAATTGAGCGGATTTACTTGAATATTTTTGCCGATATCGGGAATTTGTGGGAGGAGGAGAGGCGGGTTGAGCCGGCGGTATCTTTTGGAGCCGAGTTAAATTTATCTGCGTTATTCGGAGATTTCCGTTATGTTTTTTCCTTAGGGGCCGCGGCTGGCCGTAATCCGTTTCATAAGACGGTTTTCTACATCCGCATAGGAAATTCTTTCTAGGAGCCTGTTCGAGAATAGCAAACAACAGTGAAACGTGAGATACAGGCGAACACAAGGTTCGCCCCTACAAAGGGTTTCCGGGTGGACGTAGGGGCGAACCTTGTGTTCGCCCGGTATTCTAGGACAGGCTCCTGGCCCCGCACCGGCAGGTCGGCTAACGGTAATTTCTTAATTCGCGGTCGGTGTCGCGGGAGATGTCGCGGTCTTTGATGGCCTGCTTTTTATCGTAAGCGCGTTTTCCCTTTGCCAATGCGATCTCGATCTTAATCCGGCCCTTGAGGTTAAAATACATCCGCAGGGGGATGATACTGACACCCCGGGTTTTTACCTTTTTATCCAGTTTCAAAATTTCCCGCCGGTGCAGCAGGAGTTTTCGCTGCCGTTCCGGTTCATGGTTGTTGTAACTGGCATTCGAGTAGTGACTGATATGCGAACTCACCAGGAATGCTTCAAGGTTGCGGATTTCCACGTAAGAATCTTTCAGATTTACTTTTCCCTCACGGATGGATTTGACTTCGCTGCCCACCAGGGCCATCCCCGCCTCGTATTTTTCAATGATCTCGTATTCGTGAAACGCCTTACGGTTAACCGTAATATTCCGATACTCCTTCGTCTTATCTATACCTTTTTCTTTTTTACCCATATTCCCTTCAAGAAAAACTGTTATTGGTGAACATTGTCAATGCTTCGGGCAGGATAGAAATTTCGACTTCTCCATCCAGTTGTATAATACCGCCGTCCACCTGGAACTCGAGTGGGATTTTCGAGTGAATCTTGAACGATTTCTCCTGGATAACACGAACTTCATTTTTCTCCAGGTGCTTTTGGCGCTTAATATCGAGCGAAACTTTAAAAACCTTACTGAGAGAAGACATTTCGAAAATGCAGCAGTCCAGTTTCCCGCTTATGGGGCTGGCCGTGGGACTGGGTCGAAATATCCCGGCGAAAGAAGAGGCATTACAGAAGACCAGCAGCGAGGAAACGATACTAACCGTCTCTTCGCCGGTTTCCAGGCTAACTTCCAGGGGGACATTTTTGCTTTTGAATGCCTGGCGAATGCCTTTCATGGCCGCCGTTTGCTGGGTAGCGGCGCGGATGCTGGAGAAAAACGGATGACGCTGCATCCAGTCGTCCACATACCGGTTTACCTCGACGCCCAACCCGATACTGGCGGCCACGAGGAAATAGTAGGGCCGGGTTTGATTTGGGGAGCGGATGACGCCGACGTCAAAGGCCCTGGTTTTATTGTGAGTAATGGCATCAACGGCATGTTCGAGTTTATGGACCCCGATTTCCCTGGCGAAGTCGTTGACCGAGCCGAGGCTGATAATCCCCAGTGTATTCTTTCCTCCGTTGAGCATGATCTGGTTGGCGATAATACTCATGGTGGTGTCGCCGCCGCCGCCGATGATAACGGGGTATTTTCGGGCCGCCGCCGCCGCGGTTTCCACCAGGTGGGTTTCACTTTCCGTAACGAACAGGTCATAGGGGATATTTGTCTCCTTCAGGGAGTTTTCGACTTTCCGCATTTTTCGCAGGGCTTTACCGCCGCCGGCGGACGGATTATAGATCACCGCCGCTTTCTTATCCACAGCCCGTTCCCGTACTGTCGTCCATTCTTCAATTTTTACTTCTTTCATTTCTATTTACCGTAACACACGATCGTTAGTATTTTATGTTGTTTTTGCGTATTTTGCAAGTCTTTTGTTTCATTGCGGATGAATTTTCCCGGACTTCAAGTCTTCGGCCAATCGATCCAACTCGCCCTGTGCTGTTTCCCATTTCCTGGTACATACCGACAAATCCTTGTTAACACCCGCATATTCTTTCTGTAATGCAACGGCCAGTTGACTGTCCTCGTAGGTTTCCGGCCGGGCCATCCGGGCTTCCAGCCGGTCTTTGGCGGCTTCGAGGCCGGCGATCCTGTCCTCCAGGGTCGCCACTTCTTTTTTCAAGCGGTTCAGGTCTTTGCTGACGGCCTGCCGGGCTTCGGCTTCCAGGCGTTTTTGTTCCTTTGTTTTCCTGCTCCCCAACGCGGCGGGTTGTTGTTGGGCCGCCGCCGTCGGAGCGGTAACATTCATCTTCGACCGGCCCCGTTTTTCGAGGTAATACGAATAATTGCCGTCATATTCGGTGATCCGCCCGCCCACCAGGTCCACCACGCGGCTCACCAGTTTGTCCAGGAAATAGCGGTCGTGGGAGATCAGCAGCATGGTCCCGTTATACTTTGACAGGGCATGTTCCAGTGCTTCTTTGGAAATTTTATCCAGGTGGTTGGTTGGCTCGTCCATGATGAGGAAATTGACCGGGGAGAGCAGTATTTTTGCCAACGATACCCTGGCTTTTTCCCCCCCGGAGAGGACCTTGATCTTTTTGAACACATCCTCACCCCTGAATTGAAACACCCCCAGCACATCCCGGATACGGGGCACGTGACAGGCGGCGATAGTGGAAGCGACTTCCTCGTAGACCGTGGCTTCCATGGTCAGGGCGTCCACTTGGTGTTGGGCATAGTACCCGATGGTGGTTCGCTCACCCAGCTTGAGGGACCCCTGTCCCGGGGTCAGTTGCCCGGAGATAAGGCGTGTCAACGTGGTCTTACCGGCCCCGTTGGCACCGATCAGGCAGACCCTGTCACCCCGGGAGAGATTTAAAGTGATATCCTTTAATACCCAGTGGACATCGTATTTAAACGACATATTTTCGATGGCCAGGACATCTTTGTAGCTGGCGACTTCCACCCGGAGGTCGAAGTCGATCCGTTGGGGAGGTGGGGGGAGATCGATTATTTCCATTTTTTCCAACTGCTTGATGCGGCTCTGGACCTGGGAGGCCTTGGTGTTTTTGTAACGGAAGCGGTTAATGAAGCGTTCCTGCCGTTCGCGTTCCACCTGTTGTTCTTTCCATTTTTTCAGGAGGAGTGCGTCCCGCTGTTCTTTTTCCTTTTCATAGAAATGGTAGTTCCCGGCATAATGGACCAGTTGCCCGCGGTCCAATTCGGCGATTTCCTGGGCCAGGCGGTCGATAAAAAAGCGGTCGTGCGAGACGATGATAATACTTCCTTTAAAATTGACCAGGAATTGTTCCAGCCATTCCAGGGAGGGGATATCCAGGTGGTTTGTAGGTTCGTCCAGCAAGAGGAGGTCGGGTTTTCGTACCAGCAGCAGCGCCAGGTAAACGCGCATACGCCACCCGCCGCTGAATTCGGTTAAGGGTCGGGAAAAATCGGTCTGGGAGAACCCGAGGCCGGAGAGTATACTTTTGGCATAGGATTCCAGGTGGTAACCTTCCAGTGCGTCATACCGGTGTTCCAGTTGTCCCAACTGTTCCAGCAGTTTATCGCGGTGGGCGGCGGCTTCCGGGGCATCCAGGGCCTCGTGCAGCCGGGCGATCTGTTTTTCCAGCCGGATGATCTCTTCCTGGCCGTCCAACACGGTTTTTAAAACAGTTTGCCCGGCGAGATGTATCTCTTCCTGTGGGAGGCATCCGATGCGGTATTCTTTGGGGTGAGTAACCGTCCCGTCCGCGGGTTCGATCTCATTCATCAGGATCCTGAGCAAGGTGGTTTTGCCTGCGCCGTTGGGTCCGATCAAAGCCGACCGTTTTCCCGGTTGGATCACCCAGTCGATTCCGTCCAGCAGTTTGCGATCTCCAATAGAATAGTGTAAATTCCTAATTTGCAGCATCGTTAGTTATCCCGGTAACCATATCGAAAGTTATTTTACAGTATATCATAAGGGGGTTATAGAGTCAATATCAGGGCGTTTTAAAGCGATTCCACCCCCTTGACAAATATCGAAGGGTAGTGTAAAATTCGATTTTGGAAGTAAATAAGAGGTTTGGAGTTTCAATGCTTCCGGCCGTTATTTACTGGATTTTTACTGGAAGAATTCAACGCAGCGAAAAGGAGGAAATAATGGCCAGAGGCAAGGTCAAATGGTTCAACGCTAAAAAAGGATATGGCTTTATTGCCACCGATGAAGGTAAAGAGATTTTCGTCCATTACAACGAAATTCAAACAGATGGCTTCCGAACCTTAGAGGAAGGGGAGGATGTCGAATTTGAAATTAACACCGGCCCCAAAGGCGACCATGCCATAAAAGTCGTTAAGTTGTAATTTGTGACTTATTTAAAATGCCCGCAGGGTGTTTTATTGTAAAGCGCACCCTTTCGATAGCCGCGAAACTCGGTCCCCGGTACGTAAAACGTGGGTAAATGCGTCCTGTTTTATTTTTTCGGCTGATTCCGATTATTTTTCAAAAAAAGGTTGATTTAAATTCAAGAAATTTATAGAATTACTGTATTGAAGGAATTATGAAATAAAACCATGGATAACTTAGACGACAAACATGCGGAAATTTGGGCTGTGGGCGGCGGTAAAGGGGGGACCGGCAAAACCTTTGTGGTGAGCCAACTGGCCATTGCCCTTGCCGCCCGGAATAAACGTGTGATCGTTATCGACGCCGATTTCGGCGGTGCCAATATCCATTCGTTTTTCGGGATCAAACGCGCCCGGAGAACCATCAATGATTTTTTCGATAATAAGTGGCCCCTGGAGGACCTGATCCTGGAAACAGGTATCGATAATCTCGGGATCATCCCCGGGGATTATCATTCGGTGAGTTCCGCCAATTTGAATTACGGCCAGAAAGTCAAACTTTTCCGCCATATAAAAAACCTGGACGCCGATTACATCCTTCTCGACCTGGGGGGAGGTACCTCCAACGACACCATCGATGCATTTTTACTTGCGGACCGGATGGTGGTGGTGGCGGTCCCTGAAATAACGGCCGTTGAAAATTTGTTCCAGTTTATAAAAAACACGTTTTTCAGGAAATTGAAGCACATCCTGGGCAGTCACGGTCTTAAGGATACGGTGCGGGATGCCTGGATGAACCGGAAATCGCACGGGATAAAAAACATCGTGGATTTGATGCACCATATAAAAAAGTCGTCCGAATTTATAAACGACACCCTTACCCGTGAATTGAACGGGTTTTCCATTTTCGTGGTTTTGAATAAGGTTAGAAATGCCATGGAGGTGCAGGAAGGTTTTTCGGTCCGGAGTATTTGTATCAAGTACATCGGGGTTGAGACCTTTTATGCGGGGTATATCGAATATGATTTCCAGTTCTGGAAGAATTTAAGTTTGATCCAGAGCGCCC
>Ga0210365_10587677_pt1 | contig 10862 bp, 15 predicted proteins | sample S637metaT_FD_159655 | JGI IMG/M metagenome (GOLD analysis project Ga0210365, IMG submission 159655) | Metatranscriptome of estuarine sediment microbial communities from the Columbia River estuary, Washington, United States - S.637... | ecosystem: Environmental > Aquatic > Marine > Intertidal...
GATCTATTTAACAGTGTCCCTATCGGGCTCTATCGTACCACACCGGAGGGTTCGATCCTGGATGTCAACCCCGCCATGCTGAACATCCTTGGGTATCCGGACAGCGATGGCCTGCTGCAGCTCAAATCCCTGGAGACTTATGTTGATCCCGATGATCGCAAACAATTCCAACACTTGCTGGAAGAGCAAGGTTTCGTTCACGACTTTACGGTTCAGCTTTGCCGGCATGACGGAAGCAGTGTCTGGGCGACCATCAATACCACCATGGTCCATGATACCGACAATCAGATGACGTATTATGAGGGTGCCATGGCGGATATTTCAGAACGCAAAGCATCCGAAGAACGCATTCACAAATTGTCACAACAACTGATGCAGGCCCAGGAAGATGAACGTCAGATGATTTCGCGTGAGCTGCACGATACGGTGGCCCAGAACCTGTCTGTAGCCAAAATGGAGTGTGACTTAATTTATGCTGAACTGCTAGACAACCGACCACCGGAAGCCCAGCGGATCAAAGAAGTTTCCGCAGTACTGCAAAAAACAATCATGGGCGTGCGCAATATGGCCTATGATTTACGTCCTCCCGTGCTTGAAGAGCTGGGGCTTGTCGAGACGATTTACCGGTTCTGCGAGGATTTTACGCAAATGTGGGGTATGCCGGTTGATTTTCAGTCCGCCGGGTTGAAAAACTTAAAACTGGATTATGGTACTCAGATTAATCTCTTCCGCCTGGTTCAAGAAGGTCTGACCAACATTCGCAAACATGCTGACGCCGGCATGGTAACGCTGAAACTGGCGGCCGCTTTTCCAAACATTATCCTTCGCATCGAAGACAACGGCCGCGGTTTTGATGTGCAGGAGCGAGCGGCCGCGGCCGATCAGGAAAAACGAATGGGTCTGCGCAGCATGCAAGAGCGGGTCACATTGCTGAATGGTAAAATGAAACTGCAATCGAAACCGGGGCGGGGAACAAAAGTGACCATAAAGCTGCCCTATGGGGAGAAAAAGTGTGGCGCCCAAGAAAACCATCATAATCGTTGACGATCATCCCCTCGTCAGGGAAGGTTTGAAATCGATCCTCAAACCCGCCACCGGATATGAAGTGGTTGGGCAAGCCGGAAATGCCCGCGATGCCATTCAAATGGTCAAAAATCTTAAGCCGGATTTGGTGCTGTTGGATTTGGGGTTGCCGGATAAAAGCGGCCTGGAGCTTTCCCGCGAGATCCGAAGCATCTCACCACCCACCCGCATCCTGATTGTCAGCATACATTCCAAAGTCGATTACATTGTCCAGGCGTTTCAGGCCGGGGCCACCGGCTATATGACCAAGGAATCGGCCACTGAAAGACTCCTGCAGGGGATTGCGCAGGTGTTGAACGGTGAATATTTCATGGACGGTAGCGTCTCTCATAGAGTGGTTGAGAAACTGATGCAAACTCCTGAAAAGGAAATGAAAATCACGGATGCGGGCTATGAGACATTAACTTCAAGGGAGCAGGAGATCCTGGTGCTGCTGGCCGAAGGGCATTCTGCCAAAGAAGCCGCCGCCAAGCTTTTCATCAGCCCCAAAACCGTCGAAAATCACCGAACCAACATCATGAATAAGCTGGGGCTTCACAGCACGCTCGAATTGGTGCGATATGCCGCCAGGCTGGGTCTTGTCGATGTCGACCTCTGGAAGGAATGAGGCATTTCCCCACCATCCCGGACAATTTCCCGTCAATAGGTAATTCTCCCATTAAAATGAGACGATCGTCCTATGGACAAACTCGATTTTTTAAGAGACAGTAAAGCTCCCAGTTATGATTCAATTGGTATTTGTGAAGAGTGCGGTGAAGACATCTCCATAAAACGATTAAAAGCCAGACTGGTTACGACATATTGCATTGCCTGCAAAAATAGAATGGAGAAAATGGAGAAAGCCGCTGACGTTTAGGTTCTTCATGGAGGTTCACTCAAAAATACAGTATCTGGAGAAAATGGGGGGTGGAAAACGCTTTAAATTCCAAGCTGAATTATGTTGATTTAGTCAACCTTGTCAGAAGCATTCAGCGCGCTGAAGGCAATATTGATTGCTATCGCAGGGGCCGGCAACGGTGTGACCGCGGGAGTTGTACCTGGCGCGATCATTGCCTTGAGGAGTCTGAAGGAGCTTCAAAGATCGATCGTGAATCAGATCAACACAAAAAAGCAGCTAACCCAAATCCGAAGCAGGAACAAGACAGCTTACACTAAAAACCGGAATTCAAAGGTTTACGGTGAAGAAAATCGTCATCATTTCTCAGCAAGGACGGATTAACCATGATTTAATCGCAATGCTCACTGCGCTGTTTCCCGAATGCGACATCAGCATAGCGGCGCCTGATGGGCAGGATTTTAAGCCATGTCCGGCCGGCAAATTTTCAAAGCCAGATGTGGCAGACGAAGCAGGGACGTAATCATGCCTAAAATTTTGGTGCTGGGTGAACAACCGCAATTTCGAACACTTTTATCAGAAAGCCTTTGGTTTGATGGTCATCGGGTCGAAAGTGTCACTGATGCAGCCATGCTCTGGGAACATCTCAGCAATGCGCAGCCTGATCTGGTGCTGCTCGATGCCCATTCGGACGGGTTTGGCGCTATGATGCTTTACCAAGACCTTAAAAATCAATTTCCAAACCTTGCCGTCATGGTTTATCAATGCAGAAATTATGGCGATGTGGATCGAATCAAAGAGGCCGTCGCTGATGTATTGGTAAAACCAACACAGTTCGAGTAGCAATTTTGCGAAACTCGTATTCGAATTTTTGCTAAATTTTGATGACAAAGAATCCTGCGGTTGCACGCGAATGGAGTTAAGTACTTGTGGTCATGATAATTATTAAAATCCGTATTGGATGGCACATATTATGCTACTAAATATGAATTAGGATCGGTTCCACGGTATTAGATTGGTTGGTGAAAAGTTACTCTCAATTAGACCCATAAGTCTGAGAGGAATCAAAGATGAGCACCAATGCAGATAAAAGAGCTTATGAACGTCATTGCTATTCCGCCGATATTGCGGTTTCATATTTCAATAGAGAGCATTCCTATAATGCCCATACGCTGAATATCGGCACGGGCGGCATGTGCTTTAAATCAAATTCATTTCTTCAACCCGGGGCCACCCTTTACGTCCGCTTAAAAGAAACCCATCCGGATAGCGCTAGCAGTGGTTTTTGCGAGGGATTACACATAGTCACCCTGGCGGAGGTAAAATGGTGCCAAGAAGTGCCCAACGGCGAAGCCTTTCCCTACGGCGTTGGCGTTAAATATTTCGAAAGTGCTTATTAGCTGTCCGATAGCAGTACAGCCACAAGACACCAAGTCATAAAGATAAGGTGAGCGACATGGATAAAATTTATCATATCAGCGAAGACGATCCCGATCTGTCGGTCGATGAAATCGGGATGATTGAAGACGGTTACGGTCCAAGTGAAATGGATGGTTCACCACTGCTTGATTTGGATGACCCAGACGGGAAAAAGCGGATTGAGTGTCGATATCACAAACGATTTCAACTGGACAAAGATGCATTTGCTTTGATCCGTTCCATACATGCCGGGCCCCTGAAAATTCACGGCAAAAGCATGGGCTGCATCGCTCTATCCGTGTTCAATGCCAAGCCGGTCAAGCTTGGTAAAATCGATAACATCAGTATGGGCGGACTTATGTTTCATCATGCTGATAATAAGGAACAAACAGGTGAGGTACTTGTACTGGATATCTTACTGGCTGATTGTGCATTTTACTTGGCGAATATACCGTTTAAAACCATTACCGATGTTGTGATACCTGACGAGGTTTTCAGCGATGCGATTGAAATGCATCAGGTTCGTCTGCAATTTCAAAAACTGAACGCCATCCAGCTGGCGCAGTTGAAAGAGTTCATTGTGAACCACGGCACAGAAGAGGAATTTGAACGACAAATGACAAGCGACGAATGATGGAAACGCTGCGCTTGGTCTTTTTTTATGAATTAAAACGATCCGGCGGCGGCGCTGATCCGCTTACGGAGGAACATCTGACACCCTCAGTTTTTTGCAACATGTTGCCAGATAAACCCAGATAAGGCGCAATACCAAATGCCCAATACCCAATACCCAATACCCAATACCTTTCGCTTGGGGTATTAGTTTCGCAAGGCATTTAGGCAGAAGATTCGATAATGTCCAAGTATTCAACCCACCCTCGTATTCTTTTGGTAACCCCTGAAGCGGCCTTTGTGCCCGAAAGGACGGGAAACCGCACCCATCATATTGTTGCCCACTCTGGTTGCTTCGGCGATTTTCCGGCACAATTGATCAACGACCTGTTAAATCTGGGTGTCGATGTCCATGTGGCGCAGCCGGATTACCGCAAATTATTTGAGATTTTCTCTCGGAACGAACAGGTCAACCAGGGTATCAAGCTGCCGATCGATCGGTTTCACCTTGCCGAAGACCGGTCATTTTTCTATTCAAACCCCATCAATTCCAATCATGAATGGGAAAATATTGAGATATCGCTGAACTTCCAACGGGAGGTCATCAATCAGATAGCACCCAGGGTTCAACCGGATTTAATCCATTGTCACGATTGGATGACCGGTTTGATTCCAGCGGCGGCTAAGGAATATAAATTGCCCTGTCTTTTTACGGTCCAAACCGCTGATTCCGCCAAGTGCTTGCTTTCCGATGTCGAGGACAGGGGAGTCGATGCCGCGGCATTTTGGAACGATCCTTTTTCTTCCACTTCGCCAAGATTTATGGATAAAAAACCTTCGATGAGCGCCCAAAAAAATCTTTGTTCGGGCAACGGCCCAACAAATACTGATTTGGCCGGGACGGCAAAAGGCGACTCTTTTCAAAGGCCTTTTTGTAATATGGTAACGATCCCCAAATACCCATCAACGGTAATCTCATCGCCGGTTCGAATCAAAGAGGTTGCATCGGGTATGCCGGTGACGCACGGCAATCCGTATTCCCTGGCGATAATGGCTCCGTGAATCAGCATTCCGCCCCGACGTTCCACCACACCGGCGGCCAGTGGGATGACGAAGGTCATGTTTGGATCCACGGAATCACAGACAAGGATTTCAGCGTTTTTAAAATCCTGTAAATCCAAATGGTGGCGAATAACCCGGGCGTTGCCCCTGGACAATCCCGGGCCGGCCGGCTGGCCCACAAGCTGTCTGGGATTGACCTTAAATCCATATTCATCAGAGGCGACAGCCAATTCCGGTTTACCGTCGTCATAATCCAAATCGTGAATAACCGATTTAAGTTTGTCGAGTTCGGGCCGTTGTTTTACCCGGCGGCCGCTGTTTTCGATACGGTTTTTTCCTTCCATAACGGCGGTTAACAGCTGGGCTTCAATTCTTCCCAGGTAAATATTATCATCGTCACGCAGGCGATAGCTGCTCCTCGCAAGATCCAATAAATCCATGGCTTCTTTTCGTTTGGACCCTTCGAAACAGCCAAGGAATTTTTTCTCCAAAGTCCCTGCGTCTTTCATCTGTTTGCGGGGTTTCAATGATGGAGGCTTGGCGGCCATTTCCACCAGCAATTTAAACAGGGGCCGGGTATCGGTTGCACATTCTGAGCCCCCGGTAACCGCACAGGAGAGATCCCCGAATTTTACAATGAATCCATCAACCTTTTTTTCAAATTCAGGATTGAGAACAAGGGCGTTGCCGGTTTGAAGCTTTTCGAAGAGTTCGGAATCGCTGCGAACCATACCCGCCAGATCTTCCAGCATTCGGTTTCTTTCCAGACTGGCCATTTGAGTATGGGCCAGAAGATTCATAAACTCATAGGGATCATCGGGCTGCACAGCATCGTTATAGTACTGGCCGAACAGACGAATTCCATGGGCATACGGAATAAATTCCTCCCAATATACGTTGACCCAGCCGTGGTTTATTTCCCAACGCTTTTTTATTTCATCCGCTAGTTCCCCATGGGATAACATCGTTAGGTCTTTATCTGCAAGATCTCTGGCTGTTTGCTTCATTTCAGGAATCAGTTTTTCTTCAATGGTTTTTCGAAGGGCCTTTAGATTTTCGAAGCTTCGATGAAGGCTGAGATACCAGGCACGTTTATCTTCGGTTTGATTCGACGACAAGGTCGTTATGGGACGCGACTGAAGTAAATATAGGGTGTCGTTTCGGATGGTCCATTCAACATCCTGGGGAATTTTAAATAAAGCCTCCGCCCGACATGCCAGCCCGTATATCCTCAACGCTTCCTCGGTGCTTAAGGGCGGTCGTTGGGACAAATCTTGGGGCAACGGCACCATCTCGACCCCGTGTTCGGAAGGAATAAGCCAATGGGATCTTTCAACCGGAGTGTGGGACACCACCGTGTTTTTTTCTCGGTCGAGAATCCAACGATCCGGTTCTACTCTGCCATCCACAAGCCCCTGGTTGAGCCCGTAAACAGATTCAATGATGCCTTGGGTCTCATCGTTGGGGTTCTGGCTGAAAACCACACCGGATCGATTTCCGGTTACCGTTTCCTGAAGTACAACGGCCATGGCGCTTTTTTCAACGTCCAGACCAATTTCCTGACGATAAAGGAGGGCCGCGTCAGACCACAATGAGGCCCATACCAATCGAACATGCTTGAGGATGGATTCGGTTCCCCGCACATTAATGAACGATTCGTGCAGGCCCGCAAAGGAAGATCCTGCAGCATCCTCATCCGGAGCCGATGAACGGACGGCAACGCTCTTGCCGTTGAAACGGGATTGAACCTGTGCCGTAAGCTCATCATCAAGATGTTTTGGAATCGGTTGTTTTAAAAAAAAATTGCGGATGCGGGTTGCACAATCCCAAATCTCCTCCCACCGCATATCTTTAAAATTTTTACGATTCAACTCGAGAAGTATTCGTTCTTCAAGGCCGGCGGCCTTCACAAACTCATGGTATGCGTCTACGGTCAGAAACACCGTCTCGGGAATCTCAAAACCCTCTCGTGCCATAAGAGAGAGCGTATAGGCTTTTCCGCCAACGCGGTTTCGATGGTCTGGGTTGATTTCCCATGGGGATAGGATCCACTTCATTGGTCGATGCTCAATTCCATGACATGTTGAAAATTTTTCACCAGCACATAAGATGTGATCTTAACACCGATGAGGGCACATGTCGGCGCGTTGGCAAATGCTTCCAGATAAGGGTGTTTGGCCAAATAACGTTTGAGAACATCCTTTTTTTCATCGCCACCGATTTCTTCGGCATTGCCCAGTGCCGTTACGGAAACGGCTTCATGAAAATCAGCGGCCACATTCATGCTGCTGTTGATAAGGAGCGCGACTCTTGAATCCGCCAGTAAATTTGCATGTTTCCGTGTCGTTCGCGGGGTTACAAAAAAAATCTCTTTAAGGTCTTCTTTTCCCAAAAATGCAACCAAACTGGCGTAGGGTTGTCCGGAAAGGTGAGTGGATAAGACGGCCAGTTTTTGGTCGTTGAAAAGTTCTCGTATTTGTTTTTTGATGTCTTCGGGATGGGTCATTTTAATCCAACACCTTCATCAGCTCGGGAACTGTATTTTCGGGGCTGATCTTGTACCAGGCTTTTTCGATGTTTCCTATTTCATCAATGAGAAAAGATGACCGAACGATTCCCATAAAGGTTTTACCGTACATCTTTTTCTCACCCCAAACGCCGTAGGCCTCAGCAACCTTATGATCGGAATCGGAAAGCAGCGTGATTTCCAAATGATGCTTGTCATCAAATTTTTTCTGGGCTTCCGGGGTGTCCGGACTGATGCCGAGGACTGCTATGTTTTTGTCACCCAACACTTCAAGTGCGTCCCGCACACTTTTTGCCTGGGTGGTTCAGCCGGAGGTATTGGCTTTGGGATAGAAAAAAAGAAAAAGTTTCTTCCCGGCAAAATCGGAAAGCCGTACATTCTGACCATTCTGATCCTTTAGATTAAAATGGGGGGCCTTATCTTTAGAATTGAGTGTTTTCATCATCAACCTCCTTTTTCAACAGGATAATCTGTTTTCTAACGGATTGTCAAATCTCATCTAAGCGCTGAAGCATAGCCAACGGTAAATACCCGTTGAGTTAAAAGAATTTCGTGCACAAGTTTATGATACATTTTCTCATGATACACAATTGTATCATACAAACAGTTTCGACCGAATATCCTCTCAATTTTATCAAACAATATTATGCTGTTATACATTATTTTCTTTTGGTATAGTTATTGCTTTTATTTTCTATAAGGCTGTGATGTTTGGATAAAAGTCATCATTGATTATTAAGTCAACAAATTTAGAAAGGAGTTTATCATGGAAGTAAAAGACTATTGCTCAAACGTGGACATGGAATTGACGGTGTGGAAAGCGAAAATTTTTGACGTCATTCGTAAGGCCGATCAATTGGGTTCTGGAGAACTGGAAAAAGTTCTTCCCAACATTCAAGACCTGAAGATGGTCATCACTGATTTGGAAGATAGGATTCATCAACTCAGAACAGAATGTCCTCTGGAGTGGAAGCCGATAAGGGACGAAATCGAGGGTACCAAGGGCAATCTAACCAATACGTATGATGAAGTCATTGATTACATCGGTGGAAGGGCCGCCCCTGTAGACGTACCAGGCTAAACTTTAAAAACTTTTTTAATCAAAAGAATCGTTTCTAACAGTCCGACAATCTGGATCTACCGGGTTGTCGGACTGTTTTTTTAACTACCATTTTGACACTTTAGCTTAACACCCATAGATGTTGTCAATAAACGTTTCAAGTGAAAATGAAATTTAAGCATAAATATCTTATCCATAATTTCAAACCACTTTTTCCTGAATAAATCATATGGGATAGACAGAAAAGTATGTTCCTTTTTGACTTTGTCTTTTGGTGGAAATAGGATATAGTGAAGTATCAAACCAATCATAAATGGTTTTTTACGCCGCATTCGGCGTTTCGGAAAACTCGGGAAGTTAGGAGGTGTTTAAATGAAAACATGTAATTTGTCCGATTTTATGAACGCGCTCACTCCCTGGCTTGACGATGATTATATTCGTAAAGCCTACTTGGACGACAACGGCTATTTTGTATTGCTGTTTATCGATGGTGTCAAAAATGTCTACCAGATTGAAGATTGTGAAAAATCCCAGCTAAAGGAGATACTTGAAGACCTTAAAAAGAAAGGTATTCCCGTCGAATCGTCCTGATAAGTATTCTCTTGAATATTTGATGCAAATCGCCTCCAGATGACCAAACATACCCATTAAAAAAAGGAGGAAAAAAAATGGCCATTGTGTTTAACGCAGATGAGGTTTTTGAAATGGCAATCCGTATTGAAAATAACGGTGCCACCTTTTATCGGAAGGCCGCAAGTTTGCAATCCGATACCAAAAATCAAAAATTTCTTGAAGGCCTTGCCAAGATGGAAGATCAGCATCGGAAGATATTCACCGAAATGCGAACGATCCTTACCGAAAAAGAAAAAGTCCCGAAGGTGTTTGATCCCTATGACGAGGTGTCTCAGTATCTTGCCGCAATGGCGGACACCATGGGTGGAGAAGGGCGTCCTTCTGTTGCTGACGCCCTCACCGGAGAGGAGACCCTTGAGAAAATACTCCAAACAGCCGTGGGGCTTGAAAAGGACTCGATTCTATTTTACCTGGGTATTAAAGATTTGATACTTCATAAGTCCGGACAGGATCGGATCGATGAGATCATCAGGGAAGAGCGCAGACATGTGGTTCAGCTTTCGAACCTGCTTGAAAAATTGAAAACAAAATAAATACTTTTGGGTTTAACGTCACCGATAGTTCTAAACAGGTGTTCGCCAACCTATATTGGCCGCGGCGAAAAGTCTTGAATTACATTTAAGGAGGGATAAAATCTATGCGAATTGCAGTTATTGGTTCCGGCATTTCCGGCATGGTATCCGCATATTTGCTGAGTCAAGACCACGACATTGTTCTGTATGAGGCCAATGACTACATCGGCGGACACACCAACACCATAGATGTATCAATCGATGGTATTACCTATCCGGTGGATACCGGTTTCATCGTATTCAATGAAAAGACCTACCCGAATTTTCTCAAATTGATGCGGTTACTCGGGGTAGCCTGGCAACCGTCGAACATGAGCTTCAGCGTTCAATGCGATCAAACGGGGCTGGTTTTTTCCCCCAGCAACTTGAACGCTTTATTTGTTCAGCGAAAAAATCTTTTTCGTCCCTCATTTTACAGGATGCTTTTGGATGCGCTTCGGTTCCGGCGTGAAGCGTCGGAACTCATTCGATCCGATGATTACAGTATAACTCTTCAAGCCTATTTGGAACAAAAGAATTACAGTCATACCTTCATTGAACATTTCATTATTCCCATGGGCGGATCCATCTGGTCGGCGGATCCCGTTCAGTTCAAAAAATTTCCGGCACGATATCTGATAGAATTTTTTAACAACCATGGTTTTTTGAACGTACGCCATCAGCCGCAATGGCTGGTTATCAAAGGGGGTTCGAGCCAGTATATCAGTCCCTTAACACAATCCTATAAAGACCAAATCCGTCTGAACTCGCCGGTTGCATCGGTCAAACGATTCCCGGAAAAAGTCGAGGTCACCACGAAGGAAGGAGAAAAAGCCTCCTTTGATCAAGTGGTCATTGCCACTCACAGCGACCAGGCACTTCACATGCTGGCGGATCCTTCGGACCTGGAAAGAGAAGTATTAGGCACCATTCCCTACCAGGAAAACCTGGCTGTTTTACACACCGACAAATCGCTCCTCCCGCCCAAAAGAACGGCCTGGGCCAGTTGGAACTATCACATCCCCAAAGAAGAAAAAGGGCGAGTTGCGCTGACCTATGATATGAATATCCTACAAAGCC
>Ga0210365_10381361_pt1 | contig 10857 bp, 11 predicted proteins | sample S637metaT_FD_159655 | JGI IMG/M metagenome (GOLD analysis project Ga0210365, IMG submission 159655) | Metatranscriptome of estuarine sediment microbial communities from the Columbia River estuary, Washington, United States - S.637... | ecosystem: Environmental > Aquatic > Marine > Intertidal...
AGATGCGGACGCTTTTTCCGATACTCGTGGTTTCTCCGATAACCACACCGGTGCCAAGATCGATGACAAAACTTTCACCGATTTCGGCTCCGGGATGGATATCGATGCCGGTGACGCTGTGGGCATACTCGGTCATAATTCGGGGAAGCAGCGGTACGCCATATCCAAAAAGTTTATGGGCAACCCGGTAAACAGCCATGGCGAAAATTCCCGGATAACTGAAAATAATCTCGTCATAGCTTTTAGCCGCCGGATCTCCTTCATAGGAAGCTGCCACATCGGCGGCGAGTGTCTTGCGAATAGACGGAACTTCTTCCAGCAGCCTGAGAGCAAGTCTGTGGCCCTGCTCTTCACAATCACTGCAGGGCTGATCGTAGCGGAAGCAATCATGTCGAATGCTGAGTCCAATCTGTTGGGAGAGCATGTCGAAAAGAGTGACGGCCGATTTTCCCATGCTGTAGCGCAGATTCACCGGATCGAGCTTTCCTTGGGTAAAATATCCCGGGAAAAGAATTTCTCTTAACCTGTCGATAATTTCTATGACACACTCTCTGGATGGAATCGGTTCATAATCGACATGGGTATAGCACTCCCGGTCATTGCAGCTATCGATGATTTCTTCAGCGATCCTGGGAAGTTGACTTCTGAGCTGAGACAGATTATTTTCATCGATTTTACATGCATCTCCTTTTTTAGCTCTCTCGACCATTTGGATGTGATCTCCTTAGAATTGAAAAACGGCAGCCATTGCATCCTCGTATTTTTTCTTCATGCCCTCTGCTGATTCGTCGATCTGCTTTTTCTGCGGACCGAACTCAACCGGGCATTCGGTTTGAAGCTGTTCGATGATGCGCTCCATTTCTGAAATATGCTGGTGCAACGCTTCAACCTGGGAGGAAACTTTTTCTTTTTCAGTACCCCTCAATTTATCTACTTTGCGAACCATATCATACATTTTCGCCTTCCAGCCGAAAAGCTCGACTTCAATGGATCGACAATAATCTTTAACTTCCATGCTTGCCTCCTTTCATTCATCTTTCGATATGTTTGTCTTTTTACGAGATTATCAATATATCAAACATAACCCTAAAATTTGCCGTGTCAACAAAACCATCTCCAGATGGTGTAACCCTTTTTCTTAATCTTAAAATCTCTCTTAAATTACAAAAAAAATAAATTTTTTTCTTGACAGGATATCAACCGCAGTATATTCCCTACTTAAAAGATATAGAATATATAAATCTGAAACTACCAGGTCACTTAAACAACGGCAGTTTTAGCGAGTCCTGAGGAAGCGGGGTCCAATGAAGTTATCAACTCGAAGTCGTTACGGCGCAAGAATCCTGGTGGATCTAGCCCGGAACTGTAACCAGGGACCGGTTCAAATGGGTGAAATCTCCAAGCGCCAGGATATCTCGGTAAAATATCTCGAACAGCTCATTCGACCGCTAAAGCAGGCGAATTTGGTCAACAGTATACGAGGTCCCAAAGGTGGTCACCTGCTGGCTAAAAAACCGGAAGAGATCACCCTGGGCCAAATTGTGCGGTTGTTTGAAGGACAAAGCGAATTGGTTGAATGTATCAGCCACCCCGAGAAATGTTCCATGTCCGACGACTGTCAGGTGAGACTGGCATGGGGGGATGCCACCAGGGTTCTGTATGAAAAACTTGACAATATAACCATCGCCGATCTGATGGAAGCAAACCATTCCGACGAGAAAAGCGGTTGACTGCCAAACGGACAAACATGGGCCGATTTCCTTAGTACAGACCTCGTTACTCAGTTTGGGAAAATAGCTGTGATTCTTTACCTGTCATGGGATTGCATGAAATTTGGAAACCGGCACTCAGGTGTCAGCCCCGCCGCCGGCCAAAAAAACGGCCGGTCAAATCGAAAAAGAAACTTTGGTAATAAAGATTCATACGAAGTGTCAGTAGTGAAAACGCGAGAGCCGGCCTGAAACCTGAACGCTGAAACCCGAAACCTTTATACCCGATATCCTTCAAAAAGGAAAAACCATATTCTATGCAATGTCATTGGGGAATCATCTTACGATCCCTTTAGTAACCATTAAACTATCAGGAGGATACCATGAAAAAAATTCTCATTCTAGGTTCAGGTGCCGGCGGAACGATGGTGGCCAGCCATTTGCGAAAAAAATTGAGCCCCAGTCAGTGGGATATCACCATCATCGACAATGATGAAGTTCACCACTATCAGCCCGGGTGGCTGTTCATACCCTTTGGTGTCTACTCGCCGGAAGAATGCCAGAAGCCCAAGCGGGAATTTATCCCTGGGCATGTTAATTTTGTGCTCGATGAGGTGGTCGGCATTGATAAGGAAACCCGCAAGGTGGATGGCAAAAAAGGCAAATATGACTATGATTGGCTGATCATTGCCAGCGGCTGCACGATTGTGCCGGAAGAAGTCGAAGGTATGATGGATGACTACGGCAAGAATATTCACGACTTTTACACCCTTGACGGGGCAACCGCATTGCGCGAAAAAATGAAGTACTTTTCCTCCGGGCGTATGGTATTAAACATCGCCGAGTTGCCATACAAGTGTCCGGTAGCACCCCTGGAGTTTATTTTTATGGCTGATTGGTTTTTTGATATGCATGATGTCCGCGACAATGTGGAGATCGAGCTGGTCACTCCCATGGCCGGAGCCTTTTCAAAGCCCATCGCTTCCAGTATCCTGGGTGACATCGCCGTTCAAAAAAATATCAAGGTAACCCCCAACTTTGATATCGCCCGGGTCAACACCGAGGAAAAGACCATCGAATCCCACAAGGGGGAAAAAGTTGACTATGATCTGCTGGTGGCCATTCCGCCTAATTTCGGCGCCAAGTTCCTCGAAGGTTCGGGACTGGAAGACCCGCTGCGATTCGTTGAAACGGACCATTTCACCCTGAAAGCTAAAAACGCGAATAACATCTATGTCGTCGGAGATGCCACCAACGTTCCGGCCTCCAAGGCCGGCGCGGTGGCCCATTACGAATCGCAGACCATTGCCGAAAATATCATCCGCGAAATCGACGGCCAGGAACCCAAACCAACATTTGACGGGCACGCTACCTGCTTTATCTGCTCTGGTTACGAAAAAGCGTTTCTCATCGACTTCAACTACGAATACGAACCGCTGCCCGGAAAATTCCCTTTCCCGGGGCTGGGACCCTTCAGCCTGCTCGGAGACAGTTATTTGAATTACTGGGGCAAGATGATGTTTAAGTGGGTCTATTGGAATATGATGCTCAAGGGCGTTGAATTGCCCTTAGAGGATCAATTGACAATGGCCGGCAAAATGAGACACAGCCTGGTAACAAAATAAGGAGGCAGCCATGACAAACGAGGAATTAATTCTGGAGAGACTCGATCGCATCGAAGCCCAGCTGGCTCCGATTTCACAAACCGCCAGCGGCATTAAAGACCTTCGGGAAGATTTGATACCTTTGAGCGGTCAGGCCTTCCGCCTCTTGATCCGGGAATTGGAAGACGTGGAGTCAAGTTTCCAGCTGGAAGATCTGTTGACGCTGTTCAAACGGACCCTGCGCAGCGTCAAACATATTATATTTACCTTGGAGCAGCTGGAAAATATAGTGGATTTCGTCACCACGATTGAACCTCTGCTCAAATCCGCTGTACCCCAGGTCATCAACTATCTTGATGATCTGGAGCAAAAAGGCGTGCTGCGCATCATCACCGCCACCCTGGATGTGCGTGCCAAGATCGCATCGGCATACACCGCTGAAGACATCGATCAGATCGGCGACGGTGCGGTGGCGCTTCTCGGACTGGCCAAAAAGCTCAGTGACCCGGCTACTGTTGAATTTCTGGAGAAAATTGCCGATTTGCCGTCTAAAGTCGATCTGGCTGGTGCCAAGCCCGTCGGTCCCTTCGGCATGCTGGGGGCATTATCCAGCAAAGAAGCCAGACAGGGGCTGGGTGTATTAATGGCGCTGACCAAGGCCATGGGCTCGCTGAAAAACGGCGGAAGCTCGGTGGCTGCCGAGCAATCGGAGCCGATTGCCTGAGCCATCCATTATTGCCTGAAAATTGACGATTGAATACTTGAGAATTTCTTTCAATTTAATTAAAATTGGCTTTTTAAATTGTGTTGTGACTTTCTCAGCGTTCTCTGCGAGCCGGAAGCCGGGGTTTAGGCCCTTTGGGCCGGAGGCTGTGGTGAGCTATGACATTTATTCTAAACAAGCGGGAGAATGGTAATGGAAAAGCAAATGGTCCAATGTGAGGATGGACGGCGCAGACAAGCCCGCGTCCACGGCGTCCCCAGACAAGAAGGAGAGTTCAAAATCTGGAACGCCGGTGTTCGATTAAAGGGAAAACACGTGTCGGGAGAAGCGTGGTTCAGTTACAAAACCAAGACCTGGTATTTTTTAGCGGATCCGGAGGGCAAACACGCGCATCTGATGGAACGTATCAACAAGCAGTTGCGTGAGGAGTCCATCAGGAAATTTCAGGATCAGTTAAAGTCTCTGGAAACACGGCACATTATTGAACAGAAGAAAATTTCGGAACATCGCGCTGCCAAGGACGCTATCGAGACTGAAATGGATGCGGTCAAAGAAAAAATAAGAAAATTGGAATCGGGAGCGCCGCTGGAACCGGACAAGCCGCTGGAATATTCTCGTCAGATAAAACGACAATGACTGATACCGGCAAACCGATAGCAGAACCGGCAGCGGAACGCGGATCAGATCGACAATCTATAATTATAGCCACGAAACCCACGAAAAAACACAAAATACTATTTTTATTTTCGTGTGATTTCGTGGGTTTCGTGGCCAACAATACTCCATACAGGAAATTAAGTTTCTTTTTCGATTAAATTGGCCGCCGTTATTTGATGCTCTCAAGTTATTTAGGACCGACCTTGATCACGCCGGCGCTGCAGATCAGTCCGGCAAGATCAAAGGCAGATTGCGACCACATTAGAATCGGTATTCCCTCTTCGTTGGCCTTTTCGATTGTTTCCTGATCGGGCTCCCGGCCGCCGGTAAGAATTACCGCAGCCATTTCATGCAACACTGCCACGGGTACAATGTTTTGGTGGGTTTGCACCGTCAGCCAGATGCAACCGTCAGGAGCATTAGCCATTACATCACTTAAAAGGTCTCCACAGTACCCGCTTTGAATTTGACGATCCAGTTTATTTTGACCTGCTGCTACATGTAAATTAAAACGATCCACCATTTCATTGAGGTTCATATGTCACCGTCCTTTTCTATTTGATTCTTTAAACTCACCATTCCGTATTATAGAGTTTATTGAAATTCAAGACTTATATTGATTTACAGACACCTTTTCGTTATATTGCATTAGGAATTTTGGGGGATTGGTTTTAATTCCTTTCTATTATTCTGAATCAGATCATGGCAGATCAAAAACAAACTCCAAAAAGCGAATCCGGCGACTTGCCCAATGATGCCGGGTCTTACCTCGATCATATTATCGATCTGCTTCCTTGCTATATTTCTATTCAAGATCTCAAACACCGCCTTCTTTTCGTTAATCGGAGTTTTAGAAATGATTTTGGTGACGGAATCGGAAAACGATGCCATACCGTTTACAAGGATTCACCCAATATATGTCGTGCTTGCCCGGTTGAAAAAACGTTACAGGATAAGCGCATCCATGTCGGTGAGATGACGGTTCAACTGCCCGATGGTAAAATTTGCCAGATGCTGATTCAATCATCCCCCATCCTGGATGCCAAGGGTGAAGTTGAGGCCATCATCGAAATGGGCACCAACATCACCCAGGTAAAAAAAAGTCAAAAAGAGCTGACGACTTTAGGCCAGTCGATAGCACTGTTATCCCATGGCATCAAGAACATTCTGGAAGGGTTGCAGGGTGGCGCCTATGTCGTGGATGAAGCCTTTAAAGAGGGCGATATCCAGCTGGCCAAAAAAGGCTGGAGCATCGTCAATAAAAATATTTTCGATATTACGGATGTCGTCCAAAACATCTTATATTCTTCGAAAAATCGTCCACTGAAATATGAAATGGTCTCACCGGGCCGGCTGGTGCAGGATGCAGCGCAATTATTCCGGGAAAAGGCCGCCGCCATGAATATAAAACTTGACGAGCAGATCAATGCCGCCCTGCCGGATGTGCCTTTGGACGCGGCCAGCATCCGCAGAATGCTGCATAATTTAATCTGGAACGCCTTAGAGGCCTGCCATAACGATAAAGAAAAAAAACAGCATCTTGTCAGTGTGAATACAGACTATTTCGATAGAAATCATTTTATGTTCGAAATCACAGATAACGGCACCGGGATGGACGAGGCCACCCGGCGGAACATGCTGGAAGAATTTTTTTCGACCAAAGGAAGCGGGGGTACCGGACTTGGCCTGGCGGTGGTCGAGAAAGTCGTGAACAAACACGGTGGCCGTATCGAAGTCAAATCGGCACCGGGAAAAGGAACAACCTTTAAAATTATTTTTAATTTAGATTTTAGCTTGACGAAAAGGTGCAAATCATCCATACCATAGTAAACAGATATGGAACAACCGGATTTGATGCTTGCCATCGGATCGTCATCAACCGTTAGGAAGCCATAGGGAGGATAACAATATGGGAAAAAACCTTAAGATTGTCTTGGTCGATGATAACACCGATTATCTCTTTACCATGGAGACGTTTCTGAAAAGAAACGGCTTTGAGGTCGAGACTTCCGATGACGGCCGCAAAGGATTGGAAGTGGTCCGCAAAGAACCCCCCGATATTATTTTGCTGGACGTGATGATGGAGACGCTTTTCTCCGGTTTTGAACTCTGCAAACAGTTGCGGATGGATGATGACCTGAAGGATATCCCCATTATCGGCATTTCCGGCATGGTGGATGAATTGGGCATCGACTATAAGCAGTGGCCGGACTATGACTATTTCAAACCGGACGCTTTTCTCGACAAACCGGTGGACAAACAAAAATTGCTGCGGTTGATTCCGGAAACCATCGAAAAAGCCAAGAAACGCAAAAAGCGTCCAAAGTGGAAAGAAAAAATGGATAAAGAATGGGCCCAAAAGGCGTCTCTTTCGCAGTAAAGATCCGAGTCCGGAGGGCCCGGCTTTGGTTCACCCCGGCTTCCGGCTCGACTTCGTCCCGCAGAGGACTGGGACTGCGCCCCGTAGGGTAGAGCCTACAGCTTGGAGAGAGGGGTGATATGGGTAATTAACTTTACCAGCAGTGTTCAGGATTCGATTTTTACTGACACCTTGTATGATACTTCATTTCCAAAGTTGACGTTGGTTCAATCTATGGGCACTTTGCATTTTGCAGAAGGTTGGGTTGAGGGACGAAACCCAACATATCGGCGCTGAAACAGGCCCAACACTCCACTACGCCACCGCATTTTGAGTTGTGCTGTCCAGGTATCCGTCGCCTGATTGACCTTGCCACGCTCTCAGAAGCGTGGGCGCCAGCCTCTTTTCGAGCCGGAAGCCGGCCATCAGACCTGCGGGTTGGAAGCGGCGCCGGAGGCTCAGAGAACCTGGTTTCTCGAAAGCGAACAAACTGGAGATTGTTAGACGATGTTTAATTCTCTGCTTCTGACGGCCCTCATTATTTTTTCCCTCGGCTTCATCTATAAAGTCTCAAATTGGTTTGCTAAAAAGATTGCAGCCCCAGGAGGACAAACCGTCACGACCTCCCAAAGGGTGCAGGCCGCAGCCGGCGGCATTTTTCATGTGATTTTCAGCTCAAAGCTCCTGATTGTTTTCAGAGTGATCCTTGTTGACGTCCTGCTGCAGGGTAGAGTTTTCAAGGAAGATGTGACCCGCTGGCTGGCTCACATGCTGATTTTTTATGGGTTTCTGCTGTTGCTGGTAATGCATGCGCTGGATTCAGTGGTTAGTGAGGCATTGTTCAGTGATTACTATGCGACCGTGAACCCTTTTTTCTTTTTGAGGGATCTTTTCGGCACCATGGTGATCGTCGGGGTGGCGATGGCGGCTTTTCGCCGCTATTTTGCAAAACCACCACGCCTTAGAACCGGTCCAAGAGATCACTATACCATCATCATCCTGGCCGTTATCATGTTTTCCGGAATTGGATTGGAAGGGCTGAAGATAACATCCCACAGTGAGTTTAGGCGCATGGTGGAAGACTATGCCCGTCTGGATGATGAAGAAGAAATTCAAGCACTTGAAGCCGTCTGGGTAGAAGATTTCGGCGTCGTGTCACCCAATATCCAGGGGCCGTTTGATGAGGATCTCTTGTCGGTCGGTCGCGAGGTGCACGAAGGCAACTGCCTGGATTGCCATGCTTCTGCAAAATGGGCATTCACCGGATTTGCCATGGCCAAGCTGATTAAGCCGGTGGCAGTTCCCCTGGACCGGGCCGACGGCGTCACCATTCTCTGGTATATTCATATTCTCGCCTGTTTTGCCGGGCTGGCCTATCTTCCCTTCAGCAAGATGTTTCACATGTTTACCGTTCCGTTAAGTTTAATCGCCGGTCAGGTGATGGATCCAAAAAGATCTTTGCCGGCAAACATTTTAACACGCCGGATGGTGGAATTGGACGCCTGCACCCACTGCGGTACCTGCAGTCTTCATTGTTCAGCCGGAATGATTTACGAAGCGCTCGGCAATGAATACATTCTGCCTTCGGAAAAAATAGCATTCCTTAAGAAAATGGTTTCCGGCAGACCTCTGGCTGACACCCAGATGAAAGCTATTCAACAGGGTGTCTATTTATGCACAAACTGCGACCGCTGCACGGTTCGCTGTCCTTCCGGAATCCAGCTAAAGGAATTGTGGTATGCCGTGCGGGAAGACCTGCTGGTAAAAGGCCCACCGATCGCCGCCATATTGACGCCGTTTTCCTTTGTCCGCGGCCTGCTGATTCAGCCAAAGCTTCATGCCGATGACTACAACCTGCCCATTGAAAATGCTGTCGGAAAGGTTGCCGGCCGATTTGCAGATCTCATGAAGCCTGATGTCGCCATTCCTTTGAATACGCAATCCCCTGAAGATCGCCGGCCGATTTTGAAAGACCGCACATTTTCCCATTGTTTCAGCTGCCAGAGCTGTACCACGGTGTGTCCGGTTGTCGGGAATTATGACTTCCCGGAGCAGGCGCTGGGCCTATTGCCCCATCAAATCATGGGCTGTTTGGGGCTGGGGTTAACGCAGATGGCTGCCGGCGCTAAAATGATCTGGGATTGCCTGACCTGTTATAAATGTCAGGAGAACTGCCCACAGGAAGTTGAGGTGTGCGACCTGCTATTTGGTCTGAAAAATGTTGCAGTGGCACAGTTGGAAATTTGATTGGCATTTCTAGCTCCCTATGGGATCTATACCTGCTGGACATATCAATATTCTTGGGGCTGGAAGGCTAAAAGGCTTGGAAGCTCAAAATCACCATTAGCATCTCGGCATCCAAGCTTACTGGCCTCCAAGCCATTGGGCTTCGATAACTAATATGAAAAAGGGGCGCCTCCCTTATACTAGCTCCGATTGTCTATCGCTCTTTAGCAATCGAAAGGGTTAGAAGGACAATATGAAATATGCCTTATTTATCGGCTGCAACATACCTGCGAGAGTGAGTCAGTATGCCGATGCCACCGAAGCCGTTTTTGAGAAGCTGGACATCAAGCTTGTCCAGTTTGCCGAATTCAATTGCTGCGGATATCCGGTTAGAAACGTTGACCGGCGCGCCTTTGTTATATCGGCTGCCAAGAACCTGGCGCTGGCTGAAGCTGCCGGGCTGGATATTATGGCGATGTGCAAATGCTGCTTCGGCTCATTAAAAAAGGCAGAGGATGTTTTGAGCCGGGATCAGGACTTAAAAGAAGATGTCAACGCCATCCTGGCCAAAGAAAAACTTCACTATGAAGGCCGTGTCCGCGTAAATCATCTGCTGACGGTGTTGCACCGTGATGTGGGGCTTAAAAATTTGAAACCATTGATTTCAAAATCCTACAGCGGTCTTCAAATCGCGGTCAGCTATGGGTGTCACGCACTGCGGCCGAGCAAACTCACCGGATTCGATGATCCGGTTTCGCCGCTAATTTTTGATGAACTCGTTGAAATTACAGGAGCTTATAGTGTTGATTGGGCCCGCAAGCTGGATTGCTGCGGCGCGCCCCTGACAGGAATAAATGATCGGTTGGCGATGGACATGGCCTTAAAAAAGTTAACCAGCGCCAAAGAAGCGGGCGCTCACTTTTTATGCGTCGCATGTCCTTATACCCATTTGCAGTTTGAATGGGTTCAACATCGATTGGCGGCGAAACCTGAAAATTGGGAGCCGGTGGCCCCGATTCTTTATCCGCAATTGCTCGGGTTATGCATGGGGATCGATGCGCAGACCCTGGGGCTCTCTAAAAGTTCATTTGAACTGACTAATATTACATCATTTTTAATGCCGGAGTGATTATGCCAAGATCTCATTCAGGTTCGGTATTGGTGGTCGGAGGCGGTATCGCCGGGATGCAGGCATCCCTGGATCTCGCCGACTCGGGTTACTACGTTTACCTGGCCGAAGCGTCGAGCGCCATCGGGGGGATGATGTCCCAGCTGGATAAAACATTCCCCACCAATGACTGCGCAATGTGAATTATTTCCCCCAAACTGGTCGAGGTCGGCCGGAATATCAATATCGAATTACTGACCCTCACCGAGGTGAACGGTATCAGCGGAGAAGAGGGCAATTTTGAGGTCAGGTTGACTCAACACCCGCGATTCGTGGATATGGCCAAGTGCATTGCCTGCAGCGCCTGTTCCGAGAAATGCCCAAAAAAGGTTCCCAACGCCTATGACAGCGGCCTGAGCAAACGCAAGGCCGTCTATGTGCAGTATGCCCAGGCGGTTCCTTTAAAATAC
>Ga0210365_10526856_pt1 | contig 10798 bp, 6 predicted proteins | sample S637metaT_FD_159655 | JGI IMG/M metagenome (GOLD analysis project Ga0210365, IMG submission 159655) | Metatranscriptome of estuarine sediment microbial communities from the Columbia River estuary, Washington, United States - S.637... | ecosystem: Environmental > Aquatic > Marine > Intertidal...
ATTCGACCACACCAATCTTCCGGGTGGAGATAGCTTTTTTTATGTGGTTACAGCACAGAACGACATTGGCGAGAGTGATGAGTCGACTGAGGTTTCAGCAACCGTGCTGATCCTTCCGTTGCCGCCGGTGGGCGTGACAGCGACCGCCGGAATCGGTCAAATCACTCTGAACTGGCCGCCGGTTGCGGGCGCTACGATCTATAACGTCTATTTTTCCACGTCAACCGGGGTGTCAAAAGCTAATTTTGAGGGCGTCTTTAGCGGTATCGGTCAAACATCATTCATCCACGCCAATCTTGAGGGCGGAGACAGCTTTTTCTATGTAGTTACAGCCCAGAATAACATTGGCGAAGGTGGTGAGTCGGCCGAGGTTTCAGCGACGGTGCCGGTGAATACGCGACTGGTTGACGAGTTTATCGGTACCGGTGTTGGCAGTGATCCCTGGACAGGCCTATCTAATGCTGATTTTGACGGGTCCGGCGGTGGGAATTTTCGAGACATCGCAACTTCAGATGGGATTCTGGAGGGCGGCACTTTGGCATACAATTTGGACTTTGACGGCAGGCTGACCTCAACGCTTTCTGACGGAACCGTATTTAATGGAATCCTAAACTCTGACAATAATATCCTCGCTGTTGTGGACACGGATTTCTCGGATGAGTTCATCGAGATGGATGTGCTCATCAAGAAATCGACCGGGCTGTCAAATGCCAGTCTCAACGGTGAGTATATCGGTGTCCGCATCAGTGATCTTCAATCAACCGCTCTCACCACAACAACCTTTAGGGGTGACGGCACCGGAATTTTGGACGGTGCTGAATTTACCTATACAGTCAATCCAGAAGACCCAGATTTCCCTGGAGTCAATCCGGACGACGGAAGTGTGAGCATTTCCTTCCCCAATAATATTGGCGAGTTGAGAGGTATCGTCAGTGCTGACGGCAATGTCGTCTCATTGGTTGACACCAGTGGCAATAACGATAATGATGATATCAGCATGTCGGTGTTGATCAAGACGGGCTCCGGATTGTCGAATGCAAGCCTGAGCGGTGACTATGTTGCGGTAAGCTTCGGCATTTCAGATGGGGTCGCAGAGACAGCCCGAACGAGCATCATCTCCGATGGAGTCGGGAATATGAGGTTTGAGACCATATCTAACTCGAGCGGAACACTCGGTGCCTTCAGTGCCACCTATGGTGTGGATTTGAATGGCCGTCTTGCCATAAATCTTCCAACTGAGGAGACCCTCGAGGGAATTGTCGATGGCAATGGCGATGTTTTCACATTTGTGAACACCAATCCCAACGCTCAATTAATCCAAATGGGAGTGGCCATCAGAAAGACGCAATGATCGATTCAACCAGGAAGTCCGATCCTGCCTGTATAGAACCGATCAGATGATAAGATACGAGCGCCGCCGCTGGCCTGAAAAGCGGCCAGATTAATCGAATAAAAAACTTAATTTACTGAAACGGGTATTTTTGGCCACGAAAACCAGGAAATCGCACGAAAATAAAAATTATATTTCGTGTTTTTTCGTGGGTTTCGTGGCTATGTTCATCAATTGTTGCGCTGTTACGAGCGCCGTCACCGAAATGAAGTTTCACAAGAGGGGAATGCGGTGACCCCGGAAAGTTGGCAGCGCTGATTCACGGTCGCTTCAAGCAAGACGCTCCCAGGTCAATATTCGTGGTGACCTGCGCCTGGGAGATTCCCCCTGCCAGTATGCCGACATTGACGGTTGTCTCTTGGAAAAATCTTACAGAGAGAGTGGTGAAACCAATCACCGTGCCCAGTAAACCAACAACAACGCCCAGCCGGCGCTGGTACCCCGGGCGGTCATATAACTCTGAATTTTAGATAATTTCCGCCTGCCGACCTCCTCAAATATTTTCTTGCCGAGTCCGTAATTTTCTCGAAAATTTCTTTGGTTTATGATATTTACGACATGTGTTTCTCCCATTCCGGATTTATCTCATGAGCCGTGAACTTTGAAGTAGGACATAAAACAAGACAAATTTCACCAACTTTTCATCACCTTTAAACGCAGGGGCCCTGACATTGATGTTAATCGTCCCGGCATGAGCCATCGTTACGAAAAGTTTATGTTTGAAATCATTGAGGATTTTTTCTTGACAGACAAATAATACTTGGCATATGGAATCTGGTACATCAGTTTCGAAAAGAGGAATCTTCTACCACCGATGCCGTTGATATAGCAATTCGCAATCTCTGCGCCCCGCAATGCCAAGTATCTCAGAAAAAGTTATCGATTAGTTGTTAATGTATTGCGGTGCCGGAAAAAAAACCTTGCAACGGAAAATGAAACCCCAAAAATCCATACTGATCAGCTGTTTATTGCTCTGCTTGGTCATCTTTTGTGATTCTCCAGGTGCCGGCTCAGAATCCTCCTCCAGGTTGTATTCTCTTCCGATCAACGAGTTAGAACAAACCCTCTCTGACTGGCTGTCCCGTTGCGGTTTCGAGATTCAACGCATCCGGTTGGAAACGGGAGGTGTGCGGCTTAATATTGTGAGGCCAGCAGAGAAATGGCAAATCATACTTAAACCTCGTTCGGCATCGACCACCGAAATCCGCGCCAGTTCCGCAGCGAATGCTTTGAAACGAGATGCTACGATGGAGCAGATGGCGGTGTACATTGCAGAATACATCCAGGGAGCCGTCGAAAAAAAGGAAGTTTCCAACCAAGTCATTCCCCCGGCGATTTTATCTCAGATCGGGTCCGTTGTCTGCTTAAACACCAAATCAAACAAAAAAAATTTACAGCATACCGGGTTTGTGGTCGATCCTCAAGGTCTGGTTTTAACGACGATTCATGATGTTGAAACTTTTCATGACATTACCGTAACCCTCTATGACGGCCGAGAATTAGCGGGAGATGTCGTCAAAAAAAACACCGACCAGGATCTTGCCCTGATCAGCATCCGCGCCGGGCTGGGGAACGCCGTTTCACTGGCTGAAGGGCGTAACCTTTTAGGTATGGGCGAAAGGGTCTACTCGGTCGGATGTCCCATCAACCTGGTCGGCTCGGTTTTCCCGGGAATCATCAACGGACCTCCCCGGCGCGTCGATAAACTGACATACTGGCAGGTCAACATGGAGATTCATCCAGGAAGCAGCGGCAGCCCGGTTTTTGATGTTCAGGGTAATTTGGCAGGTATCGTCAAAGGCAGGTACCGGGGGACTCAGACCATCGGTTTTCTTATTCCGCTCGAGACCATTATTGCGTTTGTGAAGGAACCCTAGTTCCTATATTAAGCCACCACTTCCAGTGGTGGACCCGGAAAGGTTCTACCAACCCGGTGAGAAAACAATGAAGCCATGGAAAATACGAAATTCGAATATCGAAATGCGAAACAAATATAAAATTCTAATGTTCAAATGATTAAAACGGGGGAAACAAAAGCATAAAGCTTGATAATAAAAACGGATCAAAACTACCTTGCAACGTTGAGTGGCATAGTGGTTTTAGGTTTTTGTCATTGGTATTTATGTCATTCGAATTTGTTTCGTGATTCGTGTTTCGGATTTCGGATTTAAATGGTCGAGGCAATTGTCTTCGCCCCCTTCCAGGGGGATTCCTGAGGTCTCCCGCTCTGCGGGAGGAGCGTTCACTTATGAAATATGGTCGGTATCAGATTGTCGATGAAATTGGTCAGGGCTCCATGGGGGTTGTTTATAGAGCCCATGATCCCCAGATCAATCGGCAGATTGCGTTGAAGATATTGCGCGAAGATCGGGTCACCAATGAGGAATTGGTGCAGCGATTTTTAAGGGAAGCCCAGGCCATGGGGGGACTTTCTCATCCCAACATCGCCACGGTTTACGATACCGGACGGGACCATAACATGATTTTTATTGCGATGGAATTATTGAAGGGCAAATCCCTCAAGGATGTCATGCGGGACAAGAAGCTGAATCAGCAGGAAATTGTCCACATCGGCGTCCAGGTAGCGGAAGCGCTGGATCTTGCCCACCGCAGGGGAATTGTCCATAGAGACATCAAACCATCCAATATAATTATCGATCCCAGCGGCCAGGTTAAAATCACCGACTTTGGGATTGCACATATCGAAGACCCGGCCATGACGCAGCAAACGATAGCCGGAGAAATTTTAGGTACGCCCCTTTACATGTCGCCCGAGCAGGTGATGAGCAAACCGGTGGACGGGCGTTCAGACCTTTATTCCTTAGGGGTGATTCTGTACGAGTTGACCACCGGTAGCCATGTCATTAAAGGGGAGAGTCTGCCCGCCATCTTCCAATCGATATTGCAGGATACACCCCCGGCGCCTGAGTTGGCCGATACGCCCGTATCCCGAAACCTCTCCGCCCTGATTATGAAGAGTCTGAGCAAAGATCCGAACAAGCGGTATCAGACCGGAAGTGAAATGGCGCAGCCCCTCAAGGCATGTCTTCAGCGCAGAGAGGCCGATACTCAGCAGCGCAGAAGGCCTCCTGAAAAGCCAAAACGCATCCGCCCAATGGCGCTGATTGCCGGGGTGCTCATCATCGTGGTCATGACCGCTGTATATTTTCTGACCGACAACAACAGCGGTCTGAAACCGGAGGTTTTATCGGTTTTAAGGGTCGAAAGCGACCCCACAGGCGCCAACGTATTTCTGAACGGCTCCCTCAGGGGGCAGACGCCATTGAAGGTTGATCTTCCACTGGGAAAATATGAAATTCGTTTGAGTCGACAAAATCACTATGAGTGGGAAGCCCAGCTTCATCTGGATGAACAGGGTGAAACACCGCTTTATGTGAGGTTGGTTCCAATGGATAAGGATTAAAGAAGTCTTGTCCTGCGGCCCCGATCGTCGATACAAAAATAACCCATAGCACGAGGAGAGATCAAAATGAGATCCCTTGCGAAAGCGATCGTTTCTTTGGTAGCCCTGATCGCCGTCATCATGGCCGTTGGCAGTCCGGTTTGCGGCCAGTTTGTCCCCGGTCAAAAGGCCCCTGTCTTTGAACTGGCGGATATAAGCGGCAAGCGTCATAACCTGGCGGCCATGGAAAGCCACCCGATGACGATCCTTTATTTTTTCGATGTGGCTTCCAGACCCAGTCAGGAAGGCCTGCTGGCGCTGGATGATCTTGCAAAACGCCATGCGGATGCCAATTTGAAGGTATGGGCGATCACCCGTTCCCCTAAAGACAAGGTTATGGAGTTTGTATCCAAAAGCCATATCAATTACCCGTTTCTGTTGGACCCATCCAAAGTAAGTGACCTTTACCAGGCCCGTTTCGTATTACCCACCATCTGCATCCTCGGACCCAGGCTCCAGATACTTGATTATATTCAGGGAGGCGGCAAAGCTACCGAAATTATGCTGGTGAAGCTGGCTGAAAAAGAGTTGCAGCGCAAGCAGGTCGCGATTGCCAAGGCGATCAGTGAAGATGTCATTCGCCGGGATCCGCAAAATGCAGATGCGGCGATGGTCAAAGGTTATGCAGAGATCAAGGGCGGCGATCTGGCTGCTGCCGAGAAAACGTTCCGCACCCTGTCACAGAGTAAAGGCCAGGGGGAGATTTTGGGCAAAGAGGGCCTGGTTTCCATCTATGCCGGCAAAGGACAGGCCGATAAGGCCTTAAAATTAGCTGAGGAAGTAGAGAAAAAGGCACCGGATCGGGGACACGTGCATGCCGTCAAAGCAGATATCTTGTACGCCAAAGGCAAGAAGAAACAGGCGCAAACCGAATACCAGAAGGCCATCGACAAAAAATCGGCCGCACCGTTTCAGAAGGCGACCACACTGAATAAACTTGGGCGGCTGCAGGCCAGTGTGGGAAACTTGTCCCAGGCGAGAGAGCTTTATGATCAGGCGGTGGCCATTGATCCCTATTACATCGAAGCAACCGCCAATTCGGGCCAGACTTATGAAAAAGAGGGCAAATGGGATAAAGCACTCGACGCCTATCGCCAGGCTTTAGTGCTAAACAAAGATGATGTCTTTGCGGCAGCCCTGGCGAAAAGAGCCCAGAGTATGGTCGCGCTTCAAAATGATGTCGCCAGAAAAAAACGCATGGACGAGCTTGTCCAGCGCCTGGCCGAGCGGTATCGCAAGCAGCAGGAATCAAAACCAAAAGAAGAGGATAGCTGGACCTCACGACCCATGATTTTGTCCTTCGTGGATCTGCAGGAAAAAGGCGGGTTATCTGAACGCGATGGGTTATCCGCCGTTTTAATGATTCAGCTTTCCGATCAGATCAATGCGAGCGGCCGTATTCAGGTGGTCGAACGAATTGTGATAGAAAAGCTGCTGGAAGAATTGAACCTCGGATCTTCGGATTTGGCCGATCCCGATACGGCCCTGAAACTGGGTAAAGTCCTGGCGGCAAAGATCATCGGTACAGGCTCTTTATACAATCTGCCGGCCGGGACTATTCTTAGTCTCCGATTGATCGATACCGAAACTTCCGCGCTGTCCAAGGTCATTAACCGTCAGTTCGACCCGAGCGTATCCTTGGACACTGAGCTCGATCACCTCAATCGCGAAATTATGACAGCCCTTATTCAAAAGTATCCCTTGCGGGGTTTTGTTGTTCAGGCATCGCAAGGTCGGATTATGATTAATTTAGGATCAAAACAGGGTGTCAGCAAGGACACCAAATTCGAAGTGTTAAAAGAACAAGAACCCATCATGTACAAAGGGAAATTACTGCGCAGTGCCCCCAAGAGCATTGCTCAGCTGCAGGTGGAACAAGTCGAGCCGGATCTCTGTTTCGCCCGCATTCTAAATCAGCAAAGTTCCATCGCTCGCGATGACAAAGTCCAGGAGAAACTAGAAAATCTGTAGTTGGAGGAAATCGTGTCATTTAAATGGAGCTTCATCGGACTCACCGTGCTGGTACTCGCCAGTTTTAACGGGTGCGCATCCGCACCGCATGTGGAAAACGAGGTTTGCACGGTTGCCGTCTGGGATCTTGTCAATTACAGTCAGCCGGGAACTGTTGCTTCTGACTTGGGTGAGCTGCTTGCGGCCAAGATTATCGAAACACTTGAAAATTCTGGAGCCTATAAGGTTATTGAAAGAGAACGCTTAATCCTTGTCCTTGAGGAACAGAATCTGGGCACTACACCTATTGTGGATGAATCTACGCGCTTGAAAATCGGCCAAATTGTGGGGGCCCGCTGCATGGTATTTGGGAGCTATTTTGTAGTTGCCGATACGATGCGTCTTGATCTGCGATTGGTAGAAGTGGAAACCGGCAGCATTCTGAAGGCCACTCAAAAATCGGCATCCGCCATTGATGTGTCCGAATGGCTGAATATTGCCCAGGAAGCAGCCCAGGAGTTAATTTAAACTGCAAAGACGATACAGCCCTTAACATTTAAGCGACGAGCCATGGTGTCTTAATTTTTCCAAATGACTCAATCCTCAACACCATCTGCTGAGGGGGACGAACCGTTGAAAAGCGGCTTCAAATTAGTTCTCAAAAATGATCCCAATACCGTCTATGAAACCGACCAGCATGAATTTGTGCTCGGCAGATCAGAACAGTGCGAGATCGTTATCGATGATCCTCATATTTCCCGGGTGCAAGCCCGAATTCGATTTGAAAGCAATCGCTACTACATCGAAAATCTTGGTCAAAACCCGACCTTGGTGAACGGTATTCCCGCCACGGACCAGTTACTCAAAAACGGCGATGAAATTAATATGGGCACAACGAATCTCTGGTTTCAGGCGGGCCAACCCATAGAGGAGTCGCCGCAGCCGGTCGTATCGGACGACAAAACCGTGATCTTTGTTTCCACGCCGGATCAAACATTGGGTCCGAGGCTGGTCCTCACCACGGATACCGGTGTAACCAAAACCTACCCACTTGGTAAAGACCGGCTTTACATGGGTCGTTCGGACGAGGCGGATGTATATCTGGCGGACGCCTCTGTTTCACGCAAACACGGCCTGATCGAGCTGCGGGATAACGGCTATTATGCCAGAAACTTAAGCCAAACCAATCCCCTGTTACTCAATGATGAGATACTGTCCGAAAACCGCCTTTATTCGGGGGACCATCTTCGCATCGGCGCCTATTTTCTGACCTTTATATCGGATCGACCTGAAGACGCAAAGCCCGCTAAAGAAAAGATCGTCACGAAAGAAAAGGGGCCGGGGTGGGCGCTTTGGCTGGCAGTCGGCTGCTTATTGCTGATCGTGGCAAGCTTTATCTTTTACCGGCATGTCTATCATCCTTGGAAAAGCAATCGCAACTTAACAGCGATCGCCGAACAGGTCGCTGCGGGCGACTATCAGAAAGCCCATGATACCCTCAAGCAACTGCTCACAAAGGGTCTTACGCCGGAAAGCGGACGCAAAGCCAAAGAATTGTTTTCTCAAACCGTGCTGGTGATCGCACAACAGCAGGCCGAAGCAGGCAAGCTGCCGGAGGCCCAACAATACCTGATCGCCCATTTAAAAGAATATGGCGGCGGCAAAGAAGCGGACATCCTCTGGGAGCACCTGGATATGTACCGGGTGGAAATTGCCCGGACGCTGGAAGCCGCCGCGCACTATCAGGCCGCCCTGGGCGAGTATGCAGCGGTACGAGAAGACAGCCCGTTTTATAGCCGTGCCCAGCAGGGCATTCGGCGAATTTGGCTTGAGTCCCAGCAGGACCAACGCCGACATCAGAACCTGGCCCAACAGCTCCAGGAAGCCGATCGTCATTTCAGGGCCAAACGTTACCTGACGCCGGTCAATAATAATGCGTATGCCGTTTACCAGTCCGTACTGGCCATCGAACCCGACAATCCGGTTGCCCTGGAGCGTATCGAGCAAATGTTATCCTTTTATCGCAAGTACGGTGAGGATTATTTTAATAAAGAAAACTGGCGTAATGCTTTAACCTATTTCGAACGCTACAATTTTATCGCACCCGATTCGCCGGACATCCAGCAAAAAATTAATATTTGCCGGGCGAAGTTAACAACATCACAATCGAATCGCCGACAGTCTCAGGGAAAATCGTCCGCACCGGAAAAAAGCCGCGAGCAGGTCAAGCAATTACTCGAAGAATCCGGCGTTGAAAGTTCCCGCATCATCCAGTTTCTTTTTGAGGAGCAAAGCGGGGAAAAAGATTCCGAAAAACCCTGGTAGTTTCTTGAGGCACTTATGCATTTAAAACATCCATTGCGCGCATCCATCTTCAGTTTGTTTGTTATGGTAATCCTGGCGGCTTGCGGTTCAACGGGGATCATGGAAGCGCTAAAACCCGAAGTGTCTGACGAAAGCCGGTTGCCACACAAAGTCGCTATTTTACCGTTTGTCAATCAAACCTCGAATCCGGAAGCCGCCGCAGTTGTGCGCAAGATGTTTTACAATTTCTTCAGTTCTCTGAATTATCTTGATCTGGAACCTTCCTCTGTCGACGAGAAATTAAACACGAAAAATTATAATAAAAAAATCGCTGCCGGCGAGGTCGTTTCTCCCCGGCAATTGGGGCAAATGTTGGGCGTCGATGCCGTCGTTTTCGGTGAGGTTCTCAGTCTCGGTAAAGTTTATGCCGTGTTATATTCCGATAGCCAGGCAAGCCTCAGAGCCCGGATGGTCAGCTGTCATTCCGGCCAAATCATTTGGGAACTTGAACACACTGCGCATCTTAGAGCCGGAGAAATGCCGCTGAGCATTATCGGGCTGGCCGCAGCGCTAGTCAAGACGGTCATCAGTCACCAAAGGGCAGATGTCATGCAGGCAGCCTCTAAGCTCTGTATGCAGATGATTGCCACCGTTCCCAATCGACCGGCGCTCGCAGAATCCCCGCCTCGGATCCAAGCGATGGTTCACAACGGCGTCGGTACGCTCTTGCTGCCGGAGAGTCATTTAAAAGTGGTCATGGTCGGCGATGATGGCCTGGACGCCAGCTGGAGTGTTCCGCCTTTGATTGAAAATCTCCCGATGAAAGAAAATGAACCGGGTGTCTATTTTGCCAGCTACCGGATAAAACCGCAGGATCGGCTGCCATATGGCCGTTTGGAAGGGTATCTTCGATCGAAAAAGGGGCTACAGACCCAGTGGGTGGATATCTTAGGACCGGTAACGATCGGTGAACCGACCGTGTTGGCGTCGGTCGTCTCCCAGGACTTGGTATTGAGTTCCGCACAGAGTCCCTACCTGGTAGAAGATGCGCTCGTGGTCCTGCCCGGCGCCAAACTTACGGTGAACCCCGGTACCGTCATCTGGTTCCACCGCATGGGAATCGTTGTGAGAGGCGAACTGAGTATTATGGGAACGGCGGACAACCCGGTTCGCCTGGCGGGTATGGGTGCATCCGGCTGGAAAGGGATCCTGTTGGACAAGAGCCGTGCTGAAAATGTATTATCCTACTGCACCATATCCAATGCTGAATTTGGATTCAAAGCATCCGGTTCAAGAGTCACTTTCCACCACTGTCTCATTCAGGACAATAAATGGGGAATCGTGCTGGAAGAAACAACGGCCGAAATACATGAAAGCCTTATCCGTACATCTGAGAAAACAGGCATCTCCGCTCGCCAGGCTCAGTTGCTGGTAGAGGGATCAACCGTTTCAGAGAATGGTTCCGGAGGATTTTTACTGGAAAATTCGCCGGCCCGGATTGAGCAAAATAATATTTCAAATAACGGCAATTGGGCGATCAAAGTTGTAAACAGCAACAGTCCCGTTCCCGCGGCAAACAACTGGTGGGGAACAGATAATTTTAACCAGGACACGATGATCATTGGTCCGGTGGAAATTCAGCCTATTCTAACAAAACCTGTCGCCTTTCAAATGCTTGAGTAAGATTTAGC
>Ga0210365_11010367_pt1 | contig 10742 bp, 11 predicted proteins | sample S637metaT_FD_159655 | JGI IMG/M metagenome (GOLD analysis project Ga0210365, IMG submission 159655) | Metatranscriptome of estuarine sediment microbial communities from the Columbia River estuary, Washington, United States - S.637... | ecosystem: Environmental > Aquatic > Marine > Intertidal...
ACCGGATCATCTCCCTTTGGGCCATCATCGCCCTGAGGCTCGCCGAGGCCGTATGCGGCATCCGCTACCGGGTGCTGGGGGCGGAGCGAATCCCCAAGCAGGCGGGTATCGTGCTTGCGAAACACCAATCGGCCTGGGAAACCCTGGCGCTCCAGGACATCTTCCCGCCCCAGGTGTGGGTGCTGAAACGGGAGCTGCTTCGCGTTCCCTTTCTCGGATGGGGACTGGCAATGCTGAGCCCCATTGCCATCGATCGCGGCGCAGGGCGCGAGGCCATGCAGCAGTTGTTGGACCAGGGAAAGGACAGGCTCACGCGGGGCTTTTGGGTGGTGATCTTTCCGGAGGGAACCCGCGTAGCGCCCGGGGAAAGGGGCAAATATCGTCCCGGCGGCGCAACGCTGGCCGCGTATACCGGAGCGCCAGTGGTCCCGGTGGCCCACAATGCCGGGGAGCTTTGGCGGCGCCAGTCGTTCCTGAAATATCCGGGCACCGTGACCGTGAGCATCGGCGAGCCCATCGATCCCCGCGGCATGAGCCCGGCGGAACTGACTGCCCGCGTGGAAACCTGGATCGAGTCCGAGGTGGCGCGCATGGGATCCCCCATGGAGTCCCCCCCTTGAGCGACGGGATGGACGGGTCAGAACGAGCCACCACCCGGCTCGCGGGGCGCGAGGTCCGATATACGCTGGTGCGGTCCCGGCGCCGGAGCATCGGGCTCCAGGTGGACAGCCGGGGACTCACGGTGCGGATGCCGCTGCGGGCCTCCCGGCGCTGGCTGCAGAGCGTCCTCGACCAGCACGCCCTGTGGATCCTGCGCAAGCTGGACGAATGGGCGAAGCGGGCGCAGCCCGTGGTATGGGACGAAGCGGCGGTGTTTCCCCTGCTCGGAGGGCGATTCACTTTTGCGCTTCGCGCCGACGGGGGCTTTGAGATGATTGAGCTCGACCCCGGCCAGCTTCCGCTCCCCCTCTCGACCGGGATACCCGCCGCCGAGGTGGAGCGGAAGGTCAGCGGCTGGTACCGGACGCAGGCTCTGGCGTGCTACCGGGAGCGGGTTGCCGAATTCAGCCGAAGGCTGGGCGTGCCGGTGCCGAACGTGAGGCTCTCCAGCGCGCGCACCCAGTGGGGAAGCTGCAGCCGGGCCACCGGTGTCCGGCTGAGCTGGCGGCTGGTGATGTTGCCCCGGCGGCTGGTGGATTACGTCGTCGCCCACGAGGTGGCCCATCTCGTGGAAATGAATCACTCGCCCCGGTTCTGGGACGTCGTCGCCCGCCTCTATCCGGATCACGCCGCCGCCAGGCGCGAGCTCGGCGCATTGGGGTGAGGCGAGTCGCCCGGAGGGCGGCGTCCCCTGTGCTACCATTTGCGCCCATGGGTCGTCCGGCTTTCTCTGCTGTTGCTGCCGCCCTCGCCGGCGCGCTTTGCGCCCAGGGATGCGGCTTCAAGGGGCCGTTGTATCTCCCCCCGCCCGAGCCGCCGCCGGCCCAGGAGAAGGCGCCCGCGGCCAAGCAGCCTGCTCCGAGTCCCGCCACCCCATGAGCCTGGTTCAGCGCCAAGGCGGTGAACTCCATGTCGAGGAGATGCCGCTCGCGCGCATCGCCGAGCGATTCGGAACCCCCTGCTACGTTTATTCCCGAGGCGCGCTGGAGCGGGCCTATGCTTCCTTCGAGCAGGCGTTCGCGCGCCGCGATCACCTCGTTTGCTATGCGGTCAAGGCCAACTCCACCCTTGCAGTCCTGAACCTGCTCGCGCGGCTGGGCAGCGGTTTCGACATCGTGTCCGGCGGCGAGCTGGCGCGTGTGCTGGCCGCGGGGGGCGATCCCGGCAAGGTGGTGTTCTCAGGCGTCGGCAAGACTGCGGCAGAAATGCGCGCCGCCCTGGACGCGGGAATCCTGTGCTTCAACGTCGAGTCCGGGGGAGAACTGGAGCGCCTCGATACGGTGGCGAAAGCGGCCGGGCGGCGGGCGCCGGTGAGCATCCGCGTCAATCCCGACGTGGACGCCAAGACCCATCCCTACATTTCCACCGGATTGCGGCAGAACAAGTTCGGCGTCCCTCATTTCGAAGCCCTCGCCCTGTATCGGCGCGCCAAGGGGCTCAGCCACCTGGAGGTCGCCGGCATCGACTGCCACATCGGCTCCCAGCTCACGGAGACCGAACCCTTCGTCGCCGCCCTGGAAAAGATCCTGGCGCTGGCCGACCAGCTGGAGCGGGAAGGCATTTCCATCTCCCACCTGGACGTCGGCGGAGGACTGGGCATCCGCTACCGCGACGAAGCGCCCCCGCCTCCCGCGGACTACGCGCGGGCGATCTGCTCGGCCCTGGGCGACCGGCGGCAGCGCTTGCTGGTGGAACCCGGCAGGGCGCTGGTAGGCAACGCGGGATTGCTGCTCACCCGGGTCGAGTACCTGAAGCACGGCGAGGAGAAAAACTTCGCGGTGGTGGACGCCGCCATGAACGACCTGATCCGGCCGGCCCTCTATGACGCGTGGCACGAGATCGTTCCGGTGGCGGACCGAGACGGCCCCGTGGGCGTCTACGACGTGGTGGGGCCGGTGTGCGAAACCGGGGATTTCCTCGGTCACGGCCGCCGGCTCAGGATCGCCCCCGGCGATCTGCTCGCAGTGCTCTCAGCGGGAGCATACGGGATGAGCATGAGCTCCAATTACAATTCCCGCCCCCGCGCGGCCGAGGTCCTCGTGGACGGCGGGACGGTCCATTTGGCGCGGGCCCGCGAGTCCATCGAGAGCCTGTTTGCGCTCGAGCGCCCTCTTCCCTGAGTACACCCTCCGAGCTCAGGATCGCGGCGCGTGGCATCGGCGCCACACTGGTCCCGGGCGGTTGATTTTCTGTCAAAAAATGTTGTGGATTTTTTTTAAAGTGCATAGAATGAGGCCACCGAGCGTACGGCGATGCTCGCGGTGAAAATCACCGCGGCGAACTCGAAGAGGAAAATTCCCGCGAGTGCCCGAGTTCCGGGAGTGCGGCGAAAGCCGTGCGAGAAAACACCTGTCGCAACTTTAGAAAGGAGTAACTAATGGCTACTGCCAAGAAGAAGTCCACGGCGAAGAAACCCGCCGCCAAGAAGACTGCTAAGAAACCCGCGGCGAAGAAGAAGACCGCCAAGAAGAAGAAGTAACGCTAAGCCAGCGCATCAGGCTCCGGCCTCGCTGGCAACCGCGCGCCCCACTGGGCTGCGCAGGCCACCCGAGGTAGTGAGTCTGGCTGGATAGAACCTCGGGCGGCTGTTTGTGGTAACTCCCAACGCCGCCCTTTTCATTTTCCAGTCTCCTGCCCGCCTCCCGCAGCGCCACCCCTCCCGGTCTTTTCCGCCACCGTGTTTTGGGGTGGACGGTGGGACTCCCGCCAGCCGGCGCGCGAGCCGGACACTCCATCCGTTTCGATCCTCAGCCCCGGCCCCGTGGAACCGTCACGCCTCGACCGCCACGTCTCGGCGGGCTTCACGTCCGTCCGCTTCCGCCCGCATCCCCGGCCCGAAAATGCTATACCATGAATGTGAGGGGTAAGGCCGAAAACGGCCGCGGATGTCAGCATGAACGTCGGTCAACTGATTCTGGAAGGGGTGCTGAGCCTGTTCTACGTGGCACTGATCGTGGGCGCCACGGTGGTGCCCGCCTATGCGATCTGGAGCGCCGAGCGGCGCCGGCTTCAGGATCCACAGTATCTGCGGGAAATGGGTGTCGTCGTCCGCAAGCTCAGCGCGCTGGACCGGGTGGCTGACGTTATCGGCCATTTCGACGGGGCCGATATCTACCGCTACGTGGTGTTCAAGGGCATACGCTACGACTTCCATCGCGTCATTCCCCGGGGCTTGCCTCGCGAGGTGGGGAGCAACGAGCTGTTCATGGAGCCCGGGGTAATCTACCTGGCCGGCTAGGATCCGGCCGTTCCGAACGGGAAGGGGCGTTTGCGCGACGCGTCTCCCGTGTGCGAGAACCCCGGCGCGCGGCCCGCCGGCAGCCCATGCCCAGCCCGGTGGCTCCGGATTCAGGGATTGAGCTGGTGGAAGACGATGTTGGCGATCCGGAGCAATTCCGACTTTTCGAGATCGCCGCTTAGCGCGTACCCCAAAGGGCCTTCCACCCAATAAAACACGCCGACCCCGGATTCCTGGGCAAAGCGAAACGCCGTTTCCTGGTTGCCCTCAGCGCCCCGGCGCACGTACAAGGTCAGGCGACGGCCTTTGCCGTCCTGGTACATGAACTGGGCTGCCGGACCGTCCGCCGCCGGAAGCAGCCGCCCGCCCACCAAGGCGTAACCCGATTCGGCGAGGCTGGGAGCCTTGACCTCGGCACCCAGGCGCTTCGAGAGCCAGGCCACCAGATGCTGTTCCTGATCGGCACCCACTTCCACCGGGTGACGGACCTCGGGCACATAAACCGCGTGGGCAACGGCGGCCTGGCGCGCCAACGTGACAGGTTGCGGTGCGGTCATTTCCACGGCGCCGCGCATGCTCCACCCCGCAACCCCGCCCACCGCCAGCCAGGCGATCACCGCCGCATGGCGCAGCAGCGGCCAGCGCGACTCAGGTCTCGTCAGCAGGCCCGGGGGCAGCGGCTCCTCCAGCACCGGATCGAACAGCGCGTGGAGCGCATCGTTCTGCCGGCGGTAGGCGGCGACGCGCTCCGCGGCTGCCGGATCGGACGCAAGGTACGCCTCCACCCGGGCGGCATGCGCCGGGTCCAGTTCGCCGTCCACCAGGCTGTGCAGGTCTTTATCGTCGATCGCGGTCATTTCACTAACTTCGGGCTCGGCGATGCGCCGCCCGCCATCAATCTTCGCAGCTGCTCGCGCCCCCGGGACAGCCGGGACATTACCGTGCCCACCGGGATTCCCAGCACTTGCGCGGTCTCTTCGTAGCGCAGATTCTCCAGTCCAACCAGTAGTACCACTTCCCGATACTCTGCGGGCAGTCTCGCCAGCGCCGCCTCGAGATCCCGAATCTCGAGGGCGTCCTCCTGGGCAGCCCGTACCGGGACTTCCAGCCCCTGCTCGTCCAGGGGCACGCCGGAATCCCGCAGCGAGCCCTGCCGCAGCTGGTTGACGAAGGTGTTGTGCATGATCGTAAACAACCAAGCCCGCAGGTCGCTGCCTGCTCGCCAGAGATGGAACTTGCTCCACCCCCTTTCCAGCGTGTCCTGGACCAGGTCATCCGCGCGGTAGCGGTCTCCGGTCAGCGCCAGGGCATAACGCCGCAAGCGTGGAACGTGCTGCGCCACCTGGGCCGCGAAATCCGCCATCAGCGAAGCCCTCCGTGGACTCTCGCCCGCCGGCCCGCGGCGCGCCCCCACACAGTCCGACCCGTCCGATTCATTCCGGGTTCGTCACAATGCTAATAACAGGGCAAACGGCCGAGTTATTCCCGGCCCGGCGCCATTAGCCATAAGGAATGATCGCATCGGGAATAAAGTCCGTTTGAGCCGTGTTTGCCCAGGCAAAAGGGGCCGCGAGCAGGCCTCGCTGAAGTCGAGCCAGTCTGGATTCGTTTGAGCGAATCGTCAATCGCAGGGAACATTTGATGACTCCAACATTCAAGGTCCTGGCCTTGGCCGCCGGGATCGCTGCCGGAATCAGTTCCTGGGCCCTGGCGCAAGTGAAGCCCGAGGACGCGATCCGGGCCCGGCAAGCCATCATGCGAGTCATCGCCCTCAACGTCGGCCCCATTGCCGCCGGCATCGCCCGGGACAGGATGCCCTACGAGCAGAGCGTGATCGTGACGAATTCCACACGCTTGCAGACCCTGTGGCAGGCGGGTCCGGACAAGTTCGTCGTCCGCGGCACCGACGAGCCGGTGCCCGGCGCCAGCCCCGCCCGCTTCCCAGGTGCCAAGCCCGGGGACTGGAACGACCACGACAAGTTCAAGTCGGCCTACGACAATGCCGACCGAGCCATCACCAAGCTGGCCCAGGTCGCCAGGTCCAGGGACGAGCAATTCGTCAGGGCGGCCGTTGGCGAAGCCGGCAAGGCCTGCAAAGGCCGCCACGAGGATTTCCGCGCCAAATAACCTCTCCGTTCGGCGCACTGGGGGCCGCGGCCACGCCGCGGCTTTTTTTTCGCCCCGACTGCTCACTCAGTGACGGTCAACTCGGTGGCGACCACGGCACCGGTCCGCCCCGAACCTGCCCATCAGAGGGCCAGTCATCCGCCCCGCGAAGTCCTTCCGCCAGAGCCTTGGGCGAGGCGCGCGGCGACCCCTCGCCGTGCGGTCCACGGCGCGGTCTCCGGACTGGCCCAGGCGGACACTCTGGGCCCGGGACGAGTCCCGCGTCAGCCCTTGATAAGCAGCAGGGTTGCCAGCCCGAGAAAGATGAAAAAGCCGCCGCTGTCGGTGATGGCGGTGATGAGCACGCTGGCACCGGCCGCGGGGTCGCGCCCGAGCTTGAACATGGCCAGCGGGATGAACACTCCCGCCAGCGCCGCCAGCATCAGGTTCAGGATCATGGCCAGGGTCATCACCAGACCGAGCGACACGCTCTGGTAGAAGAAATACGCAAACAGCCCCACCAGGCTCCCCCAGACGACACCGTTCAGCATGCCGATGCCGATTTCCTTGGCAAATAGCTGCCTGGCGTTGGCCAGACTGATCTGTCCCAGGGCCAGGGCGCGCACGATGAGGGTGATGGTCTGGTTGCCAGAATTGCCGCCGATGCCGGCCACGATGGGCATCAGCGCCGCCAGCGCCGCCAGTTTCTCGATGGAACCCTCGAACACGCCGATCACCCGGGAGGCGATGAACGCCGTAACCAGGTTGACCCCGAGCCAGGTCCAGCGGTTCTTCAGGCTCTTCCAGACCGGGGCGAAAATGTCCTCCTCTTCCCGCAGGCCGCTCAGGCTCAGCACCTCGGCGCTGGACTCCTCCCGGATGAAGTCAACGACGGCGTCGACAGTGAGCCTGCCCACCAGCTTGCCGTTGGCGTCGGTCACCGGGGCCGAAATGAGATCGTAGCGCTCGAACGCCTGGGCCGCCTCCCGTCCGTCGTCGTCGGGCTCGAAGCTGACGATGTCGTCCTCCATCACCGCCGCCACCATGACCTCCGGATCATGCAACAGCAGGCGGTTGAGGGGCAATTCCCCCTGAATCACGCCCAGTCGATCCACCACGAACAGCTTGTCGGTGTGGTCGGGAAGTTCATCCATCCGCCGCAAGTACCGCAACACCACCTCGAGGGTCACGTCCTCGCGGATCGTGACCATGTCGAAGTCCATGAGGGCTCCGACCGTGTCCTCGGGATAGGAAAGCGCCGCGCGCAGCTGGTCCCGTTCCTCCGGAGACAGCCGCGTGAACACGTCCTGGATGACCTCGTGGGGCAGGTCCGGGGCCAGGTCGGCGATTTCGTCGGTATCGAGCTGTCCGACGGCGTTGGCCAGCTCGCCGGTGTCCATGGCCGCGATGAGCGATTCCCGGACGGCGTCCGAGACCTCCAGCAGGATCTCGCCATCCCGCTCGGCCTTGACCAGATCCCAAACCCGGATCCGGTCCTCCAGAGGAAGCGCTTCCAGGAGATGGGCGATATCCGCGGGATCCAGCTCGTCCAGCAGCTTCTGCAGCTCGGCGACGTGCTGCTTGTGAACCAGTGTCTCCACCAGCCCGTGCCGCGGCATGTCCTGACGATGAACGAGCTCCTCCACCAGCCGCTGCTTGTCGAGAAGCTGGACGATTTGCCGCAGGCTCCGCTGCAATTCATCGGAGTCCGAGATGCGTTCGTTATCCTGCATTCTGGGAATTCCGGAACTATGCGCATTCTAGGCAAAAAACGCGAGCGGGGCTCGCGCGGGCAGGCCCGAAAAGACGCCGGCCGCCCGAGGGCGGCCGGCGTCGCCGAGGAAAGCGCGTCCCTTCAGGCCGCCGCAGGCACCGAGGGCAGACCGGAGAGCGCCATGGCCAGCTCCGCCTCGTCATAGCTCTGGTCGGTGAGCTTGCCGGCGAAGTAATCCATGTATGCCTGCATGTCGAAGTGCCCATGGCCGCAGAGGTTGAACAGAATCGCCCGGGATACGCCCTCCTGCTTGCACTTGAGCGCTTCCTCGATGGCGCCGCGCACCGCGTGATTCGCCTCCGGCGCCGGCAGGATGCCCTCGGCCCGGGCAAACTGGACACCCGCGTCGAAACAGGTCTTCTGGTGATAGGCGGTGGCTTCAATCAGGCCCAGTTCCTTGACGTGGGAGACCAGGGGCGCCATGCCGTGATAGCGCAAACCGCCGGCGTGAAACCCGGGGGGCGTGAAAGTGGATCCCAGGGTGTGCATCTTGGCCAAGGGCGTGAGATGCGCGGTGTCGCCAAAATCGTAGGCGTACCTGCCGCGGGTTAAAGACGGGCAGGCCGCCGGCTCCACGGCGACGATGCGAACCTTCCTGCCGCCCCGCAGCTGGGCGCCGAGAAACGGAAACACGATGCCTGCAAAATTGGAGCCTCCCCCGGTGCAACCTACGATCACGTCGGGGTAGTCGTTCGCCATTTCCATCTGGGCCATGGCTTCCTGGCCCACCACGGTCTGGTGCAGGAGCACGTGGTTCAGCACCGATCCCAGGGCGTACTTGGTGTCATCTCGGGACGCCGCCACCTCGACCGCCTCGGAGATCGCGATGCCGAGGCTTCCGGGATGATCCGGGTTCTTGGCCAGGATTGCCTTCCCGGACTGGGTCTCATTGGACGGAGAAGCGGTGCAGCGGGCTCCGTAGGTCTCCATCAGCGCGCGGCGGTAGGGCTTCTGCTGATAAGACACTCGCACCATGAACACCTGGACCTCGATGCCGAACAGCGCGCCGGCGAAAGCCAGGGAGGAGCCCCACTGACCGGCGCCGGTCTCGGTGCTGATGCGGCTGATGCCAGCCTCCTTGTTGTAAAACGCCTGGGCCACCGCGGTGTTGGGCTTGTGGCTGCCGGCCGGGCTCACGCCCTCGTATTTGTAATAGATGCGCGCCGGCGTCTGCAGCACCTGTTCCAGGCGGCGAGCCCGGTACAGGGGACTGGGCCGCCATTGGCGGTAGATTTCCCGCACCGGTTCCGGGATCTCGACGTCCCGCTCGGCGGTGACCTCCTGCATGATGAGCGACACGGGGAACAACGGCGCCAGGTCGTCCGGCCCCACCGGCTTGAGCGTGCCCGGGTGCAGCACCGGCGGCGGCGGCGACGGCAGGTCCGCGACGATGTTGTACCAATGCCGTGGAATACGCGTCTCATCGAGCAAGTACTTCACCGAATCCGCCATGGGAGCCTCCTCCGAGGTGACTTATTTTGGAAGGCAAAAATTATAAACCCTTTCCCGCGAGCGGACGCCGGCACGCCACGCGCAGCGGTCGCGGTGGGCCACCCGGGGCCCCTCCGCGCGCACCAAAAGCAAAGCCAGCCCGGGGGCTGGCTTTTCTGGTGCTGCGGTTTGCCCTCAGGCGGTCTTGCGCATCGGGCAGGTGTTGAGCCCCAGCAGCGGGTAAAACGGGCAGAAGCCCACCACGCCGGTTGCCAGGGGGATGACTCCGGCCCAGGTCCACGGCGTGCCGACGCCGGCCACCGCCAGCCCGATCAGGCCCAGGCCCGCCGCTATGCGAAGAATCTTGTCGATGCCACCCACGTTCGCCTTCATTGCATGTCTCCTTGAAAGAGATGGTTGAGAATGGCGCCCATTAAGCCACCCTCAACCTGCCCTCGTATGTAACCTAGGTTACACAGGCCACGTCACCCCGTTCCCCCGGATGTTCAGGGAATCTGGGCGGCGTTCATGCGCCGGAGAATGATTTCGGTGCGCCGGTACAGATAAGGGGAGTCCCGTCGGCGGTCGAAGTAGCGGGGGTTCGGCACCATGGCCGCCAGCCGCGCGGCCTGCTCCGCCGACAGCCCGGCTGCGGTGGTCCCGAAGTAATGGCGCGCCGCGGCCTCGGCGCCGAACACGCCGTTGCCCCACTCGATGATGTTGAGATATACCTCCAGGATGCGGCGCTTGCTCCAGGTGGCTTCCAGCATCAGGGTGATCACTGCTTCCTGGGCCTTGCGCCAGGGCGTACGCTGGCTCGACAGAAAAAGATTCTTCGCCAACTGCTGGCTGATGGTGGAGCCGCCTCGGACCACCCGTCCTTTGCGGAGGTTTTTTTCATAGGCCTGTTGAATCGCGTCCCAGTCGAAACCCTCGTGGTCGAGGAACTTCGCGTCCTCGGCCGAGACGATCGCCCGCTTCAGGTGGCTGGAAATGCGCTCGTAGGGCACCCATTGATGCCTGATCTGGGCCTTGGGATTCCGGTCCTGCAGCGTCTCGAGACGATCCTCCATGAAGGCGCTGGACGATGGATTGCTCCATTGCCACCACAATACCTGGGCGAAGAACCATAGCTGGTAGAGAAGCAGGAGACCCGCGGCAACGGCGAAAGCGCGCCAGCCCCACCCCCACAGGCGGGCAGCCAGCGAGGTCTGACGGATTCCGCGCTTTCGCATCGCGAACAAAAACCCCCGGGCTTAGCAAGCCTCCCGCCGCAGCGCGTCCAGCACCGGCCGGGTGTCGGGCCGGAGGCCGCGCCAGAAGTGGAAGGACTCGGCGGCCTGCTCCACCAGCATCCCCAGGCCATCGGCCAACTGCCCTGCCCCCTGGGCCCGGGCCAGCCGCAGGAACGGGGTGAGGCCCTTGCCGTACATCATGTCGTAGGCCAGGGCGCCCGTTGCGAACACGCCCCCAGGCAGCGGCGGCAGTTGATCGCCGAGACTCGCAGACGTGGCGTTGATCACGATGTCGAAG
>Ga0210365_10725183_pt1 | contig 10696 bp, 6 predicted proteins | sample S637metaT_FD_159655 | JGI IMG/M metagenome (GOLD analysis project Ga0210365, IMG submission 159655) | Metatranscriptome of estuarine sediment microbial communities from the Columbia River estuary, Washington, United States - S.637... | ecosystem: Environmental > Aquatic > Marine > Intertidal...
ATTTGGTAGTTCAACGAATGTTGAGGCTCCAATAGAAAAACATCTCGGCATCATCATGACGATGCCGAAGAGGAGCGAGGGTTCCCGTGTTCAGCAGAACGCTTTGATAGCGCTGCAGCAGGCTGTCGACTTGGTTGAGGCTGAGAAGATCAGCTCGTTGGTCATCGTGGATAACGCGAAGATTCACGATCTGTATCCTGGTCTCCCTGTGAAGAAGTTCTGGAAGACGGCGAATCAGAACTTCGCGGCCATTTTGCATACGTTCAATCTTTTGGCCGCACAGGACAGCGAGTTCAATACTTTTGACAGGGCCGACTTTCGGTCTGTTATTCGTAACGGCATCATGATTTTTGGCATGACCCGCGTCCACGACTGGGAGCACAAGGAAGATGTCAGCATGGCGATCCGTCAGAACCTGACGGGCTCCTTGCTTGCTGATGGATTTGACTTGTCGAAGGCGAACATGGCGGGAGCTATTGTCGTGGCTCATGACGATGTTCTCGAAGAGGTTCCGATGGAGAACATCGATTACGCCTTCAATAGCCTCGGTAGGGCTCTTGGCAACGAGGGAGTGACGTTGCATAGCGGCATCTACGAGTGGAACAGGCCTGGCATGATGGTGTTTACCATCGTGAGCGGCTTGCAACCTCCGCAGGGGCGGTTCGCAGAGCTTGAAAAGCTAGCGACGTAAACGCTTGCGCGGGTATGGGGATCCCAAGGATAGAGCCACTCATCGGAGTGGCGAATGGCGTGAACGTAAATTTCGAGACGACGTACGAGTATCGTCCTGGGACTGTTCGCGTTTTTATCAATGGGCTCCTCAGTCGGCAGGGAGATCTGGACGGCTGGTCGGAGGTTGGGTTCAGGCGTATTCGGTTGAATGAGGCCCCTCGCGACTGCGATACGGTGTCGGCGTACTATGTAATCGCCTAGTTGCACGATACCTCTGGTTTGAGGTATATGTAGATCGGGTATGCCTAGCCCAAGGTTCGAAGTTCCGACGGGTGCGATCGATGACGTCAATACTGTTTTCGTCGTTAGTCGCCCGTATCAGCCGGGCAGTACTGCGGTTTTTTTGAATGGACAGCTGAAAAAGCCGGACCTTATCGACGGCTGGGTTGAGACAGATCCGGCGGCGGGTGTCATAACGCTAACCGAAGCGCCTCGTAGTACGGGTATCTGTCTTGATATTGTCCAGGTGTTTTATCTGGACGATTCTCCAAGCCTTCCCGAGGGCCAAGTTGTTAGGCTTACGGGGACAATTGGTTTGGGTCGGGGGCGTGATTTGCGAGGCGTGCTTTCTGTTTCTTCTACGTTTGGAGGAGCATTGTCTCTGGAGTCGAGGCTTCAGGCACAGGCACTTGCTGATGGCACGTTGCAGGGCCGCTTGTTAAGCGGCAGGTCACTGCAGGGTGTTATCAGTGTTTGTGGTTAGGGGACGTAGATGGCAGGCTTTGGATCAGGTCCGTTTGGCAAAAACGCTTTCGGTCAATGGCCTTGGGGAAAGAGGGCTATTGTCGATGGCATTCCTGGCGTCTACAAGGACCAGGACGAGCTTGCCGGTGACGGTTCCTTAGGAACGCTACTGGAGGCGTTGATTCCATCGCTTGATGGTTTGCGACGGAAGATTCGTGACTTCGATCAGCTTCGAGACCCGCTTCGCTGTCCAGTAGCGACTGACTTTCAGAAGTCCATTTCGGTTCTGAAGACGGTAGATCTGGGAGACGGAACCTCTCGTGTATTTCTGAGCGAAGGCCCAGACGGGGACAAGTTCGATGGGCTTCGTGTGGGCATGGTGCTCATCGATTCGCGTGGTCTTCGCTTTACGATCTGTCAGGTGACCCGCTCTGGGTTACCGGAAGAGGTCGATGACCCGCCTGTGGACCCGGCAACGGGTATGACGACAGGAAAATACGTAGTTGTTGCGAACATTGGTCAGTCCAGTACGGAATTTATTCCGTTTGTCACAGGCACTGTTGTCACAGACGAGAATCCAGTAGACCCCGCTGCCTTTGTTGGGAATTCAGATGATGGTACTAATCCACCTCCATACGTTTTTAACGTAGAAGGTTCTGATCCCGGAGGGTTTGACATTGCCTTGAACCGTGTGACTTTGACATGGGAAGAGGGCGGTGATGTCAAGTCAGGATTCTTCGTTAATACTGGCAGTCCGGGCGGAGATCTAGCCGATACAAGCGAGATCGATTATTCGGTTGGCGCGATAGGGACAGGCCAAATCATTCTTTATACGGCGTCTGGCGCGAAGATTGATTTAGACACGATTCGTGTTTCGTATACGCAGGACGACATTGGTTCTCCTGCGGTCGAAGATGCCGAGATTCGCGCCCAGAACATTCTAACGTTCTTGGCTTCTGATCGTGGTCAGAACCTAGACCAGAATGACCCGGAGATATACCAGCGAGCGTATGTGAATCATGCGTTTAAGATCTGGGACATCAAGGGAACTGCCGATGGATACCGTTACCAGGGGGAACTGGGAGGGTACTTTGTCGAAGGGATACCGCTCTACGCGGTGACTCCTGACCTGGCAGCTTCGTTCGATCCGACGCAGGTGTTCGCTGAGCCAGAAGGGGCTGGCGCGGTTGGTTCGATTGTGGTGGCGGACCCAGCGGACCTGAGCGATGGCGAAACGTTTACTTTGAGTGATGGGGTCAATCCTCCGGTAACGTTCGAGCTGGACGATAATGCGTTGTTCGCTCCAGGGAATATCCCTGTCAACATCGGTGCAGCAACCACGGCTGATGACGTAGCCATTCAGATGAGACTTGAGATCAATGGTGCTACGTTTTTGAATCTTAGCGCTGCTGAATCGGGTGATGTTGTTACGATCACGAATACGGTTTTAGGTGAAGTGGGTAATGTCTCTTCGTGGTCTGAAGCGGTTGCGTCTCCTGATTTTCGGATTACGCAGCCGACCGGCGGTACAGATCCACAATGGTTCTCACTGATTTCGCCGTCTCGTCTTCTGTTCGACGAGGTTGCTGCTGATGTTATCCCCCTTGATACGCTGTGCTCGGAGGCTTCATACCCCACTGTGTCTCAGGCTGTCACGGTTGATTCGGTAGAGGCTATTCAGGACCGAGGCAGCGAGGATGCTTACGTTCTCGTGCTCTCCACAGGTGCGATGGAAAAGTCTTTCGGGACGTTTGGGACACTAACGGACGCGGGTGCGAATGATTTCGAGGTGGAGAGCTACGAGCGTCTGTCTGATTCGACGTATCAGATTACCGTTCATTCTCCTCAGACGCCTGTGGTGGGTGCCGGCACGCTTGAGTGGCGTGTCTTGCGTTTCGAAGCTCCGAACAGCGTATTTATAACTGGAATTGGTACAGACGTTGTCGACTTGGGGCGGCAGGCAATAGGTTTCACGGGCAGGCGTTATCGCATCACGAAAGCGTTTACTGATCCGCCACTTTCCAGCATAGGCAATTGGATCTTCATCGACTTCGATGGAGTAGCTTCGTACATCGAGCGATTTGAATACACAGGAGTTGGTTCCGATTACGAGTTCGAAATCGTCTCCGACACGGTGCCAGCAACTGGGTCTGCGAACATTTACGTGAGTTGCTCAGTGCAAACTGATTGCTCATTTTGCGCAGCGAGTGCTGTCCTGATTCGAATTGTTGGTACGGGAATCAATGCGTATCCTGATTCTATCGATGACGGGTCATTCGATCGGATAAGCGGTCGTGTTGAGCGGATGGTTCCTGGCCATGTGAATGGAATCATTAGGGGTATTCTTGAAGCGCCGGTGCTTCTGTCGATTACACCGGGTGATACGACGAATACGCTCACTTGGAGTGATGTGGACGGTGCGATTTCGTACAACATCTATTGGAGCCTGTCGTCACCTGTCGATCCGGGTACGGCAAATAAGATCACCGGTGTAAGCTCTCCGTATGTCCATACGGGTCTTACAAACGGTGTTCCGTACTATTACGCAGTGGTTGCGGTGGGCGTGTAGAAAAATGGCATACGAAAGTTTCCCGAGTAATGAGCTGAGTCAGACGCCTGCAGGCGTTGCCCCTGATGCTCCGACATTGCTGGTAGCGGTTGGAGGAGATGAAGAGGTTGGTCTCTCATGGAACGCGTCCGCTGGAGCATCAAACCACTGCCTTTATTACGGAACGGCTCCAGGAGTAATCGTTGACCCGGGAAATCTAGTTCCATTAAGTGCGTTTTTTCCTAATCCGTTTCCATCATTCATAAATGCTCAGCTTTCTCATGCAAATCAGACAGGTCTAGATATATCTGGAGACATATCCTTAGACTGCTGGTTTAAGCTGGTCAGTTTTGGGACTGGTATTGCTAGATTTGTTACCAAGGGAGCGGAAGTCGGAGGCGAGAGAAGCTACACCTTTGGTGTGGGCTATTCTGGAGGGGCGTGGGAAATTGAATTTTTTGTGTCAGACAATGGGTTTTGGAATTTCCCTGGAGATGGCATTACCTTTCCTTTGACGGAAGATCTTGATCAGTGGCACCATGCGGCAGGAACATGGAACGAGTCTCTCGATCGGCACAGGCTTTACCTTGATGGGGTTTTGGTAGCTGAGGAAAATTCAACGGGAAGAAATCTTCTGGACAATGGAGGAGATGTCTTCGTTGGCTACCAGAAAACCCAGAACATAGCAAATGTTAGAGTATGGGACTCCGAAATCGATCTGGCTACAGTCAATGCGTCTAAGGACGCTTTTCTTATAAATCCGGCATCGTACCCAAGCCTGAAGGCGTCATGGTCACTAACGGGGGGTCTCAAGGATTCCGTTAACAGCAGTAATGATCTTACAGATGCTGGTCCAGGAATCACGTATCTTTCCGACGGTCCGCTCGCACTTACCTCTGAGTACAACCATCTTGGATTGACGAACGGTACATCATATTACTATATAGCCACAGCTAAGAATGCCAGCGGAGAGTCCCCCGGTAGCAATGAGGCTAGCGCGACCCCCTCCGACGTGGTAGTGGCTGCTCCAGTCTTGAGCCTGGTTACCCCGACGCCAACGCAAAATGTGGTGTCCTTCTGTCCGGTCCCTGGCGCGACATCGTACAATATCTACTTTGGTACAAGTTCTGGTGTTACGAAAGGCACGGGGACTCAGATCGCTGGCGTTGAGTCGCCATATACTCACACGGGTCTCACTAATGGACAGGAGTATTTCTACGTTGTGACCGCCGTATCCGGCGCGGAATCTCCTGAATCGAACGAGGATTCAGGTGAGCCGTTGGCACCTTCCGTCACTGCCCGATATATGTCTGTGGGCGCCATGTTGAACGGTGTCTCTTCGTCATACAACCAGGCCCAAATATACGAAGAGTTAACGAATGAGTGGAAGTTAGCTGCGTTTGTTCCTCCTCGCATTGGCCCAAACTCAGTCGGCGACACGAACCGTGCTGGTTTTATTGAAACCGATAGTGGTTTCTATCTGACCAGTGCATTTGCAGGCAACGGCGGTTCAGTAGTCGAAAATTACACGTACAATCCAGCAACCGATGCGTGGATATCACAGCCTTCTACCCCCTCAGTTGATTACCACGGCCCGGCTGTATACGTGTCTGCTGCCGATCATCCCTCGGGCACTGATCGGATCTATATGTTTCGTTCTGCGTCTGGAGCAGTTACTGGTACGTTCTGCGAGATTAACCCCAACACGGGGTTCTCTTTTAATACCGCAGTCTCGCAACCACTAGGGGTATTACCTCAGACGTACTTCCAGGGCCATTGGATTGGTTACAGTAGTGGCTATGTGGTACTGTTGGGTGGTCGAGGCGCACTCGGTATCACCGCCACATGTGCCACATATGGCTACGATCGCGTGTATCGGTATGATCTCTCGCTTGGCACCTGGAATCAAGGTGCCCTCGCGTCGTCGTTACCAGCGGGATTCTGTGGAATTCTTGATGCTGACAAAACGATAGTCACATTGACTGACGGCCGTGTTCTGATTAACGGCCCGTATGTCAATAGCAGTGGCGGAGCCTCATACACTCAGACTGCTGTTGTGTCGTACCACCCTGGTACGAATGTATGGCAATCCGAGGGCAACATGAGTGTTGCCCGTTTTCAATCCACGATTCTTTTGTTGTCTGATGGCCGAGTCATGTATATCGGAGGCAAGCCTGGAGCGCCGTTCTCTGCCACGCCGCCGCACAACAACGCCGAGATTTATGATGGCGTTTCTTGGTCCGTAACCTCGGCAATGAATGTTCCCCGTACGGAGGCTCGTGCGGTCGAATTGTCTGACGGCCGGATTCTCGTTGTAGGCGGTACGTCCTTCAATGGATCTTCATACGTCGAAGATGTGTCGTGCGAGATTTATGATCCCGTCGGCGACAATTGGACGCTCGCACCAGACTCCCTGCTTCGGTGGAACGATGGTTCGTACCCGCAAGGTACGTCAACCGGTGTAGGTAGAACGTCCATAATACAGCGCCTTCCTGATCAGCAAGTAATTGCCGATCAATACCCAGGTTCGGCTGAGTTTGGTGGTACGTCAGGCAGCGACTACTACACCATTGCCAACCTTGATCAACTCGGACTTAATCTCAAGAATTTCTTCTTTCTTGAGACCTGGTTTAAGTCCTGTTGCTCAATCTATGAAGGCGACATCCTCCTAATTTCAAAATGGCGCACTGCGAGTCAGCGCGCCTACTCTCTTGAGTATGAATACAATGGCGGGTCACCCCAGATCGTACTCAGGCTCGCGGACGAGCCGAGTGTATTTGTATACACTCGGCCGATAACTATCACACCCGACACCTGGGTACATATCGGTGCCGGATTCGACACATTCTCAAATCAAGTTTATTTCATGTTCGACGGTGTGCAGCAAGGCTCTGCTGACAGTGCCTCAGGCTTCACTCCCAACGATGTTACGTCTGATGTGGATATCGGATATCACACCGGCGGTGCTCCAGGTCAGACGTTCCGTATGGCACAAACACGCATGTGGGAGTCGGATCTGTTTCCGAGCCTCGTCACCGCTAACTACAATAAGAACATAGCGGTGAACTACCGGTCGGGCTTGAACACGTACCTGGTTGCGTACTGGAAGATGAACGGCAACGCTCGTGATTCAGCTCTCGGTCGGAACGACCTGACGAAGGTTGGCAACGTTGCGTTTACCTCGGACTCTCCATTCTGACACTCTGAAAAAGAATCACCATGCCAGTTGATGTTCAAACTATCGCATCGTCCGCAGTCAACACGAAGTGGAAGGAACCCTATGTCTCCGCTTCGATTAACCAGCGTGACGTGGGCATCCTTGCGCCTGGGATCTATCGGGGGTTGAACCTCGAATCTGGCGGAGGGGACCGAATTCTCAATGTCGTCCCGGATGCTGAGTTTGGCGACCACATCGCTGGGTATGAATCCAGCGATGGGTACTTTATTCACTATCGTGACGGCGATTCTGGAACGATAGCGCTTAATCTGGGAGGCGCTGGCTACGCGTCGCAGACGGTTGTTGTCGCGGTCTTCATCGAGTACGTCATCGGGTCGACGACTACCGCGACATTTCGTACGTACACCGAAGCTGAATTCAACGGCCTTCCCGCTGCGGCTCAGGGAGAGCTGGTTGTCCTGGGCACGGTCAATGTCCCTGCCGCAGTCAATCCAATCCTGGCTGCCGATATCACTGCCGAACGCCGTACCCTTGCCTCGGCTTCACAGCAGCGAGGCACTGTTCAGGCGGCTCCGATCGTTCGGAATCCATCCTTTGAGTTCGGTGTAGACACAGATACGTACGAGCATTCGTGTCTGTTTTGGAAAAAAACCAACACACTCGGAACTGGCACATGGGCTAACAACAGCTCTATTACCAACTCCGGATCGCGCTCGATTCTTCTCAATGTATCTTCGGGGCCTTTCTCTGGAGAGCTTCGCCAGTCTATTGGTACGCCGACTGTTACTGGTGAAATCTTGTCCGGGTCGGTCGCTGTCCGTCAGATTCAAACGATTTCATCTGGTTCTTTCCAGGCGTTCATCGAATGGTCAGGAGATGATGGTCGTCTGGTTTCGACGACGACGGTTGATCTAGACGGTGGAGCCATCGATGGTTCATACCGAACGGTTGACCTGACAACGATCGCTCCGGCAGGCGCCGTGTCAGTCCGCTCCGTCGGCGTTCGTGCGACGGTTCTTGACCCGACTGCCCCTGGTAACTTCGCCTATATCGACGACTTCGTTTTGCTTGTCGATGTGGTGAATACTCAGATCTACAATCCCTATGACCAGAACTGGCGTCAGGCCGTCAATGCGGAATCCATAACGGTTGGCTCAACCGATACGAACGACGATGAATGGGCAACGGGGGCGCGTGTAGACTTTGACGCTAGCACGCCCGCTTCGGAGGGGACGCTCAGTATCAAGCAGGGCAACCCTTCCCTCAAGCCTCCTGCGCTAGAGCTGCTTGGTAGGCTGCTCAATCTTGGCGGCGGACTTGCGGGTTCGCTGGCCGATGGAATCAAAGCTCGCATTCAAGCTGATGCTGCATCAGGCGTAACCGAATACACGCCGATGTATGAAATAGATGTGTCTGGGCAGGGTTCAGTTCGGATTTACGCTCGCGACGATGGATCATTTGTCATAACGGTCAATGCACGATGGGATGGTTCCCTTTGGAATCAGGACGTTGCTGCCGATTCCGCACGCTTCGATGTTAAGACCTCGGGCGCGGAATTGCTGCACAAGACATCTGCAGCAAACTGGGCGGATGGTAGTTGGACCATTTCGCCTATTTCGATAACACCAACCCTTACCATCGTTTCCGGTGATCTTACCGTTGACGGCACGCAGACAACCGTTGGCAATCTGGATGTCAACAATTCACTTACTGTCATTGATGATGCTTCCGTTGGGGATGCTTTAACGGTCGGGGGAAGCTTAGGAGTAGAGCAAGACGCCACGCTAAAACAGAAGGTCACTATCGGCGCAAACAATCTTGCGGACAGGACAGAAGCATTTATTCCTCGTATTTTTACGAAAAGGCATACTGTCGCAGGTTTTCAGTATGCTGCACGAACACTGCTCTGGGAAAGCGGTAATGGTTCCGAATTAAATTCCCACAACATTAGGCTTTACCATAACCAAGATAGCGATGTGAATGCAGATGAGGCTTTAGAGATAACTCTGAATGGGCTTTGGGGGGATGGCACTTTTGATGAGTGGCAGAATGACTCTGCGAATAAAGACTCAAGCATCCTATATCTCTCTAGAGAGAGGATGCGCATTGCCAACAGAACGGCTGCTGCTGCCAATTGGTCTGAAACCTATGGCAGCGGCGGATGGGATAAGGCAGCATTAGACATTCTTCTTGGATCAAGTCTGGGTATCAGATTCCAGAATGGGACAGGTAACCCTGCAACCTATGAAACCAACACCCTTTACGCCAATGCGATCCCTCGGGCATGGTATAGGGGGAACATTGTTAACGGGACGCTCTTTTCTGGGTCTGGTTACAATGTTGATGCGGTTGGAGCATCGATTGCAACTGGTAGCTTGGTCGTCAGCTTGGATACGTCCGTTTCCTCGGTTAGCAACATGGTTCAAGTTACTTCTGATGGCAGTATTAGCTCGAACCATGATTTTGTTGTCTTCAATGGATCTGTGACCGGAAGCGGTGGGTCTGTGACTGTTAGTGCTAGGGCAGTAAACGGTACGACTCCTACTTACGATTCTGTTCCTTTGAATGTAGCTGGCGAGAATTATGTGATCAATGTTTTGGTTTTTGGGTTTCAGGCCTGATGCCAGATCGTGGCAAGGCCATTAGCGACGGTGTCCCCCGTGAGATCCTTGATGAGATTACGGACAGGCTAGGCTCGCTTGTGGACAAAGGCTGGGAAAGTCCCGCCCAAAGCGACAATGACTTAGCTCGTGTTCTCGCTTCATTTGAAGAGCAGCTGATGAGATTGAACCGTGAGCTTCGCAACGGTGCTAGTGGTAGGATGAAAGCTGTTCGTGAGGAGTGTGAGGAGACCCGAGAGCTTGTTAGTGATTTGAATGCGGATCTAGATGGCGTCGTCAAGGAGAACATCAGATGAGGCGGCGCTGTCGGTTCTCAATCAGCTCAATCAAACCCAAGCTCTTATTCAATCTCTTTTGCAGGAGATACGCATTGGGTCTGCAGAGCAAGCTGCACTCAAGCAGGAGCTGAAGCAGCTAAGACACAGCGTCACAATACTTTCGAACATTATTCGAGGCGGCGACGGCCACACGAAGCCGCTACTGTCTGAGGTGGAGGTTCTCAAGCATGCGGATCACCATCTTGACAAGCGGATCACAACCGTTTCTGATGAGTTGGATGAGGACATTGACCAGATAGCAAATGCGCTATCGAAGCAGGTCGATGACCTCAAAATGCAGTTAACCAGTACCGTTCAGAAGCTGGATGCCAGGATTGACGCGAGCAAGAAAAAGGCGGACGAGCAGCATGCCCTTGCCATGCAGCTTCAGCACGACAACCTCAAGGATGTCCGGCTGGATAAGAGGCAGCGGTTGCAGATCTGGTCTACGGTCATCATTGCTTTCATATCTCTGGTCGCGTCAGCCATCTCCCTGTTCAAAAAATAGTCGATCAGGTTACGGAGTATCCAACATTTCTGGTGAGCCACGAAAACGTTTGCGCTGGTCAGGGTGCCCAGTGCTGAATCAAACGCTGAGGAGCAGATGATATGGCAG
>Ga0210365_10353485_pt1 | contig 10683 bp, 9 predicted proteins | sample S637metaT_FD_159655 | JGI IMG/M metagenome (GOLD analysis project Ga0210365, IMG submission 159655) | Metatranscriptome of estuarine sediment microbial communities from the Columbia River estuary, Washington, United States - S.637... | ecosystem: Environmental > Aquatic > Marine > Intertidal...
ACAGAGCCAATAAAACAGAGATTAAAAAAAATTTTAAAAAATCAGCGGCCACCAGCGGAGGTGGCCCCGGCCCCTTCCAGGGGCCATCCTCATACCCCCAGCTCTGCTGGTGGTCGCTGATTTCCTCGGGGAGTTCCAGCTTGCGGCTAAGGCCGTCGAGTCCGGCAGCGATGAGATCGCCCAGAGCAATGTAGGGATTGGCAGTGGCATCCATGGTTTTATATTCAAAGCGGCTTGCCCGGGTTCCCTGCTAGTTTTTGCAGACCCGCACGGCAGCTTCTCGGTTCTGGCGGCCCCAGGCTCTGAACGCTCCCGCCCAAAAATGCGGTCGTATGCGTCGGTACGAGGTTTTGCTTGGTATTGTGGCGGCGCACAGGGCCGGGAGGTGATCCAGGATCCCGGCGATAAAAGCGCCGGCTTCAGGGCTGATCGCAGTGGCCTGCTGAGGATCGCCGCTGATATTTTCCCCGTCACGCCACAAACTGAAATTAAGATGACAGCCCGAACCGGCTTCGTCTTCAAAAATCTTTGGTAAAAATGAGGCGATAAGTCCGTGTTGGGCGGCTTCGCCGCGCACGGTTTCCCGATAGACGATCTGTCGATCGGCTGCCCGCATGGCCTCGGCATAGCGTATATTCACTTCCTGTTGTCCGGGGCCGGACTCCGGATAGTAGCCTTCCACTTCGAGTCCCTGTGCAATGAGGGCATCGGCAAGATCAATCATCAAAGCGCGATGAAGATTCATCGAACCAGTGGCACAAAAGACGGTATTATCGGCCGGTTCCAGCGCACCTTGGGCATTTCTGCGCAAAAAAAAAATTCATTTTCAAAAACGGCCTTGAGCACCAGACCGATTTGTTCAAGTCGGCCTATCTGCCGCCTGAGAAAACCGCGCGGACAATGTGCCCACACCGTTGTCGATATATTCGTCCAAGTAGTCGACATGGGCGGCCTTGGCGCGAATTATGTTTGCGTTGTCGCACCAAAGTATGCGTACGAATTTAATGTCCGCATCTTTCAAAGTCTGTTTGAGTGCTTCTGCCATAGTTTCACTTCATTATTGGTATTGTATCAATTCTCGGAGGGCTGCCATGAATTCTCAGCAGCGAATTATTGGCAAGTCGGATCCAACCGGCCGGATCCAACCGGCCGGAGTCAACCGGTTCCGAGCTGATGATGACACCTGTAGGCAGGGAGTAACAATGCAGCGTATAATAGTCTTGCCACGTCTTATATTCACTGATGACATACAGGTCTTCACCGTTGCTCAACATGCTGTTTACAGCCGTGTAGTCCACTTTAAGGGAAGAAACGGCCCGCGCCAGTATTTCACATATCTTTTTGTTTGTGGGATGGGTCATTATTGCGGTTAAAAGATAATGAAATAAATATTCGGTGTCGGATTCATCCGACGTGGGTATCAAAGACACGTCCCGGGAAAGGGATTCGGCACCGTAGACGGTGCCGTTGTGGATAAACGCCCAGCCGTCATGGAAAAACGGGTGTGCATTGCCAAGGGTAACAGGGATGTCGTCGCTGGCTTTACGTAAATGCCCCAGGAATATATCGGGCACCTCGTCCATTGAGGTGACGGCTTCCTGGTAGTGCACGGATTCCAGGGCCGAACCCAGCCGGCGGATTATCGGTACCATAGCGGGCTTATCCTTGCTGGATCTGGCCATACCCCACCCATCCTTGTGACCGGGTTTCATGTCCTCGACCGGAGGGATAATGCCGAATTCCGCCTGTCTGCGGAATCCCAAGACAATCTCCTGCCAGAAATCGATATGACCATAGATCCCCAGTAATCTGCACATAGCCTATTCCATTTCCTTTGAAATTGGGATTCTTTTTAATCAAAAATACAGCCGGAGTCAATCCGGAATGTTTTAATCCTTCACTTATCGGGCAATTTGCCCAAATCATACACTTCGAATTTTGTTCGTTTTTCCAGCAGACTCTCCAGCTTTTCCTCGTTGGCCGCGCGTGCGTCACTCTCCTCCCAACGGATCCAGTCTTCCACCGTCTGCCATGTGGAGACCACCGTTATGCTGCAGGGGTCATAATGATTGACCCAGGTCTCCCCTGAAATATATCCCGGAAGATTCATGGCATCATGGCGAAATTTGTTGAGCAACGCAATAGCCTTTTCGGCGGTATGGGCTTTAAATTGTCTTTTGATTACAATCTTAATTGCCATAATAACCTCCTTGCAGATATAGTTGATTGGTTGACTAGTTGACTGGTTAAGTGGTTGTAAATATGGATTTATCCCATATTTGCAAAAAAATTGGACACTTCATGTTTTAACCATTGTAACATTCTAAAATGATGACTAGTATTTACCTAATCAACCATTCAACCAGTAAACTATTCAACGAGGTTTACCTTCATCCATTTTCTGCCTTCACTCCAAAAAATACGCAGCTATTACGAGAAAATCAATACAATTATATTCGTTTTGATTCTATTAAACCACCATTCCATTATCCTCTCCGAGCCATAGGCCCTATGAGCCGGAGGCCAAAATTCCAACATTTCCTCCGGGGCTCAGACCATACGGGCCGGAGGCCAATTGGGGCGAAGCCCCTGACTTGAAGTTTGCATCAATGAGACGGTGATTATTTGATCTTTATCGGAGATACTGATATTATGTAAAGAAATCAGTGGGCGTTCACGGGTTGAACGGTCACTAATTTTTGAACCTGCATCGAACGAGAATATATATCCGGCTATTTAGGCTGGGCTCAGGGATTCGGAAGAATGCTGAAAAACATAAACAAATTAAATATTGTGCGCATCGGAAGCTATATTACCTACAGTAGTCTAAAAAAAATCGCTGACGGGATTTTAGATTCCTTTCGTGGATTAATCAAGGAAACGGACTTGTCTCATCATGATTCTCCCGTGGTAGAAAGCATCGATGCACAATTGCTGACGATGATTCTTGACGAAGAATACAGTGGACCTACCCTGGGGATAACCGATGCGGATTTAAAAACAGAAGATGAGGATGCGTTTTACAATTCTATTTTAGGCGGCAAGAATCCCAAAAACGATGTGGCCGTTGTGTCCACCCATAAACTGAAACCGCCGAACATGGATTCTGACAGGGATTTTGATCTGTTTATCGACAGGACGCTTAAAGTCTCGCTGCATGAAGTGGGACACAATTTCGGGTTGACGGATCATGGGTCCTACAAGCTAGCCCGGGATGGACTGTTGTGTCCCATGAGCAGAGGCGAATTCAATAAATTCGGCTATCGAGGCTATGTGAAAATTATTATTGACGGCCGAGGGCGGGCTTTTTGTGATGAATGTACGAATTTTCTGACGGGCGTTTACGCCGGGAGAATATCGTCGGCACGGCTTCTAAAAGACGTCTTGGTCATATTGCCCAATTGAACCAACAGATAAAAAATGATCACTTTGCTGGATTACGGCGCTGGCAATGTCAGAAGCGTCATCAATGCCATCGAAAGCCTGGGGGAGACGGTCAAAATTGTTGCCGGCGGTGAGGATATCCTGGCGGCCGAGAAGCTTGTTTTTCCCGGGGTGGGTGCTTTCGGAAATATGATGCGCATTCTGCAGGAAAAAAAATATGTCGCGCCCCTAACGGCCTATCTGCACTCGAACCGGCCGTTTCTGGGAATATGCTTGGGGTTGCAGGCCCTGTTTGAACACAGTGAAGAGGCCCCGGATGTCAACGGACTCGGTATTATCGCCGGATCGGTAAAACGTTTTAGAATTGATCTTTCGGTGCCGCATATCGGGTGGAACGGACTTAACTTCAAACAGGCTTCCCGGATATTTTCCGGGCTTTACGGCGATGAAAAATTTTACTTTGTCCATTCCTACCACGTGATGGCGGATGATGCCTCGGTTGTACTGACGACAACCGACTACGGCTGCGAGTTTGTCAGCAGCATTCAGAAGGGCAATATCATTGCCACCCAGTTTCACCCGGAGAAAAGCGGTCGGGCCGGACTCATTGTTTTGCAGAATTTTCTTAAAAAAACTGCAGAACCGACCCGCCCGGTGCGATCAGCTGCAACCACAACCCTGGCCAAGCGGATTATTGCCTGTCTGGATGTACGGTCAAACGATCAGGGTGACCTGGTGGTCACCAAGGGCGATCAGTACGATGTCAGAGAGGGCGGAGACGTCAGAAATCTCGGCAAACCGGTTGAACTGGCGCAACGGTATTATGCGGAAGGCGCGGACGAGATCACATTTCTCAACATCACGGGTTTCAGGGATTTTCCCCTGGAAGACATGCCGATGCTGGAGGTACTGAAACAGACTTCGGAAAATGTATTTGTACCGCTGACCATTGGCGGCGGGATCCGCGATTACACCGATAAGGATCGACGCAAGTACGATGCCCTGGAAGTTGCCGCCGAGTACTTCAGATCAGGGGCGGACAAGGTATCTATCGGAAGCGATGCCGTTCTGATTGCTGAAGCCTATCTCCAAACCGGCCGCCGAACCGGACGAAGCTCCATCGAAGCGATATCCCGGGTTTACGGCAACCAGGCGGTGGTCGTCTCTATAGATCCGCGGCGGGTTTATGTAAACTCTGTCGCTGGGGTCGATCATGCCGTCATTGAAACCGCCATACCAGGACCTGACGGTGAACGATATTGCTGGTATCAGTGTACCATCAAGGGCGGCCGGGAAGGTCGGGACCTGGATGCGGTCACCCTGGCCCGGGTTTGTGAAAAGCTGGGCGCCGGGGAAATTCTGCTTAACTGTATTGATCGAGACGGAACCAACTTGGGCTTTGACATCGAACTCATCAATGCCGTTGCGACGGCTGTTTCCATTCCGGTCATTGCTTCCAGTGGTGCTGGCCGGGTTGAGCATTTCCATGAAGTCTTTACCGCCACCGAAGCAGAAGCAGCACTGGCCGCCGGCATTTTCCACCGCAAAGAAATTCCGATTGCAGCGGTTAAAACCTATTTAGACGGTAAGGTAGAAGTCAGGCGATGAAGCACAACGGAGGGCAATAGATGGATGCTTCGTTGATCGTGGTCGCCAAAAAACCCGAACCCGGCTTTACTAAAACCCGCCTGTGTCCGCCCTTTACACCGCGGGAAGCCGCCCAATTTTATCGCTGCCTGATGCTGGATACGCTGGAACTGGCCGAGCGGGTTCAGGGCGTCGAGCACTGCGTGGCTTACACCCCGATCGTTGCCCATTCCTACTTTCAGAACCTGGTGCCCGAGGGTTTCCGGCTGATACCACAGCAAGGTGCCGACCTCGGAGAGCGGCTTGCCAACACCCTGGCCGATCGCTTCCAACACGGTTGCCGAAAAGTGGTGGTAATGAACAGTGACGGTCCGACCCTGCCCTTGCCCTATTTAGTGCAAGCCTTCCGGCAGTGGCAGCATTATGACGTATCCCTGGGGATGGGCCATGACGGCGGCTACTATCTTATCGGAATGAAACAGATGCAGCCGGAATTGTTTGAAAATATTGCCTGGAGCAGTGATCGGGTAATTTTCCAGACCCTTGACGCCTGCCGGCGCCTGCAGTTAAAGGTGTATCGGTTGCCGCAGTGGTACGATGTGGATGTGGGCGAAGATCTGCAGCAACTGCGTTCCGATCTGGCGAAAAATCCAACAGCGGCTCCTCGTACCGGGGCCTTTCTGCGGCGCTGGCACGGCAGCTGATGGGACCTGCGCGGCGTAAGCGCCAAGTCGTTTTGAAAGATGAACGTCAAACATCGAACAGACTGAACATCGAATAATGATGTCGCTCTGATCCGCAATTTAATTTCATATGCTTTCAAAAAACCGATGGCAAACCTTGAATGACGATTTCTATGTCTTCATCTTTTCCCATTCATCAATCGTAACTATCTCTCCAGACGTCGTGCCGCCAGAACAAGCCCCAGGACACTCATGCTGTCCATGATTTTTCCTTCCAGGGACATGCGCAAGGCCGTTTCAAAGGGAGACATACGTCTTTCTAAAAACTCTGTTTCATCCGGCAGGGCACGGGTGACTCTCAATTTTTCACCCATCTGAATGTGGGCGGTTTCATCGCAGATGCATTTGGAAGTATAGTAGCTGCTGAGGTGGATCAAGCGACCGGAGTTGTAGCCGGCCTCTTCTGCCAGTTCTCTCTGGGCGGCCTGTTCAAGGGTTTCCCCCTCGTTGACACCGCCGGTGGGAATTTCCCAGCGGTGGTTTTCTCTCTGTACATATCGGTACTGGCGCACCAACATTACGTGATCGGCATCAACGAACGGAACCACGCCGACACATCTGCCGAAGGTCACGACCCCGTAAATCGTCGTGCGCCCGTCAGGCATTTGGGCAACATCTTCGCGCAAACTCATCCATGGGTTTTCGTACACGTGCCTGCTTTAAAGTGTTTTCCAGGGCTGCGGCTTCATTTGCTTCTCCAGGAATTTAAGAGTCTATTTGAGGGTGGCTTTTCGCTACCCCAGGAGAAAACTGAATGTTGATTTAACCGCATCATTTCACATCTATGTCCGCAGGTCAAACCGGATCCATAATCCCTATTACGGAGGGAATTGCACGGCATCACCAGACTTATTGAGAAGTTATCATTCTCCCGAATAACAAATTGAATTCATAGTAATTTAATTCCCTTTTTGCAAACAACTGGCCGGTTGACACGGGGTATTAATTTTGCCATAGTTCGATTTTATATCCTGGGTCTATATTAGCTAAACTGATTTTTTTTCTGTTTAAACGAACAAATTCCAACCTGATATGGCAGAGTCAACCACCCAAAGATCCGATTGGCTGTCGCGCCTGCTCGGCGCAACCCTAGAGGGGCCCCTGCCGCTGCTCCTACTGCTTGTTGCGTTTGCCGGCGGCATTGTGGCTTTAATGATTACGGCGCGTGAGGAAGAGCCCCAGATTGTTGTGCCCATGGCAGATGTGCTCGTGACGGCACCCGGACTGAGTGCCGAACAGGTGGAGCGCCAAATTGCCACACCGCTGGAAAAACTTCTCCATCAAATCGATGGCGTCGAGTATGTCTACTCGATGTCCCGCCCTGACCAATGTGTGGTGACGGTGCGGTTTTTTGTGGGAGAGGACCGGGAAGATTCCCTGATCAAAATCTACAATAAAGTGTTTTCCCAAATCGACCAAATTCCGGCTGCCGTCCGGTCCTGGGTGGTCAAACCCATCGAGGTTGATGATGTCCCCATCGTGGTCGCAGTTTTATGGAGTGATAATCCCGGGTTGACCGGGGATCACGAACTGCGCCGACTGGCCGAGGAGATCGAACACGACCTGCAGTCCATTAAAGACACCAACAGGATCGAGGTAACGGGTGGTCGTCCCCGACAAATTCGTGTTGAGCTGGATCCGGAGGCCCTGGCGGCGCGGCGCACAACACCGCTGGAGGTGGCATGGGCCATTGATATCTCCAATAAGCTCCTGCCTGCCGGCGACATCCAGGTCCTGGATCGGAATATCGTGTTTGAGGCCGGAGACTTCATCCACAGCGCCGGGGAACTCCGTAAACTGGTGATCAATGTCGTCGACGGCGTTCCCATATATCTTGCTGATGTCGCACGTGTCATCGATGGTCCTGCCGAGCCCACCAGTTACACCTGGATCGGTTTCGGCCCGGCCTCGGACCGGCAGCAGCAGAATCCCGATGTCTACCCGGCCGTGGCAATATCCATCGCCAAAAAAAAAGGTGCCAATGCCGTCCGGGTAGCTGGAAAAATAGAGGATTATTTTGCAAAGCTTAAACGCGATATTTTTCCGCCGGAAGCCAACTACCGCATCATCCGAAACTACGGCCGCACGGCCGATGACAAGATCAATAATCTTGTTTCCAGTCTTTTGGTGGCGATGCTGACCGTCACGGTTTTTATCGGGATTTTTTTGGGCTGGCGCGCTGCCCTGGTGGTGGGTCTGGCGGTTCCGATCTGCTACGGCATCACCTTGGTCCTGGATCTGTATGCCGGCTACACCATCAATCGGGTGACCCTCTTCGCCCTCATCCTGGCCCTGGGGCTGCTGGTCGATGATCCCATCACCGGCGTGGATAACATCGAGCGATATTTACGGATGGGACAACACCCGCGACGACTCAGCGTGATTCTGGCCATGGGGGAGATCAAAGGGGCCTTAATTATGTCCACCATCGCCATCATCGTGGCTTTTGCGCCGTTACGGTTTATCACCGGGATGATGGGGCCCTATATGGCGCCGATGGCATTCAATGTCCCGGTGAGTGTAACCGTCAGCACCGTGGTCGCCTTTGTGGTAACGCCCTGGCTTGCTTACAAATTTCTTAAACCCTCCGTTGGAAATTCCGCATACGACATTACGCGTACCGGATTATACCGGGCTTATGCAGGGTTGCTGAAGCCCCTGCTTGACACCCGGCTGGGATCGTGGATTTTTTTAGGGATTGTCCTGGTGTTGTTCGGGGCCGCCGTGGTGCTGCCGGCCCTGCGCTTGGTTCCGCTCAAGTTGTTGCCTTATGATAACAAGGATGAGTTCCAGGTGATCATCGATATGCCTGAAGGGACCACTCTCGAGCGCACCCAGGGCGTGGTCTCCGCACTCAGCACTTATTTGAGTAACGTGCCGGAAGTACGGGATTACACGGCTTTTGTGGGAGTGCCGTCCCCCATGGATTTTAACGGCCTGGTGCGGCACTATTACCTGCGGCGGGGGGCTTACTATGCCGACATCCGGGTAACTATTGCCGAACGTCAGCGCAGATCCCAGCAGTCCCATGCCATATTGCTTCGCATCCGCCGCAATCTAGAAGCAATTGCTCAAAGTCACAATGCCCGCATCAAGCTGGTGGAAGTACCGCCGGGTCCCCCGGTGATCTCAACGGTTACCGTAGAACTTTACGGATCAAAGGCAACGCCTTACACTGCATTGCAGCAAGCGGCAAAGGTGCTGGAACAGCGTTTTAAGCAAGAACCGTTCGTGGTTGATGTCGATACCTCCGTCGGAGATAACCAACCCAAAAAAACATTTGTCCCGGACAGAGAAAAAGCGGCCCTGTCCGGGATCGGAACCCAGGATATTGCACAAACCCTTCATTTGGCCAACCGGGGATTGGTCGCGGGGTTTATGCAAATTCCCAGCGAGGTTAATCCATTGCCGGTGGTGTTGCAACTGCCCCTCGACATTCGCAGCTCCCCCCGTGCCCTGTCCACCCTGCACATTAAAGGCCGGCCGGGGATTATGAAGATTCGAGAAAAATCCGGTCTTCGTGACGCACCCCAGCCGATTGTTTCTCTGGCCGAGCTCGGTGAGATGCGGTGGTCCGTTCAGGACAAGGCCATCTATCACAAAAATCTTCGACCGCTAGTCTATGTTTTTGCGGAAGTGGCCGGACGACCGCCGGCGGAAATCGTGGCGGATATCAGCAGCGATATGGATGCGGACGCTGCCGATAGCCGGCCTCAGCCCCTGAAGGGGCGCACCTACTTTAACTCGGGGGGAGGCCTGCCGTGGATCCTGCCCGATGATATGAAGGCGGTGTGGAACGGGGAAGGGGAGTGGCAGATTACATTGCGGGTTTTCCGCGATCTGGGGATTGCCTTTGGCGTTGCGTTGCTGGGCATATTCTTGGTGTTGCGCATTCAAACGGGTCTGTCCGCGACCACCTTCATCATCATGCTGGCCATACCGCTGTCCGTCATCGGCATCACGCCGGGGTTTTGGCTGCTAAACCAGCTCGGTGAGCGGGTGGTGGAAGGTTTTTCCAATCCGGTCCTTTTTACAGCCACGGCCATGATCGGGATGATTGCCCTGGCCGGTATCGTGGTTCGTAATTCTCTGATATTGATCGAATTTATTCACATGGCATTGCGTGAAGGCAAAAGTTTACAGGAGGCTTTGCTGCAAGCTGGAGCGGTGCGCATGCGTCCTATCTTTCTTACGGCGGGCACCACTTTGCTCGGCAATATGGTGATTACGCTGGATCCGATTTTCAACGGTCTGGCCTGGGCCATCATTTTCGGGATTGCCGCTTCCACCCTGTTTACGCTGTTTGTGATTCCGGTTCTTTACAGCCTGGTGTACGCCAACAAAACGGGGCATGGACTGCCTCCGGGAAGGGATATCCAAGTGTGAAAGCTGCATTGAAAATACTGGGAATTATTTTTGCGCTGGTACTGCTGGGTGGGGTCATGGCTTACCTGGCGGGGTTTTTTGATGAAAAGATCCCGCTGGACTTCAGTCGCGTGGTGCCGACAGCCGGCACCGGCCGGGCATTTACCGTAAAGATTACCAGGGACCCCCTGATCGAGCAGGCAGCCGGCACGCTGCGCGCCAAAGTCGAAACGGTGATTTCCCCCCTGATTACCGCCAGGATTTCATCAATTGCGGTATGGGCCGGTGACGAGGTGAAGGCCGGGCAGGTGCTGGTGACACTCGACTCGCGGGAGCTTGAGGCCCGACTCGATCAGGTCCATCAAGCGGTTGTTGCCGCCAGCGCGCGATTGTCGCAGACAGAAAAGGATCTTGCCCGGGTTAGGCGAATTATGCAGGCGGATCCGGGAGCCGTTTCCAAGGCTGAGCGCGACCGCGTCCAGACGACCCTGAGTACCGCCCAGGCAGAACTTATGCGATTAAAGCGCCAGGAAGACGAAGCCGGTACCGCCCTGAGCCACAGTAAACTGGCGGCGCCCATCGCCGGCCGTATCGTCGAACGCCT
>Ga0210365_10469990_pt1 | contig 10680 bp, 8 predicted proteins | sample S637metaT_FD_159655 | JGI IMG/M metagenome (GOLD analysis project Ga0210365, IMG submission 159655) | Metatranscriptome of estuarine sediment microbial communities from the Columbia River estuary, Washington, United States - S.637... | ecosystem: Environmental > Aquatic > Marine > Intertidal...
CGCACACACATGAATTCACAGGGTCGGGTACACACCAGGCCGCATACCCAGGGAAAGGGGCAGTCCTGGCGGATGACGTCGATGGCCTCGGCATCGCGCCCCATTCCGATGAGGGTTACGTAGGTTGGAATATCCAGTCCCGCAGGACAGGTCATCTGGCAGGGCGCAGGAGCCAGTTTGAGGCAATCTCCCGATGAGCAGTTATGGGTTTCGATATGGCTGATAAATACTTCGCGATGGCGCGCCAGGGCCGTTCGCACCATTTCCCCGGCATTTTTGGAAGGCTCTGCTTGACCCTCTTCCTCCAGTTTTCGCGCCAACGTCGCCATGGCCGGCAGATGCTCGGTATCGGCTCTGCCCGTGGCAACATCGTTCAGCAATGCCAGGATATCTTCCGCCCTGCGCCGGCTCCTAGGGTCCCTTAGCCCACCGGAATCGATGGCGGCACTCAATTTACCGATAATATCGGTTACCGGGCATGTTATTACGGACATCTTATCCTCTCGTATACCAAAATCCCTCGGTATGCATGGTGAACAGATATCGTTGATTGGTTAAGTGGTTGTAATTCTAAGTTGCAATCAAAATGAGCTTAATATCCAATCCCATCCGGTTAATGACTGAAGCGCCTCGGGAGAGTTTTCTAGTCTTTTCAACCCACGGGCCGCCTGGGCAATGGCAGCACCAAGCGAATCAAAAACCCGGTTTGCGAATTCCTTTTCGCGTAAATCATCCCAGAGGCGCTCTGCGGGATTCAGTTCCGGCGAATACGGTGGCAGCCTTACCAGCGCCATGTTGTCGGGGACACGCAGATGGTGAGCACGGTGCGACGGGGCTCCGTCCAAAACCATCAGGACGAACTCATCCGGGTGTTTGTTGGAAACGTGGTCCAGAAAAGCCCCCATATTCAGCGTATCCATCTTTGCAGACAACATCCAATCAAGAGCCCCGTCTTGTGGCGTCACGGCGCCATAGGCATATATGTACTCACGCACAATTGCTACGGCCACCACTGGGCGCATGGGTGCCGGAGCCCAACATTTTCTCGGATCGCTCAGCCTCCCAAACCGAGCTTCATCTTGAAACATCACCCGCAGTGGCAGGTTCAGGACGTTTTTCTCGGCAGCCTTTGCCAGCGTTTCAGGGAATTTTTTTTAAACTCCTCTTGGGCTTGCGCATCGCGCTTTGGGTGACACGTGTCCGGCTCCACCTTTCGCCAGCCATGGCGGGCCAGCATTCGATAGACCGTGGATGCGGCAACCGGTTGTCCCAATCGCTCCTCAAGGCCTGCGTGGATAGGGGGGACTACCAGCACACCGCCCCGTTCAGCCTGCTCGATCCAGGGCTCAAGGAACTCGGCTTCTTGCTCAGGGCTAAGGTGCTGACGCCGTCTTCCGCCCCAACTGCCTTTGAGGGTTGGTTGGCCTGCAACTTGATTGCGAATTTTTTTCTGCATCCGAACAACCGTTGCCACCCCAACACCGAGAACCTGTGCAGTGTGGGAGTTGGAAACGCTACAAACCTTTGGGATGAGGATGCTCAGACCTGTTCGCAATTGTCTTGCGGTTTCAGCATCTTTCACGATCTGTTGCGCACACTCTATCATGTCGTCGGTATAAGTCGCTGGTCTGGCCATTTTCTGCTTGCACCTCCTTTGCCTGGCGGATAAGTTGTCGTGGTACAAGCAGATTATATATTAAGATCATCTTGAACGCAATATGGAATAAATACTGGTTTCTATCCGAAATCAGCAACTTTTTTAGCGTGCCGATTACGTTTGGACTGGGCTTTTTTTGCAGGATCGCCGAAATGAAGACATTTTGTGATACATTTGGTGACACAGGCCGGTTCCAGGTCCTGATCAACCCGGTCCATACAATAATCGCACTTCACGGCTTTACCGGTCTCAGGGTTCCACTGGGGAGTCCCCCAAGGACAGGCCGTAATACAAGCTTTGCAACCGACGCAAAGTGCGCCGTCTATAAAGACGATGCCGTCCTTGGGCCTTTTTTGCATGGCGCCGGTCGGACAGGCGGCAACACACCACGGTTCCTGGCAGTGAAAACAGGGCATGAATACATAGGACATGCGCGGTAGATTGTTTAACCTTTTGGGGCCTACCGGAATGATCTGGGTCAATCTGGGGCCGATCGGCAAGTTGTTTTTCGTCTTGCAGTGCGATTCGCAGCTGAAACATCCAATGCAACGTTTGGTATCCTGATAAATATAGTACTTGCTCATGCGTTTTCCTCCGTATTATTCCGCCTTTTCAACCTTGACAAAACATTCCATCAGGGCATTGGCACCCCCGACCGGGTCATAGACGCCCAACAGGCCGGTTTCAAAACGATAATCTCCCAGACCTTTATTAAACCCGCGGGTTTGCCAGGGAACCTTTCTGCCGAACCCGTGAACCATGAAGACCGATTCCGGATGAATGAATTCAGTCACGTAAACCTTAATCGTCCCCGAATGACTGCCGTCGGCGGAAGTTACCCGCACCCGATCGCCATTGGCAACGCCCAATTTCCGGGCCTCTGCGTCATTGAGCCATAGCTGGTTTTCAGGCATAATCTCGCTGAGCACCGGATTGTTTTGGGTACGACCGTGGGTGTGCACCGGGCTGCGCCCAAAGGCCAATCGATAATAACCCGCATCAGGCTTTTGCGGGCTTTCATAAGGCTTGAAGGATTCAATGCCGCTGGCTTCCAGGCGGCTGGAAACGAATTCTATCTTTTTGGAAGGTGTTTTAAATTTAAGATCCTTCATCCGATTCCACCATACCGGCTTATCCGTGAGTGCGACAAATCCCCTTTTCTCCAGGTCGTTCACCGTCACGCCGGTATCTTCAAGCTGCCATTCCCAGAATTCTTCCATATCTTTGAATTTAAAATATTCGCCGGCTCCCAGCCGTTCGGCCAAAGATTTGAATATCCACCAGTCGGGTTTGGCATCGTTGCGGGGCTCGACAGCCTGTTTTCGCATCCCGAATTGAGGTTTCAGACCCTTGCCGGTGATTAAGACACTTGATTTTTCCAGATAGGTCGCCGACGGCAGCAGCACATCCGCATACCAGCCGGTTTCACTGTAATTGGCGTCGATGGCAACCAACAGGTCCAGTTTATCGAAGGCCTTTTTCTGGGCTTCAGGATCCGGCAAGGCCAGCAGTGGATCATGCCGGAAGGCAATATAGGCTTTAATCGGGTAAGGATCTTCACTCAGAATGGCAGGATAGAGCAAATGCAAAAGCCCCGGTCCGGCCTCAAAGTGTTTGTATTTCCAACCGCAGCCGTCAACCCGCTTTTCTTCCGGTTTGGGGATGGTATCCAAAAGGGATTTGAGCCCCTTGGCTCCTACATCGCCGGGACCCTTTTGAAAGAACAGACCACCCGGGGCTTCAAAGGCGCCCATCAGTGCGTTGAGGATGTAACTGGTTCGGATAGAATAAAAGGAATCCGAGTAGCGGGCCACCATCCAGCCCGGATGAAAAATCACGGCCGGTCGAACGGCTGCGATTTCATTGGCAAATTCGACGATTTCATTGGCGGGAATGCCGGTCTCCGCAGCCGCCCACTCCGGCGTATAAGGGATCACAAAGGATTCCAGTTCTTTTAGACCCAGCACCCATTGGTTGACAAATTCGGCATCATAGAGCTTATCCCGCAGCACGGTGTGAATAAGGCCCAGGTTGAGCGCATAGTCGGTGCCGGGCCGAATGGCCCAATAGCGGGTGGCCTTCATGGCGGTACCGGCCGCCCTCGGATCGATGTAGGTGATTTTGCCGCCGCGATCAAGCATGTCCATAATGATATTGGCCTGTTTGACGCGCAGGGATTCGAACACATTGCGGCCGTATAGAACCAGATGCTTGCAGGTGCCATAGTCATAATTAAATGTTTTGCGGCCTGAACCGAAAAGCGACAAGGCTGCATGCTGGACGTTGCGGGCACAGGTGCAGTCGTGGTTGTAATAGTTGGGCGACCCGATGGCACTTAAAAAGCTGCGATGAAGGTCCCGAAACGGTCCCCCACGGTCGCTCAAAGCGATGGCTTTGGCGCCGTGTTTTTTTATGATGGCCTGTAATTTATGAACGATATAATCCAGGGCTTCATCCCAGGTGGCTTTTTTCCATTTGCCTTCACCCCGTTTGCCTTCCCGGATCATGGGGTGCTGGGGTCTTTCATAGTCGTAAAGCATCGCAAGCCCGGCAGAGCCTTTGGCGCAGAGCCGTCCTGCCATCCCAGGGTCGTTGGGATTTCCTTCTATCCACTTCACCACGCCGTCTTCTACCTCAACCTTGATGGGACATCTGACGGTACACATGCCACAAATACTATAAACCGATTCCTTCATAACCCAACTCTCCTTAAAATTCTATACAAATGAGTTTGAACTTTGCTCCAACTTTGAATCAACGTTGATCATTGCTTCGCCACCTCGGGGAATACGAGTGTTCAGTGTTCAGGAGGGATAATCTTCCCGGTACTGAACCCCTGAACCCCTGAACCCCTGAACACTGAAAACTCAAAGCACTTATTTATTGCATCACCCTATCGAAATCGTTTGGCACATTTAGCCAAACAACCGGCATTTAAGGGGCTATAATCCTCAAAGTGACATTTAATGTTCGCGAATGATCAGCAATTAAAAAGCAATAACCATACCACCCGATTACCCGCAAGGACGGCGATTTGCTTTAAACTATCTGTTATAAAATCATAAATATTTTCAAAAGGATAACTATTTTTACACCGGAATTTCACCTGGGCAGGCCATCAGAAAAGATGAGACTACGGCGTATCATCGCAATAAAATTATTGCGGTGAATTATAAATGTTGCACAAATTGGTTGCGCTTATAAGCGGCGCCGCTGGCCAAAAAAGCGGCCAGTTTAATCGAAAAAGAAACTATGCCACTTTGGCGTAGTTTCATACGAGCACGGCCTCTGGCCGCGAGCGTCCAGTCTGATCTTCAAAGAAACTTTGTAATTTTGATCCCAGATCCAACGGTGCATTTTTTTTATTGCACATTGGAAGCGCTAAGACCGGCATCCATGAATGCCGGTCCCTGTTCAGCAACCAGCGCTAATATCTATAACAAATTGATATTAATATTAATTATATAATTATCACACCGTCAATGGCCAATGCGGACGATGGGTGTAAATTATGGCATATTCATTGCTTGACCTAGTGAAGATCTTGCGCAGGTTTACCAATTCGGATCTCATTTCGCAAGCTGGCCTGAATCCGGCACACCGGCAAGCGCCGATGAATGGAACTGTTTGCTGTCATGTTAACAGGCCTATGGGCTAATTTGGTAATTTAAATTTAAGGAGGAAAAACATGGGTAAAACTATTTTGGTTGTCGGATCGATTTTGCTGCTTTTCACATTAGCAGCTCCAGCGATTTTGCCCGCTAATGCCGTCGCGGGCAAACTGGAAGATGCCATCAGCAAAGCAGCCAAGGGAACTGAAGAAGGGCAGATCAATGTCGATGCCGAAAAGGGGTATCTTGGCATTCCAGGCGGCCCCCAGCTGAATCCCATTATCGGTCTGTTGTGGGCGATCTGGGTAGGATGGATTTTTTCCACCGTGGGCGCCTTCGGGGGTATCATGGCAGGCGTCGGTCACATGACCATCTACGGTCTTGGCAGCTATGCCAAGAGCTTCAAGACTTCCGCACCCGAATTGAACAAATTTGTTACAGACAGCATCCGGGTTTCCAATCAATGGCTCGTCGGCCTGTCGGCTCTGGTATCCAGCATTAATTACCACCGTCAGAGAAGACTGGTACCGGCCCTGGGCGCATTTCTGGGGGCGGGGGCCCTTTTTGCCACCCTGATGGTGGTGTTTACCACGGCCGGCAAACTTAAATTCTCACAATATCAGGGATGGTTCGGGTTGTGCGTATTCGTCATCGGCGGGTTTATGATCTATGAGATGTCGCCCAAGGGACAGGCTTCCAAAAAGTCCGCCCAGGCCGCCGCCAAGGCGTTCGAGGAAACGGCGAAATCCAAGGGCAAAATCGAAGACCAGGGTGTAAAAACCTTGAAGTGGAGCCTGGCCAAAACCGAAATCTCCTTTTTCGGTCAGACATTTACCTTCAGCCCCATCTGGGCCTTTGTGGGTGGCTTCTTTATTTCCGCCATTGCCTCTTTTCTGGGTATCGGCGGTGGGTTCTTATACGTTCCGTTTCTGACGAGCGTCGTCGGTCTGCCGATGTTCGTGGTCGCAGGAACCTCGGCCCTTTCGGTGCTGATCGGTATGATTTTTGCCATCTTCAACTTCATGGTCTTAAAAGGCGTCATGGTCCATTGGTCCTTGATTGGAATGGAGCTGATCGGCATCTTTATAGGTTCTATGATCGGCCCTAGGACCGGCAAGTACATCCCGGCCAAGGTCTTGAAGGGGATATTCATTGTTCTGGCTCTATATATCGGGCTGAGATATACCCTGCGAGGGTTCTTCGGGATTGAACTGCTTTAATCATTCGTTGCTTAGATAAAACGGAAGTGGTTTGTCCGGGGCCGAAGTCTCAGATTCGATCTCGGACAAACACCGGCTGACCCGCACAGCCGGTGAAACCATTCGGCTCACGTTTTAAAAGGTTTAAATAAATAGATATGCATGCCTTTATCGACAAGGTTGTCTTTCAGGCAGACAATTTTTTTATCTTCTTTTATAGAATCACGGGTTCTGGTTTTGTCGACTATCTCATCGGCACCACGATTCTTGCTTTTTTATGCGTTATCTTCGGTGAACTGAGCATTTCCTTCGCCATCCGGTTTAACAAACGTTACCTGGATGCCATGTCAAAGGAAGTTTCAGAAAAAGAAATACTGTCGATGGCGGCTTACCGGGTCGGGGACAAGGCCGGATACAAGGCTTTAAACAAAGAGGCCACCGATGTCTGGGGCAAGCAATTCTTTACCATGGCGGCCTATTCGGCTGGAATTTTATGGCCGTTGCCTTTTGCATTGGCCTGGATGCAGACGCGCTTTGCCGAGGTTGAGTTTGCTCTGGCATTCCCGTTATCGTTGGTCTTCGGCAAGTCGGTGGGATATGTATTTACATTTATCCCGCTTTACATTCTCTGCCGTATTCTGTTCAAGTATCTGCGCCCCCATTTGCCTTACTTAAAGGGGGTTCAACAACTTCTTAAAAAACAAGATATCAAAGACACCCGCTGACGGCCTAACCGATGCCGTTAAAGCAATCCTTCCGTCTGTTTCACTTGAATCAAGCTAAACTTCTTTAAACACCTGGTTTGACCCCTGTAACGGGAGGGTTCAGCGACAACGCCTCAGCCTTGTTCGAGGCAGCGTGTTGAACTGTTTTGCCGCTTACCCGTCCCTCCTGTATGAACTCAATATACGCCCGGCTCGCGTCGAGCTATGGAAAAATCCGCATCCAATCTTGCTTTATATCCACAACGGTCCAGCCTTGCCTTTTGGCCTCGTCGAGGGCTTTGTCAAGACGGCCGATGGAAGACTGACGATCGTAGGCATATTCGCGGTCGGCGTCGGTGTGATGGACGATGAGACCGAAACGCGCCCCCGACCCGGCGGTGGTCCATTGGATCATCTGCAGATCGCCGTCTGAGTTGCCGACGGCGGCGATGGGTCGCCGGCCGATGTGCATCTGGATGCCGACGGGTTTGCCGGCCTTGTCGTCGATGAAGTTGATTTCGGGCAGGCGCACCAGCACGGGCGTACCGTCGCGCAGCTCAAAGCGGGTTTTGATGCTGCTGCCGATAACCTGCTCGGGCGGTATGCCGTAGACCTTTTCGGTCCAAGGGCGCATGAACTCGATGCCGCCGCCGGACACGATATAGGTCTTGAATCCGTTGGCCCTTAGATAGGTCAGCAGTTCGAGCATCGGCTGATACACCAGCTCGGTGTAAAGACGGTTGAAACGCGGGTGTCTGGCTGTCGCCAGCCAGTCCGTCACCACCTGGGCGAACGCGTTGGTCGTCATACCGGCGTGGGTCGCCATGACCAGTTCCAGCAGCGCATGCTCGCCCCCAGCAGCGACCGTCTTCAAGTCGCCTTCGAGCGCAGCCTTGAAAGGCTGCTGATTCTGCCATTCGGGATGCTCCGGCGCCAATGCTTTCACTCGGTCGAGGGCAAAGGCCAGCTGGACGTACATCGGTTTTTCGGCCCACAGCGTGCCGTCGTTGTCGAAGACGGCGATGCGTTCCGGCACCGGCACGAAATCAACGCCGCCGGCCGTGGTGACGCGCTGCACGAAGTCGACGATAGCGCGCTTTGCTTGCCCCTCGTTCCAGGAGGGCAACGGTTCAGCCGCCGCCGCAAGGGACGTGAGCGCCAGTGCGGCGGCCAGCATGATGGCTATCAACAGATAACGTCTCATGTTTTTCTCCTTTCGCTGGTTTCGCCATTATCTATTATCGAAAATTCAGGCGCGGGGCGCATCCCGGGAAGGCCGACCCCGCGCGGATTTGTCGCAAAGATTATTGGGTTCCGGCCGGGCTCATTAACTTCTCCATCACCTGGTCGAGGCTGAAGCTCGCAGCCTTCTGGCGCGGCGGGAACTCCTTGAACGTCGCCAGGAACTGGCCCACATAGGCCTGGGCCGGCACCAAAAAATAGGCATGGTCGAGCAACCAGTCAAAATAGGTGTTGGAGGTGATGGTGGCACGCTCATACGGATCGCGCCGCAGATTAAACATCAGGGGTACGCGCAGCGGGACAAAGGGCTCCATCCAGACGCGGAATGTGCCCGGCGACTTTTGTTCCATAAAGATCAGCTTCCAGTCAGCATAACGCAGGGCGGTCAGGTCCCCGTCGTCCGAGAAGTAGAAGATCTCCTTACGCGGGCTCTTGTCGGTCGCTCCGGTCAGCAGCGGCAGGATGTCGTAGCCGTCCAAGTGCACCTTGTAGGTGCGGCCGTTGGCCTCGACCCCGCCCTGTTTGAGTTTGCCCTTGATGTCGGACTCGCCGGCGGCGGCCAGAAAGGTCGGCAGCCAGTCCATGTGATGCACGATCTCGTTGGTCACCGAACCCGCTTTGATCTTGCCGGGCCAGCGCACCATAGCCGGCACGCGCCAGCCGCCCTCCCAGTTCGTGTTTTTCTCACCCCGAAACGGCGTCATGGCCGCATCCGGCCAGGTGTTCATGTGCGGGCCGTTGTCGGTGGAGTAGAACACGATGGTGTTGTCGGCAATGCCCAGCTCGTCGAGCAGTTTGAGAAACTTGCCGATGTGCATGTCGTGCTCGACCATGCCGTCGGCATACTCATCCTGTCCGGAGATACCGCGCAGCTCAGGCTTGACGTGGGTGCGAAAGTGCATGCGGGTGCCGTTCCACCACACGAACCAGGGCTTGCCGGCGGCCTGCTGCTCCCTGATGAACTCGACAGCCCGGTCCGAAGTTTCGTCGTCGACTGTCTCCATGCGCTTCTTGGTCAGCGGACCGGTGTCCTCGATCTTCTGGGTGCCGTCGGGCATGGCCCAGGAGTGGATCACGCCGCGGGGCCCGAATTTCTCGCGGAAGGTTTTGCCGTCCGCCAGCACCATGTCACCCGGGTAGTCCTCGTTTTCCGGCTCCTCTTCGGCGTTGAGATGATAGAGGTTGCCGAAGAATTCGTCGAAGCCGTGGTTGGTAGGCAGGTGCTCGTCACGGTCACCCAGATGGTTCTTGCCGAACTGTCCGGTGGCATAACCGTTGGCCTTCAGCAGGCCGGCAATGGTCGGATCCTCCGTGCGTATACCGAGTTCAGCGCCCGGCAACCCGACCTTGGACAGCCCGGTGCGAAACACGCTCTGTCCCATGATAAAGGATGAGCGCCCGGCGGTGCAGGACTGCTCGCCGTAATAGTCGGTGAAAATAAGGCCTTCATCGGCGATACGGTCGATGTTCGGCGTGCGGTAGCCCACCAGGCCTCTGGTGTAAGCGCTGATGTTGGACTGGCCGACGTCATCGCCCCAGACCACGAGGATGTTGGGCTTTTCAGCGGCCCGGGCAAGAGATCCGGCCGGTATAAGGCCAATTACCATGATCACAGCCACGTAAACCGCTGTAGATGAACAAAACTTTTTCATGATGCCTCCCTCCTTCATTTTCATGTTAAAGGTGTCGACAATCACCTGCGGGCGGAAGCCGCGCTGTGGGGTGTTGCCTGCTGACTCCTGTCAATGGCCCATACAATCATGGCCGGACTCAGGCCGCCTGTTTCTGCTCGGCCGCAGCCGGTTGGTGAAGGTGAATCTCCCGTTGCGGGAAGGGTATGCTAATCCCCTGGCGATCAAAGTTCTCCTTCACCTGCCGGGTGATATCCCAATAGACCGTCCAGTAATCCGCCGTATTCACCCAGGGCCGGCAAACGAAGTTGACGGAGGAATCGGCCAGTTCATGAACGCGAATGACCGGTGCGGGCGATGTGAGCACCTGCGGATGCGCCTTGACGACGTCTTCCAGAACGCTTTGCGCCTTGGCAATATCGTCCTCGTAGCTGACACCGAACATCATGTCGACCCGGCGCGTTTCGACCCCGGTGACATTGGTGATAATACCGCCCCAGATAGAGCCGTTGGGGATGATGACCGACTGGTTGTCCGGCAGCGTCAGGGTGGTGGACACCAGGGTCATGTTCGAAACCGTTCCGCTGGTGCCGGCCACGTTGACAAAGTCGCCGACATCATAGGGACGATACAATA
>Ga0210365_10218632_pt1 | contig 10632 bp, 5 predicted proteins | sample S637metaT_FD_159655 | JGI IMG/M metagenome (GOLD analysis project Ga0210365, IMG submission 159655) | Metatranscriptome of estuarine sediment microbial communities from the Columbia River estuary, Washington, United States - S.637... | ecosystem: Environmental > Aquatic > Marine > Intertidal...
CCCTGTTTGATCATTTCATTGATTTGTTCGTCAATCCCGTTCCAGTAATCACCGTTTCCCTCGGTGTCGAATAAGATCACCGGCACCGGATCCAGGATCGCAAGCTTCATATTGCAAAGTGTGATGCCGAGTTCTTCCAGAGATCCCAAACCGCCAATGTTAAAAATCGGAAATGAAGCGATCTCGAACCATTTTTGCCGGCTGTGACGGCAGGTGGCCTGAAATACCTGACAAAAATCAACGTCGGTTGTCATGGATTGATCGGTGAGGTCCAAAAAATTATCCCCGGACAGAATCCCCCGCTCCCTTGCCAGGGTATTGGCCTGCTCCATCACCCCGCTTCCGCCGCCGGTGACGATTCCGATGCGCTGCCCCCAGAACTCGATGAGGGCATCCAGGAGTTCTCCGAGTTTTGTCTCCCCTCTTGGCGAAAGTTTCTGATTGGAACCGTAGAATGCGAACAGCATCGACTTGTGAAAATCAGCGATCCGCTCCGGTGCCACGAAATAACCCATGCCGTCACGCATGGTGTGTTTCATAAGGCGGTCGTTCAGTCCGGATACCCAGTACACTTCCAGGCCGAAGGCATGATATTCTTCCAGGCGATGGTGGTCCTGCTGTGATAAAAACGGGCCGTGTTCGCAGGACGGCGCATAAAAATAGAGTGCCTTTAATTTACCTTCGCAGGTCAGATTTATAATGTCCCGATGCTCGATGATATTGGGAAAATATTTCATGATCAAAACAGCCGGAATACGATCGAGGGCATCTTCGATCCTGGATGTTGCATACAGGTGGGAGCATTCGCTGTTCGGCGAAAAATCCCTTCTGGCCAGCGAACACATGGCACGGGTCACATCGCAATCCTCAGAGGGACCGTTTAGAAAGATTTCGGCCTTTTTTAGCCCGTCCGCCTCTCCGGGAGCGACAGCCACCGGTTTGTCTAAAAAATGGCAGGTGCTATTGCTGAAGTGTTTAAAACGCTCTTCGAATTCGCGCATTTGACGGTAGGTATAAAAACTGTCCTTCTGTGCGATTTTTCTGCGCCGCAGACCGTTTCGCGACTTGGCGGCATTGTATACCTTCGCCGATATCAATGGATTAACGATAGGATGATGACTCTGATTGACAATTTCTAAATAAATTCGAATGCCGCGGGTTTTAATGGGATCCAGCACGGTTGCCGGCAGGTTTCTGCCCAGGGCAAAACCGCTCTGCAGCACCACATAGTGTTCATTGAGATACATGGAGCAGGTCGTCACGACCCCTTCGCCCGCTGCAATGGTTACCGAGGGCATCGCATTACGCACCTGGTAACGGTTGAGAAGTTCACGGCCGTCCTCACGGAGCAAAATCCGGCCCAGGGTCTTTCTGTCCAATGGCTCTCTAAACCGGCAAACGACCTTGTGCGGGGCAATGAGAATACTGCCGTCGCTGGAGATGGTGGTCGAGGCCGGCAATTTCAGCTCAGCGCGTTCGATGGCTGCCAGGACTTCATCTGAACTTAACAGGGCCTCAGGATCACAGAATACCAGCCGCCCCACCGGCAGTCCCAGGGTAAAAAAATCTTTAAACTCGTCTAAACCGGGATAACCGGGAATGACTGCCGAAGCTGCCAGGGTCAGGGTGATCATATCACCCTGCAAACTGTCGGCATCGGGCGGATCGCACGTGATCTGTATGCCCAATCGAGCGATTCTGGACCGTTCACTGAACACGATGTGCTCCGGTCGATTTTTCAACTCATCGATCAAATCCTCATTGAGCCCGAAGGTGGTTTGGAATGAAATCGACCGATCGTTCACATCCAGAATTCTAGAAATGATCCCGTCTTCCGATTGTAAAAGGCCTCGAAACAGATGGTTGTTTTTGTAGGTTCTTGCCATAACATCCGATCCCATGTTGCAGGTGTTACCGGGTTCAAAGGTTCAGGGTTCAAGGTTCAAGGTTAGGGGTTCAAGGCTTACGGGTTGCGAGTTACGGGCAAAAGTGCATAGTGCAAAGGGCATAGTGCAAAGGGCATAGCGCATAGCGTAAGACATCGGGCAATGAGGATCTAAAGGTTTGCGAAAATGAGCTATCCCTATTATCTGATTTCCGGCATCCTTACCCTGTCTTCTCTCCTCTGATATAAAGTTACAGGTTACAGGTTGCGAACTGTTGCAATCGAGTATCCAGCATCCAGTATCTAGTAACCAGTATCCAGTATCCAGTATCCAGTATCCAGTATCCACCATCGTGAATCCTCCGGTTATAACCTTTGAACCCTGAACCTAGAACCGTTCAACCTAGATTGTCTTTGTCACAAAAGAATAGAGCTTAAATATTATCATTGTTTTTTTGATTACAATAGGATTGGAATCGGCGGGGATTCGGTGGCACATGACTCATAACCGGGGAAAGGGTTGCTGTGACCTTGACTCAGAACCCGGCATCAATGAAATATCATCCGTTTAAATCATTCCAGGTTCCGGTGAACAAGCAGTCATAGGGTGATCTCATATAAAAGATATGCACCAAAACCTGGTCACACACCTGTGTAATCCAATAAATTCTCAATGATTTTAATCAGCGATTTATTGACCGTGTCCTCCTCTTTTAAACGGTTTAATTTCATCTCCTTGGCCGTGATATTGTCAAGAACCCATCCAAATCCCAATTTATCGAAGAATATGATCGTCTCCTTACTCATTGCCCAGTCAGCCTCCGTTAACAATCTTTTCTCCTTTCAAAGTATTGACAGACCCGGTGGTGTTTTGTGACTTGCAAAATTTAGACATATCGATCTGTTCATAATTTAAAAAGCCCTGCTCAGTGTTTTTTGATCAGCTAATTGTGTATCGTCACCGCTACCGATTTTCTTTAGCGATAGTTCAACCAACCGGTTGAGGCCACCCCGGCCCGCCGGAAGCTGTTGAGAATGATAAATATAATATTTCAATAAGATATACAATAAAATCGAATCAGGGAAATCCGGCTCGATAAAGGCAGGTCGGTGAGATTAAATTGATACCATCACCGCAATATCAATTGACACCGGGAGGTGCCTCTTTTAATATGACTGCTTAAGGCTCGAAAACGGGACTCATGCCGATGCCGCTCAGGCTTTAACGGGCTCAGATGGACGTGAATTTTGATCTTGTTTTTATCGCGACTTGCAAAAGGTTACAGAAAATGATTATTACCGTAGACCATCAACTAACCGAGGCACCGGGTGGCAGACGGCCGCGGGGACTGTTTATCATGGATCTCGACGGCACGCTGCTGCGTTCGGATCGAACTTTTTCGAGCATCGATCTCGATGCCCTCAGGCAGCTCGGAGAACTGGGAATCATACGAACCATCGCCACCGGCCGATCATTGTATTCTTTTAACACGGCCGCCGCAAGGGATCTTCCGGTGGATTTCGTAATTTTCTCCATGGGTGCAGGTGTCCTGCAACATGCAGCAGATAAAGTTGTCCGCAGAGTTAGTCTGGAAGCCCATGAGGTGGAACGAGCATTCAAAATCCTTAGAACTCACCAACTCGATTTTATGATTCACCGAACCATACCCGACAATCACATGTTCAGCTATTTTCGATCAAACGGGGGAAACGATGATTTTGAAAGGCGTTTGAAGCTTTACAGCCGGTTTGCCGCTCCTTTAAATGAGGCCACCGACGGTTTCGGCCCTGCGACCCAGCTGCTGGCGGTTGTCCCGGATAGGGGCAGCTGTGCCGTTCTTGAAAAGCTCCGCGGCGAACTGCCCGATTATAGCGTCATCCGGACAACTTCACCACTGGACGGCAAAGCCACCTGGATCGAAATCTTTCCTGCTGTCGTCTCCAAAAGCCGGACGGCAGCCTGGCTGGCGGAGGAACTGAAAATCGGTAAACGCGACATCGTGTCGGTGGGAAATGACTACAACGATCTGGATTTACTCGAGTGGACCGCCAACAGCTATGTGGTCGACAACGCTCCGGCTGATCTTAAAAGCCGCTTTGCCGGTGTTGCCTCCAATAACAACGGCGGTGTGGCTGAAGCGGCGAGACGCTGGGTGGCGGGTACTTTCGGTGTGGTCTGATGGTTCGTAGAATTGATTGAGATGATTGGGTTGATTCGTTGATTGAGTTGATTAGTTGATTGGGTTGATTGAGGGTAGAGCAATAAGCACATTTGCCGCCAACCTCTAACCTCAATCCGCCAACTCTGCTCTGCCGCGCTAGGCCCCTCTATACCTCAATTCGAAATCGAAAATTTATTCATTCCGACTTCCCTATTCCAAACTCAATTCCCTGGGCCAGCGGAAGCTCACCCGACCAGTTAATCGTACAGGTCTGACGCCTCAGAATAGGATTTCCAGACATCGGACCCGGCTTCCCGGTCGCCGCCGGTATCTTTTCCCCGCCAAAGGCACCGCCGATTTCAGCCCCTGACGTTCCGATATTCACCTTGGCAATACCGCAATCACTTCCCCCCTGGCTGAGAAAGATTTCGGACTCCCGCAGATCGTTGGTAAAAACGAATGACGAGTGACGAATATTAATTGTTCGGCGGCCCCATTTCTCTTTACCCCATTAGCCTTTCCCCAATCCCATTTCCAAAGTCAAATCCCTTTGTCACCTGTATTCTGTCACCCGTCTTCTGTCCTCTGCCCACTATGCCCTTTTTGTCCGCAACCCGCAATCCCGTGACTCGCAACCCGCAATCAAATACTTCCGCATTCCGCACTCCGAATTCATTTCACCCCGCCACTTCCTTCACCGATTCTTCGAATATGGACAGACAGGTATCGACCTCATTGGAGGTTACGCTCAGGGATGGACAAAACCGGATGCTGTTTTCACCGCAGCCCAGCAGAAGCAATCCTTTTTCGAAGGTCTTTTTGATGATGCGACTGCGCCACTCTGTGGCCGGCTTCTTGGTCTCACGATCTTTCACCAGTTCCACGGCCACCATCAGTCCCTTGCCGCGCACATCGCCCATACATTCAAATGTCTTTTGCATTTTACGCAGGCCCTTTAACAGCCGTTCTCCCTGTCCGGCGGCATTTTTCATCATATTATTCTCAAGCAGTTCAATGGTCACCATGGCTGCCCGGCAGGAAAGGGGATTGCCGCCAAACGTGGATGCATGGGAGCCGGCCTCCCAGTTCATAATTTTGGCCGGCGCGATCATGGCGCCGAGGGGCAAGCCGGAGGCAATCCCTTTGGCCAGTGCAATAATATCCGGCACGACCCCGAAATGTTGCATCGCAAACATCTTGCCGGTACGCCCGATACCGGACTGGACTTCATCGGCGACATACAGAATGCCATATTTTTTGGCGATCTTGTTCAATTTCCCGTGAAATTCCGGCGGCGGCACGATGTAGCCGCCCTCCCCCTGAATGGGTTCCACAAATATCGCCGCCACCTCCTCAGCAGGCATGGTCGAACGAAAAAGCGTATCCTCCACCCAGTTAACGCAATATAAACCACATTTAGGATACGTAAGATTGTAGGCGCAGCGGTAGCAGTATGCATAAGGTATATGGGTGATGCCCGGCACCAACGGATTATAATGCTTTTTCTGGATGGTTTTGCTGGCAGTCAGAGAAAGCGCCCCCATGGTGCGGCCGTGAAAGGCACCAAAAAAGGCAATGTTCAATTCGCGTTTGGTGTGCCAGCGAGCCAGTTTAAAAGCGGCTTCCACCGCTTCGGCCCCGGAGTTGCCGAAATACACTTTTTTGGTGCTTCTTCCGGGAGCCATGGCCGCCAGTTTTTCGGCCAGGATGATCTGGGGGGTATAGTAAAAATCCGTGCCGGACATATGCAGTAATTGTTTCGCCTGCATCTGAATGGCCTTGACCACCTGGGGATGGCAGTGACCGGTTGCGTTAACGGCGATACCGGCCGTAAAATCGAGAAAGATGTTACCGTCGACGTCGTGAACCCAGAGCCCTTTGGCTTTGTCGACAACGAGAGGATAAACTCGCGTATAAGAAGGGGAGACATAGGTTTTGTCGAGCTTGATCAGTTTTGTTGCCCGTGGTCCTGGCAGCGCAGTTCGAATTTGCGGTGATTTCATTGGAGTTCCTTTCTCAATTCAGACTTTATTTGGGTTTTACCCTAAAATTAAAAGCTTATCGCCGTTCTCCATAAACGTCAAGCATTGTAAAACTTATGTAAAAGCTTTGTGCGCGTGTTGACACCCCGGTACATAACTTTATAGACTATTATGAAATGGTTTAACCGTTCACAGGTTCAGAGGTTCAGGGTTCAAAGGTTTAGAGCTTAGCAAATTTCAGCGGAAAAATCCTAACCGTCGAAACGATCTTAACCATCTAATCAGTGTCTGTGACAACAAATCAGGGAGCCATTGAATGAAAATTGGACACGGGTCTAATTTAAGACTTAAGGGATTGAGGAATCTAGAGATTGAAGAAGCTCTATTTGTTGAATTCTATCCGGTTTTAAATCGGCAGTACACCTTAAATTCGTCATTCGACATTCGTCATACGATTGGAGGAGCCGCCCCATGAAAAAGATTAAAACCGCATGCTTTATAATAATGCTCACCCTGTCCCCTGCATCTATGTGGGCCCAACAGACGGATCACATCGGCATCCGAGAACAAGCACAAAAAGCCTTTCGGGAGGGCAACTGGAAAGTTGCCTACCAATCATATCGAAAATTATGCCTTGAGGTGACCAATGACTCTAAAATGGTCGGAGACGACCTACTTCAGGCCTGGCAATGCCTGCGCAACTTGAACCGTCTGAGCGAATTAGACGGCTTTCGCGAAGATGTGATTGCAAGACACTTCGATAACTGGCGTCTGCTTCAAGCAGCGGCCCGAAGTTATCATCAAAACAATCACTGGGGTTATATGGTTGCCGGCGAATTTAACCGCGGTGACCACCGTGGCGGAGGCAGGTATGTGAACGCCATCCAACGCTACCAGGTAAGGGCCATGCAGCTAATGAACCGCGCGCTGAATCTAACCTTTAATGAGCCGGCAAAAGACGACGTCGCTGATTTTTATCTCGAGTTTGCCGGTATTATCAGCCAATACAGCGGTTACAACCAGGCATGGCGGCTTCAGTATTTAACCGACGTGACCCGTTTACCCGATTACGAACCCGGCCACGGTTATGGAGACAGCCGCGTTCAGGGGGCGCCGGTGGACGCGCAAGGCCTTCCCGTCTTTCACAAGGTTCCTGAAAGTTTCGATTCGGCAACCTCCGACGGCCAACGCTGGCGATGGTTGCTGACGCGTGCGGGGGAATTGAACCGCGGTCTGGATTCCTACACAAAATATATTTTCGCATCCTTTCTTCACCAGCAATTCGGGGTTCAAACCTTAGCCTCTTATGGTCATTTTTTTGCACCCGGTCTGTCGCAAGGCGATTCGGATTCCAAAAAAGAAGATCCCAGTCCCTACGAGGTGCATACGTTAACAGATACCGAAAGCCTTGCCAAATTGGCCATCGGTATCAAGCGCTTCAATCTGCCGGAGGAATTTAACTATATCAAGCTGTTCACGGAAATCGTCAAAAGCCCTGACAAAGGCTATGTGGCGGACGCCGCCAGAACGTTGGCGCAGATTTATGAAAACCGCAGGCAATATGATCAGGCGGTGGACTACTGGAAAATATACCAATCATACAATCAATCCGAGGCCCAGCGACACCTTGATCAAATTATCGAAAACTGGGGTGTGTTTGAACCGGTCGGCGTCCAGCCCGCCGGGCGTATACCAACCGTTGAATATCGCTTCCGCAACGGTATGCTGGTAAATTTGAAAGCCTACCGCATCCGGATCAAACCCCTTATTGAGGATGCAAAAGCCTATATCCGATCCAATCCGTGGCGTTTGGACTGGCAGCAGGTGAAAGTCGACAATGTCGGCTGGCGGCTGGTCCATGAAAATCAAACCCGATACGTCGGCCAAAAAACGGCGGACTGGGACCTGAAACTGAACCCTGATCAAAGACATTGGGATCGGCGTGTCACCATCAAACTGCCAAAAGCCCTGGACCAGGCCGGTGCTTACCTGCTGCTGGCAGAGATGCAAAACGGCAATACCGCCCGTATCATATTATGGGTAAGCGACACGTCGATCATAAAAAAGCCCCTGAACAAACAGGTGTTGTATTACGTAGCGGACGCGGTCAACGGTAAGCCGCTTGCCGGTGCCGTGATTGATTTTTTCGGTTACCGCACCCAGCAAACAAATGGGAAAAATCGCTATCGCATCCGTCATAAGGGCTTTGCCCGCCAAACAGACGAAGACGGCCAGGTCATCCTATCGCCGCAGGAGATGGGAAATAATCTGAATTGGCTGGCCACCGTCAGCGCTGATGATCGGATGGCTTTTTTAGGCTTTTCCAGTATCTGGTACCCGGACTATTACGATCGTGAATACAATCAGACCAAAACGTTTATCATGACCGACCGACCGGTTTACCGACCCAAACAGAACGCCCGGTTTAAGCTCTGGGTGCAGCAAGCCAAATACGACAAAGCGGATAGTTCCAATTTTGCGGGCCAAGGCTTTACCGTTACGATTCATAATCCGAAAAACGAACAGGTCTACTCACAGAACATCCAGGCGGATGACTATGGCGGGCTGGCGGGTGAGTACCGTATCCCGGCGGATGCCGCGCTCGGTGTCTATCAGATCTCCCACGGGACCGGAAGCGTCTACGGCGGCAATACGTTCCGGGTAGAAGAATATAAGAAGCCCGAATTTGAGGTAGCGGTGGAAGCACCGAAAGAAGCGGTGATGCTGGGTGAAAAATTCAGCGCCATTATCAAGGCCGACTACTATTTCGGTTCGCCGGTAACCGAAGCCATTGTAAAATATACGGTCCATCGAACTGAGCACGACGGTCGCTGGTATCCCACATTTAACTGGGATTGGTTTTATGGCCCCGGCTACTGGTGGTATGGTTATGATTATTCCTGGTATCCCGACTGGGGCCTGTGGGGCTGTGAAAGACCGGTCTGGGACTGGCGGCAGAATTGGTCCCGCCAGGCACCGGAAGTCGTCGCCGACGGTGAAGTAAAGATCGGCGCAGACGGCACCGTCCGCATCGAGATTGATACCGAATGGGCCAAGCGCACCCATGGGGATACGGACCATCGCTACACCATCAGCGCCGAAGTGCGTGATCAATCCCGGCGCACCATCGTCGGTCAAGGTGATGTGCTGGTCGCCCGCCGTCCCTTTAAGGTTTATGTCTGGACCGATCGCGGACACTATCGCGTCGGCGACACGGTCCGGGCCGGTTTCAAAGTCCAGACCCTGGCGGCCAAACCGGCTCAGGGAAAGGGTTTGCTGCGATTGCATCGAATTATCTATCGGGATAATGCGCCGCAAGAGACGGAGGTGAACCGCTGGAAATTGGATCCGGATGCCGAGGGCCGGGCCGACATTCAGATCCAGGCGTCGCGGTCCGGACAGTATCGTCTGTCTTTTACGGTCACAGATACCAAAAACCGCGCCATCGAAGGGGGCTATATTTTCACCGTACACGGTGAGGGTGATGACGGCGCCAGCTGCCGCTTTGCCAAAATCGAACTGGTCCCGGATAAGCGCGAGTATGCCCCCGGAGACCGTGTCCGGCTCTTGATCAATACCGATCATGCGGGGGCCGCGGTGGTTTTATTCATACGGCCGGCGGACGGAATTTACCTGCCGCCGAAAGTGATCCACATGAGCGGTAAAAGTACCGTTGAGCAGATTGCCGTCACCCAAAAAGACATGCCCAATATCTTTGTGGAAGCCATGACCGTGTACGATGGCAAATTGCACAGCGAAATCCGCGAAATCGTTGTTCCGCCGCAAAAACGCGTGCTGAATGTCAAGGTCACACCGTCAAACAAAACGTATCGCCCCGGGCAAAACGCTGAATTTAAAATTGCACTCACGGATTATAACGGCGAACCCTTTCAGGGCGCTGCCGTGATGACCGTCTATGACCGCGCCCTGGAATATATTTCCGGTGGTTCCAACGTGCCGGAAATCCGGAGCTTTTTCTGGAAATGGCGGCGCCGCCATCAGTCTCAAACAGAATCCAGTCTGGCACGGCGTTTTTACAATCTGTTAAAGGAAAAAGAAACTCCCATGGGCAATATCGGCGTTTTCGGACACCTCATGGACCAGGACGTGCTAGCGGGGCAAACGGACGACGAAGGTGGTATCGTGACTGAAGCAGCGTCACATTCAGATGTACAGCTTTCAGCGGCGGAACCCAGAGCCGCCGCAAAAACAATGGCGCCAAATGAAACCGAAACCGGGCGTTTTCGTGATAAAGACAATTTTGGCAGCGAGCAGAGTCGCATCGATGGACCGGCAAAATCAGAAGATCTCGTAAAACCATTGGTACGCACCAATTTTGCCGATACTGCCTTCTGGGCTGCAACGATCCTGACCGATAGCTCCGGTATGGCTGAAGTTGCTTTTGCCATGCCGCAAAACCTTACCGGCTGGAAAGTCCTGGTGTGGTCCATGGGTCACGGCACGAAGGTGGGACAGGGATCGGTTGAGGTGGCTACGCGCAAGGATTTAATGCTGCGCCTGCAGGCCCCGCGGTTTTTTGTAGAAACAGACGAAGTTGTGCTGTCGGCCAATGTTCACAATTACCTGATGAACAGAAAAACAG
>Ga0210365_10964426_pt1 | contig 10575 bp, 10 predicted proteins | sample S637metaT_FD_159655 | JGI IMG/M metagenome (GOLD analysis project Ga0210365, IMG submission 159655) | Metatranscriptome of estuarine sediment microbial communities from the Columbia River estuary, Washington, United States - S.637... | ecosystem: Environmental > Aquatic > Marine > Intertidal...
CCGTCCATAATGGCGCGCACCATGGGAGGGAAGGCATCCAGGCCGGTGGAGAGATCGATATCCATATAGCTGAGGATTTCGGCTTCGCTTTTTTTCCACGCGTATTTTACCATGCGGCCGCGGCCTTTTTTATCCAGGGCGAATACGCGGACGTCCTCGAAACGGTTTTCCAGTTCTTTTGCTTTTTCCAGGGTTTTATCCGTCGAGGCGTTATCCCCGATAGTAATAATCCAATCGAAGTCCGTCACATTGTCCTGCAGGAATTCCCGAAGTGTGGTTACACTTTTTTCCAGGACATGTTCTTCGTTGTAGACCGGTAATAAGATATCAACCAATTTCTTGTCGCTCATCATATGTCCTCTTCATGTATGAAGAAACATTATAGCGTTAACCCTTCAATTGGTCAAGCAAATTTTTGCATTATTGCGATTTTTCGCGCGGATGAGGTAGTGGGAGTAGGGGTAGCCCTTCTTTAAATCGAAATATTCAACCTTGAAACCGTTTTTGCGGAAAAAATCCATGTACTCATCCCTGTCCCGACAATAGGTCTTCTCACCGGAAAACAAATAATCCTGGATGTAATTGATCCGGAACTTCCACCACGGTTTGCGGTCGATGTCCTTGAAAACGATATAACCCCCCACGGGCGTCTTATCCATACACTGCCGGAGAAAGGGCATCTGGCTCTCGAACGGCACATGGTGAAACAAATCGATCAACAGGATGATCTCGGAATCCCCGATGGTGTCTTTGGTAATGTCTTTCACCTGGAACTCGAGGTTCGAAATGCCCGCCTCGGCAACCAGTTCACCGGCAAACGTTATCCGGGATTCCACCACATCCATGCCCGTAACCACGGCGTCCGGGAACACCAGCGCGGTCCATATGGAAATGAACCCGTAACCGCAGCCCACATCGATGTAATGTTTCCCTTCCGGTATCAACTGGAAAATCCGCCGGATGGGGCAGGTGAAGTTCCGGTAGAAGGTGTAAAAGGAATAAAAAGGGCCTTTTTTCTTATAGATGGTTTTTATTTCTTTGTAAGCGGTTTGTATGCGTTCCTGTAATTTTTCAGTCATGATATCCTGTCTGTTAACTGTGAAATCGAAAACCATTATATATACGAAAATTGCGAGTTTGTCAAATAAGAAATGCATTGCAATATTATGTTACAGCCGGGTTGAAGCCGCCCGGCAATGTTATCCGCGGTTTTTTGCCGGTGAATCCCCTTTTCGTTCAAAAAAGTGTTACAATTCTTATGACCGGTAAATATGCGGGACAGTAGATGTGTTGCCGGGCCGGGGCAGGTTACGGCCGGAATTACCGTAACGAAATATTACGTCGCCGCCGGTTAAAAATATTATGGAAATTGTCGAAAATTCCCTTATAAAACGCTTTCACACGGAGATATAATTTTGGTATCCGACTTGCTCTACTAGACCTGGAAATTAAATTTAAGGAGAATAATATGAAAAAATGGATCATCCTGATCATCGTTTGTGCATTAGCACTTTTAGTAAGCACCATTGGTGCATCGCAAAAAAGTAACGCCCCGGGTACACCGGAACCATTGAAAAAACCTGTTATGCAGTCAACGGACGGGAACACCCGTATTTTCACCCGGGTCATCGAAGGGTACGGTACCGTTGAATACATCGAGAAGATCGACGGTCAAACCGGTAATTCCGAGATAATTGTCAATTTTATTGAAAACGACCGCGGCCTCGATGAAGATGCCCGGATATCCAAAACCGCTTCCGGCTCGACCATTCCCGCAAGCGAACGGGCCGCCCTGATCGCATTGTTTCAGAGTACGGGCGGGTGCAACTGGACCCACAAGGACGGTTGGCTCAAATCCGACGATTGCAGCGATTTTAACGACCCCGGCACGGAATGTAACTGGTACGGCGTTACTTGTGACACCGCAGGAACCCACGTAACCGATATCAATCTTTACGACAACGGTTTGTCCGGAACCATCCCCGACCTCAGCGGGTTACCCTTCCTGAATTCTCTTCGTTTACCCTTAAATAACATCGGGGGCAGTATTCCTTCATCCCTCAACAACCTTCCCTTCCTTGGTTTCCTTGACCTCTGCTACAACAATCTAAACGGCACCATCCCATACCTGGGGGATTGTACCTTCTTATGGCATGTTAGCCTGAACTCCAACCTGATCGAAGGCACCATCCCCACCTGGCTCAGCAATCTTCCCATTATAGGACACATCAATCTCAGGAATAACAACCTCACCGGGGCCATCCCGGATTTTGGCGACAGCGCCTATCTTCTGACCGTCGATCTTTCCCACAACCAGTTAAGCGGAACCATTCCCGCCTCCCTTGGGAATTCTTCCAGCCTGCAATGGATTTACCTGGAAAACAATCAATTGTCCGGCCCCATCCCGGACCTCAGCGGCCTGACCAACCTCCAGGTGTTCGATCTGGGTTACAATCAATTGTCCGGGGAATTTCCCACCTGGCTGGCGAATCACCCGGCACTCTATTACCTTAATTTAGGCAATAACAATTTTACGGGAATGCTGCCGGACCTGATCAATCTAACCCCCATGGTATACTTATACTTGAATAACAACTATTTTTCAGGATACTTCCCGAGGGTTTACACGCTCACCAACTTACGGTATTTCTATTTGAGCAATAACCGGCTCTCGGGAAATTTGTCGGGGGAGGTCGGCTATCTCACCGAATTGAGGGGAATCCGGTTGGGAGGCAATATGTTAAAAGGAATAATTCCGTCTACCTTAACGAACTTAACGAACCTGACGAATTATTATTCCAGTATCGATTACAACGGGCTGTATACTTCCGACCCCGTACTACAAAGTTTCCTGGACATCAAGATGGGAAACTGGGAAGACACCCAGACCATTCCGCCGGAAAATATTTCCTTCACCGATGTGACTTCCACATCCTTTACGATTCACTGGGACCCCATCGCTTTCCAGTGGTACGACGGCGGTTACAGGATATATTATACTTCGGAAGCCATGGGCCAGTATTACCTTCTGGCAACCATAAACGACAAATACACGGGTTCTTATGCCGTGCCGAATGCCCTGGACCCCGGGACCACCTATCAAATAGCGATCAAAACCTTTACCAGTCCGCACGTCAACAACCAGAACGAGGTTATCTCCGATTACAGCGACGCGGCTTTCGTTACCACGGCCATCGACCCGGAGATCACGGTGCTCAATCCCAACGGCGGCCAGAGTTGGGCGCTGGAAACGATCAAAAACATCACCTGGGATGCACAGGCCGTCCCCGGCAATGTGCAGATCGAACTTCGCAAAGGGTTAGCACTGGTGGGTGTTATCGCATCGAATCTCGACCCCGATTCCGGTACCTATACCTGGACCGTGGGTACACTGGAAAATACCGTGACCGCGGCGCCCGGGACGGGTTATACTATCCGGGTCAGAGAAATGACCGGTGAAATGACTTACGACGACAGCGACGCCCCCTTTGAAATTACCGGCGTACGGTTGAATGCCCCCAACGGCGGCCAGAGCTGGGCGCTCGGTTCCACCCAGACCGTCTCATGGACGGCCCACGGCCTTACCGGGGAGTTAAAGCTGGTTCTCTGGAAAGACGGCGTACTGGTGGGTCGAATTGTAAACGGACTGGCCGCCGCCTCGGGTTCCTATTCCTGGACCGTGGGTGAAAACATTAACGGGACGGCCGCACCGGGAACAGGCTATACCATCAGGGTCAGACTGATCGGGCAACCCACCGAGGACGAAAGCGATACGCCCTTTACCATCACAAATTAGGGAACTTTTCACTGTTTCGTCTTTACGTTGTCATGGGGCAGTGAAATTTTAGCCACGAAGGCACAAAGGCACAAAGGTATAAATATTGATTTTTATCTTCGAGTCTTTGTGTTTTCGTGGCAATCTCTATCTCATCATAGTTGGGAATTCAGCGCATTCATTCTCTTAACGTTTTGAGATGATGTCTCTAACTCAGGATTTCTCCAGGGCCGTGCAATTAGGCCCCCCGCGCCGCGGGGTCCGGCAGCATGCTGGAGAGTTTTTGAAGGCGCCATTCGCATAATTGTTTGAAACGGTTCATAATATTCGCCGTCACGCGGTTATGGACCTTTTCCCAGGTCCGGTTAATAATTCGGTGCCGGGACAGATCTTTCCTCCCGTAAAAATTAAAACCCACCACCATGAACATCTGTGTCTGTTCCTTCTCCCCTTGCTGTGCAATAGACGACCGCACATAAATCGCAAAAATACCGATAGGATACCCCCCACTACACTCATACAACAAATACCGCGCACTATCGAAATCCGACGGCTCCGGTAAATGACGGATCCTGATTGCATCCAGGTCGAACAGGGGGATATACTTTAACCCCAGGAACCCGTTCCTGGAACCGAAGGGATACTTTTTCCAACCCAACATATATATATGAATATGCTCGAGACTGCCTTTCACACGGTCCACTTCCGCAATGTGATTGGGCCAGCATGTCGAGTCGCCGTTCCACTCCAGCAGTTCCTCGAACACATAGGTTGCCGGTGCCTCGATACCGATCTTGTGAATATTCAAGATCACGAATTTTTCCACATCGATACCCAGGCGCTGCATAATACGTTGACTATAGTTTTCCCGTTCCTCTTCGGAATTGAAAGCGATCAACGTGGGAATCGCCGGTTTGTGCAAGAGAAACGCACGGATATCGGAAAAGATACCCCGGCTCCGTGGGGGCGGTTCCTTTGCCCCGGTTCCCGCATTATCCATCTTACCTGTCATTACCCGTTTTTCCTCCTTCTAAGAAACACCACGATATATCTACGTTTTACGTGCCGAAAAAAGTGTTTCACTGCCACTCAAGAATAATGAATATCACATCCGGCTCAAAAGTGCAAGAGGAAGTAAAAAAATCGGCTCAACTTGATTACCGCAAGGATTTATGATAAGGTTTCTACTCTAAGAAAATTAAAGAACCCAAATGGATTTTGTATCGATTTTTGTCATCGCCGCCGCCCTTGCCATGGATGCCTTCTCCGTGTCCATCTCCGCCGGTATGATCATAAAAAGACCCGGACCCAGGCACTATTTCCGGTTGGCGTTCCACTTCGGGTTGTTCCAGTTCATGATGCCTATAATCGGTTATTTCGGCGGGAACTACCTGGAACGTTACATCAAAGATTACGACCACTGGATCGCTTTCGGTCTTCTCTCTCTCCTGGGAATCAAAATGATAAAAGACGCATTCTCCGAAGGTGAAGAAGGACCGGGAGCCCGCGATCCTTCCCGGGGAATGTCGTTGATCGTCCTTTCCATTGCCACCAGTATCGATGCACTGGCCGTGGGTTTGAGTTTCGGTGTGCTTGATCAACCCGTACTTTTTCCCAGTATTATTATCGGTGTCACCTGTTCCGTTTTTTCGATCGCCGGTATCACCATCGGGACCAAAGCCGCCGCCCTGGTAGGCAAAAAAGCCGAAGCCGTGGGCGGCATCATGTTAATCATCATCGGCATTAAAATACTCATCGAGCACCTTTCTGTTTAATTCCTCTTCTACTATGAAAATAACCCAAATTGGGGACAGGCTATCCTGGAATGGCAGGACTACGCTCTTATATTGTCACCTTGTTTTAAAATAATACCTAAAAAAACGTGCAAAGAATCAAGCGTTTGAGATGATGTCTGAGCATGGGAAAAAGATTTGCCGTGCAAAGAGGGGTGAGGTTCCGCGGCGCCGCCCCATAATTTCACAATTCTCCCTCATAGTCCTCTCTTGTTTTGTTTTGTACGAACCAACGCACCTGTTTACAGGCGCGATCGAAAACCGCCACATCCGCGTTGGTCCAGTTGGTGCGATTCAATGCCCGTTTCAGGGAACGGTGAAACAGTCCTTTTTCCGATTCCCGGATGAGCAGTGATTTCATGAGGTCCCATATATTTTCGTAGAGTCGCTCGAAGTCTTTTTTTTCCGCCCGTTTTGGCAGGACCGCCGGGGGGGGTGCGATGGTTTTGCGGTATACTTCATAGAGCACCAGCAGCACCGCCTGGGAGAGGTTCAGCGACGGATAACTCACGGCCGTGGGGACCACGATACAGTAGTTTGCGCCCTGGCTTTCATCGATAGTGACGCCGGAGTCTTCCCGTCCGAAGATGATGGCGATCTTTTCGTCTTTCGGGCGTTCGGCAATGATGTCCGCGGCTTTTTCAGGGAAAACGAAATCTTTTTTCCATTTGCCTTTTTTGGAAGTAGCGAGGAAAGCGAGGGAGATATCGGCCAGGGCGTCGGCGAGGGTATCGAATTCTTCGCTGGCTTCGGTGATTTCCTGGGCGCGGTACCCCATTTTTTTTTGTTCGGTGACATCGCGGTAATCCACCGGGTTGACCAGTCGTAACCGTGAGACGCCCATGTTTTTCATTGCCCTGACTACGGAACCGATGTTCCCGGCGTTTTTAGGTTCTACCAGTACGACGCAGATGTTATCGAGATTGTTTTCAATTTTTTCCATATTTGCTATTAATCCCATGTTGTTTTTTAAGGTGGAATTATATTATAAAAAGCAGTTTATTACAAATTTAATGCCTCCGGCGGGTCAGAACCTTTTTGAAAAAAGGTTCCGACACCTCCAAAAACTTTTGTTTAATAAGAAGTTTTTGGGAGTCCAGAACCCCGCGGCGCGGGGAGCCTATTAATCATGCGCCCGGTGTGGCAGAGTGCAGGAAGCGGATTCCCTCATTTAGTCCGCATTTAGGTTCCCCTGCCAGGGGTTTTCAAAAAGGGTTTTGGCCGCCGGAGGCATTCATGATATAATACCTGATGATAAAATTATGTAGTCTTTCCAGCGGTTCCAATGGGAACGCGTTTTATATAAAAACCGGCAATACCAGCTTCCTCGTCGATGCCGGTATCAGCCGCAGGCAAATACTCCTTCGCCTCGAACAAATCCAGGGCCATATCTCAGAAATCAACGGCATCTTTATCACCCACGAACACTTCGACCATATCCGCGGACTCGACATTCTTATGAAATATTTCCCACGCCCCGTCTATATCACCGAAAAAACCTATAACAATATGCCCATTACCATCGACGACCAATACCTCAACATCATCCAACCCAATGACCGGGTGACCATCGATGACACCCAGGTACAATCCTTATCCAAATCCCACGATGCCGTTGACCCCACACTCTTTTGTTTCCATTACCGGGGGAAAAAAATAAGCGTGGTCACCGATGCCGGGCACGGCTGCGACAACGTCATCGAATCCATCCGTGACGCCCACGCCGTCTTCCTCGAATCCAATTACGACGATGAAATGCTGCGGACCGGTTTTTACCCGGCTTATCTCAAAAAACGGATTGCCGGTCCCCGCGGGCACCTTTCCAACGTTAACGCCGGTTCGTTAATCCGGGACCATGCCTCTCCGTGCCTCGAATATGTATTTTTATCGCACCTCTCCGAAAACAACAATACCGCGACCCTTGCCCTGGAAACCTTCCGGGGTATCGTAAAAGAGAGAGACGATCTACAGCATCTTAACACCGTCCTCACCTCCCGCCACAAAATCTCCGAAGTCGTGGAAATAAGCGTATAGCACTCTGTGCTAAATCATCGGTAATGAATGTAAAATAATGAATGTAAAAAAAACCGGGTAGGGAACAGTGATCAAGTCCCCTGCCCGGTTTGGAAGTTGGGATTAAATCCCCCTTTGTGTAGTATGCTATCCGGTTTGTTGTTTACCGAAATCGAAGGCCTTTCCCAGGATGGCCGTAACACTGGCCATGTCCGCCACGTTCGTGGGGATGATCATGGAGTTGGTCTTCTGGGCCAGTTTCCCGAAGGATTCGATCCAGTCCGTGGCAATGCGCAGACTGACCGCGTCTTTACCGTTGGGTTGACCGATGGCCGAGGCAATTTGACGGATACCTTCCGCCGTTGCCGCGGCCACTTCCAGTATCGCCGCAGCCTGACCTTTCGCCTCGTTTTCCCGTTTAATCCGTTCGCCTTCGGATTTTTTAATAGATTCTTGTTTATCGCCTTCCGCGCGGTTGATCTTTGCCTGCTTATCGCCTTCCGAAAGCGCGATCTGCTGCCTCTTTTCCCTTTCCGCCCTCATTTGTTTTTCCATGGCATCGCGAATCGTTTGAGGGGGTTCGATATTCTTTATCTCATAACGGTTGACTTTGATTCCCCAGGGGTCCGAAGCTTCATCCACCGCGGCCACAATAGACGAGTTAATCGTTTCCCTTGATTCGAAAGTCACATCCAGGTCGATCTTCCCGATTTCCGAACGCATCGTGGTTTGTGCCAACTGCGTAATGGCAAACAGGTAGTCCCTGATACCGTAACTGGCTTTCACCGCATCGATGACCCTGATATAGAGAACTCCGTCGATTTCCACCGAGATATTATCCTTGGTGATACAGACCTGGGGTGGGACATCCACGGCCCGCTCCTTAAGGGAATGCCTGTAAGCGATTTTGTCCAGAAAGGGTATCAGGATGTGAAACCCGGCCTCGAGGTTCCTTGAATATTTTCCCAATCGTTCAACCACGAACAGCGATTGTGTGGGTACGATCCTGGCAGTCTTGAAAAGCGCGACGATGAAAAAAAACGCCAGGACTAATAGAAACACAGCTAATGGATCCATTCTTTTCCTCCTTATTTATTTTTTATTCGTGTATTTTTTCCACGATCAGCGTCAGGTTATCGCATCCGACGATCTTGACACTTTCGCCCGGTGAAATAGGTTCCTCGGCCCTGGCGGACCATGGTGCGCCCTGGTACCGGACTTTTCCACCGACTTCCCCGGGTTGAATGAGTTCGACCACGGGAACGATTTTCCCGATTTCGATATTAAAATTCGGAAGATCGTCAACGCCTTTGCCCGAGCCCAGGAAGGTCCGTTTGACATATTTCCGCAAGAGTCCCAGCAGGGCCAGCGAAGAGATCATGAATACCAGTAATTGAAGGGAGAGGTTCGGGGTTATGTGCAGCAGTGTGGTCAGGGCCGTAATGAGCGCACCTACCCCGAAAAACGCGATTACCAGACCCGGGATAAAAAATTCACAGAACACGAATACCAGTCCCAAAATGGCCCAAACCAATTCGGGGGCTATCGATGAGAAAAATTGTTGCATGTTAGTCTCCTTATACTCGATTTATTTATACAACAAACATTTTTTAATTTCAACAGTTCCTCCGCTTTCCTTCATTGATTTTTGTCAAACAAAGATTGTCAAACAAAGATTGAGAAGAGCAATATTAGTAAAATTATAACAAATTTTTTAAGCATTTTGGTCTCCTTTATTATTACTTTTGGTGCCGGCTTTTTTTGCCGCATCCCCGGCCCTTTTCTTGAGATTTTCAACCATCTCTTCAAGGGAGTATCCCAGTTTCAGGGCTTTTGAGATATAGTCCGTAGTGATTTGCTCGAAGAGTCCCTGTTTTTCGTCTCCTTTTTCCGGGCGGTCCGGCCGCACAAAATAGCCCGTGCCCGGTTGGGAGTAGATATATCCTTCCACGTCCAGTTGATAATACACTTTGACGATCGTGTTTGCATTGACCTTAAGTTGGGCGGCCAGTTCCCGTATGGGGGGAAGTTTGTCTTCCGGTGCCAGGTGACCGGAAACGATCAGCAGTTTGATTTCCTGTTTGACCTGTTCGTACACCGGCATAGCCGCCCGGGCATTGACCATGAAATTCAATTTATTAATTTCTTTATTCATATTTCCACCTTCACATATTCACCTTATCACGTTACCCTCATCAACGTTACCCTCATCAACGTTACCCTCATCGATAAAAAACGTTTTTTTCAACCGTCGAATTTTGTTTGATTTTTTCCACTACCAGGGTTAAAATATCGCGGCCGATGATTCGTGCGTTTTCTCCCGGCATGATCGTATCCGTTGATCTGGCCGGCCATTTTTTTCCTTTGAATTCCACTTTACCCCCGTGTCCCGGTGGAACGATAGGTTCGACCACCGGGACGATTTCCCCGATATCACCGTTACCGGTCCCTTCTTCCATCTCTTGTTTGGCGCATTTTTCTTCGGGGGTAAGTTTTTTAAGCCCCAAACGATTCGTAACAAACCAGGAGGTATTTGAAAACGGTTTCCTTACCTTTGCCGTCGTTCTCGCTTGTTGTCCGGGGAAAAGCCATGTGGGCATATCGATGTATTTCCTGAGCAGGATTGCCGTTAGGACAGAGACGTTGATGAAGAGCAATAACTGGAGTTCGATAGTGGGGGTGAGGCCCGTGTAAGTAGTAAGGGCCGTGGCCGCGGTCCCGATTCCCAAAAACGTTATTGCCGGTATCAGTTTCATTTTTCCTCCTCGTCTGTACTAGCGTACCATAATTATAGTACAACAATACGCATTTGTCAACAAGAAAAAAAATTTTTATCGGGTTTTGTGGAAATTGCCGGGTTTTTTGTCAATCCGGGGAGTCGTATTCTTTGTGAATAATAAATGTGTTACTTTCTTCTATTGGCTTTCCATGGGCGTTATAAAGCCTGGTTTGAATTTCCGCTCTTCGCGCTGTTGTGGGTATCCTATCCCGTAC
>Ga0210365_10121946_pt1 | contig 10498 bp, 7 predicted proteins | sample S637metaT_FD_159655 | JGI IMG/M metagenome (GOLD analysis project Ga0210365, IMG submission 159655) | Metatranscriptome of estuarine sediment microbial communities from the Columbia River estuary, Washington, United States - S.637... | ecosystem: Environmental > Aquatic > Marine > Intertidal...
AAAATATTTTATTCGAATTTCAAAAGGTTGTAATTTTAATTGAGAAAACTGGCTAAAATTCCGGAATAGCACTGCAATAATACCCTTCCAGGAGGAATTTTGTTATGGGCAGTTTTAAAGAGCTATTGAAGATTTCTGAAGATCGTCTGAATGAAGTAAATGATTTATTAACCGATCCCGCAAATGAAACGGTTGGTCAAATTCTGGCGATCATTGATAAGTACGGCGGTCCGGAGGAAATTAACCGCAAGGCAGCCGAAGCCGGTAAAGTCGAAAACCTGATGGCTCGGTTAAAGGAGATCAAATCACCCTATGTCGCCGAGGTTGAGTGGTTGGCGGAACAGCGCGACAAGGAAGCATTTGTCTCCATGGCCGATTATTACGACCGAATTTTAGGTGATCGTGGCGCCGGTACAGCTATCAATCAGGACAACGCGGTGACCCTGGAAATCAGCGCCTTGCAGTTTTTCCCCTGGCTGATTGCCGAGGCCAAGCAGGCCATCAAAAACAAGGAATTGATGCCCGGCCGCTACATCAGGGTTCGCAACATGAAGGAGCAGACCCAGGACAACGGCGACATTCTGGCCACCGCTGCGGCCGTGCAGATCGTTGGCGCCACCCATGTCGAGACGCTTGACACCAAAGGTACCGATGGTTCCAACGTTCATCTCGGAGGACCGGAGACCATCACCGGCTATTTCGGCGGTATCGGCCAGCCCAACGATTACCCCTACAAATGGATTGATGAGTATCTTCATTATTACACGAGTGTCGGCGTACGCCAGGTGTTAAATATCAACGCCGGCACGATCCTGGCAGCTTATTTGCTGCACAAGCTGGGGGTGGACAATGAGTTCAAAATTTCGGTTTTCATGGGCAACGATAATCCCCTGGCCATTCTCTGGACGCTGATGGCCGCACGCTTGTTTGCCCGTGAGGATGGCACCACCTCGCTGATCGGTTTTAATCTGTCCAACTCGGCCGACAACCGGACCATTCGGCAGGCCGCTAAAATACGCAAGGCCCTGGGCCTCGAGCAGGAGGTCCGCTTTGAACACCATATCACCGAGACCCAGAAATCGATCGTCATTCAGCCTTATAACAGGCGCAATGAACTGGTCGAGATAGCCCGGGAGGTCTCCAATATTGCCGCCAAACACGAAGGAGGCGATCCCGAGGTGGATGCCGCCCGGGAGCACCCCAGCGATATCCTGGACTATTTTTTGGCGAAAGAGGAAATTTTGTCCCGGGGCCTGATGGATGCCCTGGAACGGAACTACCTGGATAAGCACGATGCGGTCAATCACACTGCCGATGTTCTGGTAAAGGCCGGCATTGGTGTGGTGTGCGCCTGGAATTTACACAAGTAGATAACCGGAACCAGATGACCCTGCAATATTTCCTCCCTCAAGGGGAGTGTTGTTCTATTAAAAATAACGGATGCAATCTGAGGGGCTGACCGATGCCGCTCCTGACAACTTGATCATTACCTATGGATCCGCCCAGGCCATGCATCTGGCTGCTCAGGTTTTTATCGACCGGGAAGATCATGCATTCATCATTAACACACAATTTTTGCCGATAACTCGTTATACCACACCTACCAATAACTCCCGCCTTTCAACTTCAAATCCCGGCGGAAAATCCGTCATATTTTTGTCGCCGGCGTTGATGAGATCGACTGCGCTATCCTATAACTATCTATATTTATATTAAAATTTATCCGAATCTTTAATTCGGCATAATCTTTGCTTTAACCATTGGCGAAGCCATAAACAAACCCAGCACGGGAATAACAAGGAGATAGGAGACATTAAAATGACGCAAAACAAAAATAAGGGTGAAAAAGATCTCGAGGCCGCATCCAATCAAACAATGGAAGGTCAGGCAAAAAAAGAAACGCCGGCAGCGGCTGGAACTTCGAACGAAAGAGCGCTGGGAGTCGACATCGGAACCTCTAAAATCGTTTTCTGCGAGAAGAAAAACGGAAAGATTGATTTCAGCTCTCAACGCAATGCCTTTATCTCAGTGGATTATTCCAAATTCACCGAGAAAATTCTGAATCAGAACCAGATAAAGTATCATAAAATCGACAATTCTTTGATTGTATTCGGCGACGGGGCTGAAATCTTCGCCAATATGCTCAATACGGAAACCCGGCGTCCCATGCGCCAGGGTTTGCTGAATCCAAAGGAATCTTATTCAATTGAAATTATTAAGAAAATTCTAAACGAACTGATCGAATCCGCTGGAAATTCTGATTCTAAAATAAATTTTTCGATACCCGACCCGCCCAAAGGTTCTGAGACGGATATCATCTATCATGAAACCGTCATAAAGCGTCACCTAACTGAAAAAGGCTATACCAGCAAAAGCATTAACGAGGGATTGGCAGTCATTTTTTCAGAATTGGAGGATGAAAGTTTCACCGGTCTGGGTATCAGCGCCGGCGGAGGCATGTGCAATGTTTGTCTATCTTACCTATCCGTACCGCTTGTCTCTTTCAGTATTAATAAGGGAGGCGATTATATCGACGACGCGACGGCTTCAGTCACCGGCACCATCAATACTCGCGTGCGTGGTATCAAGGAAAACGGTTTTGATCTCCAAAAAAAGCCCGGCAATGATATCGAAGATGCGCTGCATATATACTACGATGACCTGATCATGAGCCTGGTACGATCCCTCAAAGAAAGCATTGTGCAGACATCCACCTCGCTGAAGCTGGACCGCCCGATTCCCATCGTGTTAAGTGGCGGCACGGCCAAGGTACGCGGTTTCAAGGAACGCTTTGAGCATTTCTTGAATAAGGAAAAAATTCCTTTGGATTTCAGCAAGGTCCGGATTGCGGAAGATCCGCTCAATGCTACGGCAAAGGGAGCTTTGATCGCTGCCATGCATGAAAATTAGTAAACAGATCCGATTTCATATTAGTGTCTATTCCAAGGCCAGCCGGTCACCTGGAACTAGGCCCTAGGAAATAGTATTTTATGCCTTCGGATTCTGCAGCTTACCTTTGACTGAAGAAAGGGGTGGAGAAGCATTGCTTCTTGCTCCTTTTTTCTACTTTTAAGCGGGGAATTGTGTCAGTTGAGCCCCTATATTTCTATGGCAGCTAAATCAATATTACATTTCATCAATAGACACTTGAATGCGCGCCTACCGCCAAATCTTCTACTATTAAAGCAAGAAAAAGAAGTATTAAATCCATGACTATGCCTTAACCCATGGACCCAATATATTCCTTAAAATTGCCGCCGGAAAGCTATCGGCGAACTATCGAAGAACTGTCCGTCACCATCCCGGATCCAGTTTTAAAGCTGAAATTCCTGAAACGGGCCATAAATGAGTATCAAAAGATTTCTTCACAAGGTAATCTTAAGCCCCCGATAGCCGGAATTGCTTTTCAAAAAAAGCTTTTGGATAATGCGGAGGAGCTTTGGCCCGGTAGTAAAAAAGCCGCAAAAAATCTAATCCGAAAAGACGTCATTACCGCCCCCGATATTAAATCAAGGTGGGTATCCAAATTTCGTTACGTAATTGGGTCTGCAATTCTAATCTTCTTTATTTGGGGAGTCGGCACGGCGGTTTCCCCTTTGGTCAGAAGCTTTAACCTTGGCACACGAATCAATCTGGACTCTCAGCTGGCCGAAACAACGAATCCAAAAATTATTGTCCGAAAGCCGATATTATATTTCCAGCCGTCGAACAACGCAGACCACGCGACGTCATCTTTGGTCAGGCCTGCAAAACATGAAAATGAACCTGAACAGCTTCCCGAATTTCTGCAAAATCCCATTTTGGCGGCCCTGACGACTTCTCCGCAAAACCGGAATGCCGCCTCGGTTCGTATCTCCAAAAAGCCGTTTTTAGCCTCACGGCCACCCGAAAGCGAAAATCACTTACCTTCATCCATCGCCAGGCCTGCAAAACATCAAAATGAACCTGAACAGCTTCCCGAATTTCTGCAAAATCCCATTTTGGCGGTCCTGACGGCCTCTCCGCAAAACCGGAATGCCGCCTCGGTTCGTATCTCTAAAAAGCCGCTTTTAGCCTCGCAGCCGCCTGAAGGCGAAAAGCGTTCTTCTTCACCAGCCGTCAAAATTGTAAACTATCAAATAGAAACTGAGCAGGTTCCCGAATATCTGCAGAATCCCATTTGGTTGGTGGAGAAGACATCTGACCGTGAAATTTACAGCAATCGGCTGCAGATAGTCACAACATACACAATTTCCAATATGCCCCGGGAATACTATCGGTTCTCTAAGAACTCCAAGCATTTACCGGAAAATAGTAAAATTACGGATAAAATCTCTGGTATTGTCTATCATGCATCGGAAAGCGACCTCTACCCCTTCATGCCGGAAATGAATCGCTCTATCCTCAAATACAGCAAACGGTTGATCGAATTTCTCTTGCGCCAAAAGTCCTATCATTTTTTTATTGATCGCTTCGGGCGTGTCTATCGATTGGTTCAAGAAGACCATGCCGCATTTCATGCCGGAAATTCGATCTGGGCAGATGATGAGGCAATTTATCTAAACCTGAATCATGCCTTCATTGGTATCTGTTTTGAGGGTAAAGATTTTGAAGAAATCAATATCAGAAGGCAAAAAAAAGGGCAAACCGCAAATTCGGAATCTACCCTCCTTAAACCCACCGGTATTTCATCGTTCAATGAGGCCCAGTTGCGCTCGGGAAAAGAGTTGACCGATTGGCTCAGAGTAAAATACAAAATTTCTCAGCACAACTGTGTGCCCCATGCCCTGACATCTGTTAACCCCGCTAGAATGTTGATCGGGTATCATTTGGATCTATCCCGCGGGTTTCCTTTCGCTAAGTTCGGACTGAGCGATAAATACCAGGAACCCTTGCCTTCGATTGTCGAATTTGGATTTCTTTATGACCGCCATTTTGAAGAAATATTTAACAACGAGCTTTGGGGTGGCATTCGTTTCTCCGAAGAAATTTTGCATCGTAAGGCCGGAGATGCGGGTATGAATATCGCTGAATATCGTAAAAGCTTGCACCAAAGATTTTTACGGTATACGGAATTAAAAAATGAAAGGCTTGAAAAAAATGACCAACTTGAAATAAAACCCCGGAATATTTGCGAGGGGCAAGAGTAAAGTGAGGTGTTTTATCATTTTAATACGGTTAAATATTGACAAATTGTGTAAGTTAGAGGACATGTTACGGATCATTTTCACCACCCCAGGTGTCACCCTCTGCAAAAAGAAAAAAAACAACGGGAGAGCAAATTGAACGAGATAAAATTACCCAAAATAAATTGCAAAACGGTTTGTAAGGAAATTGGCGATTTTATCATCGATACGGTCGAAAAAAACAAATCCACCGGCTGTATTGTGGGATTGTCCGGAGGCGTCGATTCCAGCACGACGGCGGCATTGATAAAATCGGCATTTGACCGCTACAACTCAAGCAGAAATGATACACTCGAACTTGTCGGCTACATTCTTCCCTCAAGCATCAACAAAATGGAAGATGCCAAAGACGCGCAAATTCTGGCGAAAGCGTTGGGTATCCGCTATGAGATTCACAACATCGAAAAGTCGGTAGAGGCATTCAGAATAACAAACCCGGAAGCATTCGAAAAAGACTACCACAAAGGGAACCTTATTTCTCGGGTACGCGCCAACGTGCTGTCCACGAAGGCCGCCACCGAGAAAAAATTACTGGCCGGTACCGGCAACAAAGATGAAGATTACGGCATCGGCTATTACACTCTGTTTGGTGACGGCGCGGTTCACTTCAGTCCCATCGCCGGTTTGTCAAAACGACTGGTCAGGGAAATGGCATTGTTTCTGGGAGTCGATGAAACCATCGTCCATCGCGTCCCTACAGCCGGACTTGAACCGGGGCAAAGCGATTTTAAAGATCTGGGCTATGATTATGATGTGGTGGAGCTGGTCACCGAAGGACTTGAACAGGGATTTACCCTGGAGCAGTTGCCAACCCACGAGCAGGTGGCCCCCTTGGTGAAAAAACAGATCGAAGCTTACCGATCTATTTATGGAAACCCGAAGTTAGAATCCGTTGAAAAGGTGGTGGCAGATATTTACAGGCGGCATCAACTGGCCATGGGAAAGGTTAAAATCGTCCATCCGCCGGCCCCGAAGATCACCTTGAGTTATGATTAAAACTTATTTCAGACCTCGTTGAATAGTTTACTGGCGGTGTTCCGTCAATTTTATAAAAACAGATAGCGTGCAGCGTTTCCTTACCGACACCTCCTGCATTGAGTCCGGCGGTTCATTTCTCCTTCCACCAAATGGTTCGTGTCTCTGCCTACCAAACCAATCCGTTTAAAAACGCCAGGTTGGACGTTATTAATGTCAATTTTCCGGTTATCATCAGTATTCCTAAGAACACCCGTATCGCGCCGCTGATTTTTTGGATGAGACTCATATGTTGGTTAATTTTTGAGGGAACTTGACATTCCACTAATATAGTATTATATGTACATATGAACATATTTTAAATGTTGGAGGAAATATTAAACATGGGGGCCAAACAAGGAAACACAATTGATGCAGTTGAAACTTTCATCACCAAAGGAATCCACAGAGACACCATACGCGCCGTCAAGGGAATCATGCCGGATCCAATCGCACTATATGACGTAGCTGACCTGTTTAAACTTTTTGGGGATAGTACAAGATTGAGTATTCTCTGGGCGTTGAGCGAATCTGAAATGTGCGTTTATGACCTTTGCGCGTTATTAAAGATGAAACAACCGGCGGTTTCTCATCAGCTGAAAAATCTAAAACTGTCACGGGTTGTTAAAGCCAGGAGGGACGGTAAAATTGTTTACTACAGCTTGAAAGATGAGCACATCCGCAGACTACTTAATTTGGGGATGGAACATGTTCGGGAGTCTTAATACAGCTGAAGGAATTCTCGTAATGCCAGAAACAAAAACTGTAATATTTAACGTAAAAAATATCGATTGCGCCTCGTGTGCAGCCAAAATTGAAAATGGGTTGAAAACAGTCGCGGGCGTGGAAGATGCTGTCATCGACTTTGCCAGCCTGACCCTCCATGTGAGGGCAAAGGATATTGCACGGATCGCAGAAGAAGTTCGCAGGATTGAATCCGACGTTGAGATTGTGCAGAAATCCGAGAAAGCATTTCCGCTTGAGCACCATGAAGAATCCGGAAAAATCAAATTCAAAAAAGAACTCTCGATCCTGATTGTGGCGATAGCTCTACTTATGCTGCAGCTCTTTTTTGAAGATTGGCTTCATAGAAAACATTTTTCATTCCTGGAAATAGCCATTGTTATTTCAGCCTATCTTCTGGCAGGCTGGAACGTCCTTCTTGGTGCTTTTAAAACAATCCGAAAAGGAGCGTTGTTCGACGAAAATGTCCTCATGATGATCGCCACCGGCGGGGCGCTGGCCATCCATGCTTTTTCAGAGGCCATCGGGGTCATGATTTTCTATAAAGTCGGTGAGCTGCTCCAGGAATTGGCCGTGTCACGTTCGCGCCGCTCGATACGAGCCCTTTTAGCGGCGAAACCGGACAAGGCGGTTATAAAGACCCCTGACGGATATCAGGAGGTTACGCCGGAATCCGTAGCAGTCGGCGATTTAATACTCATTAAACCCGGTGAAAAAGTTCCTCTGGATGGGATAATACTTACCGGAAACTCTCAACTGGATTCATCTGCATTAACCGGTGAATTTATGCCTGTAACCGCCAAACCCGGAGGCACCGTTCTGGCCGGACAAATCAATAAAAGCGGCGCTTTAACGGTTCGGGTGTCTCGGCCTTTCAGTGAATCTTCTATTTCCAAGATAATGGATCTTGTCGAAAATGCGACTGCACGCAAAGCAAAAACCGAAAAATTCATAACAACTTTTGCCCGCTATTATACCCCGGCTGTGGTGTTGATTGCAGCGGCCATCGCCTTTATTCCGCCCCTTACAACCGGTGCATCTTTTCAAACCTGGATCTACCGCGCGCTGGTACTGTTGGTGATTTCATGCCCTTGTGCGCTGGTTGTCAGTATTCCGCTGGGCTATTTCGGCGGGATCGGCAAGGCCTCCCGCAGGGGCATCCTGGTGAAAGGCTCCAACTTTATTGATGCGCTGGCAGCTGTTAAAACGGTGGTGTTTGACAAAACCGGAACTTTGACCAGAGGTGTGTTTAAAGTCAAGAAAGTCGTCAATTTGAACGGATTTTCCAAAAAACAGCTTCTGGAATTTGCTGCTGCAGCGGAATTGCATTCAAACCATCCTATTGCAATTTCAATTAATAAGGCTTTTGATGAAGACGGGCGAGAGCTGAAGGCTTCTATGATTTCCAACCATACTGAAATCTCAGGACAGGGTGTCAAGGCCCGCTACGGAGACCATTCGGTGATGGTCGGCAACGACAGCCTTTTACACTTGGAATCAATCGATCACCCTGAATGTGAATTCGACGGTACGGTCGCCCACATTGTTGTGGATGGCAACTACGCGGGCTACATCACCATCGGTGACGAGATTAAGCCGGATGCGGAAAATGCCCTCAAAATGCTTAAACAGCAGGGAGTGGAGCATATTGCAATGTTGACCGGCGATAATCCTCGTGCGGCATCCGCTGTAGCAAATCACCTGCGAATCGACAGTTTTTATGCGGATCTTCTCCCTGAAGATAAGGTCCTCATCTTTGAAAAGCTAAAGAGGCAAAGCAAAGGGGAAGGCAAAATTGCGTTTGTTGGCGATGGCATCTACGATGCCCCGGTCCTTGCCCGCGCAGATGTCGGGGTGGCCATGGGGGCGCTGGGAAGCGACGCTGCCGTCGAGACCGCTGATGTGGTTTTGATGAATGATTCGCCCATGAAAATGGCAGAGGCGGTTTCCATTGCCAAGCAAACACGCCGGATTGTCTGGCAGAATATTATTCTGGCATTTGCCGTCAAAGGAATCTTCATTCTGTTTGGTGCCATGGGAATGGCCACGATGTGGCAAGCGGTCTTCGCGGACATGGGGACTGCGTTGGTGGCAGTTGCCAATTCTACGAGAATCATTGGGAGCAAGCGATTTGATTAAACCGCGACAAACCAAAATGAAAACCTGGCCCTTTGGGCCAGGTCAGGTGCGTAACCGCCGGGATTGCCGTAATCAAATGCCATGGGTTACTGGAATAATGGAATGTTGGAATACTGGGTATGATAAGCGGAAAAAGATCTATTCTACAAAAAATATTGTACCTACATGTTATAATGATGCCCGTCAGACACCCATTTTCTGCTTTCGCCCCAGAAAATATGCCAATATCACGAGAAAATCAATACAATTTTATTCGTTTTGATTCTCTAAACCCACCATTCCAATTTTCCAGAACCCATTATTCCATCATTCCATCATTCCATTGTTCCATCATTCCAATTGGGGAGCGAAGCGGAGCTAAGTTCCTACCCGCCAAAAATAGGCTGAAACACCCGCACGACCGCATTTTTTTTAAGTATATCAACCGCCTTGACCAAATGTCCGTCCATCGATACCATGCCGAATTTTTTGGCGGGGAGATCGATGGTCGCAATCAGATCCCCCACCGTTGAGCCCTCTGGAATTTCAACTTCCATACCATGGACCGGATCGTGGTCGGCAAAAGACTTCCTCAAGGTCCCGAACAATATAACCCGAATCTTCATTTTGGTGTACTCTTAGAAATCAAAAGTAGTATCCATCTCTTCGTCACTGATGACAACCACTTTGTTATGTGGCGGCAACGGCTCTTCGTAAAACATTTTGGGGAGCCGATCATCCGCATTCGTAAATCCGGCCTTGCGGTTGAATTCCCGCTCGGCCTTCAGCACCCGTAAACCCAGCGCATCCCAATCATCTTTGCCGAATGATTTGCCCATCTTGGCCGCAACCATTTTATAAACATTTTCCTTCCCCTCCGGAGCGGCCAACCCCGTCTGCGCAAAATCACAAATTCCCACGGTATCGACAGCTGCCATGTGAATCTGGGTATTGCGCGAGGCTTCCACCTGACCTTCGGCTGAAAATCGATCAAGGGTTCCCCCAAAATCTTCTAAGTTTTGATCTACAACCCAGCCGGCGGTGTGATCTCCGCCCATGGGGCTGGTTGCGTAGGTGACGGCCATACCTTGAATCGCCCTGGGATCATAGGCTGCGATACTTTGACCTTTGACGACCGGCACCCGGTCATGGTTGAAATGCTTTCCGACTGCGGCAGGACCGTTGCCGAGGATCAGGCCGAATTCGGTTGCCTGGGCGACTTCTTCGACCATTTTTATGGCTGCTTGGCCGTCGCCGAAATTTTTATAGCCGGCATCCATCGCCACGGCAATCGCCACGCCGGTGCTGATGGTATCCAGACCGATATCATCGCAGAGAAAATCGAGTTTTGCGATGGCATCCAGATCACCATTGCCGATCATCCCGCCCATAGACCAGATGGTTTCGTATTCCAATGATGCGGTGACGTATTTCCCGGCCGAATCGACAAATTCATT
>Ga0210365_10401264_pt1 | contig 10498 bp, 13 predicted proteins | sample S637metaT_FD_159655 | JGI IMG/M metagenome (GOLD analysis project Ga0210365, IMG submission 159655) | Metatranscriptome of estuarine sediment microbial communities from the Columbia River estuary, Washington, United States - S.637... | ecosystem: Environmental > Aquatic > Marine > Intertidal...
CATCAAGCCCGAGGGCATGGCGTTTACCTACCAGGGCCTGCAACCGTTTGTCATGCCCCGGGCCCTGGAGGCGAGCGAGTTGCCCGGGATCGTGGAGCAGTACCGGGCGGCGGCGAACAGCGCCGTGGCCGCGGGATTTGATGGCGTAGAAATCCATTCCGCGAACGGCTACCTGCTGGACCAGTTCCTGCGCGACGGGAGCAATCACCGGGACGACGCCTATGGCGGGCCCGTTGCGAACCGCGTGCGGCTGCTGCTGGAGGTTGCTGAGGCCGTGACGGGGGTATGGGGGGCGGATCGCGTCGGCGTGCGCATCTCTCCGGTCAATAGCTTCAACGACATGAGCGACAGCGATCCCCAAGCTACCTTCAATCATGTGGCCGGCGCGCTGTCGTCCCTCGGTCTCGCTTATCTGCACGTGGTGGAGGGCAGCATTGGGGAGGAAGGCTACACGCCGGGAGCCTTTGATTTTCGCCAGCTGCGGGAGCGGTTCGCCGGAAGTTACATGGCGAACGGGGGCTATACGGCCCAGCGGGCGAAGGCGGTGCTGGAGACCGGGGACGCTGATTTCATCGCCTTCGGGGTCCTGTTCCTGGCCAACCCGGACTTGCCGGTGCGCCTCGAGCGCGGCGGCCCCTTCAATCCGGTGAACGCCGACCGCTTTTACGGCGGCGACCAGACCGGTTATACCGATTATCCGTTTCTCGATCCGGGCCATTGAGTCCCTGTCCGCGCCAGGATCATTGAGGCGTGCGGGCAGGTTCCAGCGCCGCGGCGGTACCTGATTCGGGAAGGATGTTCTGCGGAATCCTGCGTCGTTTCCATTGCCCACGCCCATGGCTGAGTCCGTAGCGGGCGAGTATGTCGCCCTTGCCGAGCGCGTGGCATCGGCGCTGAGATTGCCGGCGGTTCGTGCCTTGCATCTGCCGCCGGCGAAAGAGCCCGTGACCAAGGATGCCGAATTCAGCGTGCTGGAACTGGAGGACGGATCCTGTGGTTTCACCTATGTCTGGCTGGGAAATACCCTGGGGGAGATCAGGCGCGGAGACTTGCGCAAGACAGTGGCAAAAAGGTCGCTGGTTGAGTTGGCGCGCGGCTACGCACAAACCGATCCCGCGACCCGCGCCATTGGCATGGCGGCCATCAATGCCTTGTCCCAGCACCTGTTCCAGCGCGCGGGCTGGGCGCCCGACGACGCGGGCGACTCCCTCGGGCAGCTTGATCTACGCCCGGGCGAGCATATCGGCATGGTGGGATTCTTCCCGCCCCTGGTGCCCTTGGTCGTGCGGTCGGGTGCCCGCCTCACGGTGCTGGAACTCAAGGCAGAACTGGCGGGGCAGGGCGAGGGCTATCGCGTGACCCTGGACCCCGCGGAACTGGCGGACTGCCGCAAGGTGGTCACCACCAGCACTATATTGCTCAACGACACCCTTGATTCCGTGCTCGCGGCCTGCCGCCGCGCGAAATATGTGGCCATGATCGGTCCCACCGCGGGCTGTCTGCCCGATCCACTGTTCGCGCGTGGCGTCCACACGGTGGGCGGCGCCCAGGTCACGGACCTGAGGGGATTCCTGGCGGCATTTCACGGAGGCAATGCGTGGGGTCGCTTCACCCGCAAGTACGCGATTCGCCGGGACGACTATCCGGGCTTGGATTGGCTGCTGTCCCGGGCGGGCGCGTAAAATTCCATGCTGCTCAAGGATGGCAAGGAAGAAAACATGTCCCAGTTCGCGGCCAATCTGAAAAAGCTGCCCGGCGTGTCTCATCTTGCGGCCATCGAGCTGCGCGACACAGAGGGCAATGTGATGGCGGTGGTGGAGAACAGGCCCGGCAGCCAGGGCTCGGTGGCGGTGTACAACCACTTGGCCCAGACCTACGGGGCCATTACGCCCGAGGCCGCGCGCAAGGGGCTGGAACTGTATGCGGAGCACACCGAGGATGCCCGCCTCAATCCTGGCAAGCATCCCAACATCGACCGCCTGATCCAGCTCGCGGAGTCGGGCCAGACCCTGCGCATCAAGCACGTGTTCGCGTTCTGAGGACCCCGCAACCGGAAGGGAAAGTCGGGGAGGGGACCGCCCGGTCCCCATGCTGCGGCTCCGGCCTCAGGACTCAGTCGTTGCAGGGCGTGCGGTTGCTCGCCAGGAGGTCCTGCTCGGTGGCAAGGCGCTGTGCGTCGTCGGCGATCGGACAGACGCAGATGCAGTTGGCGCCATGCTTGCGGAAGCGCTCCAGCAGCGCGTTGGATTCGAAGACTGCCGCCAAGTTGCTGGTCTGCCCGATATAGACCCCCTCGTGGGACGCGAGGCGGTAGTTCCGGTTCTCGAACACCCGTCGGGTTATGAAATAGACGCCGGCCAGCGGCTTGAATCGGGTTTCCAGGGGCCAGACGCGAAAGCGGTATTTCGATCCCGACCTGCCGCTGAAGAGGATATTTCCGAAACTGGCCATGAAAGGCTCTCTGCAGGAATGGCTAAGGAGCACATGGTACGCCAATTGCTTGCCGGGCGTGGAACTATCGGTGGCAGGCACTCAGGAGCCCGGCCCAGGTGCTATCCTTGCAGGCATGCCCTTTGCCCACCGAGGGCGAGTCGCAGTATCCACTCCAGGGAGAAGCGCCATGACCGTCTGTCCCATTGCCATTGCCGTGACCTGCCAGAAATGCCCCGCGTTCAAGGTCTGCCCCGTGAAAGGCGTCCTCGGGGATTACACCAAACCGGAAGAGAAGAAAGCGCCCCCTCGCGCCGGGAAGGCGGGCGGCGGCAAGCCGGGGAAATGACGGGCGGTCGTTGGGCCGCGACTGCGCCAGGCCGCTAGTCGCCGGCTTCCCCGACAAAGGGATTGGTCCTGCGCTCCTCGCCCATGGTGGACATGGGGCCGTGGCCGGGCACGAAGCGGAAGTCGTCCCCCAGGGAAAACAGCTGCTTGCGTATGGAGCGCACCAGGGTGTCGTAGTCGCCCCGGGGAAAATCCGTGCGCCCGATGGAGCCGCGGAACAGCACGTCGCCCACGAAGGCGAGGCGCGAGGGCCCGTGGCAGAAGATCACGTGCCCGGGCGTGTGGCCGGGGCAGTGACGCACTTCCAGCGTCAGATTGCCGACGCGGACGCTATCCCCGTGGTGCAGCCAGCGGTCCGGCGTGAAGGCCTTGGCCGGCGGGAATCCGAACATCACGCTTTGCTGGGGCAGCCCCTGAATCCAGAACAGGTCCTCCTCCTGGGGCCCCTCGATGGGAACCTTCAGCCGCTCCGCCAGCTCCCCGGTACCGCCCGCGTGGTCGATATGGGCGTGGGTGAGCAGGATCTTCTCGATCTCCACACCCGATTCCTTGGCCACGGCGAGAATCCGCTCCAGATCGCCACCGGGGTCCACGACGGCGCCCTTCATCGTTTCCTCGCACCACAGCAGGGAGCAGTTCTGCGCGAAGGGCGTGACCGGTATCACCTTCACTTTCATGGGGCTGGGCGGATCGGGCAAATGAGAGGCTGCGCGGCGCGGAACGCCAGGTCCCGCGCATCATGCCGTCGGTTCCAGGGATCTGCAACCGCGCCGGGATCCATCACGGGCGCCGGAACCTGAGAAAGTAGTTCTCCCGTAGGAACTTCCGGTCCTCCAGGAGAATGAATCCCGCCGCCTCGATTTCTCGGACCACGGCATCCTTGGGCGCCCTGACATGGCCCAGGATCCAGGCGCTGCTCTCTCCCGGCATCTTTTCGAAGTCGATCACCACCAGGGTCCCCCCGGGCTTGAGCGCGGCGCGGATCGACGCCAGCATGGATTCCGGGTACTCAAAGTGATGGTAGGTATCGCTGAGGAACGCCAGGTCCACCGCAGTCGGCGGCAGCCGGGTATCGCGCTCGCTTCCAAGGATCACTTCCACATTGCCGAGGCCCTTCTCCCGGGCGAGTTCCCGAATCGCATCCGAGAATTCGGGAGAAATATCCTCCGCATACACCTTGCCGCCAGGGCCGACCTCGCCGGCAAACAGCCAAGTGAACAGCCCGGTTCCCGCGCCAATGTCCGCCACGGTCATGCCGGGCCGAACTCCGGTGGCGGCAAGGATTTCCAGGCGCCGGTCGAACACCTCGCGCCCAGGGGACTCGAAGGAGCGCTGCCAGCGGGAAAAGTCGGCGTTTTCGTAGTGGCGGTTGATGCCCGGTGCAACGCTTTGCACCTGGGCCAGGACCGAGACGGCGCCGGGCACCAGAGCCAGCGCCAGCAGCACGTTCCCGAGGTGCCGCAGCATCGGTTGTGCTTTCATGGCTTCGTCCCGCCCGGGGCGGGCTTGCGCGCAATCACCGTGGAAAAGACCTTGAGCGTGCCGCCGGGGGCGGGAAAGGAGTCCCCGCGATGGACGAGGATCTCCCAGTTGGCGAAGGCGCGTCGCAGCTCATCCACCGCGAACAGACAGTAGTGGTCCGGTTCAAACATGCCGAGGAAGGTGGTGCCCTCGGTGAGCACGTTCACCGCGGCGATGCCGCCCGGGATTACGTGCGCCTGGATCTCCTCCAGCATGGCCAGTGCTCTCTCCCGGGGAAAGAACATGAGCAGTCCGATGGCGACGATGGTGTCGTACTTCCTGTCAATGTGCCAGCTCTCGAAATCCGCAACGAACGCCCGCACCGGAAGTCCCTCAGCCGCAGCCTGCGCCTGCAGGTGCTCGATTCCCGAAGGCGCGGCATCCACCGCGGTCACCGTGCATCCCCGGCGCGCGGCTTCCAGGGCGAGGTTGCCCACGCCGCAGCCGAATTCCAGCACCTGGCCGTGCACAAACTCCAGCGCCAGTTTCTCGAAAGGATTGAGGGCGAAGTCCCCCTCGCGCACCTGGCGTTGGAACTGGGTATCGAAAAACTCAACGGAGCGCCGTTCCGCCATGGCGGGATTGTACGCCGCGCCAGTCGGCCGGGCTCGGTCAGGGCCGGGCCGAGCGCGCTTCCGCCCGGCGGGCGATTTGCCGCGCCATGCTATCGAACAGTACGTTGTGGACCGCCTTGAAGGCGGCCCAGTAGATGAGGCCGCGCGCTCCCGCGGGATGGAAATAGGCGGTGACGCTGAACCGGGTCGGGCCACTGGATTCGGGAAAGACCTCGAACTCCAGCACGCCGGAGCCCGGCAGTTTCATTTCGGCCAGCAGGGTGAGGCGGCGGGGCGGATCGACGCAGACCACGCGCCAGTAGTCGATGATGTCCCCTTCGGCCAACGGCTCGGACACCCGCAACCTCCGGTTGCCCGGGCCGCCTACCGCGCTGTCCATCCAGCCGCGGATCTTCCACAGGGCACTCAGCGCGAGAAAATCGTTGTCCTGGCCGAAGCGCGAGACCACCGCCCAAACGTCCGCCGGTGAGGCGCGGCAGGACAGTGACGCCCCCGCGCGCTTGGCGTAATAGGCGACGTCGGGCCGCAGGCGTCGAAAGTGGGGGGAACCTTCCACGAACTTCACCGGCTTCGCGGTTTCCCGCTCGGCATCCAGCGCCGCCTTGACCGCCTCGCGATAGGTCATGAGCCGCAGGGAAATCAGCGCCCGCAGTTCCGCATCGTTGGCCAGCACGTCGTGGCTCAGGCCCTCGATCAGCGCCCGGGCGATGTTGGCGGGCACCGCGGTCACGAACTCCAGCCAGTAGGAGGAGAGCTTCGGCGTCAGCACCGGCACCGGCACCACGACGGGCCGCCGGCCCACCAGTTCGCCAAATTGCCGCATCATGTCCTCGTAGGTCAGGATCTCGGGTCCGCCTGCGTCATAGATCTTCCCCGCCGCCTCGGGAATCCGGGGAAGCCGAACCAGATACTCGAGCGTGTCGGCGAGGGCGATGGGCTGGGACCGGGAACGGACCCACTGCGGGGTCACCATCAACGGCAAATGGAACACCAGGTCGCGGATCACTTCGAACGCGGCCGAGCCGGCACCGACGATGACCCCCGCCCGCAATTCCGTCACCGGCACCGGCCCCTGGCGCAGGATGTCCCCCGTCTCCTTGCGGGAGCGCAGGTGGGTGGAGGCGTCCCCGCCCGGCTGTAGGCCGCCCAGATAAATGATCCGCTTCACGGAGGACGCGGCCGCGGCATCCCGGAAATTCCGCGCCGCCACCCGGTCGATGCGATCGAATTGGGGACCGGCCGCCATGGAATGCACGAGATAGTAGGCAACGTCCATGCCTTCTAGGGCCGGCCCCAGGGTTTCAGGCTTCAGGGCGTCGGCTTGAAAAAGCTCCACGCCCTCCCAGCCGCGTCCCGCCAGCGCGGCAGGATGGCGCGCCGCCGCCCGCACGGCATGGCCCTCGGCGGCCAGCCGGGGCACCAGGTGGGTGCCCATGTAACCGGTCGCGCCGAAGACCAGAACCCGGCTCAAGGGGCGCCTGTCGGCGGTTGCGGGGGGCGCAGGCCCCAGACCGCGTACACCGGGTCGGAAAATGCGAGGGTGCCGGCGTACTTGTCCTTCGCCGGTCGGTCCAGCCCGCGCAGCGACTCGCTGCGGAGTTGGCGGAAGCCGCCGGCCTGGCGGAAATAGTGGAGCACCAGGCCCATGCGCTCGAAGGGATGAAGCTCGGTCCAGATGCGAACGACCTTGGGCGGAAACCAGCGCTCGGAGAAGGTGAGCACGAAAGCGCTGCCGGGCCGCAGCACCCGGGCCGCTTCGCGGAATACTTCGACGGGGCGTGTCAGATACTCCACGGAAACCGTGCACAGGACCAGATCGAAGGCCTCGTCATCGAAAGGCAGCACAGGCCGGCTATTGATGTCTTGCACCACCCGCTCCGCGAGCCGCGGATTGCACGCCAACTCCTCCCGGTTCATCCCGAGGCCCGTGACCTCCAGACCCTCGATATCCTCGGGCAGATGGGAGTTCCAGGAGGACATCAGATCCAGCACCCTCATACCGGGCCGCAGAAACCGTCCGTAGAGCGCGCTCACCTGGGTCAGGGCGGTGGCGTCCAGGTGATTGACCAGCCGCGGCTCCCCATAGAACACGGCGTCGTCCCGACTGTCTTCCCGCGCGAAGGGCTCTCCCGCGAGAAAATCCGTGTCGCGCCACGCCAGCGCCGCCTGCATGCCGGGACCGTTAAGGGTAACTTCCTCCGCCAGGTCGGCGCAGCGGCCGCCGCGCTCCTCCCGCTGAGGATCAATCCCGATCAGGGTGGCTTCCAGCGCGACGGGGCCAACGCTCAGGGGATGGTTAAGATCCGCGAACAGCGCCTCCGAACTCGTGTCCACCACTCGGAACGGGCGCCGGTCCTGGGGAAAAGTACCGGGAATACCCCGCAGCATTCCCCGCGGATAAAAGCGGCCGACGTGGGGTTCGACGGGCGCGCCGCCGCGCCAGCGCGCCTGAAACTGCTCCGGCCTCACGCAGTGGACGTTTTCCTTCACATGCTCGGGAACCAGTTCCCCTGGACCGAACCGCTGCGCTGCACGGGCCCCCGGCTCCGCTGCCAGGGACTCCCCCAGGGTGCCGGGAAACAGGTCGCGCCACAGGTTCACCTTGGACAGGAACAGGCGGTCCAGGTGGGCAGCCCCGGGGCTTTCCCAGCTCAAGGCCAGTTCGATGCGGGCGGTGGAGGCTTTATCCATGGTCGGGTCGCGGGTTGACCGCCGCCGGCAAGGGATGGTTCCCGTTGGTTAACCCCGTTAGCCCGCCGGCTTCGTTTACAGGGGTGTCCCATCCGACGACCGAAAGGAGAACAACATGAAAAGCGTCATCAAAGTCCTGCTGCTCGCGGGCCTCTGGGCGGCTGGAAGCGCGCTAGCCGGCGCGCGCCTGGTGGAGGTCGAGGTCTACGACCGTGCACAAGCCCGGGTCCTCAGGACCTACCAGCACCAGGGTATGAAATACGTGGAAGGCAAACCCGGAAACGAGTACCAGATCGTGCTGCGTAACCGCACCGGGCAACGGGTGCTGGCGGTGGTTTCCGTGGACGGCGTCAACGCGGTCACCGGCGAAACCGCCTCCTACGGCCAGAGCGGTTATGTGCTGGGACCCTGGGAAACCCTGCGCGTCCAGGGCTGGCGCAAGAGCCTGCAGCGCACCGCGGCCTTCTACTTCACGGAGCTGGAGGATTCCTATGGGGCGCGCACCGGACGCCCGGACAACGTGGGGGTGATCGGCGTCGCACTGTTCAAGGAAAAGTGGACCCCGCCCCCTGCGGAACTGAGCCGGGAACGGGAGTCTGGCGCCGCCGATTCCGCAGCGCGGGCCCAGGCGCCCAGCGCGAGGCTGGAAGAGCAGGACCTGGGCACCGGCCATGGCCGGATCGAGCATTCCCCGGCCCGCCACGTGGAATTCGAGCGCGCCTCGGCTTCACCCGACCAAGTGCTGGCCGTCTACTACGACAGCCACCGCAACCTGGTGGCGCGGGGCGTCATCCGGGAACAGATCCCGCCCCGCAACCCGCAGCCATTCCCCGCGTATTTCGTGCCCGACCCGCCCCGTTGATCGGTTCTCAGGAGGCCAGGTCCTCGCGGATGCCGAGGACCTTAAGCCCCACGATGCAGACCACGATGGCGAAGACGAGCCCCAACCGAAGCAGGTCCCGGGATTCGCCGAAAAGGATCATGCCCAGAATGGCGGTTCCCGCGGCGCCGATGCCGGCCCAGACCGCGTAGGCGGTACCAATGGGGATCTCCCTGGCGGCCAGGGCGAGCAGGAAGAAGCTCACCGCCATGCCGGCCACCACCAGCAGCGAGGGCCAAAGGCGCGTGAAGCCGTCGGTGTACTTCAGGCCGATGGCCCAGCCGATCTCGAACAACCCTGCCACCACCAGGTAGAGCCAGTGCATGAACGATTCCCCCAGGAAACCTCCACTCTGACAGGGTACGCGCGCGGACGGTTCCCGCGGTCGCCTTCGGGCGGGCGTCTCGACTACACTATGGTCGGCATGGATCGTGAGATCACCGACGAGGCGCTGATGCTGCGCTACCGCGATGGAGATGCTGCCGCCTTTGAGGCTCTTTACGAGCGCCATCGCGGCGGGCTCTATCGTTATTTCCTGCGCCAGACCGGAGAGCGGGGCCGCGCGGAGGAACTGTTCCAGGACGTCTGGGTGAACATCGTCCACGCCCGGCGGCGCTACCAGCCGTCGGCGAAGTTCTCCACCTATCTTTATCGCCTCGCCCACAATCGGCTCATCGATGACTATCGCAGCCGCCGCGGACGGGTGCCCGTTTCCTTCGATGATCCCGATTGTCCGGGGGAGGAGACGCTGCCCGATCCCCGGGGGCCGGAGCCGGCCCGGGAACTGGAGCGGCGCGAGCAGACGGAGCGTCTGCTGGCGGCCCTCGGGGCGTTGCCCGAGGCCCAGCGCGAAGCGTTCCTCATGCATGAGGAGGGCGGGCTCACCCTGGACCAGATCGCCGCCGCCATGGGGGTGGGGTTCGAAACCGCCAAGAGCCGCCTGCGCTACGCGGTGGCGCGGCTGCGGCGCGAACTGGGAGAGCGGGATGGCTGAGCGCGACGACGAGCTGGAACACTACCTCAAGGGCGGATCGAAGCTGTCCCGCGCCTGGCGGGAAGCCGCAGACGAGGAACCCAACGCCGATCTCGACGAAGTGATCATCGAGGCGGCGCGGCGCGAGGTGCACAGGGGCCCGAAGGTCGCCTACTCGCCCTTCAGCCGGTCCTGGGGGGTGCCCTTGGCGCTCGCTGCAGTGCTGGTGGTGAGTGTGACGGTCACCCTGGTCATGCACGAGGACGCAATCGAACCGCTGCCGGTGCCTGTGGACGGTCCCCCCGCGGCGCCGGCGCCCGCGGCGGAAGCGCAGTCACCGAAGGCGCCAGCCGTGCCCAAGCGCGAGGAACCACGGGCGCCGGAGCCGGCTTTGAAGGAGCACGTGCGCCCGGATTCCCGGGAGCGGGAGGCCACGCCCCGCCAAGCGGCGCCCGCGCCCTTCGCCGGACAAGCTCTGAAGCCCCCCGCGGAATCGGCCGCCCGCAAGCAGGCGCTTCCTTCCGCGCCCGCGACGCCACAGCAAGAAAAGGACGCCGCCGCCGCGGCTACTCGCGCCAAGGTGGAGGACGCCGGCCGCGTCCAGGAAATGGCGCCGGAGGAATGGCTCGCCAGGATCGAGGAGTTGCGCCGCCAAGGCAAGCAGACAGAAGCCGACGCCCTCCTGGCCGAGTTCAAGAAGCGCTTTCCCGACTATCCGCTCGATGCGCTGCCCAAGTAGCGCTGGCTCGCGGGCCTCGCCGGCGCGGTATACTGCGGCGCGAAATGCCGATCGCGCGGTCTGCTAAGCAGTGGGGATAGAAAGGCGGGCGTCGAACCGAGTGCGTTGGGGTCGCGTCGTTTCCAGCACTGCCGTGGTGCTCCTGCGCCTCGCCATGGTCGCGGCGCCGCCGGTCATGGCCGCGCACCCGCTCCTTACCGAGGACGCCTACACCCTCGGCCAAGGGATTTCCCAGATCGAAATCGGCTTCGAGCAGATACGATTCGATCAACCGGGGCTGGACGGGCGCGTCAATCTTCTCCGGCCGGTGGTGTCCCACGGCCTCCTGGGCGGCCTGGACC
>Ga0210365_11277549_pt1 | contig 10479 bp, 12 predicted proteins | sample S637metaT_FD_159655 | JGI IMG/M metagenome (GOLD analysis project Ga0210365, IMG submission 159655) | Metatranscriptome of estuarine sediment microbial communities from the Columbia River estuary, Washington, United States - S.637... | ecosystem: Environmental > Aquatic > Marine > Intertidal...
CAATTCGAGTCGGGCGCTGAGATGGAGGGCGATCTCTCGAAGTTCTTCATCGAAGGCGGCGGCGGCGGCGGCAAGAAGGAGACCTATGAACTGGCTGCCTTCTTTGGCGCACGCCATACCTCCATCGACTGTATGGAGAAGCGCAGCAAGAAGGGTTACTTCTTCTTCATCGGAGATGAAGCCTGCTACGCGCAGGCCGAACGAGATTTGTTGAAGAAGGTAATGGACGTCGACGTTCAGTCGTCGATCTCAACCATGGAAATCTTCGCTGAGCTGAAGAAGAAGTACGACGTCTTCTGCATTCGCCCCATGGAAGGCAGCTACTCCAGCGGTCGCGACAAGGAAGATATCGAGGCGTCCTGGAACGAATACCTGGACCCTCAGCATCTTCTGCACCTCGACAAAACGGACTACATCGCGGAGCTGATCGCAACGCAGGTTGGCATCTGCGAGGGCACTATCGATATGGCTGCTGCTGCGAAGGACTTGAAGGACGAAGGGGCTGACGACGCCCTCATCAAGTCGGTCTCTACGGCCCTGAGCAAGGGTTACGCAGGCGGTGCAGTCGCCAAGGTCTCCGGGGAGGCTCTGACGACCAAGGGCACGTCGAGTATCGAGCGCCTGTAGGTAACGCTTACGGTCGAGCTACGAGGGCGCCTCCGGTTCGGGGGTGCCCTGTTTTATTTTATTTTTAGGAGATTCAGAATGAAAGCGCTGATCGTCGTGGGCCTTGGGTATGGGGATGAGGGTAAGGGTTCGATCGTTGAGTATTTGGCTGACAAACACAATTCGTCTCTCGTGGTCCGATTTAACGGCGGACCCCAAGCAGCTCATAACGTCGTTGACAATGACGGCACACATCATACCTTCAGCCAATTCGGCAGCGCCTCCTTGCTTGGAGCGCACACCTTCCTATCTCAGCAGGTCTATGTTGATCCGGGAGCGCTTCTCAACGAAGCCGAGCACTTAGACGAACTCGGATGCGCAGCTCCGTTCAGGCGGCTGTGGGTGCATAAAAAATGCCCACTAATCACGCCCTACCATAAGGTCATCAATCAACTCAAGGAGGTCCACGGCAAACATGGAAGTTGCGGCATAGGTTACGGCGAGGCTGTGGCCGACATATTGAAGTACGGTCACTACGTTGTTCCTGTCGTCGCCGACCTAAGACACCCGGGACGGCTACGAGAAAAGCTTCATGCGCTTCGGGAACGCAAGCTGCCTATCATTCAAGATCTGCTGCTCAAGGAAGCCCGTGAGAAACTAGACGAGGCTCATCTTATCGATAAAATCATGAACCGTTGGGAGCCATTTCTCGGGCCTGAGGGATGCCTCCAGATTGTAGATTCCGAATTCCTCCCGAGCCGTACTGATGAGCACCCTGTCATCTTCGAGGGGGCTCAGGGAGCGCTTCTGCACGAAGGTTACGGCTGGGCCCCGCACGTAACCTGGTCGGACCCCTCGGCCGTCAACGCCCATCACATCCTCAATGACGCTGAGTTCGAAGGTCGCCGCGAGGTCATTGGGGTTACGCGGACCTATCACACGCGACACGGAGCGGGCCCATTCGTGTCGGAAGTTAAGGAGCCCATCTACGTCGACAAGCACAATGGCGATGATGGGTGGCAGGGATACTTTCGGACGGGACTGCTGGACCTTGTGGCGTTGAGATATGGGGTAGCGGTGAGCCGGTGCGACCAGATCGCCATGACACATATGGACGTGGTGACCGCAGACCTTCGTGTTGTCTCATCGTACGACGTTCCGGCTGAGCATCATCATCACTTCGACAGGTCAGGAAAGACGGCCGGATTTGATCAGATCAAATTTCATACAGGCATGAACTTTCTCGAACAGGAACCGCTCACTCGGGCCATGTTCGCTGCCAAGCCTATCATTACCAACGCAGCAGCTCACCTCTCAGAAACGCGCGTTAGGGAGAGGGCAATGGGATGGTTCGAAGATGCTCTCATTGAAGCCGTTGAGCAAGAGGTGGGTCGCAAGGTGACGCTGGCTTCGTGGGGTCCAACGAGGCGGGACAAGCGAGTCATTCTGTAAAAGGTAGGACAAGTAATCCACCTGCCATTGAGCATCGTCAATATTTGCGCTAACGTCCGCCATCTCAGATGGGCAAGGAACTTCAAGCACTTATACATGAATACAGCTCAAGAAAGGGCGTCGCGAGTCAGCGAGTTTTGGCGAAGCTTGAGGCTGCTATATGGAAGGCCGCAAAATCAGAGCCTGGATTCCATGGAGAAAGAAAAACGTGGCTTCGTAAGACGCTAGGCTGCGGCAACCATCAGAGCCAGACGCGGAATGCGTTGCTACGTCTTGGTGATGCCGCAGAGCCTTTGTGGAAACTGCTTGAGGTCGAAAAGGTTGAGATTGGATCAGTTGAGCTAATATTGCGCGAGAGCAAAGCTCTAGCTCGGACCGAATCCGTACCTCTTGTTCATGCAATCGATCTAAAAGTAAAAGAATTCAGAGCTGGCAAGATAAAGCGTCAACCTCGAAAGGCCGGCGTTAGGCCGGCAACCAACAAGCTACGACAGTCGGTTAAGGCTGCATTTTCCGAATTCATCGCTTGGCGACTGGATATTGATTCACCAGAAGCCTCCACTGTGGGTCGCTTCGCCCAAACGACGCTCCATGCAGAGGTCGACCAAGTCATCGACTCGATGTCGTACCTGTTCGAGGATCGACCGAAGGCCAATCATCCTGGCCGCGATGACGTAGTCGAAGCTTGCTTCATACTCGGCATTTCGAAGCCCATTCCGGGGGCGCCACTGAATATGCGTTCCGTGGCCGCCCGTAAGCGCAAGCTTGCACGCTTGCATCATCCAGATGTTGTCAAAGATGACAGCGACGCTGCTGTCTTCAGAGCCATCATCGACGCGTACGCCATTGTGGTTGCCTATAACGAATCGCTGGGGAAAGCATCATGAGCAAAAAGAACAAGGTCACTGAGTCAATGTACGAATGGATCCCCGACGAATGGAAGCCAGAAGGCGTACCCCAGGAAGATGCTATCAATTTCTTCCTTCTGGCCTCAAAGCAAAAACCGAAGCGAGCCATTAGCAAGTGGTTCCTTCTTAGGCTTCTACTAAAGATTCCTGACGGCCCGATAACATGCGAGCAAAAAGACGAAATCAAAGAGATCCTCAGCAATATACGACCTAAGATATTCAGGCGCTACGGCGAGCATCTAACATGCGTCGATAAGCCCATCGGGCTCTACAGAATGACCACCGGACCTAACGATCAAACTGAGATTATCCTCACGAAAAACCTGAAGAAAATATCCTCGCATTCGGTGACTCTCCAGAGGAACAGGAACAACATTGTAAACCACCAAAACGCAAAAAGCCTCACAAAGAAAAACAAGACGTTCCTAACCAAGGTGGTCGATCCCGCCATCATCGACCTAACACAAAGCCGACTTCCAGACCTTCTCCTGTCAACGCCCGATGAAATTCTCGTCGAGGGCTACTCGAAGCCCAGCAAGAGGATCAAAGGCAAAACCAAAAAGTGAGCAAGGTCTCTAGATGTATAGCAAAGAGAGACGTCATTGGCGCTGGAGCCATTTTCGACGAATACCTATCTGAACCAACGCATACCAGGGCCGGCGCCGCCGATCATTTCAAGACAAGCTATTGGACGGTCTGTAGATCGGTGAAGGCCTACCGTATCTACAGGGACGGACTCTTCACCGAAGCTCAGCTCGAAAAGATAAAAGATCTTAGTTTCCTGACCAAGACAGAGATCATTTCGCTCGGAAAAGTCTACCCCAGTAAAATTGACGATGCCATCTCCTTTGCCAAGGTCCACTCGCAAAAGCAATTTCAAAAAGAGATCGCACGTATACGCAAAATGGCAAAGGGAAAAAGGAAGCTCGCGCCTCAGTCAAAAATGAAAGCTGCCACAACCGAGGCATCGGACGTTGTCAAGCATATCGTATCGGATACCGCGACACAGATTGGCGACCTATTCGTCGAGCGGTTCTCTTTCTACGACGAGGAGCTGGAAAGGCTCGGCGAAATCGTTGAAGGAATTAAAAGAATCCTGAAGGACCGCAAGATTTCCACTGTTACAATGGGGGTTGAGATCAGTGAGGTCAGGAAGCTGACGATCGCTCAAGAATCCAAGTTCGAAATATTGGAAAGACGGCTCAACGCCTTAGAAAAATCATCAAGGCGCACAGGTTACAAAAAAAATGCCCGGAACACCTCTTCGCATTCCGGGCGTAAAGAATCTCGGCAACAAGCAGCGCTCTAATCTTGTCCTCCTGCTGGGCACACGAGCGTAATCTCGAACCCCTCGGGCAACTCCAGTTCCAGTACGGCGGAGTAGCGCTCGAAACGCCACGTCATTGGCCAGGAGGGCATCACCTGGTAATCCTCGATGGGCGCAATGCCAATGGCCCATGTGGCAGCTAAGTTGCCTGGCGCATAGATGCCGGTAACGAACATCTCCTCACCGCCTGCGCGGACGCGCATGACCCGGATGGAACCAGAGGCATAGTCGTCATGGTCGACATCGCCGCCCTTCCAGTAGGCACCGAAGGTGTCGTCGGAATACCCCTCGAATTTAACCAGCACTTCTTCTCCAACCTCTGCCGTCAATAGAATGCTAACCCAGTGGTCGTAGTAGTCTCAGCTTAGAAGCTGCTGAGCAAGCTCGAATATCATCTTAATAGGCGCCGACGCCGCTGATGCCAGGCGAGCCGTACTCGTCGACGTCGCCTCGCTTCTTACGCTTCCCAGTCACTACATCGGGCTTCGGCCTACCTTCGCGACCAAGCGCTTCGACCGAGCGTACGTGGAGGTCGGCGTCTTCTAGGACTGCACGACATTCCTGAATGATGTCCGCAAAGAGATGTTGCACGGAATCGTGAACGCCTGGCAATTTGCCAGTGCCTCGGACCGTGATACCCGCCTTGCGCCCTTTCGCCATAAGCGACTTTAATAGCTTGCCCATATCGGGAGGCGAACCGTCTACCGGAACGGGCTTTTGATTGCTGCGTCGTTTCGCGTCTGCTGGGATCGGTGGCGGACTGACACGTCGTTTCGCATCTGCTGGAATCGGCGGCGGATTAGCCTCGTTCATGCGGCTGTTCAAGTCATACAACCAGTCGAACTCAGCGATCAGATTGCCATACACGCTTGCCGATTGGTTCATAAGCTTTGGCTTCTTCTTGAATGAGTTGACAACTTTTTTTCGGTCCTGTGCTTTTTTCCATGCGGTATGAGGACCTAGCGCGATCTGATCGCTGATTCTCTGGGCTTCTTCAGGCGACACCTAGTTACCGCCTATTCCGTGAAGCTTTTTGTAGAGCTTCTGATTGTGGGCCATGTTGGACTTAACGACATGCGCAGGGTCACTGGGGCTGACCTTTCTTCGTTGCTTCAAATATGCCCTGTTCGCTTTTCGTTTTTTCTGCTGCTCAGGTGTGAGGTTTCCTTCTCGATCGCCTGCGCGACCACGTCCCATTACGGACCTGACCGTATCGATGATGCCCTCATCAAGCTCTTCGCGACATCCAGCAACCAATTCGCCGAAGAAGAATCCTGAGTCAGGACCAACATCTTCCAGTTTCTCAGTCTCGGAAAGAAGGTAGCCGTAAAGGCCTTCCAGCCAGCTGATCGAAGTATCTACTGATTCGCCCTTCTTGCTAGGATCAGTGTCACTCCTGTCTGGTTTGAACCCTTCTCCACCGCCCCTTAGGTTGGCAGCAGTCTGACGGTGATGGTCACGATGAATAACATGGTGAATGACGGAGCCAGGGTGCTTGCCCAGTCTTCTCGCAGCGCGGACTACGTCCGTTTGCATCTTATGAGCAATATCATGAAGCTCGATCTTTTTCGCACGCATCCCATCGGAATTCATAGCAGCCTTGCTAGCTCTCATGGCTGCTCTCTGGAGGGAGTTGAGTGTCCTTTCGTCATCCGGAGGAGATGGCTGCGACTCACTCCCCAGCGACGTCCCGCCCAAGTTTACGTTTTTAAGGCGCGTAAAACCGGGCCCATGTTCCTTATGAATCTTGGCGAGCTTTGTATAGTAATGCGGGTCTTCTTCGAGATGATCGAGCGCAATCTCTAGGGCAATATGGACATCGTCTGTATGCTCTAGCTCAACCTCGATACCACGGCTCAGCTCAACCGGGTCGAAGTCTGAAGCCTTCGCCTTGTCGCCTTTGCCACCCGGAATTTGATCAACACGCAGGTTTCTCATGGGATTGCAGGTAACCTATCAAATTTACTCCTTTAGCGTCAACGCGCCGATCGGCTACCTGCAACCCCGCGAAGTTACCTAGTCCTCATCCAGGACAGTCCTCTTTTCCGCCTTCTTCTCAGGCGCGGGTGCATCTTCATCTCCATCCCAGACAACCCGCGTTCGCCCTCCATGGCCATGAACAGCAAGCATCTCCGCAAGGGAGTCGTAGATGCAGACTGACTTGTGGATGGTCTTCCACGTAATGACGGCCTTGGAGTTGGAGAACAGAACACCCTCTGCAACCTCTCCCGTTCCACTAACGCCGGACTCGTCTTCGTCCCGGACCAGGTGAAATGTTCTCATCCCATTACTCTGTGTTGTCATAGAGCACTTCCATTGCCGGGCCTAGCCAGAGAACAGCTCAAACTGATATGGCTGCAACCAGCCAGGCCGATGGATACCGCGCCTTGCACGGCTTTCTACCCTGGATCGATGTTGCTATGGGAGACCCAGATCTTAGCAACACTATATATTCCCGCTTATTTTTCAGGAAAACAGCATTGCCGGATACATAACCGGTACTATTTGTTTCGATCAGACTTCGTCGAGAGCCAACGAAGTCTGCGAATATTGTTTTCTTTCAAGCCTTTGCCGTGCTTTGTGAGGCGCATCATAGCGAAGATGGCACGCTTGGCAAAGTGCCCGGAGTGTTTCAGGGCGACAGTCTTCTGGCGTGTGATTGAGGTGAGCTGTCGTAAGTACAATACGGACAGGTCGCTGCTCGCTCAACTTTGGACGATTCTTGAGAGGAATGTAGCTACCAAATCGATCTCTCCAGTAGCCAGCATCTAAGTCAAGCCAGCGTCCACCTGGGGCACATGTGACGACTTTACGATTTGGTTTTCCACACCATTCACAACGTTGCCCCGCCTTCTCGCGAATGGCTTCTGATATCTGCTTCCAGTCAGCCGGATACCTGGCCTTGTTTTCAGGCCGAATCGGCACTAGGCACCCACGCCCACTGCCTGCATGCTCATAAACATCTGTCCTCGCTCATGCCAGCTCCTCACTCGAACGATCGAACCAACATCGATCTGATTACAGAGCGCAGGTGGCATCATCCCAAAAGGGGCAAAGAAATGATAAGAACATCGACGCTTCTGGTCGAAGACCTCCAGCATGACGCCCTCATCATCAACGGCGACGACAATGCCTTCCATCTTCAACGATTCTGTATTCAGGCAAGACCTGATAGCCGCCATGACGAACCTCACCGCTTTCGACTACTCGTTCTTCTTTTCGATCAGAAGAAGAAAGAGAATGGCGTAATTGATAACGTCATATATTCTACCTTCGATCGGTTCAGAAGCCAGCTTACCATCCCTGAGGTAACGCCAAATCGCTGAGATGTGCTTGTAGAAATACACACCCCAGGCTTGAACAGGCGAAATCCCTGAGTTCTCAGCAGCACGCTTGAAATTGTCTGCACGGTCTGCGTCCCCCAGACCTCTCGTGTAGTCTTCACCTTTGGCGTCGTAAATCTCCCAACACGCTACGATCGAACGAATAAAATGTTCGTTCGACAACATTCGAGTCACCGCTGTGGGGTTAATCCCTACAGGGAGCTTGCCTACCTGGTCGTCGATCTGAAAAGTCTTTCCATGCTCGCTCATCAGCGAACGGTATTCCTCCACTCAACCATTGTCAATCAATGGACGATTACTTAGCTCCATCACAAAGGTCTGAAATCTCTAGACAATAGATCGATATTCAGATAACACACGATTATGAGCAGCACGAAGCGTGGCGGAACGCGCAACGAGTCTGATTACTACCCAACTCCCGCATGGTGCGTTCATCGCCTGCTTGAACACGTTGCCCTTCCCCCTGGGCAATGGCTTGAGCCATGCGCAGGACATGGCCACATCATTGCCGCAGCAAAGGAGGTGCGGCCCAACGACATTAGCTGGACAGCCAATGAGCTGCGCGAAGATTGTCGCAGAGAGCTTGAAGAACAAGCGCAATCTGTCACCATTGGCGACTTTCTTGAATGGGACGAGCCCAGAGCAAGGCCCTTCGATGTAGTCATCACGAACCCGCCCTTTTCACTCGCGATGCCGATCATCAATAAAAGCCTCCAGTACGCAGACTGGGTCGTCATGCTGCTTCGGCTGAACTTCGTCGGAAGTACCGATAGGACCCCCTTCTTCCGCAAGATGATGCCCGATGCGTTCGTACTACCAGAGCGCCCAAGCTTTACAGGACGCGGCACGGACAGCATTGAATACGCCTGGTTCGTCTGGCCCAGCCCCAGAAACCGTCAAAGAAGCCGTGGATTCATGGAGCTTCTTGAAAACACACCGCTGGAACAGCGAAAACATGACCAGGACATCTGTCGCGAGGTCGTCGATGCCATGACCGTAAATGATGTAGAATAGATCCACAATCAGCCGGGGGGAGGCTATCCGTGGATCTATTCAGAAAATTTCTAGACCTACCTCAAAAAGCTCGCATTGGCATCGCACTGACCGTTGCGTTGGTCATGTTCGTTCTCGTATGGAACCTGAGTAGACAAGCAGAAGAAATTGAACCGACGTTCATGCTCGTCTGTTGGAGCGAATCAGGCCTAATTCGATATGTAACCTCTCCAGATGAGGCTACTTGCGAAAACCCACAACCGCTCCAATGGTACGACGAACCAAAGCTGGTCTACTGGGGGCTAGATCATGACTTTGACAGCTTCTTAACAAGCCATCGCATGGCTCTCGAATGGTGGAATGATCAGCTGGGAAGAAAACATTTCATTGAAACATCCATACGATCGCAGGCAGACATCATCATTGAGCAAGGCGATGCCATCCTCCACGCTGGCGGCGTCATGCACACGACGCATCGCAGAGATATCGATGGATGGATCAAGGCAACCATTCGTGCAGTTGAATTCATGGACACTCGTCAATGGATGCTGTTTGAACAGCACGAGCTAGGCCATGCCGCCTTCGCCCTTGCTCATGACCCGTCGGGCAAGTCAATCATGAGAGAATTCATTAAGGAACCAGACGGTCAAGAGAGATGGTATCTCACCGATAAGGATCGAAAAGCCATCCTCGACTCCCTGGAAGGCAAATAGCGGAGAGAGGACATGCCTCCCTCCGCAAAATCTTCAAGGACCGTCGTGAGATGCTGAAACTAACTGGCAATTCTGCCGGCCCAGCATTTACCGCCTCACGACGGTCCACTTAGCTACCAGCGCTTACTACGGTTCTTCGCCACCTTCTTGCTTTTCTTTGGCGGAGATTTCACCTTCTCAACCTTCTCTGGCGCAACAGCTACAGGAACAGCTATCGCATCGCCAGAGGAAACATTGTCGCTGAAGTTGCTCACCATGTCAGCCATAGCGGAGGTGCTAATCGTATAGGCACCACCGGCCATAGCCACGAGTTCATCGACTTCAGCATCCGCTGACACGCACATTCCGCGAGCACCACCCGAACGAACCGACCGACGAGCACCTCCGCTGGAGGCGTAGTTTACAGAATTCATATAGAAATTCTGAAGATGTTCGTTCATGTCTGCCTGGCCTGACAATCCAACATCACGCAATGCGACAGAGTTGCTATAGATAGCCGCCTTCGCTCCAGCCCAATTGCCAGCCTTCGCCTGCTCTTCGGCCTCAATCTGGGCCTGCACCGTCATGGCGACACCTACGATCGCCATGACCTCTTTCGTAGGCTCCTTCTGCTCGCTTCCAGCCTTCACGAATTTCAGCTTGGCCTTCAGCTCCTCAACCACCTTCTCGTTGTCGTCCTTCAGAACCTTCTCGTAAGAGACCCTGACATCTAGGACGTTCAGCTCACGAGGCAATGCCTTGGTCTGCTCGGATGTTTTGACCTTGAGGACGAGGTGGCGTTCTTCTTCTGCCAAGATCTCAGGAAGCTTAATCTTCACCTTCCCGTTGTCTTCTTCAACATCCACGTCGCTCATCACCTCTTCGATGAGATGACCGTTGAAGGGAGCCACGTCGACCACGATGTCCTGAGCGTAGCGCGACAGGAGCCCGCCCAGCTCCTTCGCAAAGGCTGTGAGGGCATCGTCTGGGTTGCGGATGAAGATGTAGTTACCTCCACCCTCCTTGGCTAGGTCGGCAAGTAGGTCCTGATCGCAATCCGTACCATAGCCAAAGCAACTAACCGTGGCGCGACCGAGATGCTTTTTCTGGAATGGAACCAGGTCCCGCCCGGTGGCCTCGCCTACGTTAGCATTGCC